>Ga0187894_10006383_pt1 | contig 11589 bp, 10 predicted proteins | sample GBC1701081metaG_FD_136650 | JGI IMG/M metagenome (GOLD analysis project Ga0187894, IMG submission 136650) | White microbial mat communities from a lava cave in the Kipuka Kanohina Cave System on the Island of Hawaii, USA - GBC170108-1 metaG ...
CTTGGACTGATGACGACGCGAGTAATGGGACGTCCTCCGCGATTGACCATCGCATCCTCCTTGTACACGAGGTACGACGGTCCGCGCGGTTTTGTTACCGAACTTTAGATCCGGGACACTAGCTGAGCTACACTCCATCAGGTTCCAGACTCATCATCGCTGGCCGAGTCGCGCCAAGGCCCGTTGCACTTCGGTGACGCCCTACGACCTGACTTCACTCGCGCGGGGCTTCGACTGCCGGGCGCCAAGACAGACTGTCGAACGGAGCACAACTGACTATGGTTACCGAGAGCACGTTGGCCGCGTGGACTGGTCCCTCGAGCGATACGGAGCAAGAGAAACAGGACCGAACTGAACGAATGATCCGCGAGGCGATCGCAGCACACCCGGCGTTCCGGGACTGTAGCTTGTCGATCTACGCCAAGGGGTCTTACGCGAACAACACGAACGTGCGAGCCGACAGCGACGTCGACATCGCGGTCGAGTGCACCGACGTGGAGTACTGGGAGGAAGCGTCGCCTGGCATCCACGCTCCAGGAGCCCCATATCAAGGCATTTGGACACCGGCGAAGCTCCGCATGGAGTTGACAGCGGCCCTCTCCGAAACATTCCGTCAGAACGTCGACTCGTCAGGCTCCACCGCGATTCAGATTAACTCCGGCACCGCACGACTGGACGCTGATGTCGTTCCTTGCTTCAGCTACACCTACTACTTGCCCGATAGCGAGCCGCGGCGTGGAACCAAGATTTTCACGAAGAGCGGCGCCGGTATAGTGAACTACCCCGCGCAGCAACTGGAACGCGGCAGAACCAAGAACGTGGGGACGAGCTATGCGTTCAAGAAGGCGGTCCGAATTCTGAAGCGAGTCGAGAATGCCATGGTCACCGCTCGTGTGCACCAGGGGCTGCCGTCATACTTCATTGAGTGCCTTGGCTACAACTGTCCGGATTCCGTCTTTGGCGCCGACACCTGGACGGAAATCGTCCGCAACATGCTCGTGCACATTTGGTCTGAGCTCGATGGCAATGAACCCGACGATGTCGCGCGTCGCTGGGTAGAAGTCAATGAGTGCTTCTATCTTTTCCACCACGCGCAGAAGTGGAAGCGGGCCGACGGGCGCGCATTTGCCAGCGTCGCGTGGGCGCACCTGGGGTACACGTAATGCGTTCTCGCCTCTACGTTCAAGTTGTTACCGCGATCGTCGTGCTGGTCTTTGCCGTAGGGATCTGGGCGACTGGCGACGCCATTAACCCGGCTTGGCTCCGCTTCTACTCCGTCGCGGTCCTCATCATCACGCTGACGTTAGGTGCTTGGGATCATTGGCTCTGGCGCCTTCAAATCGCGCAGCGCGTCAAGCTCGTTCCACGCAATCTGAATGGAACGTGGAAGGGTACCCTGACGTCTTTCTGGGTGAACTCCGCGACTGGAGCTAGACCAACTCCAAAGGTGGCCTTCCTCGTAGTGCGCCAAACGTCTTCCCACATCAGCCTGGTCCTGCTGACTGACGAGTCCTCCTCGCGCTCATCGCTCGCGAGTCTGGCAAACGACGGCGCTGGGCCATCCTTGGCGTACATGTACCTCAATCGACCCGACAGCCGCGTTGAGACTCGAAGCCGGATGCACAACGGCTCGGCATTCTTTGAAGTCTCTGGCCGACCGGCAAGTCGGATACGCGGACGGTACTGGACGGATCGCGACAGCAGGGGCGAACTCGATTTTGAGAGTCGCCACGCGTCACAAGCCGAAGACTTTCGTGAAGCCTCGAATCTCTTCGCGAATTCTTGACGCATCAGCGAAGTCTGCAATGACGCGCGGCCTCTACCGAAGGGGAGCAATTGACGCCGGATACCGTTCCATGGCTGCACGCCAGAACGCTGAGAATCATGTCTTCGCGCGTCTGATCGGAGTGCCCTCACGCGACGCCACGGCGACGGCGTCGGTCTGGCGGTCGCATTCTGACCCAGCGTCTCCGTTTGCGCCGCGACACCGCAGACGTCCCGGACCCATTCCGCGCGGCGTGGCCCTGCGTTGGATGGAAACGGGTTCGGCATGCGAGTTGCCCTTGGGTGGGCAGCCGCGACGGTCCGCTGCGCCGTCCTTCCTCCCGCCTCATACGCGGCGGGCCGTGCGCGGCGTCAACGCCGATGTTGCCGCCGCCCTCCGCCTTCGAGCGTCACTACCGCATCAGCGAACTCGCGACTCTCTGGCGGCTGGGCCGAGAAACCGTCCGCTTGCTCGTCAAGGATGAACCCGGCGTGATCCGCGTTCGGCTCGGCCGCAAGAAGGCGCAGACCGCGTACGTGGTCCCCGCATCCGTGGCCGAACGGATTCACCGCCGCTTGACGAACGTAGCGGCGGCACCGCCGGCGCGTCCCTGAGGACCCAGCCATTCGCCCCGGCGCCCCCGCTCGTCCGTGCACACAAGGCGTACGGCTGTCGGAATCCGCCCGCAGATCCCCAGTCCCACGACGACGCGTGCTCATCGGGGCGTGCTTGTCGTAAACGCGCACGCCCCTTCGAGCGGGCCTGCGCCCGGTCGTCGTTGGGAAATTGATGACGGTGTGGCGGAGAGGGCGGGATTCGAACCCGCGGCACGGTTCCCCGTACGCACGTTTTCAAGACGTGTTCCTTAAACCGCTCGGACACCTCTCCGTCGTCGCGCTGGACGGGACGGCTTCAGTATGCCTCACTTCCGCGCCTGGCGCGGACGCGGCGGGGGCGGGCCGGACCGCGCGCGCCGGGCCGCTGGGCCCTGGACGCGGGACCGGGGACGCGCCTTCGCCGCCGGCCGCGGCTTCCGCCGAAAAGCGCTGCGCAAAATCTGCGTGAGGCGCGCCTGCCGCTCTGGCACCCAGCGCGCGTAGTGCAGCCGGATCGTCTTCTCTTCATCCCCCGTCAGCGTCGCGACATCGGCCGTCGACACCCCCTGCTGCAACAGGATGCGAATGAAGGTGTGCCGGAACCGATGCAGGGTGGGCGTGTGCGCTCGATCCAGGATCGCGAGCTTGAACACGCGGGCGATGCGGCGCCGCCACGTCTCGATCGTCGCATTGAGGTTGGTCGCGCGGCCCAGGCGGAACGGGGTGGCCCCGTAGCGGCGGGCGCGGGCGTGCAACCGGGTGACGAGCCACGGCGGGAGATGGCCGAAGACGTCCCCGCCATTTTTACTCGCGCGCAACCACACCGCTTGTCCGTCGAGGCGGGCCATGTCGAACAGCACCGCATCGGAGATCCGCAGCCCCGTGTAGGTGAGCAGCCACACCATATCCTTGGCATCGTCGGGGGTCCACGTGCCGGCCGCGGTGGCGTTCGCCCACGTCTGCGTGCCCAGCGCGTCACAGGCCGCGATGGTCGCCGTCAGTTCGGCATCCGTGAACGGCCAGCGGTTCGGCGGGCGCAGGGCGCCTTTCGGCGGCCGCAGATCCGGACTGACCGGGGACCGCGTGATCCAGTCGCGGTTGACCGCGTGGCGGAAGAACTGCCGCAGCCACTCCAGAAATTTCGCCTTCGAGCGTTTGCCGAGCGCGAGACTCACGAAGAACGCGTCGATATCGTCGGGCCGGATCTCGTCCACGTACGCGTAGCCCTTGGCGGCGGCGAACGCGCGGATTTTCTTGACGTGCGTGCGGTACTTTTTCAGGCTGTTCGCGGCCACGCCGGCCGCGGCCCGCGCGCTCAAGAACGAGGCGATCACGGTCTCGATCGGCGTCCGCAGCAGCGGACGGATCCCCGTCGCGGTCGTCACGCTGGCGGGCACGGACGCGGGGGGCCACGCGGGGAGCAGCGCGGGGAGGGCGATCGGCGGCGTGTCCGGCGCCGGGGCCACCGGCGCCGGGCGCGGCCACGCGCCGGCGGCGCTGAGCGCATCGGCCGCGGTGTGCGCGCCGGGCCAGGTGTGGTGGTGCGTATTCAGCCGGTTGAACCGGCCGGCGAGCGTCCCGGAGACGTAGATGCGGCAGTCACACCGTCGCCAGCCCTTGCGATGTTCGTCGAGTTCGCCGGTGTGGGCATCGGAGGGGTGTCCACCCGCGCACCCGAGCCGATGACGCCGGTACAGATGCAGTGGCATCGCGCGTCCTCACCGAGGGCAAGCCGCATGCCACGACGGCGTTGCCCGGCATTGCCCGGCGCGATGGCGATCCCGTCAAAAGATTGAGGAAAAAGGTTGGCGGAGGGAGAGGGATTCGAACCCCCGATACCCTTTCGGGTACAGCGGTTTTCAAGACCGCCGCCATCAACCACTCGGCCATCCCTCCGCGGTGTGAGGACTCTATTGTACTCGATGCCCGGCTGACGATCGCACGACCGGTTCCAGTCGCTCGCGGCCGTCCATGTACGGGCGCAGCGCAGTCGGGACGACCACCGAGCCGTCCGCCTGCTGGTAGTTTTCCAGGATCGCAATCAGCGTGCGGCCGACCGCCAGGCCGGAGCCGTTCAGCGTGTGGACGTGCTCCGTCCGCTTCGTGCCGGGCAGGCGGTAACGGATGTTCGCCCGCCGCGCCTGGAACGCTTCCGTGTTGCTGCAGGACGAAATCTCGCGATACATCCCCTGACTCGGCAACCACACCTCGATGTCGTACGTCTTGGCCGACGCGAACCCCATATCCCCCGTACAGAGCAACATCGTCCGATACGGCAACTCGAGGCGACGCAGTACCGCTTCCGCATTCGCCGTCATCGACTCGAGCGCCTCGTAGGACCGCTCGGAGGTAGTGAACCGCACCATCTCCACCTTGTCGAACTGATGCTGGCGAATCAGCCCGCGGACGTCCGCGCCGTACGATCCCGCTTCGCTGCGGAAACACGGCGTGTAGGCCGTGTAGTGCAACGGCAGTTGCTCCGCGTCGAGAATCTCCTCGCGATGCAGGTTCGTCAACGGCACTTCGGCCGTGGGGATCAGGAACAGATCCCAGTCACCGGCGATCTTGAACAGATCCGCTTCGAACTTCGGGAGGTTGCCGGTGCCGACAAGCGCGTGACTCTTCACGAGGAACGGCGGCTCGACCTCGGTGTAACCGTGCTCGCGCGTGTGCAGATCGAGCATGAAATTGATCAGCGCGCGAGACAGCCGGGCGCCGCCGCCCAGCAGGACGGCGAAGCGCGCGCCGGACATGCGCGCGGCGCGATCGAAATCGAGGATGCCGAGCGCGGCGCCGATCTCCCAGTGCGGACGCGGCGTGAAGTCGAACTGCCGCGGCTCGCCGTGTGCGCGCACCTGTTGATTGTCCTCGGCGGACGCGCCGACGGGCACCGATTCGTGCGGCACATTTGGCACGGTGAGCAGCAGCTCTCCGCGTTCCTGCTCGATGCCTTCGAGCTTCGCGTCGAGCGTCTTGATCTCGTCCGCGCGCGTCTTGTTCGACGCGAGCAGCGCCGTCACGTCCTCGCCGGCGCGCTTGGCCTTGGCGATCAGCTCACCGTCGCGATTGCGCTCGTGCTTCAGCGCCTCGACGCGCGGCAGGATGTCGCGGCGTGCGCGATCGAGCGCCGCGAGCCGGTCCAGCAGGTCCTGGATCTTGCCGCCGCGCGCGGCGAGGCGCGCCTGCACCTCCTCGAAACGGTCGCGAACCAACGTCGGGTCAATCATGGGGATGCTCTCACTCGGTCCTTCGCGGGACGGCCGCGAATCGGCGGTCCGGGCGGATGGAACTGGATATTTTACTGGATTCGGCGCGTCGCCCCCGGCCAGACCCGTGGACACGCGCACGGGGAGACGGCCGGGCGGGCGATGCGCCCCTGTGTTAATCTGCGAGCTTTGGCGGCGGCGTGCCGGACGAGCTGTGGACCGACCCGGCCCCGCATCCGTCGCCTCGGGACGAGGAGTGTTGTGTGACTACCCCCGTGCGCAAGGCCGTCTTCCCGGCGGCCGGACTCGGCACGCGATTCCTGCCGGCGACCAAGGCGCAACCGAAAGAAATGCTGCCGCTGGTCGACAAGCCGACGATTCAATACGGCGTCGAAGAAGCGGTGGCATCCGGCGTCGATAACATCATCCTGGTGACCGGCCGCGGCAAGAACGCGATCGAGGATCACTTCGACGTCAACATCGAGCTCGAATCCTTCCTGGAATCGCGCGGCAAGCGCGATCTGCTGGAACAAATCCGCAAGATTTCAAATCTCATCAACTTTGCCTACGTGCGCCAGGGCGAGCCGCTCGGGCTCGGCCACGCCGTTCTGATGACGCGCGCGCTGGTGGGCGACGAGCCGTTCGCCGTCATCCTGGGCGACGATGTGATTGACGCGACGCCGCCGGCGCTCAAGCAGATGGTGGAGGTCTTCGAAGAGGTCCAGGGGCCGGTGCTGGCGGTCGAACGCGTGCCGATGGCGGACGTCAGCCAGTACGGTGTCATCGACGGCGAACCGATGGGCAACGGCGTGTATCGCATCCGCGATCTGGTGGAAAAGCCGCCGCGCGAAGAAGCGCCGTCGGACCTCGCGATCATCGGCCGCTACATCCTGACGCCTGACATCTTCGAAACGCTGGCGTCCACCGAGCGCGACAAGAGCGGCGAGATTCAGCTCACGAACGGGCTGCGTCAACTGCTGGCGCGCCGGCCCTTGTTTGCGTACGAGATCCAGGGGCTGCGCTACGACACGGGCAGCAAGCTCGGGTTCCTGAAGGCGGTGGTGCACTTCGCCTTGAAGCGTCCCGACCTGGCCGAACCGTTCCGGGCGTATCTGCAGCAGATGCTGCAGAAGTGAAGGGAGACCCTCTTCCGCGATGACGGAAGAGGGCTCGTTCGAGCGAAGAAATATGAGGACGTTATGACTTGGAGCTCGACGAACCCGTCGAGCTGGATGAAGCAGGTGTAGACGAAGGAGAGCTGGCTTGGGCGCTGTCCTTGCCACTGCCGGAGGACTCCTTGCTGGAATCCTTGCCGTTGGTGGAAGAGGACGACCCGGAATTCGTGGACCCCTTGCGCGCGTAATCGGTAATATACCAGCCGGATCCCTTGAACTGGATCGCGGGCGAAGACACCAGCTTGCGCACCTCGCCGCCACACTTCGGACACGTGGTCAGCGGAGGGTCGGAAAATTTTTGAATGACTTCGAACCGGCTGCCATCAGCCTGACATTCGTACTCGTAAAGCGGCATAGCGCACTCTGTGACGAACACCAATTGTAACCTTCGCCGGCCCCGTTCTGTCAAATACCCGATCCGGGCCGTCGAGATGGGGATGTCTGGTCCGTCACCTGTCATCGCCACGCGCTGTCTTCTGAAATAACGCCTGCGCGCGCGATTTTGATCAGCGGCTTCGGACCGCGGACAGGCGATAGCGGCCGCTACTCGATGACGGGACCGGACGAGTCTTTCAGCAGGGCTTTGCGCTGGAGCGGCAGAGGAAGACCGCCCTGGCCGAGCAGGTCGTCGTGGAACTGCCGGAGGGAGAAGTTCTTGCCCTGCTCCGCCTGGTAGTCGGCCCGCAGCTTCATCAGCGCCAGCTTCCCTACTGCATAGACGCCGTAACTGGGGTCAAACGTCCCACGTTCGGCCTCACGCCGGGCGCTTGGCTCCTCCAGGAACGCTTCATCGCGGAAAAACCGCACTCCCTGCTCCACCGACCAGTCGTCCGCATGGAGCCGCACCGCCACGAACAACCGCGCCAACCGCACCAGGCTTTCTGCCAATTGACCAAGTTTGATGCTGTGGTCGCCGTTCTGGAACCCGGCTTCCGGAATCAGATGTTCGGCGTAGTGCGCCCAGCCCTCGACGACCGAAAGCGGCATGAGGACGGTGGACTTGCGCAGCCGCGACTCGATGCGGCGGAGGTGCTGGAAATGGAGGTGATGCCCGGGGTAGGCCTCGTGCATGGAGATCGCCCACAGCGTCGGCTCGTTGAAATCGAGCAGGTGCTGCTTCTGGCGATCCGCGGGCCACGCCGGGTCGACGTCGGTCAGGTAGTAATACGCGCGGAGCGCCTTCGTCTCGAACGGACCGGGACTCCAGATGCTCGCGAACGTCCAGCGGTAGAACGGCGGTGTCGGCGCGACGCGCAGCGGCTCGTGCTCGGGCACCGAGACGATCTTCTGACGCGTGAGGAATGTGAGGAGCTGCTCGACCTGTGTCGACGCCTGGGTGACGAGCTGGCCGGCGGGCGGATGCGTCTCCTTCAGTTTCCGCCAGTTCACCAGCGGATCCTTCTCCTTGCCGCCCATCTTCGACGCGAGCGTGCGAAACTCCTCCTGCGTCGAATCGAGCTCGCGCTGTGCGATGTCCAGCAGGCGATCGAGCGGCAGGCCGATCCCTTCGTCCAGGTGGAGCTTCTGCGCAAAGAGCTTGTCGCCCAGACGGAACGACGACCGGGACTTCGGTGCGACGTCGCGTTCGAGATACGTGACGAACTCGGCGATCGCGCGCGAGGCTTCGGTCGACGCGTCGGCGAGGTCGCCGAGCAGCGACAGATCGTCCACCGCGGCGAGGGCGCGCGGCAGATCCTGATCGAGGAACGTGAGGAGGCCGCGGAAGGTCTCCAGCGCGGTCTTCACGAACAGGCCTGGGGGTTCCTTCAGATTCGCGCGGGCGGATTGCAGGAACGACGGCACCTGGCGCAGCTTCGAGACGATGCGGCGTCCGCGCTCGTGGGGGGCGGCATAATTGAACAGGACCTGCGGCGCGAGGCTGGTGGCGAGCGTATCGGCGTACAGTTGCGGATTGCGCTCGAAATTGCGCGTCTGCTCGAGCTCGAGGAGCCGGGCGCGGATGTCGGCGTCCAGCATCGCGTGATCGAGCCGGTGCTCGGCCGTCAGCGATTCGACGCGGATGGCCGACAGCCGGCGCGCGAAGCCTCCGAGGTCGCGCATCTGGCGATCGATGGCCGGGCGGCTGAAATCTTCGAGCAGGTCGTCGTGGGTGTGGACGCCGTCAAACGTCGCGGCGGTCGGGCGCGTCTCGTACAGGAAGCCCAGATAGTCATCGACAAAATGCGGCAGCGGTTCGAAAGATTCCATGCCAGTCAGTGTGTTTTCGTAGATCGACCAGAACACCCATGTGCCGGAGACCACGGGGCCGCCGCTGGGGAACGGAATGGTACAATACCGGTTGACGCGCCCATCGACACATTCCCGGCACCGCAGGCACCCGGACCTTCATGACCGGCACGCTCTATCTCGTCTCGACGCCGATTGGCAATCTCGAAGACATCACACTGCGCGCGCTTCGGGTCCTTCGGGACGCTCACCTGATTGCCGCCGAGGACACCCGACGTACGGCGCGGCTTCTACATCATTATCAGATCGCCACGCCGACAACCAGCATTCATGCACACAACGAAGCCGCGCGTGCGTCCAGCCTGCTCGATCGCCTGAAGCGTGGCGAGCACATCGCGCTGGTCTCCGACGCCGGCACGCCCGTGCTGTCGGATCCGGGCCGGCATCTCATCCAGGCGGCGCTGGCGGACGGCATCCGGGTGGAAGCGATTCCTGGCGCGTCGGCCATTCTGGCGGCGCTGGCGATGTCCGGGCAGGGAGACGAGGGGTTCAGCTTCCTCGGCTTTCCACCATTTAGGTCTAAAGCCAGAACGCAATGGTTTGCCGCGGCTGGCGCCGAGCCACGACCGGTGGTCTTCTTCGAGGCGCCGCATCGCCTCCTGGCGTGCCTGCAGGATGCCCGCGAGAGTTTGGGCAACAGACAGATCATTGTCTGTCGCGAGCTGACTAAAGTCCACGAAGAGCGGTTGGACAAGTCGCTGGACGAGATGATTGCGCACTTCGGGGAGACTGAGCCAAAGGGCGAGTTCACGCTGATTCTGCCGCCGGAGCCCAGGGATGCGGACGAGACGCCGGCCGAGCTTCCGGCGGAGCATCTCCTCTGGCACGAGTTCTGCGAGTTGACCTCCTCCGGAATGGGCCGTCGCGAAGCGCTGAGCGTCATCGCCCGTCGATATCAGCAGCCGACACGGACGGTGTATGCTGCGGTCGAACGCGCGAAGCAACTGGCCGATCAGGCCTGAAATCCATCACTTATGCCACCTCTTCACGTTGTCATCCTCGCCGCCGGGAAGGGCACCAGGATGAAGTCCGCCCTGCCGAAAGTCCTGCACCACGTGGGCGGCGCACCGATCCTGTCGTACGTCCTGGAGACGGCCGAGGGTCTGCAGCCAGCCTCGATCACGGTTGTTTTAGGGCATCAAGCAGAAGAGATCGGAGCTTATCTCTCCCGCCGGCCGGCCGTCGGCACGGTCCTGCAGGAACCACAGCTCGGCACGGGTCACGCGCTGCTGCAGACCGCGTCCGTCCTCGAAGGCCAGCAGGGCACGGTCGTGCTCCTCTCCGGCGACGTCCCGCTGCTCCGCCTCGACACCGTCACACAGCTCGTCTCTGCCCATCACTCGTCCGGTGCGACCGCGACCGTCCTGACCACCGATCTGGCCAACGCGACCGGCTACGGACGCATCCACCGGACAAATGGGTCGATCGACAGAATCATTGAAGAGCGAGACGCGGACGTGGAAACCAAGGCCATCCGCGAAATCAACAGCGGTATTTTTGCCTTCGATCTCGGCCCGCTCTTCCCGGCGCTACGGTCTATCGGCAGCAATAACGCCCAGCGCGAGTATTACTTGCCCGATCTGATCTCGATCTACCGCGATCGCGGCCTGACGGTGGACGCGCTCAAAATCGACCTCGGGAGCGAACTGCTTGGGGTGAACAGCCGAGAAGAGCTGGCGGCCATCAACGCGCTGCTGCAGGATCAGCGGAACCAGCGGCTGATGGCGTCGGGCGTCACGCTCATCGATCCGTCAACCGTCTGGGTCGGCGGAGACGTCGAGGTCGGACAGGATACGGTCATCTACCCGAATGTCTATCTGGAGGGGCGCGTCCGCATCGGCTCCGGCTGCGAGCTGCAGGCCGGCTCGAAGATCGTCAACTCGACCCTTGCGGACCGGGTCCTCGTCCAGAACTACACCATCATCCGTGATTCGACGGTGGGCGCCGGCGCGATTCTCGGGCCGTTCACCCACATCCGGCCGGACAGCCAGGTCGAGGACGGCGCGCACGTTGGCAACTTCGTCGAGCTGAAGAAGACGCGCCTCGGACGCGGCTCCAAAGCGAACCACCTCGCCTACCTGGGCGACGCGACGATCGGCGAGCGCGTGAATATCGGCGCGGGCGTCATCACGTGCAATTACGACGGCGTCAAGAAGCATCAGACCATCATCGAGGACGGCGCCTTCGTCGGGACGGACTCGCAGCTTGTCGCGCCCGTCCGCGTGGGCGCGGAGGCGTACGTCGCCGCCGGCTCCTCGATCACCGAGGACGTGCCGCCCGGCGCTCTGGCCATCGCACGCTCACGGCAGGTCAACAAGGACGGCTGGAAGGAACGGCAAGCCGCGGCCCGCGCCGCGAAGAACGCCGCCGTCGCAGCCACTGCCAAGAAGGACTGAGGCCGAAGGCGCCGCCCGTTTCCAGATCGCGATCCCAGTGCCCAATCCCCAGTTGCCCAATATCCCGTGTTGACCCAGTATCTTTCCCCGACTGTCTGAAGACGGCCGAAGCCCCGGAGACGCGTCCCCCATGTGCGGTATCGTCGGTTACATCGGAACGAAACAGGTGGTGCCCGTCCTCGTGGACGGCCTTCGCCGGCTGGA
>Ga0187894_10006384_pt1 | contig 11588 bp, 6 predicted proteins | sample GBC1701081metaG_FD_136650 | JGI IMG/M metagenome (GOLD analysis project Ga0187894, IMG submission 136650) | White microbial mat communities from a lava cave in the Kipuka Kanohina Cave System on the Island of Hawaii, USA - GBC170108-1 metaG ...
ACGCCCAGCCCTGCTTCATGCCGGTGACGAAGAAGGGGAGCGTCGCGGGGAGGATCACGCGCGTCCAGGTGTGGAGCCCCTTCGAGCCCATCGTGCGCGCGGCGCGCACGTAGATGGGCGGCACCGAGCGCAGCCCGTCGCTCGCCGCGAGGAGGATCGACCAGACCGTTCCCATCACGACCACGAACGTCATCGCCGCCTCGGTCTGGCCGAACCAGAGGAGCGCGAGCGGGAGCCAGCAGACGCTCGGCAGCGCCTGAAAGCCGAGGGCGACGAGGCCCACCGTGTCACGGCCGAGCTGCGAGCGCGCGGTGACCACGCCGAGCGGCACGCCGAGGGCGAGGCCGAGCGCGTAGCCGACCGCGAGGCGGCGCAGCGTCACGAGCGTCGCGCCGGCGAGCGTGCCGTCCGCGAGCGCGCGGCCGAGGAAGGAGAGGACCTCCGACGGCGCCGGGAAGAGAGCGCGGTGCCAGATGCCCGAGCGCGCGAGGGCCTCCCAGAGCGCGACGAGGGCCGCGAGGAAGAGGAGCGACCGGAGACGCCGCCTCACGACGCACCTCCTTGGGGGGCCTCGAGGAAGCGGCGGAGCGCTTCCGTGATCTTGCGCGCGATCCCGGCGACCTCGAGCGAGAGGCTGTCGCGCGGCCGCGGGAGATCGACCACGAACTGCTCCCGCACCCGGCCGGGCCGGGGCGTCATGATCACGACCCGGTCGCCGAGGCAGACGGCCTCGCGCACGTTGTGCGTCACGAAGAGGATCGTCTTCTTCCGCGCCTGCCAGATCCGCTGGAGGTCGCCGTAGAGCTGTTCCCGGGTCATCGCGTCGAGCGCGCCGAAGGGCTCGTCCATCATGAGGACGCGCGGGTTCGGGGCGAGCGCGCGGGCGAGCGCGACCCGCTGCTTCATGCCGCCGGAGAGCTCGTGCACGTTGGCGTGCAGGAACCCGTCGAGGCCGACGAGACGCAGGTAGTAGAGGGCGACGTCGCGGCGCGCCTCCGCCGTGAGGTTCGGCTTCAGCTTGAGTCCGAAGAGCACGTTGCCGGTCACGTCGAGCCAGGGGAAGAGCGCGGCCTCCTGGAACATCACCATCCGGTCGCGGCCCGGTCCGGGCACCGGCGCACCGTCCACGAGGATCTCGCCGCGATCGGCACGGTCGAGGCCGGCGATGAGGTTCAGGAGCGTGGACTTCCCGCAGCCGCTCGGGCCGACGAGGCAGACGAACTCGCCCCCCGTGATGTCGAGGCTCACGTCCTCGAGCGCATCCACGATGCCCTTCGAGGCGCGGTAGGATTTTGAGACCCCCTTGACCGCGATCTTCGAGGGGCCCAGCTCCTCCGGGAGCATCATCCGGGCGCCTCCGCGAAGCGGTCGAGCGGGAAGGCGCATTCGAGGAGCCCCGTCCGGACCGCCTTCCGCTGGAACTCCTCGAAAGCGGCGACCTGCGTCTCCGCGTCGAACGTGAGCCGCCCCCAGGCGCGGTCGAGGAGGTCCGGGGGCATCTCCCGCCGGGTCTCCGCGAGCAGCTCCCGCGCGACCGCGTCCTTCGCCTCCTCGGGGTTCGCGGCGATCCACGCGGTCAGCTCCGCATGGGCGGCGACGAACCGCCGCGCGAGTTCCCTGCGCTCCCGGAGGAGCCGGGCGCTCGCGACGAGGACGGTCGTGACCGCGTCCTTCTCCTCGTGGTAGAGCCGGCCGCCTCCCTCCATCTCGAGCCGCGAGACCCACGGCTCCACGGTCCACGCGGCGCCGATCTCGCCGTGCCGGAAGAGCGCGAGCTGGTCCGCGTTCTCGGTCGGCACCACGAGCACGTCGCCGCCCGTCTGCGTGACCTCGAAGCCCCGGTCGAGGAGCCACGCGCGGCACGCCACGTCCTGCGTGTTCCCGAACTGCGGCGTCGCGACCCGCTGCCCCCGGAAATCCTTGTCCGTGCGGATGCGGCCGTCGCCCTGCACGACGAGGCCCGCGCCACCTCGCGCCGCCCCGGCGACCACGCGCACCTCGTCGCCACCCGTGCGGACGTGCGCGTTGAGCGCGGGGTTGGGCCCGACGTACGCGAGGTCGATCGACCCCGTGAGCAGCGCTTCCATCGCCGCCGGCCCCGCGTTGAAGACGAACCACTCGATCCGAATGCCCTGGCCCAGCTTCTCCTCGAGCCACCGCTCGCCGGCGCGCGTCCGCGCGTGGCCGATGAGCCCCTGCGCGTGCGTGATGTTCGGGAAATGGCCGACACGAAGGACGTGCGGGTCCCGCTCGGCGCCGCACGCGCCGAACAGAGCCGCGACGATCGCACAGAGGGTCCGCGTCATGCCGTGCCCCGCCCGGGGCAGGAGCCGCGGCTTCCTTATACAGCACACCGCGCGCGCGGAAGAGAAGGGGGTTCGGGGGCCGGGGCTCGACCACGGAATCCGCCCGAGACCGCCGCGCGATGCGCGGTGGGGTTTCTCCTCGCCTCGGCGGCAGCGCGGGCGAAGCTCGACTACAATCGCGCCGCGACGCATGCGGGCCATGAAGCTGTTCCTCGCTGCCGCCGCGGTAGGCGGCCTCGCCTGGATCTCGTGGCTGGTCTACCGGAAGCTCGACGCCCCGGCCGAGGCGGGCGTGCGCGGGGGCGGTGGCACCGTCGCGGTCGTCGCCGAGCCCGTGCGCCGCGACACCGTCCGCGACGTCCGCACGCTCGTCGGGACGCTGCGTCCCCGCTCGCAGTTCATCGTGTCGCCGAAGATCGCGGGGCGGCTCGAGCGGCTCGCGGTCAACGTCGGCGACCGGCTCGAGAGCGGCCAGACGGTCGCGTGGCTCGACGACGACGAAGCGGTCCAGCAGGTCGAGCAGGCCCGCGCGGAGGAGGAGGTCGCGAAGGCCGGGGTGGATGAGGCGGCGGTCTCCGTCGGAAGGGCGGAGCGGGAGCACCAGCGCATGGCCGAGCTGCACACGCGCGGGATCGCCTCCGAGGCGGAACTCGACCTCGCGAAGTCCGACTTGGACGCGCAGCGCGCGAAGGTCAAGCTCGCGCAGGCGCAGGTCCTCCAGCGGGAGGCCGCCTTGAAGGCCGCGGAGGTGCGCCTCTCATACACGAAGGTCGTCGTCGGCTGGCCGGAGGGCGGGGGGCCGCGCGTCGTCGCGGAGCGGTTCGTGGATGCGGGCGCCACGCTGGCCGCGGGGGCGCCGATCCTCTCCGTGCTCGAGGCGGACCCGCTCGTGGCGGAGGTCAACGTCCCGGAGAAGGACTACCCGCGGCTCAGGCCCGACCAGGAGGCGATCGTGACCGCGGACGCGCACCCCGGCCGCGAGTTCCCGGCCAAGGTCGTGCGTCTCGCGCCGTTCTTCCGGGAGACGTCCCGGCAGGCGCGGATCGAGGTCGAGGTCCGCGACGAGACCGGGACGCTCAAGCCCGGGATGTTCGTCCGGGCCCGGATCGTCCTCGCCATCCGAGGGGACGCGACCGTCGTCCCGCTCGACGCGGTCATCCGGCGCGACGGGAGGGACGCGGTCTTTCTCGTGGACGAGGGGGCGCAGAAGGCGCGGCTCGTGCCGGTGCGGGTCGGCGTCACGGACGAGACCCGTGCCGAGATCCTCGAGCCCGCGCTGGAGGGCCGCGTGGTCACGCTCGGCCAGCACCTGATCGACGACGGGACGCCGCTCGCGGTCACCGTGCGCGAGGGAGGCGCCGGTTGAGCCTCGCCCGCTTCAGCGTGGGCCGTCCGGTCTTCACGACGATGGCGACGCTCATCGTCGTGATCGTGGGCGGGGTGGCGCTGAGGCGCCTGCCGATCGACCTGATGCCGGACGTCGCCGACCCGACGCTCACGGTCCGCACCGAGTACGAGAACGCCGCCCCGGAGGAGGTCGAGGAGCTGATCACGCGCCAGGTCGAGCAGGCGGTCGCCGCCGTTCCGGGCGTGCAGGAGCTGACGTCGGTCTCCGCCGAGGGGCGGAGCGACGTGCGCGTCACCTTCGCGTGGGGCAGCGACCTCGACGTCGCCGCGAACGACATCCGGGACAGGATCGACCGGATCGCCGACGACCTTCCCGAGGAGGCGAGCCGCCCTCAGCTCCGGAAGTTCGACGCGGCGGCCTTCCCCATCCTCGTGTTCGGCATCTCGAGCCGCCTCGATCCGATCGCGCTGCGCACCTTCATCGAGGACAACGTCCTCTACCGGCTGGAGCGGCTCCCGGGCGTCGCGACCGTCGAGATCTTCGGGGGGCTCGAGCGCGAGATCCGCGTGGAGGTGGACCCCGACAAGATCAAGGCGCTCGACCTGCCGCTCGACCGCATCCTCGACGCGCTCGAGGCCGCGAACGTGAACCTGCCCGCGGGCGGCATCGAGCGCGGCCAGCTCGAGGTGACGGTCCGCGCGCCCGGCCACTTCCGGGATCTCGAGGAGCTGAGGGACACGATCGTCGCGGTGCGGAGCGGGGCGCCGATCCGCCTCCGGCAGATCGCGGAGGTCTCGGACACCCACCGGAAGGTCAACCGGCTCATCCGGATCAACGGCCAGCCGGGCGTGCGGCTCGGCGTCCGGAAACAGTCCGGCACGAACACGGTCGAGGTGGCCCAGGCCGTCCTCAAGGAGGCCGAGCGCGTCAACGCGGACTACCCGCAGATCGACGTCGTCCCCGTCACCGACACGTCCGCCTACATCCAGCGGTCGATCGACAACGTGAACAGCACGGTGCTCTGGGGCGGCGGCCTCGCCGTCCTCGTGCTCCTCTTCTTCCTGCGCGACGTCCGAAGCACCGCCGTCATCGCGACCGCGATCCCGATCTCGATCGTCGCCACGTTCGGGCTCCTGTACTTCGGGGGGTTCACGCTGAACCTCATGACGCTCGGCGGCCTCGCGCTCGGCGTCGGGATGATGGTGGACAACGCCATCGTCGTCCTCGAGAACATCGTGCGCGTGCGCGCGGAGGAGACGCCCGACCGGCGGGCGGCCTCGATCCGGGGGTCCGGGCAGGTCTGGGGCGCGATCGTCGCGAGCACCATCACGACGATCGTCGTCTTCCTCCCGCTCGTGTTCGTGCGAGGGCAGACCGGGCTCCTCTTCCGTCAGCTCGGCTACGTGGTGAGCTTCTCGCTCGTCTGCTCCCTCGTGGTGGCGCTCACGCTCGTCCCGATGCTCGCGGCCCGGCTGCTCGCGAAGGGGGAGGGCGGGGGGAGGGGGTTCCTCGGTCGCCTCGTGGGAGGAGGCCTCGAGGCGATGGCGGAGGCATACCGTGCCCTCCTCGTGGGCGCGCTCCGCTGGCGCTGGGCGGTCCTCCTCGTCGTCGCGGCCGCCTTCGCCGGGAGCCTTGAGCTCGCGAAGAAGCTCGGGACCGAGTTCCTGCCCGCGACGGACGAGGGCGAGGTGCGCGTCACGGCGGAGATGGAGGTCGGCACGCGGATCGAGGTCGTGGACCGCGAGACCGCGGAGATCGAGAAGATCGTGCGCGAGGAGGTCCCGGAGGCCCTCCACACGGTCGTGAACATCGGCCCGTCGTTCCGGAGCGCGACCGTCGCGTCCGAGGGGGAGATCCGCGTGACCCTCGTGCCGGCCACGCAGCGGACGCGCTCGAGCGACGAGATCGCGGCCGCGCTCCGCCGGAAGCTCACAAACCGCCCCGGGATGGTCGTGCGCGCCCGTGCCGGCCAGGGGCTCTTCGTCCTGAGGATCGGCTTCGAGGAGCAGAACTCGCTCGTGATCGACATCCGCGGCCACGAGTTCGAGACGCTCCACAAGGTCGCGGCCGAGGTGCAGCGCGCGGTGGCGAGGGTGCCCGGCGTCGTGGACGTCCGGCTGAGCTCGCAGGCCGGCGCGCCCGAGACCCTCCTCCGGATCGACCGCGACCGCGCCGCGGACCTCGGCCTCACCGTGTCGAAGCTCGCCGGCACCCTCGAGACGGCGATCGCGGGGAGCGACGCGGGCGACTACCGGGAGGGTGGCGACGAGGTGCGCATCCTTCTCAAGGTCGAGGGATCGGAGCGCATGCCGATCGACGAGATCCTCGACTTCACGGTCACGAACGACGTGGGCGAGCAGGTCGTTCTCCGGAACGTCGTCGAGCCCGACCCGCACCGCGGGCCTGTCGTCATCGACCGCAAGAACCAGCAGCGCATCGTGATCGCGACCGCGGGGATCGAAAGGCGCGACCTCGGCTCGGTCGCCCGGGACGTGCAGGCGGAGCTCCGGAAGATCCCCATGCCGCGCGGCTACGACGTGGCGCTGGCGGGGGATTTCGAGGAGCAGCAGGAGGCGTTCGGCGAGCTGATGATGGGGTTGTTCCTTTCCCTCATCCTCGTCTACATGGTGATGGCGTGCCTCTACGAGTCGCTCGTGGACCCGCTGGTCGTGATGTTCTCGGTGCCGTTCGCGGCGATCGGCGTCGTGGTGACGCTCTTCCTCACCGACACCACCTTCAACGTGCAGTCGTTCATCGGCTGCATCATGCTCGGCGGCATCGTCGTCAACAACGCGATCCTCCTCGTGGACCAGGCGGCGTCGCTGCGCCGCGAGGGAAAGACGCCGCACGACGCGGTCGTCGAGGCCGGGCGGCGCCGGCTGCGCCCGATCCTCATGACCACGCTCACCACGGTCCTCGGCCTCCTGCCGCTCGCGCTGGGCATCGGCGAGGGCGCGGAGGCGCAGGCGCCCATGGCCCGCGCCGTCGTCGGAGGGCTCACGAGCTCGACGCTGATCACGCTCGTGGTCGTGCCGATCGTGTACGTCCTCGTCCACCGCGGGAAGAAGTGAAGCGCGCCGCCGTCCTCCTCCTCGCCGGCTGCGCGTCGGCACCCCCGGCGGAGTCCCCGCCCCCGCCCGCGGCGCCTGCCCAGGTCCCCTCCCCGGACCCCACCCCTTCCCTGCCGCCGGAGAGCGGGCCCCTGAAGCTCTCGCTCGAGGGGGCGGTGATGCTCGCGCTCCGGAACAACCCCTCGCTCCGCGCGGAGCAGCTCTCGCCCGCGATCGCGGGGACGTTCGAGGAGGTCGAGCGGGCGCGGTTCGACCCGGTGCTCTTCGCGTCGGGCGCGTACGCGCGCGAGCGGACGCAGGAGGTGTCGCGCGCGACCGGCACGAGCTTCGAGACCGAGGGGGCGGAGGGCGGCGTTGCCGCGGGCGTCGCGAAGGAGTTTCCGACGGGAACGCGCGTCGAAGGCGGCGTGGCGTACGACCGCTCGTACTCGGACCGGACACCCGACCAGCACGACGTGCGCGGGTTCGTCTCGCTCACGCAGGCGCTCCTGCGCGGCCGCGGCACGGCGGTGAACATGGTGCGCGTCGAGCAGGCGCACCTCGAGAGCCAGATCTCCGAGGAGGAGCTGCGCGGCTTCGTCCTCTCGCTCGTGGCGGAGACGGAGCGGACCTCGTGGGACCTCGTGCAGGCGACGCAGCAGATCGGGATCTTCGAGGGGTCGCTTCGGCTCGCGGAGCGTCAGCTCGCGGAGGGAGAAGCGCGCGTGCAGGTGGGCGCGGTCGCCGAGACCGAGCTCGTCGCGATGCGCGCGGAGGTGGCGGTGCGGAAGCAGGCGCTCATCGGCGCTCGCGCGCGGCAGGACCGGCTGCGGATGGATCTGCTCCGGCTGACGAGTCCCGGGGGGGCCTGGGGGCGCGAGGTCGACGTCGGGGACGATCCGCGGGTCAAGCCCGTGCCCCTCGAGCCGGTGGAAGACCACGTGGCGCTCGGAATCAGGTCGAGGCCGGAGCTCGCGGAGGCGAAGCTCCGCCTCGAGCAGGGGCGGCTCGAGATCGTGCGGACGAAGAACGGCCTCCTCCCCGTCCTCGACTTCTTCGTCGCCTACGGGAAGACGGGGTTCGCGGGCTCCTTCGCGGGGTCGATCGACAGCCTCGACGAGCCCACGTACGACCTCTCGTTCGGGCTCGCGTTCGAGCGGCCGTTCGGGAATCGCGAGAAGAGGGCGTTGCACGAGCGGGCGACGCTCACGAACGAGCAGGTGCGCCTCTCGATCGAGAACCTGACCGACCTCGTCGAGTGGGACGTGCAGACGGCCTACATCGAGGTCCGGCGCGCGGAGCAGCAGATCGAGGCGTCGGCCGCGACGGTCGCCCTCCAGGAGGAGGTCGCCCGCGTCGAGGAGGAGAAGTTCCGCGTCGGGAAGTCCACGGGCCTCCTCATCGCGCAGGCGCAGCGCGACCTCCTCGTGAGCCAGATCGCCCACGTGGACGCGATCGTCGACTACCGGAAGGCGCTGATCGCGCTCTACCGGATGGACGGTTCGCTGCTCGAGCGTCGCGGCGTGCTGCTCCCGTGATGGGGCGTGCCACGCGCGTCGTCACCGTCCCGTAGCAGGCGAGCGCGTGCCAAGGGCGGGCTTGGCCGCTGCCCGCGTTTGGCCCGCCGTCTGCTAGGCCGCGCGGTACGCGGATGCGGGTGGTTGTCGGTCGGTCGTGGGCGTGTGCGGTTCTCCTTCTCTGCGCTCGTGCAGCGGCGCAGGAGGACCGGGCCGCCGCGCTCGCGGAGGCTTCCGCGGAGGCTGCGCCGATCGACGGGACGCTCTCCCTCCTGCTCGCCCGGGAGGCGTTCGTTCTCGCGGACACCGAGCCGACGCGGACCGCGCTCTACGCGGCGCTCGTGCGCGGGCGGGAGCGGGCGATCCTCCGGGGCCACGCGGGGCCGGTCGTCCGCACGGACGTCTCGCCCGACGGCCAGGCGGTCGCGACCGCCTCCGAGGACGGGACCGCGCGGCTCTGGACCTCGGCCGGACAGCAGACCGCCGCCATCCTCGCCGGCGCCCCCGTGCGCGACGTGCGCTTCCTCGGCTCCGCCGACCGCGTGCTCGTCGCGACCGACGCGGAGCTTTCCATCTGGGACGGCGCGGACAAGCGGCTCGCCGCGTTCCCCCAGGCCCCCTTCGATACGCAAGGAGCGATGGTCGCGCTCTCGCCCGCCCCGGACACCCTCCGCCTCGTGGATGCGAACGGCAAGGTGGTTCGCGATCTCAAGGTGAAAGGCAGCGGCCCCGCGGCGGGCGAGTTCGCGTTCTGGGCCGTCACGCTGGACGGGAAGCTCCGGTGGTACGACGCGCGCGGCCGCGAGAAGCTCGTGACGCCGGCCGCGGGCGCGACCCGCGCCGTGTTCGCGGCATCGGGGCCGGTCCTCGCCACGTTCGGGAGCGGGATCGCGGTCGAGCTCTGGTCGCCGCAGTGCAAGAAGCTCGGCTCGCTGCTGCACGCGGGGCCGATCGAGCAGGTGTCGATCTCGCCCCGGGGAGACCGCGTCTTTACCGCGTCCGCGGACGGCAACTACGCCTTCTGGACGGCGGACGGGAAGAGGCAGAACCGGATCGCGAAGCCCGGGCCGTGCCTCTTCGCCAGGGTCTCCGAGGACGGCACGAGGGTCGTGACACTCGACGACACGGATCGCGTGACCGTGTGGACGTGGGATGGCGTGCCGGTGTCAAAGCGGTTCGAGGGGATCGCGCGGGTCGAGCCGAACGGGCGGTGCCTGGGTCTCATCCTCGAGTTCAAGGACGGGACGCGGCGGTTCGTGCACGGGGGGCTCGAGGAGGTGAAGTCGCAGGATCTCCTCGGCGCCGCGCTGACGTGCAGCCGGTGGGTGGGGCCGAGGCTCTTCGTCGGCGACGAGGCGGGCCATGCGGCGCTCCAGCACTGGTATGGCGCGGGGCCCGGCTATCTCGACGGGCATCTGGGTGCGATCCTCTGCGCCGGCCTCTCGAGCGATGGGGTGCTCGTCGTGACCGGCTCGCGCGACGGGACCGCGCGCGTGTGGGACGTCGATCCCCCGGGCGTCCCGGCGCTGCCCCATTCGGACCGCGTCACGGGACTCAGCTACATCCCGGGTCGCCTCCTGACCTGCTCCCGCGACACGCTCCACATCCGGGAACCGGATGGAAGGACGGTTCGGGAGATCCCGCTGCCCTCGCCGCTCCTCTGGTGGGGCCAGGGCGAGAAGCGCGTCGCCGTGGCCTGCAAGGACGAGCTTGCCGCGTGCCTCTACGACGACCAGGGCAAGGAGGTCGGCCGTCTCAAGCACGACGGTCTCGTGAACGGTGTCGAGATCGCGCCCCGAGGGGACCTCGTCGTGACGTTCTCCGCGGACAGGACCGCGCGGCTCTGGGACGAGCGGGGCAAGCTGCGCGCGACGCTCGATCACCCGAAGGGGGTCGGCTCCGCGGCGTTCAGCGACGACGGCAGCCTCGTCCTCACCACGGCGGACGACCGGCAGGCGCGGCTCTGGTCGGCGGAGGGCAAGCTCGAGGCGACGTTCCCGGTTCCCGAGGAGGTCTGGTACTGCGTCTTCTCGCCGAGGGGCGACAGGCTCGTCGGCATCCCGACGAAGTCGGCCGTGCCGCGCGTCTGGACGTCGCGCGGGGAGGCGGTCGCCGAGCTTCTGGGCCACGAGGGCCCGGTCCGCGCCGCGAACTTCTCGCCCGAGGGAGACGCGATCGTGACCGCCTCCAAGGACGGGACCGCGCGGCTCTGGGACGCGGACGGACATCCGGTTCGCGTCCTTCCCCATCCGGACGAGGTGTACAAGGGCACGTTCCTCCCGGGCGGGCTCGGGGTCGCGACCACGTGCAAGGACGGCGCCGTGCGCCACTGGGACCGCGACGGACGTCTTCTCGCCGTGATGCGCGGCCACGTGAAGCCCGTCTGGTTCGTCGAGTGCACGAAGGACGGCGCGACGCTCGCGACCGCCTCCGAGGACACGACCGTGCGCCTCTGGCCGCTCCGGCGCGAGGACCTCCTGCGTATCGCGAAGGAGCGGTCGTTCCGCGACCTCACGGCGGCGGAGCGCGACCGGTACGGGAACCTGCTCGCTCCCGCGAAGTGACCGGACGCGCCGCTACGGGCCCGCGGCGTGGAGCGTGGTCACCGAGCGCGGGGGCAGGTCGATCGCGAGCCGCCCCGTCTTCGCGACACGCAGGGCCTGGATCTCGCGCCCGTAGGCCTTCTCGGGCTCCGACGTGAAGCTGCCCCCGTAGGCCCCCTCGGGAAGGCCGTCGATCTCCGCCGCCGCCTTCCGATCCGCGGTGTTGAGCAGGACGACGACTGGCGCCTCCCTGCCCTTGGGCAGGAACGCGACGCCTCGCACCGACTCCGAGCCCCCGTCGAGCCCGATCCGGACCGCGCCCGGCCGGATGGATCGGGAGAACTGGCGGATGTGGTGGGCCGTCGCGTTCAGCGACAGCGGCATCGCGTCCGACTTGGGGTCGAGCCACACCCGATACGGGAACGTGAAGAAGAGGTCGGCGCCGAACCGGTCCCACGCGACCGCATCGGCCTCGGTCAGGCAGAGGTGGATGTGCCGTGCCACGTCGAGGCCCGTCGCCTCCATCCACTCGGTCTGCGCCGCGGTCACGTTCAGCTTCTTCGCCCAGTCGCGCACGGCGCGTCGCGCGGCCGCGTTCTCGGCGCCCCCGTGATAGAGGTGATACGTGATCTGCCGGAAGTGCTCGAGCGCCGCGGGATTCCCGGCCATCGCCTTCATGTACTCATCCGCCTGCGCCACGTTCACGCACTCGGGCCCGCTCATCCTCGTCCGGAACCCGGCGCCCGCGATCCTGCGCCCGGCGGCGGCCGTCAGCTCCGCGCATGTCGTCGGGTCGCCCGGCCGGTCGTTGCCGGGCTCGTTGA
>Ga0187894_10006385_pt1 | contig 11588 bp, 7 predicted proteins | sample GBC1701081metaG_FD_136650 | JGI IMG/M metagenome (GOLD analysis project Ga0187894, IMG submission 136650) | White microbial mat communities from a lava cave in the Kipuka Kanohina Cave System on the Island of Hawaii, USA - GBC170108-1 metaG ...
AGTTTGTCGTGGCTCCCGGAGCGCGCCCATTGTGGGGTCAACGACAAACTGAAGTTTGTCGGACATCGCGCGCCGCGTTTTCATTGTTTCTGGGCGTCGCCGTAGCGACATGAATGACTCCTCCGAAAAAGTAGGGCAAACTGTCTAGTTTGCCTGGTCTCCGCGGAAGACCTCTCTGGCGGAAGCACGGCAAACTAGACAGTTTGCCCTACCTTCGCGGCGCAATTTTCATTCTTTCAGGGCGTCGCAACGCGACATGAAGGCTCCTCAAAAAACGAGGCGCTTTTAGGATTTGGCGGCGGTCGCCGGCAACGACTGTTCCGACCATGCGGCAAGTAACGAGGCCTTATCCCATCTCTCGGGCAAGTGGAATTTATTTGACCGGCTCAGGAATTCGGCCGGGTTCTCGAAGACGATCTTCCGAATCAGGCTCTCCGGATGGCCGCGTCGCCGCATTTCCATCATGAATTGCGGCATGGCGACGGGGATGCTGGGCCCCCAGTCGCAGGCTGAGGCCACATAAATTCGGTCGCCGTGGTCGCGGCCGAACACCTCAATCATGTCGACGGCGCGACCGAGGCTTACTTTAGTCAGAGGGTAGAGTGTGATGCCGGCGACAAAGCCGTTCGTCAGAATCATATCCATCGTATGCTCTTCGGCGTGATCGATGGCGACTCGCTTCGGATCGACCTTGTCGTATTTGAGCAAGGTCTCGACGATCGTCCTTGTGCCTTTGTACTTGTCTTCGAGATGGGGAGTGTGGATCAACATCATCTGATCGTGATCGAGCGCCATCTCCACATGGTCTTTGAATGTCTCCACCTCATTTTTCGTAATCAGGTTTAACCCGAATTCGCCTATGCCCATGACGTTCGGGCGATCCAGATACTTGGGTATGAGCGCGAGGACCTGTCGGCTCATCGCGCGGTCATCAGCCTCCTTGGGGTTTATGCAGAGCCATGTCACATGTTTCACCCCGTACTGGGCGGCTCGCTTGGGTTCGAAATCGGTAAGAGACCGGAAGTAATCATCAAACCCGCTCGCCGACGATCTATCCCACCCCATCCAGAAGCCCGGTTCCGAGACGACTTTGCAGCCCGTCAGGGCCATCTGGTGGTAACAGTCCGTCGTGCGGCTGGTCATGTGCGAATGCATGTCGATGTATTCCATTATTTCGCCTCCTGGTTTGGCGGTTCGTAAGCGCCGCGCGCGCTCTTGCGCGCCAGCTTCTCCAGCGGCTCGGTCGTGGGGTCGCTGAAGATCTCCTGAATCTGATCGACACGGGAGCTTGTGGCCCCGTCGAGCACAACCAGCGCTCTGCGAAAGGCCTCCATTCGGAAATCACTGGAAGCTTCTTCGCGCACGGCGTCTGGCGCCCTGTCGAGACGGTCCAGGAACGCGGCTATTTCAAGAACTCTGTTGCGGTTTTCGATGAAGTATTCGTCCACCTGCCGGACCTGGGTCATAGGACAAGTACCGTACATGTCTTTCATGGTTGATCCTCCTTCAGGAAATAGTCTTTCGGTCTTTGTCGAGATTACTCGGCTCTCTCGCCGGACAACTGGGAGATGCTTTCTCGAATGATCTCCTCATGAAGTTCGTTGGTCTCAAAACTTTTCCCGATATCCCTGAGCAGCATTATTGTAAGTAGACCGCCGAGGTGCTCGCGGAATTCACTGAGGCCCCGAAGGATCGAGCGATGGTCGTCGCGACGGTCCAGGTACAGGCTCATCTCCGGAGCGTATAACTTGAAGCCTAGTTTTGAGAGCAACTTCAAAATGCGTCGCCACTGAGCGGCGCCGAGAAAGCCCGCCAGGTGGGAGTAGGTGCTGTCTAACGCGACCCCCATCGCCACCGCCTCGCCGTGCCGTAACTCGTACCCGGTCAGTTGCTCCAGCTTGTGCGCGGCCCAGTGACCGAAATCGAGCGGGCGCGAGGAGCCGGTCTCGAACGGGTCGCCGTTGGCGCCGATATGATTAAGGTGCAACCAGGCGCATTCGTAGATCAGGCGCTCCATCGGCGCCATCTCGCGATTAGCGAGCCGCTCGGCGTCCTTCTCGATAAAATCGAAGAAGCCCGCGTCTTTTATCAGCGATACCTTGATCGCCTCGGCCATGCCGCTCCTCCAATCCCGATCCGACAGTGTGGTAAGGAAGTCGAAGTCATTCAGGACGGCGTAGGGCGGCGCGAAAGTTCCGAGGAAATTCTTCTTCCCGAAGGCGTTGATCCCGTTTTTCACTCCGACTCCGGAATCGTTCTGCGCGAGCACGGTGGTCGGCGCTCTTATCAGCCGTATTCCCCGGTGCGCAGTTGCGGCGGCGTACCCCGCCAGGTCGAGAAACGCCCCGCCGCCCACCGCGATTACGAAAGAGTGCCGGCATATGCCGGCGGCGTCGATCACCTCCTGAATCGCCGCGACGTATTGCGGATTGTTTTTCGCCGCCTCGCCACCCGGCAGCGTGAGCGGCGGGCGCGCAAGGTCGATTACCGAACGATGCTCCTCACAGTACTTCTCAATGGAAGGGATAAGATGTGGGTGATATGGAATCAGTCCTTCATCCACCGCAAAGATAGCCTTCTTCGGAAGGCGCGCCGCCCCATCGCGAACCACGTCGCTGAGAAGCGGGTTATCCGGCGCGAACAGGCCGCGAGTGAAATGGACCGAATAATGAAACTCGACCTGGAACAGTTGTTGAATAGATACCATATTGGATTCAGGTGACGGCGAATAATCGCGCCGCAGGGCGGGCGGCGAGCGTTAAAGAATAGACCGCGGCGCCGTAGAGCAGTCCCGCATACCCGGCCGCTATCGCCGCGTCGAGGACGATCAGGGAAAGGACCCCTGTTTTAACGGCGATTCGAATGTGTTTCGCATCCGGATCGAGAAACGCGCGCCAGAATGCGGGCGCCACTTTCAACGAGAACAACGCGAGGAAAGGCAGCATCGCGACCAGCCGCGCTTCCGACGTGAGAGTCAAAGCGGGCAGCGCCAGGATTACCACGCTCAACAAGCCGAGGGCCAGAAGCCCGGTGGAGTGATTGCCGCCTTCGACCTCGCCTTTGCTGATGGCGGTGACGGCGGCGATATAGGTGACAGGTATGAGTCCCAGGTACCACCTCTCGCCGACCAGTTCCGGAACAGCGCTGACGCCTAACATCAGGTTCAGACCGCGACAGACGCCCATATTGATAGGCCCCAGAATGGCGCGTTTTTTGCCCCAGGAGTCGTATACAAGAGCGCATAGGGCAATCAGGAGGGCTAATAAACCGCTGCCTGTCGACGCCATGAAAGCCGCGCCTATGCCGCACGCCAGTAGCGAGGCGCCAAGTAAGATGGCCAGCGGCAGCGTAGCCCGTCCGCTCGGCAGAGGCCGTTCCGGCCTTTCGCGAGCGTCAAGCTTTCTGTCGAAGATGTCGTTGAAGGCCACCCCCCCGCCGTAAAGGCAGATGGTTGCGGCTACCAGGTACGGTAGCGCGGCGAGGTTCGCCGTGGCCGCCACTCCAAAACCTGCGAGCGCATCAGCCACGGCCGTAAGGAGATTCGGCGGGCGCATTAACTGCAAGTATGGCCATAACCCGGCCAGCCGATGGCCGCCAACAATCCCCTCATCTTGTAGTGGCCGTTCACGCATAAGAAATAAAAAGCGGACTCTGCATCTCGGGTAGCTCCACACTTAACCGTGGTGGATGACTAACGAGGAATAACGCTCTCCACGGTTAAATGTAGACCTGCCGCATCATCGAAATTCTACTGCCGCGCTAGCTCCACCCTGGGTTTTATGGCCGTCAGGAGGGAGGCAAAGGGCAGGTACCAGCGAAGCCATCCCCAAAATCGCACTTGTTCCATCCCCGACTCTTGAAAGATTTGCTGGTACTCGGAGATGGGTTTCATGTCGTAGATTGCGACCTGGCCTCCGGGCTTCAATACGCGCATGATTTCGCGTATCGCCTGATCCCTCTCGGCTTTCTCCCTGATGTTGTGGAGCGCCGCGCTCGAGACGACGACGTCGAAAGAATCGTCCGGGAAGTCGAGCTTGCGGGCGTCGCCGTCGCGAATCTCGACGCGGTCGGCGACTCCTTCGATTCGCGCATTCCTGGCGGTGTTCTCGGGATGGTTATCCCACTGGTCGACCTGACTCCAGATGTCGATGCCTGTTGCGTGTCCGGTTGTCAGCTTCTTCGCCGCCCCTACGAGAAGCAGCCCATGCCCGCAGCCAATATCAAGAACGCGCTCATCCCCACGCCACTCGATTCGGGACAGAATCGCGTCGCGGGCGCGTGGTTTTCCGAACCTGCAGCCGACAATCCAAAACGCCACGCAAAGAGTCCACCAGGCGCAGATAACGCCGACAATAAAGGATGAGACGCCGAATCCATTCGCGCCGAGGAGAACGGCGGCCGTCGCCGTAACCACCGCCAGAATGGTGAACACCCTTGGGAAACCGGGCGCATCGAGTCCATAGTCCAATCGTTCATTCGCTACCATATTTTGTCCTTATGTATTTGAAGCCTGCGCAAATTACAGATCATCGCATTGAATCAGTACCGCGAGCGGTAGCGAGCGTAGCTCCCACAGAGAGCTATTTACGGGAGCCACGCTCGCTACCGCTCGCGGCAGCGGATTCGGCGCGGCGCCGTTCAATGCAACGGTCAGTAAAGTTGATTGCTATAGCCGCCTGCTCTCACCAGAGAAACTTCAAGCCGAACTGAACCTGTCGCGAGTTCACTGAAGTTCTCGTCAACTGTCCGAAGGCGCCTGGAACAGCGGCGGCGCCGGATGAGTCGAGAGCGTAGACCACGCGATTTGCGGCCGCGGGCGGAGAGAAATTCGTGATGTTGAATAGGTTGAAAAACTCCGTTCTGAACTCCATGTTAAGGCGTTCGGTGATACGGGTTCTTTTAAGAAGTGAAAAATCGAAGGCCCTCAGATTCGGCCCTTCCAGTGTGTTCCTGCCCAGGGATCCGTAGAAACCCGCAGGTTGCAGCGCGAACGCGGTCGGGTCGATGTATCGACTCGGATCGCCCTTAACGGCGCTCTCGGCCGTGCGTCCGGGCGCCAGATTCGGCCGCTGTGTTTGCAAATTGTCGATCCCGTTGCGGGCGCGATCGAAGCCGAGAGTCACGGTGAACGGGAACCCGCTCCGCAGATTGAGAATGCCGCCGACACCCCAGCCGCTGATCAATTTGTCCGCCGCCCTGCTGTAACCGGAGCCGAGCTTTCGACCTTTGCCGAAAGGCAGTTCCCAAAGGAAATTGGCCACGAAATTGTGCCGGAGATCGAAGTCCGATAGCCCCTTGTCCGAGGCGGGCGCGAGCGGATCCTGGAAGTCGCCGCCGGTCACGCCGTTTCGGTAGACGGACTCGGTCGCCGAGGCGGTGTCGGTCGATTTCGAGAAGGTGTAAGCCACCTGGAACTGCAGGCCGGCGGAATACCGCCTGGCCGCCGACAACTGCAGCCCGTTGTAATAGGAGTCGCCATTGAAGGCGGTCAATTGCATTGCGCCGAAATTCGGATTGACGCGCGCCGCCTGCGTGTTCGCAATCTCCGGGTAGAACCTCTGCCCGTTGACTATCTGGAAATCTCTTCGCACGTTGGCGCTCGCATTGGTGAGCAAATGTACGCCGCGCGAGCCGATGTAACCCGCCGACACGACCAGGTTACTGCCCAGCTCCCGCTGCGCAGTCAGGTTCCACTGGTAAACCGTCGGCTGTTCCGAATCGAATTGCATGAGCCACAACAAGGCCGGCGCTGGGATCGGACTATTGATGAACCTGGAGTAGGCGTCCGGGAAGACTCCCGGCAACACGACCAGTTGTCCGAAAGGCGGCTGGTTGGACATGGCGAACCGATATTGCATCGGCCGCAGGGAGGAGTTGAAGACGCCGAAGCCGCCGCGTATGGCCCACAAGCCCTTACCCGAAGGGTCCATGGCAAAGCCGAACCGCGGCGCGAAACTACGTTTCGAAGGATTTTTGATGAACGGGTCTCCCGCCGTCGTGGCCGCATCCGTGAAGTTGCGCAGATTGGCGACCTTGCCATTGACCTCGGTCGGGGAAGTAATCGGCTCGTAGCGCAGCCCCAGGTTCAGCGTCAGATTGGGCCGGACTCTCCAATCGTCCTGGACGTAGAAACCGAAAAGCGTCTGGCGAATGCCGCGATAAAAGTTCCTGCCCGGGGACGGCACAAATAATACAACCGGACTGCCGGTCAAAAACGGCCCGACTCCGCCACCGTAGACAAATACGCCGTCCGGCACTAACGTCGAATCGGCGTTGAGCTGATACCGATGAATCAGGCCGCCGAACTTGAACGCGTGAGCGTCGCGGTTATAAATGAACTGTTCGCTGACTTCGATGTTGTTCAGCGTGAACCTGATCGGAGTAGCCAGCGCGGGCCGCAACTCCGAGAGTCCCTGCAAGGAAAACGCTCCCATCGGCTGCCCCGGCACGAAAGACAACTCAGGCCCAATCGTCGTGGTAAACGGGAAAGCGCTGCTGAATTTGTTTCGGCTATAGCTGGCGCGGAGAGTGTTGATCGCGCGAGGGGATAATACCGACTGGCCTTCCAATGTGACGTACTGATTCCGGCTGTTCAACACCCGGTCAACAATGACTCCCGTGGCGTTGCGCAGGTCTGAATCATCGAGCGTATAACGCCCGAAAAGAGAGTGCTTGGAGGTCAGCGTGTGATCCAGCCGAACCGTGAAGAAGTCCTCGTTGGTAGATTCGTTCACGTCACGTCTGTAGACGCCTGTGTCGCCACTGATGGGGCCGTTCGGCCGCGGGTAGAGCGCCAGGTAGGGCAGAACCGATGGCGCGATGGGCGCCGGGCCGCTCGTCAGATTTCCCTGCCGGGCATTCGGGCTAGGAACAAAGAAGATGTTCGAGGTCCCTTCACGGCGTCGTAGCCCTTCGTAGTTGAAGAAGAAGAAGGCGCGGTCCTTGACGATCGGTCCACCGAGGCTGCCGCCGAACTGATTGCGCTTGAATGGGAGTTTTTGCGCGTTGAAAAAGTTGCGGGCGTCAAGCGCGCTATTGCGCAGGAACTCAAAGGCTGTGCCGTGGAACTGGGCGCCGCCGGACTTGGTTATCGCGTTGACGATGGCGCCGCCGCCCACTCCGAACTCGGCTGAATAATTCGAGGCCAACACCTGAAACTCCCTCAGCGCATCCACGCCGAGAAAACCGCCCCCCAATCCGCCGGGTGAATTGGCGAACGCGTCCGCGGTGTCGGTTCCGTCCAGGTAGTAAATGTTGGAGTCCAGCCGCGCGCCGTTGACGATAAGTCTTGTCACGCCGGGTCCGACGTTCTCCTGCGTATCCGAGATCGAGGCTGTGCTCACCACTCCGTTTTGCAACGTGGCAAGCTGGAGAACGTCGCGCCCGTTCAAAGGAAGCTCTTCGACCTGCCTTCTATTGACCAGGTATTTCACCGCCGACGTGGTCGTCTCGACCAATGCCGCATCCCCCTCGATGATGACCTTATCCTGGACATTGCCCACATTGAGCAGGAGATCGACGTCTACTTCGCGCCCGACGGTCAGCTCGATACCACGATGAATCCTCGGCCGAAAACCATGGGCTTCCGCCGTCACCTCATATTGGCCGGCCGCCAGTTCCGGAATGCGATAACGGCCCGCGCTGTCCGATGTGGTCTCGCGAGAGAGATTGGTATCGAGGTTCTTGGCGATAATTTTGGCCTTGGCGACCACGGCCCCTTTCTCATCAGTGACCGTTCCTGAAATCGTGGCTTTGGTGGTTTGAGCCGTTACCAGGCCATCAAAATTGCCCGCAATGATTGCCAGAACGGCGACCATTACGAGCAACGCGCAAGTCATTAACTTCTTAAAGATAAACATGGATGGTTCCTCCATCTGGTTTTGTCATCTATAACAAGAAGCTGACTGATTTATTTGGAAAATGGGAGCGGCAGACTGATACCAGTCTGCCGCTCATCGGCGGCGCCGTGTTACTACCAGAGAAGCTTCAATCCAAATTGGAGTTGACGCGAACTGGTGGCGGTTCGCGTCAGTTGCCCGAAACTCGGCGAGAGGATCGGGGCGCCCGTCGCATTCACACCGGTGTAGATGATCCGGTTGACGGCTTCCGGCGGGGCGAAGTTGGCGCGGTTGAAAAGATTGAACGCTTCGAACCTAAATTCGCTCTGGAGGCGCTCGGTGAGCGCTGTTCGTTTGGTCAAGGTCAGGTCGAAGCTTTGCAGATCCGGCCCCCTCAGGCCGTTCCTCGGCGCGTTTCCGTAGAAACCGGCCGGCTGAAGCTGGAAGAAGGAGGGATCCACAAAGCGCGTCGGGGCGCCAATGATCGCGTCCGAGAGATTGACCCCGGGAGCGACATTTGGCCGCTGAGTTTGCACGTTATCGACCCCGTTGCCGGCCCGGTCAAAGCCGAGCGCCACGCCGAATGGGAACCCGCTCCTGAGGTTAAGAATGCCGCCGGCCGTCCATCCTCCGACGAGTGTGCCTACCACGCCCGTGAGATCTCCGCCGATCAGGCGCCCTTTGCCGAAGGGCAGGTCATACAGGAAGTTGGCGACGAAATTTTGGCGAGCGTCGAAATCCGATAGCGCCCGCTCCGAGCGCGAATCAAATGGGTCTTGCCGGTCGCTACCCAAAGTCCCGTTGAGGAAGACCGAATCGAGCGACGAAGCGGTGTCGATGGACTTCGACACCGTGTAGGCGGTCTGGAATTGGAGGCCGGACGAAAAGCGCTTGGTGAGGTTGAGCTGTAGCGCTTGATAATAGGAGTCGGCGCTGAAGTCGAGATACGATATGGAAAAGTAGTTCCGATTGAGTCTCGGGCCGCCAGTGGTCGGGAAGAACTTCTGGCCGTTGACGATCTGGAAATCATTCCGCACGTTCGCGGAGTAGGTTGTCTCCAGGTTCACACCGCGAGATCCAACATAGCCTGCGCTGAGGACCAGATTTCGACCCAGCTCCCGCTGAATGTTGAGGTTCCATTGGTAAACGGTCGGCTGCTCGGCGTCGAACGCCGTCACGAAAGTAGGAGTAAAACCCGGGATTGGGTTGCCGCCAAAGCGAGTGAAAGCGTCCGGGAAGGCTCCTCCGAACGCTGGCAGAACGACCAACTGGGTGAATGGCGCCGTGTTCGAGAGCTCGAATCGGTAGCGCATGGGCAGAATCGCCGAATAGAAGATGCCAGCCGCGCCGCGCAGCGACGTTTTGCCGTTGCCAAAAACATCCCAGGCGAAGCCGACCCTCGGCGCTATGTTGCTATAAGACGGGTTATCGATGTAGGGATCTCCCACAGTCGGCGCGGCGTCCATGATATTGCGCAAGTTGGACACCTTGCCGTTGACATCCGTCGGCGTGCTGATCGGCTCATACCGCAGCCCGAGGTTGAGCGTCAGGCGCCGCGTCGCCTTCCAATCGTCCTGCGCGTACAAGCTGAAGAGCGATTGGCGGATGCCGCGGTAGTAATCGGTTCCCGGCAAGGTGGTGAAGAGGACCTGCGGATTGGCGGTCAAGAACTGATCGAGTCCTCCACCGTAGAGGAAGAGACCGGTCGTCAAAAAAGCGGAGTCGCTATTGAGTTGATAGCGGCGGGCCGACCCTCCTATTTTGACGGAGTGCGCGCCCAGGCTATATATGAACTGGTCGTTCACCTCGAATTGGTTGAGCACGAAACTGCGGCCGTCGGTCAGCGCTTCTCGCAGCGCCGACACTCCGGAGAGGGAGAAGGCTCCCATCTGCCGTCCCGGAATGAACCCCAGGCTTGCGGCCCGCTGATCGGTGAAGGGAAAGTCGCTTCTGAAATTCGAGCGATTATACGTGCCCCTCAGGCTGTTGACTCCTCGCGCGCTGATGATCGCCTGCTCCTCGAGCGCGACGTACTGGCTCCGGTTGTTCAGGACCAGATTCTGAATGACTCCTCCGACTTTGGTCAGGTTGGAGTCGTCAATGGTGTAGCGACCCGCCAGCGAGTGCTTTCCCGTCAATTTGTAATCCGCTCTGACAGTAAAGAAGTCTTCATTGGTCGTCTCGGTGAAGTCTCGCCGGAAGATTCCCGTGTCGCCCGTGATAAGCCCATTCGGCAATGGGTAGAGCGCCAGATAGGGCAAGACCGACGGCGCGACGGTCACCCGTCCGCTGGTCAGATTTCCCAGGCGGGCGTTCGGGCTTGGCACATTGAAGAGCGTCGGCACGCCCTCGCGCCGGCGCAGCCCCTCGTAACTGCCGAAGAGAAAAGCGCGGTCTTTGATGATCGGACCTCCGAGGCTTCCACCGAATTGGTTCCGCTTGAATGGGAGCTTTCTGGAGTTCAAATCGAAAAAGTTCCGCGCGTCAAGCGCGCTGTTGCGTAGAAATTCGAAAGCCGTTCCGTGAATTTGATTGGTTCCCGATTTCGTGACGGCGTTGATGATGGCGCCGCCGCCGTGGCCGAACTCGGCCGAGTAACCCGAGGTCAGAACCTGGAACTCCCTAAGCGCGTCGACGCCGAGGAAGCCTCCTCCCAATCCTCCGGGAGAGTAGCCGAAGGCGTCCGCGGTCTCTGTGCCATCAAGCAGGAAGGCGTTGAAGTCGATCCTCCCGCCGTTGATCGCCAGCCGCGTGGTCCCCGCCCCCAACTCGGACTGACCGGCGGAGATCGATGAGGCGCTGATTACGCCGTTCTCCAGCGTCGCCAATTGCAGAACGTCTCTGCCGTTTAACGGAAGCTGCTCGATCTGTCTGCTGTTGACCAGGTGTCCCAGCGCGGAGGTGGTGGTATCGACTAGCGACGCGTCCTGCTCGATAACTACCTTCTCCTGAATGTTGCCCACGTTCAGCTTAAAATCTAAGACCGCTTCGCGGCCGACGGTTAATTCCACGCCTCGCTGTATATACAGCCGAAAGCCCTGGCGCTCGACCTCTATTTCATACCTGCCCGGAGGCAGCTCCGAAAGGCGGTAGCGGCCTTCCTGATCCGTGGTGGTCTCACGTGGGATGCCAGTGTCGTTGTTCCTGGCGACGACCCTGGCTTTGGACACCGCATTCCCCTGTTCGTCGTTGATCGTGCCCAATATTGTCGCTTTGGTGGTTTGGGCGGTCGTAGGTGTGATCAGGGGAGGCGTGTTTAAGGACAACAAAGCGAACGCAATTGTTACTAGGACGGCGAATGGTTTGAGCATGACAGGTTGCCGTCTCTTATGAATGGACATACTTTTCCTCCTGTTATTATTGTTTTTTTTGGCGGACGGTTTAGGAATGTCCGCTTTTGAGAGGCCATTTTGCGAAGACATTTTTCCGCTCCCGTTCTCCTTTCGACGAAACCCGGAATAGGTGAACACTGGTCGGAAAAAACATCTATGTCATTGGGGCATTAGGGAACGGTGAAGACGAACGTCAAGACTGTCTGCGTTTCCACGGGGACGCCGCCTATTGTCGTCGGCTCGAAAACCCACTTGCGGGCCGCTTCCACCGCGGCGTCGCGCAGGAGCGGATGACCGCTGACGGCCTTCGCGTTGATAACGCGCCCCGTTTGGGAAATGGTGACTTGCACTTCAACCGGACCTGAGGCGTTAAATCTTCTAGCACTCGGGGGGTAGATCGGTTGCGCTTTGACGACCG
>Ga0187894_10006386_pt1 | contig 11588 bp, 5 predicted proteins | sample GBC1701081metaG_FD_136650 | JGI IMG/M metagenome (GOLD analysis project Ga0187894, IMG submission 136650) | White microbial mat communities from a lava cave in the Kipuka Kanohina Cave System on the Island of Hawaii, USA - GBC170108-1 metaG ...
ACAGGTCCTTGTGGTCCTTACAACGTAAACTTCACTTCCACCGCAGTTAATTACTCATCGTTTTTCTCAATGTCGCCTAATCCTTCACAGGGAAATGTGACTGTAAGTGTAGACAATGAAAATTTATTAAACGATGGTTCTCAAGATTTGATATATGCGATAAAAATTACTGACCCTCTCGGAATGCACGGAGAATCATTTGAATATAAAGCTGGAATTAACTCAATAAATATTCCGCTGCAGGATTTCAAACCGGGATTATATATACTTTCAGTGTTTGACGGCAAAATTTGGAGTAGTAAACAATTAATAGTTCAAAAATAATTTTGTTAGTAAGGCGGTTAATTAACCGCCTTACTTTTGTGCCCTTATGACCTCAGCAGCGGGTCCACCAAGAAAAAGGAAGAGAAGAAGAAGGATGAGGATGACGGGTTTTAATGAGGTTGTATTCGTGGAAATAGAGGTAGTAGGGGGCTTTATTTGAAAATGAGCCCGAACTCTCCAAAAATTAAACTCCCTTCTTAATTACCAGTCTAACGTTTTGCGGATTAACTACCGTTAACCCCAACCGTTTATGAAAAGACTCATGCTCTTTTTCCTGCTGGTGTTGGGAACGCTGCAGGCTGTTGCACAAGAAAAAAAACTGGCGCTTATTGTTGGTAACTCTACGTACGTAGATGGAGCAGCTTTGCGCAATCCGACAAATGACGCCCGCGCCATGGACCAAGCTCTTCAGGCACTTGGTTTTGAAACGATCATAGCCGGGAACCTTTCGCTTTCTCAATTTAAAAAAGCAATCGATGATTTTGGGATGCGCCTGCATGGATATGACGTTGGACTCTTTTATTATGCCGGTCATGGCATTCAATTCAAGGGAAGGAATTATTTGATCCCGATTGATGCTGATTTAAAAATTGCACAACAAGTTGAATATGATTGCGTGGCTGCCGATCGGGTGCTCGCTTTTATGGAAAGCGCAAAGGCGTCCGTGAATTTGTTGATCCTGGACGCTTGCCGGAACAATCCCTTTGAAAGCAGCTGGTCGAGGAGTACAGATGGAAATGGTCTTGCCTTTATGAATGCGCCATCGGGTTCATTGATCGCGTATGCGACATCACCTGGCAACGTAGCATCAGACGGAGCAGGCGAAAACGGAATGTATACCAGCGCGTTGCTAAACCATATTGGTACTTCAGGAATTACCGTAGAACAGGTTTTCAAACGTGTAAGAATGGAAGTGGAGGAAAAAACGGGGAAATCGCAAACTCCCTGGGAGTCGACTTCTTTAAAAGGGGACTTTTATTTTCTGAAAGAAACCGCTCCCGCTCATGTTGACAGCTTGCATTACACCGGGCAGTCAGGTGGCACATCAGCCACCAGGAACATGAATAGTAAACCGATGTTAGGTCGTATCAAATTGTTTGCGGAAGCTCCTGTTCAGGTTGGTGTTGGATTTGAAGCATCACTCACCAACCGGTTTTCACTTTCATTACAAATTGGTTTGTTACGCGATCCTAACAGTACGCTTATGATAAAATCATTTGAAGCGTTTGGCATGGATGAAGAAATTGTTGAGATGGTTGAAAACTCATTCAAGGGGGGAGTTGTTTTTGAGGCTGGGTTAAACTACAACTTCAGAAAAAGTTATGTGGGTGTATACTACCAGCAACTAAACCTGCGTGGTGGCAGCAGCCCGGCCTCCGTATACCAATCGCAATTCGATACTGATATTAATGCGTTGCCTGTTAAACCGAACTCCACTGTTCAAATAGAAACAAGCCTTACAATTCAATCGAATTTGTCGCAATTGGGTTTTTTGTACGGAAAAAGATTCGTGTTAAAGAACCCACGGTTTGAAATTGATGTGGAGGCCGGGATTAGTAAAAATGTTGGATCCGTAACGAAAGTAACATCAGAAAACCGTGAAGTAGGAACTCTTAACAACACAGTAAACAAGAAGTTAGATGATTGGTACGCGCAGTATGCCTATATACCAAGCCTGACCCTCGCCTTCGTATATAACTTAAATAAGTAGAATAAATCCGGTAACCTCGGTCTGTGTCCCCACAGACCGAAACGATTGTGGTTTGTAAGAGCACAAACCAGGGTAGAAGAATCCAGGATACGCTCCTGTATTATTCTTGTCCCGACAATATTTGGGCGCTAACCCCCCAGCCCTTAATTTGCGCCTCCTCACTATTATACTTATGGTAAAAGAATATATCGAATCGAATAAGCAGCGCTTTTTAGATGAGTTGTTCGAATTGTTGCGCATTCCTTCCGTGAGTGCCGATAGCACAAAGAAAAATGAAGTACGTAAAGCAGCTGAGTTTATTAAGGATAAACTGAAGGCTGCCGGTGTTGATCGCGTAGAGTTGTGTGAAACACCGGGCCACCCGATTGTGTATGCAGAAAAAATAATTAACCTTTCCCTGCCCACGGTGCTGGTATATGGACATTATGATGTACAGCCACCTGATCCGCTTGATCTGTGGCACTCCCCTCCATTCGAACCCGTTGTGAAAGACGGAAAAATTTATGCACGCGGCTCCTGCGATGACAAGGGCCAGGTATATATGCACGTAAAAGCATTTGAAGCGATGACAAAATTGAACTCGCTCAATTGCAATATCAAGTTTATGATTGAGGGCGAAGAAGAAGTAGGCTCTGAACACCTCGGAACATTTGTTGCCTCAAATAGGGAAAAATTAAAAGCAGATGTTATTCTTATTTCTGACACGTCCATTATTTCAGTAGACTGTCCGTCCATCACGGTTGGTCTTCGCGGATTAAGTTACATGGAAGTAGAGGTGACCGGGCCAAACCGCGATTTGCATTCGGGAGTGTATGGAGGAGCCGTGGCGAACCCAATCAATGTGCTGAGCAGGATGATTGCTTCCCTGCACGATGAGAACGGCCGCATTACAATTCCTGGTTTCTATGATCAGGTTGTGGAACTCAGTTCTTCCGATCGTGAAGCGATGAATAAGGCGCCATTCAACATTGATAAGTATAAAAAGGAACTTGACATCAACGAAATACAAGGCGAAAAAGGATACACCACATTGGAACGTACCGGCATTCGCCCAACATTGGATGTAAACGGAATTTGGGGAGGCTACACAGGCGAAGGTGCCAAGACAGTATTGCCCTCAAAAGCGTATGCAAAAATCTCCATGCGACTTGTTCCTAACCAGGATAGTAAAGAGATCACCGAGTTATTCACGAAACATTTTCTCTCCATCGCGCCCAAATCAGTGAAAGTAAAAGTCACGGCACTGCATGGCGGGCAGGCAGCCGTAACACCAACCGATTCGAAAGCTTTTAAAGCCGCGAGCAATGCGTTTGAAGAAGTGTGGGGTAAGCGGCCAATCCCTACCCGTGATGGGGGAAGTATTCCTATTGTAGCACTATTTAAGAAAGAACTTGGTTTAGATACCGTATTGATGGGCTTTGGATTGGATTCTGATGCTATCCATTCTCCAAACGAACATTATGGAATCAAAAATTTTGTGTTGGGAATTGAAACGATTACCGCTTTCTATACATACTTTTCAAAAGCATAAACGGAAGTTGCCAGGAGTTCACCAAAGTCTTGGTGGCGACTATTACATTCAGATTACTCAACTATTTTTACGGAGTCTGCGTTATTGCATCAATTGAATTTCCCGATACATGAATTGGAACAAAACACGTAAAGCATCTGTACTTCTTACCCTGTTGGCGCTTTCCTCTTATGCACAAATACTCTCACCAACCAAATGGGTATGGCAGGCTTCAAGCACCTCGGTAAAAGTTGGTGATGAGATTGAACTGATCTTTAAAGCAACGATTGAAAAGGATTGGTATATGTATGCCAATGAGTTTGATCCGGAATGCGGACCGATGCTTACTACTGTAACCTTAAATCCGGATGCCAGCTTCAAAATAATAGGAGCCCTGAAAGCCGTACACGCTGTTGCCAAGCACGATGAGATCTTCGATTGTGATGTAAAGATTTTTAAAAACACGGCAGAGTTTAGACAAAAAATAAAAGTGCTTTCAGCGAATTTAAAACTCTCTGGAATTTACGAAGGGCAGGTGTGCACCGAGGTAGAAGGTAAATGTATTCCGTTTGATGGTGAGTTCACATTTATGGGTATTCGTGTGGCAGGGAGCGGAAAAATGAGTGAGAAAGCAGAACCGCAGCCTGAAGTGACACCAGTGGTAAAAGACTCAATAGAGAAAACTGAGTTGCCCTTGAAAGTACCAACTGAAGTTAAAGGCCCGACATTAGATAAAACTATTCTTGATGGCGAATCCACGTTTGGTAACGATTCATTCTGGTCATTGCTGGTGTTAGCGTTTGTTGCAGGGTTAACATCACTCATCACCCCATGTGTTTTTCCTATGATCCCGATGACGGTTACATTCTTTTTGAAAGACACACAGACGAAACGAGAAGGAATAAAAAAAGCAATCATTTTTGGATTGTCGATCATCGTTCTGTATTCCTCAGCGGGTACATTGTTCGCCATTATTCTGGGCCCCGAAGGATTAAATGCATTGGCTACCAACTGGGTGTTGAACCTGTTCATATTTTTTGTCTTCATCATATTTGCACTTTCATTTTTCGGATTGTTTGAGATCACAGCTCCTTATCAACTTGTTAACAAAGTGGACAGGCAGGCTGAAAAGGGCGGATTAATCGGGGTATTCTTCATGGCGTTTACGCTGGTGCTGATTTCGTTCAGTTGCACAGTGCCGATCGTTGGCAGTGTACTGGCGCTGTCTGCAGGGGGTCAAATATTGAAGCCGATTCTGATGATGTTTTTTTATTCGTTAGCATTTGCGCTGCCGTTTACCTTTTTCGCATTCTTCCCTGAGATGATCAAGAGCATGCCAAAATCGGGCGGCTGGTTGAATGCTGTGAAAGTAACGTTAGGGTTTTTGGAACTTGCGTTAGCGCTAAAGTTCTTTAGCATTGCTGATCAGGCGTATCATTGGGGATTGCTTGATCGCGATGTAAACATTGCATTGTGGGTGGTAATCTTTTCGCTACTCGGATTTTACCTGTTAGGCAAAATTCGTTTGCCGCATGACAGCGTACTGGAAAAAATACCAGTGACTCGCTTATTGATGGCCGTCATGGTATTCACGTTTGTGATTTATTTAATACCAGGCTTGTGGGGCGCACCGCTAAAAGCATTGGCCGGTTATTTACCTCCGCAATACACCAACGATTTTGATTTGGTTACGCTTACAAGAAGTACACGTGCCAACGAAATTTGCGAGCAACCCAAGTATGCAGATTTCCTTCACTTGCCGCACGGACTACAAGGTTACTTCGATTATGAACAGGCATTGAAGTGCGCACGTGAACAAAACAAACCACTGTTTATAGATTTTACAGGGCATGGTTGTACAAACTGCAGAGAAATGGAAGCGGTGGTGTGGAGTGATCCTGCCGTACTGGAGCGATTGAAAAATGATTTTGTGATTGTAGCATTATATGTTGACGACAAAACCGAACTACCGGAATCAGAATGGTTCACTTCTAAGTATGATAACAAAGTGAAAAAAACAATTGGAAAGAAAAATGCCGACTTGCAAATCACGAACCTGGAAAACAACGCTCAACCGTTTTATGTATTACTGGGCACCGATGAGCGTGTACTGGCATGGCCTTACGGTTACAACCGAAGTGTAGAAGAGTTTGTGAAATTTTTAGAGAGTGGGAAAAAGAAGTTCGGGCAAATACAAGCGAACTAAAGGTATAAACAAGAGTACCGTAAAATTTTCTATATTTGATCTGCGTGTGGCACTTAGTGAATGTGATTTTTTAATACGCCACAAATTTTGGCGCAACAGGTTAATCATTCAGAGAATGCTAAAACGTTGGGTTGGCTTTTTTTCTTTCTGCGTAATACTGGCAGGTACGGTGGCATTCAATGCATACAATCCCTTTTTTGAGACTCAGCGAATCGGTGATTCTTATAGTTTCGCGCCTATCGGCATATCCGTAAGAGACCCAAAGGTTTTGTACGGAATGAATATAGATGAATACGTAGTGATTGAAGATAAAGTAAGAAAAAATCAGTTTCTGGCCGACATATTAACATCCTATAACGTTCCCGTTAAATTCGTTAATCAGGTTTCATCAATTCCAAGAAATTTATTTGATGTTAGGAAAATTACAACCAATAAGAAGTACACGGTAATCTGTAAGCCAGACTCATTAAAAACAGCGAAGGCTTTTATTTATGAGCCTAACCCGGTTGACTACATCGTTTTTACTTTTGAGGATTCACTATGGGTGGATGTATGTCAGCGCGAAGTTAAAATAGAAGAAAGAAGTATTGCAGGCATTATTCAATCATCCTTATCACAAACAATCAATGAGATGGGGATTTCGCATGAGCTTACGAATAAGTTTGTTGATATTTTTGCATGGCAGGTTGATTTTCAACGACTCCAAAAAGGAGATGTGTTCAAGTTAGTGTATGAAGAAATTCAGGTTGAAGGTCGTTCTATCGGTATCCGGAATATTAACGGCATTTACTTTGAGCATTTCGCCAGCGGTTACTATGCGATTCCGTTCGATCAGGGAAACGGTAAGGATTACTTTGATGATCACGGAAAAAGCTTGCGAAAAGCATTATTGAAATACCCGATTGAATTTACCCGGATCAGCTCCCGTTATTCGGGTCGAAGATTTCATCCTGTACAGAAAATTTTCAAACCCCACCTGGGCACCGACTTCTCCGCTCCTGCCGGAACCCCGATTCGTTCGGTAGGCGAAGGAATAGTAGAAGAAGCTCAGTATAAATCCAACAACGGAAACTATGTAAAAATCCGCCACAACGGAACGTATACTACCCAATACCTGCACATGTCGCGCATTGAGCCGGGCATTCGGGCGGGAGCGAGGGTGACGCAAGGCCAACGAATTGGCTATGTGGGAAGCACAGGGCTTGCCACGGGGCCACATGTATGCTATCGTTTCTGGAGAAATGGGAAACAGGTGGATGCACTTCGGGTCGAACTGCCACCCTCGCAGCCAATCAGGAAAGAATATGCTGAGGCGTATGAGCAAGTGAAAGGACGAATAAAGATGCAGCTCGATGCCATTCCTTTACCGGCCCAACAAACGATGGCGAAAGCTTTTTAATGCCTCTCTAAACTTTTTAGGCCCCGCATTTCGTTTCTTTTGTCAGAGACTCGTTACTTTAATAGCGCACAGGCTCAACCTTTGCTCTCAATTTCTTGTCTAACATAAAATTATCTGTTGCTTTGAAAAACTTCTTACTGATCGCATTTCTTTTCCTGGTAGCTGAAAGCTGGGCACAAAAGGTGGGATTGGTGTTAAGTGGAGGTGGAGCAAAAGGTATTGCACATGTTGGCGTACTGAAGGCGCTCGAAGAAAATGAAATTCCAATCGATTGTATTGTAGGTACCTCCATGGGCGGAATTATTGGCGGATGCTATGCAGCAGGGATGAGCCCGGATGCGATTGAACGCATGATTCTCTCCGAAGATTTTTTACGATGGGTGAACGGACTTCCCGAGAAGGGTGTCAACTATCATTACACCAAAAGCGAGGAAGGCCCCTATTTTTTGAAGTTGAATCTCTCACTTGATTCAACCTTTTCATTTCAGTTTAACTCAAGCCTGGCCAACGATATTTCACTCAACTTTGCGCTGGCCGAAAAAATGGCACAAGCAGAAGGAATTTCAGGGCGCAATTTTGATAGTTTATATGTTCCGCTTCGTGTGGTGGCAGCCGATGTTTTCACACAGTCAGAAATTATTCTTTCGAAAGGTTCATTGAGTGATGCCTTGCGCGCTACACAAAGTGTTCCGTTCTTTTATAATCCGATCCGGGTAGATGGCCGATATTTATTTGATGGTGGCGTGTACAATAACTTTCCGGTGGATGTAGCCCAGGATCAATTCAAACCCGATATCCTGATTGGCTCAAATGTCTCCTCAAAGGTGTTTGAAGAGTATCCTTATAAAGAGGATGATAAACTCATTACAAACTCATTTTTATATATGCTGCTTGATAAATCCGATCCATCTGATATTCCGGAGAACGGAGTGTACATTCAGCCAAACCTGGAGAGATACAGCGCATTGGATTTCAGCAATGCCCGTGTGCTCATTGACAGTGGCTATGCACAGACTATCCGACAGATTAATGAAATAAAGCAAAAAATTTCTTTACGCAGAACGTGTGAAGAAGTAACCGATAGCAGAAATATTTTCAATGCTAAAAGTACTCCATGGGTTTTTGAGAAAGTAACGTTTAAAGTTTTTAACTCGAGGCAACGGAAATATATCAGAAAGATATTTAAAGTCGATTCAAAAAAAAGTAAGCCCCTGTATTTCCACCATATTAAACAGGGTTACTTTAAACTTGCCGCTGAACCTTATTTCAACAATGTGTATCCATCCATCTTGTATAATAAAGACTCGGAAAAATTTATTCTCCAATTAACACGCAGACCACAGAAGAATTTTCAAGTTGAATTTGGCGGAGTATTGGCTACACGTGATGTAAGCAATATCGCGTTAGGAATGAATTACTATTACTTCAACAGGGTATTGACACATGCATATGCCGGGTTCCAAACCGGAAGTTTTTATAAATCGGCAATAGCCCGTACCCGTATCGATCTTCCTTTTCTAAATCAATTTTATATTCAACCTGAGGCCATCTTTAATGGATGGGATTATCCTGAAAGCGTTGACTTACTACAAAAAACTGAACTTACAATTTTGAAAAGATTTGATCGCAAACTAGCCTTGCATGTTGGCAAAGCTGTGGGAAATCATTTTAAAGGGGTGCTAACGATTGAAGGGTTCAACAATGAGGATCGTTTTAGTAATAAGAAATCTTTCATCAGTGCAGATACATTAGACGTTATGAAAATTGATGGCTATAAAACAGGAATTAGTTTTTCCATGAATGATTTGAACCACAAGCAATATGCATCGCAGGGTAAGGCATATTCAGTCAGTGGTTACTACTTTAATTTAAAGGAGAGATATTCACCCGGAAATACGGCCGATCCTGCACGCGTTGAGAATACGAAGGAACACCAATGGTTTAGGTTAAGAGCTTCTGCTGAACATTATTTTAGCAGGGGTTGGTACCGCCCCGGTTATTTTGCCGAAGCAGTTTTTTCAAATCAACCGGCTTTCAGTAATTATTTTGGAACCATTATTAATGCCCCGGCATTCTTTCCAATCCAGGATAGCCGCACATTAATATTAGAAAACTTTCGGGCTTTCAACTATGTGGCTTTTGGGGTTCGTAATGTGTTTGTAATTAAAAACAAGCTGGACTTCAGGCTGGAGGGGTATGTATTTAAACCACTCGAAGAAATACAGGAAGGGCAAAATCAGGAAGTCCTTGAAAAAGCAGACTTTACACAATTGTATTTTGCCGCCACTTCAGGCCTGGTTTTTCATTCCCCGGTGGGTCCAATCGGGTTAAGCCTAAACTATTATAACGACAAGGAGAATGAGGTTGGGGTGCTCCTCCACGTAGGCTTTTTGCTGTTTAATAAGCATAGCCTTGAATAATAAGGCACTTGCAAGATTGAGTTACCTGCTTGGTTAAGGTTTTTGCTTATAAGTTTTAGGCGTTGGGATGTAGTATTTTCGGTCAATTTTGAAAATTTTACTTAAGTTTATCAGTTGAATTTTAACGACCCTCACCTCATGAAGAGACTTCTACCTGTCCTGATTATTTTATTTGCAACTTCTTTTGTAGCCTCTGCACAGGTAGTACAGTGGGCGTCCAGGGTGTTGCAATTTTCGTCTGAATTAACCCCCGTTCAGTACTCAGCCCAGCAAGCCTTGGGGAAACCAAATGTATTGCCTGCCGGAGGTCAGAATCCCAGCGCGTGGGCACCGGATAAACCAAACCGCAAAGAGTTTCTGAAACTGGGTTTCGACAACCCGATCAGCATCCGGCAGATTGCCATTGCAGAGTCGCACAACCCGAGTGCACTCTATAAAGTATTTGTTTACGATGAAGCCGGCAAAGAATACGAGACACATACACTTAATCCGATGACGGTACCCATGAAGGGTCGTATGCTCACACTATTTATGGAAATGACTCCGTATAAGGTGACAGCCGTGAAACTGGAATTTGATGGCGCAGCAGTGCCGGATTATTTTGGAATTGATGCTGTGGCGATTTCTGACTCGAATTATCCGATCATTGCATTCATCCCAACACCATCCTTACTCGCTTCTGGAATTGTCATTGAAGCCTTAGATAAAAATGTGAATAGCGATTATAGCGAATTAAATCCCTTATTATCCCCGGATGGAAAGGTGTTGTATTTCAGCAGAAGAAACCATCCTGGTAATGTTGGCGGAGTAGACGACAAAGAAGACATCTGGTATTCAGAATTAGGAGAAGACGGTAAATGGCAACTGGCTAAAAATATGGGGCCCGCTTTTAACAATTCAGGGCCAAACTTTGTGAATACAATTAGCGCTGTAACACCCGATGGAAAGACGGCCATTATGGTATTAGGAAATAAATACGGACCCAAAGGAAATAGAGGAGAGGTTGTCAAGATGTCGGCAGGGGTTTCCATTAGTTCAAATGTTGGTGGTGAATGGTCTGACCCTGTTGGATTAAATATTACCAACGACTATAACTATAATGAAAAGGCAAATTATTTTTTAACCAATAATCGCAGAACGATGCTGATGTCGGTAGAGCGGGATGATTCACAAGGCGACCGTGATCTGTATGTTTCTTTCATGCAGGATGATAGTGTTTGGACAGAACCCTTAAACCTGGGGAAAGCAGTCAATACTGCATCTGAAGAGTCTGCTCCGTTTTTAGCTGCCGATGACAAAACACTGTACTTCTCATCGAAAGGACTTAGTGGATATGGTGGAAGTGATATATATGTATCAAAGCGCCTGGATGATACCTGGACAAACTGGTCGGAACCTGAAAACATGGGAGCAGAAATTAATTCACCCCTGGAGGATTTATTTTTCAACATTCCCGCAAACAGTGAACATGCCTATTACTCACGCGGTGTGAGCGATACAAACACCGATATTTTTCGTGTGAAGTTGCCAGTCTTAAGAAGTCCGGAGATTTGGGTTACTGTGAAGGGCAAGTTAGTGGACGCCAAAACCGGAGAGCCGATTGGCGCAAAAATTATTTATGAAAAATTACCTGACGGAACGGTTGCCGGAATTACACAAAGCGATCCTAAAACCGGAGAGTATGAGATTAAATTACCGGCCGGCTATTTATACGGAATCCGGGCAGAAGCAAAAGACCATATTTCTGAAAGTCAAAACCTGGATTTACGTGATGTGACAGCCGAATCTGTTATCGATCATAAAGACTTTAGACTTGAGCCAATTGGAGTGGCTGCCATTGCAGAAGATGCCGTAATCACACTGAATAATATTTTCTTTGATTTTGATAAAGCGACACTTAAACCTGAATCGTTCCCGGAACTAAATCGCATCGTTACATTAATGAATGAACGGGCTGCCATGCAGGTTGATATTGCGGGTCATGCGGATGCCACGGGCGATGCAAAATATAATTTGGG
>Ga0187894_10006387_pt1 | contig 11588 bp, 11 predicted proteins | sample GBC1701081metaG_FD_136650 | JGI IMG/M metagenome (GOLD analysis project Ga0187894, IMG submission 136650) | White microbial mat communities from a lava cave in the Kipuka Kanohina Cave System on the Island of Hawaii, USA - GBC170108-1 metaG ...
CGCTCACCGTCGTGCGGTGCCTCCCCAGCCGGGCGGCGATCGCCGTCGCCGGCTCTGCACGTTCGATCCCGGCGCGGATTTCCTCGCGCTCGGGCAGGGTCAGCGGTGCTGCTGGCATGCTGGGCTCTCCACCGGTCGGGGTCGGGTGTGGGCAGCGGCAGCTTGGCCGCCATCTCGCTCCGACCGGTGGATCAGCTCACGGCCTGGATGCTGCCGTCACCCCTTGAGCCCGCTAACTGTAGTAGGAATCATTCTATGACCTATGACCTGGCACGCGAGAAGGCCTCGGCGGATGTGATGAGCAGGCGGTCGTTCCTGGGCCTGACCGGGGCGGTCGGAGCAGCGCTGCTTCTGGGCGCCTGCAGCAGCGATGGCGACGGAACAGCGACGACCGGCGTCGCCAGCGCTCCGACGTCCATCGCCGGCCCGCCAGGGGGCCAGTTGCGGGTCGGCGCCCTCGGCGCCGCTTTGGCGACCCTCGATCCGGCCCAGGTCCAGGGCAACGCCGACTACTTGGCCGTACTCCACGTGTTCGACAGCCTGGTCCGACTCAAGGGCGGCGAGGTGGAGCTGTGGCTGGCGGAGTCGATCGAACCGAACGCCGATGCCACGACGTGGACGCTGCGGCTACGACCGGACGCCACCTTCCACGACGGCGCGCCGGTGCGGGCGGCCGATGCCGCCTACAGCTTGCGGACCCTGGCCGCCAGCCCCTTCTTCGGTCAGTTCCTGGCCGACATCGACCATCCGAACCTGCGGGTGCGGGACGAGCGCACGGTCGAGATGCCGTTGCTGCGTCCCCGGGCCGACCTGGTCGAAGGGGCGCTGGCGATCGGGATCACGGTGTACCCGGACGGGGCGACGGATTTCAGCCGGCCGGTCGGCTCCGGTCCGTTCCGCGTGGCCTCCTTCGAGCCAGGACGCTCGACGGTGCTGGAGGCCAACCCCGACCACTGGTCCGGGGCGCCGATGGTGCAGCGCGTCGAGATCACCACTGTCGCCGATGCCACCGCCCGCCTCGACGGGGTACGCAGCGGTGCTCTCGACCTGGCGATGAGGGTGACGCCGGCCGGTGCGCGCTCCGCCGGCGACGACGTGGTCGCCATCCGAGGAGTCGAGTCCGACGCTGACGTGTTCGGTTTCGTCATGAACATCACCAAGGCACCGTTCGACCTGCCCGAGGTCCGGCGGGCCTGCAAGCTGGCCTGCGACCGCCAGGCCCTGGTCGACACCGTGATGCTCGGCCAAGGCACCGTCGGCAACGACCTCATGGGCCTGGGGATGGCCGGCTACGACCGGCGCATTCCGCAGCGGGAGCACGACCCGGACGAGGCCCGCCGGCTATTCGCTTCCGCCGGCGTGCGCCGACTCTCTCTGCGGGTCGCCGACCTCACCCCGGGCATCGTGGCAGCCGGCGAGCTGTACGCCGAGCAGCTGCGCGCCGTCGGGGTCGACACCGACCTTCAACGCGCCGACGCGGCGACCTACTTCAACGACTACGCCGCCCTGCTGGCCACGCCGTTCCAGGGCATCTACTTCATCAACCGCCCCGTCGCCGCCGCCCTGCCCTTCCTTACCGGCTCCCGCTCGACGTTCAACCTCAGCAGCTACGCGCCGCCCGGCCACGACGACCTGCTGGCCCGGGCCCAGTCGACGCTCGACGCCCGGGCGCGCGCCGAGTTGTTCCACCAGGCGCAGCGGGGCGTGTGGGCCGACGGTGGCGATCTCCTGTGGGGCTATCAGAGGGTACTGCACGCCGTGCGTCCGGGCGTCGAGGGCGTGGTGCTCACCCAGTCGTTTCCACTGCTGGCCGACGTGACCGTCCCGTCATGAAGGACACCGCGGCGATCGACGTCTATGCCGTCGCCGCCGAGTGCTACGACCTGTGGGCCAGCACCTACTGGGCCGAGCTGACGCCCCACTTGGTCGCGGCGCTGGAGGGCGTGCAGCCGGGCGCCGGCCCGGTGCTCGAACTGGCGGCCGGTACCGGCCTCGGTACGGTGGCCATCGCCGACGCTGTACCGGGCGCCACGATCCTGGCCGTCGAGCCGTCACGTTCGATGCGCGGGCAGCTCATGTCCAAGGTCGTGGCCCGGCCGGACCTCCGGCAGAGGGTGACGGTGGTCCCCGCCGACTTCGAAACGATGACCTGGCCGAACTGCCTCGGCGGCTTCGTTGCCCTCGCCATGCTTGGCCACCTCACGCCCGAGGCCCGCCGGCGCCTGTGGCGGGAGCTGTCCGACCGGCTGGCCCCCGAGGCCCCCGCCGTCGTGCATCTCCAGCCCCCCGAGCGACCGATGGCCGTACCGTTCACCCGCGATCTCAGTGAGCGGGTGGGGAGCCTGATGTACGAGGGTTGGAGTTCGGCCGCGCCCTCAGGCGAGCGGTCGATGCAGTGGACCATGACCTACCGGGTCCTCAGCGAGGGGACCGTGGTGGACGAGCAGTGCTGGACCCAGGACTTCGAGACGATCGCCTTCGACGACGTGGTCGCCGAAGCCGCCGCCGCCGGGCTCGACGCCGAGCGGCGGGACGCCGGCCTTGTGGTGCTGAGAGGTGAATGAACCGTGGAAGTGCCGGGACGGCTGGTCAGGCGGTCTTGTTGAGAGTGACCTGGTAGCCGAGGTCGTGGAGTTGGGCGATGAGGCGATCTTGGGGTTCCACCGGTTTCACGGACATCCACCATCAGGGCGCTGCCCCGGAAAGGATGCTCATCATGGAGACCGTGGAACGGAAGAAGCCGCGTCCGCGTCGGTCGTTCACCCCGGAGTTCAAGGCTGACATCGTGGAGCGCTGCCAGCGCGGCGACCGCACGGTGGGCCAGGTTGCCCGGGACCTCGACCTGACCGAGACGGCGGTGCGGGAGTGGGTGCGTCAGGCCGAAGTCGACGCCGGCGAGCGGGACGGCCTCAGCACCGAGGAGCGCACCGAGCTCGCCACGCTGCGCCGGGAGAACCGGCGGTTGCGGGAGGACGTCGAGATCCTCAAGCGGGCAACGGCTTTCTTCGTGAAGGAGACCCGGTGAAGATGGACAGCTTCATCGAGGCGGAGGAAGTCGCAGGTCACAGCCTCAAGCGGTGCGGTGAGCTGTTCGAGGTCTCCCGTGCCGCCCTCTACCAGCGCCGCAAGGACGAGCCGTCGGCCCGGGAGCTCTCCGACGCCGAGCTGACCGTCACGATCACCCAGGTCCACGCCGAGTCCAAGAGCACCTACGGGTCGCCGCGGGTGCACCGCGAGCTGGTGCGCCCGGGGGCCGGGTCGTCGACGTGCGCTCGATCATCGGGCCTCGCACCGGGTAGCCGCTGGAGCGAGTCGTCGCCGAGCGTCATGGGCCCAGCGTGGAGCTTTCCAGGAATTCTTGAGACGGGCACGCTTGACTGGGCCCAATGGAACAAGCGGCCGGCCGCCGGGTCCTGGTTATCGACGACGACGACAACCTGCGTTACGTCGTATGTACAGGGCTGCGGATCGGCGGTTGGACAGTGGCGGAGAGCGAGCGGGGCCACGGCGTGTTGGGGTTGGTGGAGAGCTTTCGACCCCATGTGATCGTGCTGGACGTAATGCTCGGCGACGGTGAGCGCGATGGGTTCGAGCTCTGTGAGATGCTTCGCCGGAGAGCGATCACCACACCAGTGCTGTTCCTGACTGCTCGAGGCGGCATCGCCGATCGCCTGCACGGGCTGGGGATCGGCGGAGGCGACGACTACCTGGTGAAACCCTTCAGCGTCGAGGAGCTCCTGGCCCGCTGCCGGCTGCTGGCCAGGAGGGGCGGATCGGTCCAGGCCGCGCCAGCAGTGCTCGCCTATGCCGACCTGGAGATCGACGACGATACCCATCGCGCCACCCGCCAGGGGCGCCACCTCCAGCTGTCAGCCACGGAATACCGTCTGTTGCGGTATCTCCTGCTGAATGCTGGCCGCGTGATCTCTCGACAGCAGATCCTCGATCGCGTGTGGGACGGATCTAGCGTCGCCGAGTCGAACGTCGAGTCGTTCGTCAGCCTGCTTCGCCGGAAAGTGGACGCCATCGACCCGAAGCTCATCCACACGGTGCGGGGCTTCGGCTATGTGCTGAGGATCGATGCCGGGGACGGGCCGGAGTGACACTGCGCTGCCGCTTGCTCCTCGCCCTGGCCGCGATGGTCATCGTCGTCGGAGTCTCGGCCGCTGGGCTGCTGGTGGTGCTCCGAACAAGCCTGCGGACCGAGCTCGACCGCCAAGTCGAGGCGGCAGTTCGCGAGCTGGTTGACTGCCGCCCGGGCGGTGAGGAGAACCCGGCGCCGGGAGCTGCCCGCGACCTGACCGGTCGCGTCGTGGACCAGAGTGCATTCTCGGCCGCGGGGGGTTGCGGCGCGCCGGCCGCTTTCGCCGGCGAACCCTCGGCCCGGCTGCCTCCCGCCGTCGTGGACGAGCGGGCCACCGGCCCGGAGGAACGTCTTCGGCCCTTCGACGCCGAGGCCGGCGGCCGGCGGTTCCGGGCCGCGGCTGTCTTGATCGCCAGCGGCCGGGTGGTGGTGGCGGCGCTGCCGACCGACCACATCGACGCCACCTTCCGGCGGACGGCGCTCGGCGCGGCTGCCGGCGGCGGCGTCGTCGTCGTCGTCGCCGGGCTGCTGGCCGGCTGGGTCGAGCGGCTCGGGCTGCGCCCGATACGCGCCGTAGCCGCAGCCGCTCAGGCCATTGCCGCCGGCGACACTGCGCGGCGCGCCGACCCGGCGCCGACGGGCACCGAGGCCGCCGAGCTGGGCCGGTCGTTCAACCTCATGGCCGACGGCCGCCAGGACGCCGAGGACCGGCTCCGGCACTTCATCGCCGACGCCTCCCACGAGCTGCGGACGCCGTTGACCACGGTGACCGCCGTCTTCGAGATGCACCGCTCGGGCGCCTTGGTCGGCACAGACCTCGACGAAGCCATGGCCCGGGCCGGCGCGGAAGCCTCCCGGATGATCCGCCTCGTCGAGGAGCTACTCGTGCTCGCCCAGCTCGACCACCAACGGCCTCTGGCACGGGACTCGGTTGACCTGGCCGCCCTCGTGGGCGACGCGCTCACCGACATCGGTGTGCTTCAGCCCGACCGGCCCGTGCACGCCGAGCTGACCAGTGCCGTCGTCCGGGGCGACGAGTTGCGCCTCCGGCAGGTTGTCGCCAACCTGGTGGCGAACGCACTGGCCCACACGACACCGTCGACGCCTCTGCACCTCAGCGTGTACGGCGACGGCCACGGACGGCTGCTCGTCGTCGGCGACGAGGGCCCGGGGCTGTCGCCGGCGGAGGCATCACGGGTCTTCGACCGCTTCGTCCGTGCCGGCCGGCACCGCACAGCAGGCGGGACCGGCCTCGGCCTGAGCATCGTCCGCTCGATCGTGGAGGCCCACGGCGGGAGCATCCGGCTCGACGCGGCACCCGGCCAGGGCTGTGTCTTCACGGTGTGGCTTCCAGCCAACTTCGAGCCAGCCTAGCGCCGATCCCCAGGTCGGCTCGCCATGATGGGGCCATGACCAGCCAGCCCATCCGTCATTCCCGCACTGCGGCCCCCCGCCGCCGAGCAGCCGTCGCAGCCGCCCTCATGGTCGCTTTCGCCGCCTGCTCATCCGGTCTGCCTCATCGGGAGGCCGTCGACCTTTGGGCGGCGCTGTCGGAGGCGATTGAAGCCCGCCGGTTGACGTTCTCCGGCGCGGTCCTGGTCGCCCGGGACGGCGTCTCCGTCGTCGAGTCGGCCGCCGGCTTGGCCGACCGGGCGACCGGGCGACCCAACACCGTCGAGACCCGGTTCAACCTCGGCTCGGTGGCCAAGATGTTCACCGGCGTCGCGGTCGCCCAGCTGGTGCAAGACGGCCGCCTGGCCTTCAACGACACGATCGGGAAGCATCTGGCCGGGTTCGCCAAGGAGGTCGCCGACAGCGTGACCCTGCATCACCTGCTTACCCACACCTCCGGCCTGGGCGACTTCATGCGGGGTGGGTATCCCGAATGGGCCAAGGAGGCGACCACGGCGACTGAGCTGCTGCCCTTGGTGACCGGCGAGGCGCTGCTTTTCGCCCCCGGCGCCCGGGAGAGCTACAGCAACTCGGGGTACCTGGTGCTCGGGGCCATTGTCGAGGCTGCGAGCGGGCAGCCCTACTTCGACTACGTGCGCGGGCACGTGTTCGAGCCGGCCGGCATGGCGAGCACCGATTGGATGGCACCGGCCAAGGCAGGTGCCGGCACCGCCGTCGGCTACCCGACCGTGGCGGCCGGCGGTGCGGCGACCGGTCCCGTGCCCGGCGGTCCCGGCCCGGCCTCCGAGTCGGGCCGTCCGAGACTGAACCTGCCGCCGCCGCCCGGCCCAGCTCAAGGACAGGGCGGCGGCGCGCCGGAGCCGGCCGGCAACCGCGCCCTGGCCCCCGGACCCAACCCGTCGGGTGGCGCCTACTCGACGGTTGGGGACTTGCTCCGCTTCGCCCGGTCGCTGCTTGCCCACCGCCTGCTCAACCCGGCCATGACCGAGGTCGTACTGGCGGCCAAGGTGCCGATGGCGAGCGGGCGAGGTGGCGTGGCCTACGGTTTCACCGACGGCACGATCGGCGGCCTTCGCGTCGTCGGCCACGGGGGCGGCGCTCCCGGCATCGCCGCTTCGCTCGACATCTATCCCGACCGCGGCGACGTGGTGGCCGTGCTGGCCAATACCGACGGGGTTCTCGACGCCGTGCGCGACGAAGCTCGGGGCGCGGTGGGGCGGGCGGCCACCGGCCGGTGACCTGGACTGGCACCGGCGGACGATGCCGGCGCCCTGCGGTCTGTTCAAGATCCGGACTACCCGGAACGAAAGCGCTGAACTAAGCTGACTCGGCCCGCCGGCGGGCCACCGCGTCCGACAGGGACGGTGCGGCGGCGACCAGGCGCCGGGTCGTATCGTGGCCGGGCTGGTCGAGGACGTCGATGAGCGTGCCCTGCGCGCACACCCGGCCGGCGTCGAGCACCAGGACCCGGTCGGCCACCCGGGCGACGACACCGAGGTCGTGGCTGACGAACAGCACCGCCAGGCCCAAGTCATGGCGCAGGCCATCCAACAGGTCGAGCACGGTCGCCTGCACGGAGACATCGAGCGCCGAGGTGACCTCGTCGCAGACCAGGACGTCGGGCCGGGCGGCCAGGGCCCGGGCGATGGCGGCCCGCTGGCGCTCGCCACCGGAGAGCTGGTCCGGGTAGCGCCCGGCCACCAACGGCTCCAGACACACACGCGCCAGCAAGGCAAGTGCCTCGGCAGACGCCGCCTCCCGACCGAGCCCGTGGAGGAGGCGCAGCGGTCGAGCGACGGCGCTGGCGATGGTGCGCCGGGGGTTGAGGGAACCAGCCGGGTCCTGGGCAACCAGCTGGAGGCGGCCCCGCTGGGGTGCCGGACGCTGGCGCGCCAGCGGGGCCACGACCTGCCCGTCGAGGCGGATCGTCCCTTCCTCGGGCCGGTGAAGGCCGACCACCGCTCGGGCGATGGTGGTCTTGCCCGAACCCGAGGGCCCCACCAGCGCCAGGCACTCGCCCGGCCCGACGCTGAACGACACGTCCTGGGCGGCCACCACCTCGCGGCCGCGACGCTCCCGGTGGGCGACCCGCAGGCCGTTAACCTCCAGGGCTGGCCGCCCACCACCGGCCGGGGCACCGGCGGGCCCGTGCCGGTGGCTCGCGGCCAGGCGGGTGGCCAGGTCCGGGCAGGCGTCGACCAGTCGCCGGCTGTACTCGTGGATCGGGGAGCCGAGAACGTCGACGGTGGTGCCGCGGTCGACGACGACCCCGCTCCGGAGCACGGCCACCTCGTCGGCGAGGCGGGCGACGGCAGCCAGGTCGTGGGAGACGACGACCAGCGTCAACGCCCGCGCCCGCCGCAACCGGTCGAGCTCGCCGAGGACGAGGTCCTGGGTGAGGACGTCGAGGCCGGTCGTCGGCTCGTCGAGTAGGAGCACCCCGGGGTCGCTGGCCAGCGCTCGGGCCAGGGCGACGCGCTGGCGCTGGCCCCCGGACAGCTCGCCCGGGCGGCGGCGCAGGAAGGCCCGATTGGCCGGCAGGCCCAGCGCGCCGAGTGCCGTCGCCAGCGCGGCAGGACCGGGCCGGCGGAGGCGTTCGGCCACCAGTTGACCGACCCGCATGGTCGGGGTCAGGGCGCTGGCCGGGTCCTGCCCAAGGTGCGCCACCGTCTCGCGCCGGAGGCGTTGGCGCTTCCGGTCCGTCGCGGCGAACACGTCGACGCCGTCGACGGTCACACCGCCCGCCACCCGCTGCACCCCTCGGCGCGTGTGGCCGAGCAGGGCGAGGACGAGGGTGGTCTTTCCCGAGCCCGACTCGCCGACCACCCCTAGGGTGGCGCCGGCAGGTACGTGGAGGTCCACCCCGGCAAGGACGACCCGGCCGGCCCGGTCGGCGACGGTCAGCCCCGCAACGCGGATCACGAGAGGCGACGGGCGAAGCCGTCGGCAACTAGGTTGGCCGACGCCGTTAGGCCGGCCAACGCCAGGCAGGGGGCCACCACCCCCCAGGGGTTGAGGGGGGCACCCTCGATGTTTGCGGCGATAAGGGCGCCCCAGTCACCGGCGCCGGCGCCGAAACCGAGGAAGCCTGCGGCGGCGGCCAGGTACACGGCGCCCACGAACCGGGTGCCGGCGTCGGCCAGGACGGGCCCGACCAGGTTGGGGGCGACCTCCCGCAGCAGCACCACGGCCCGGCTCTCGCCAAGGGCGACGGCCTGCTCGACGTAGCCGCTGGCCAGGACCGGCGTGGCCACGGCCCGAGTGAATCGGGCGACGAAAGGCACGCTGACCACGACGATGGCGGCCACCAGGGCCGCGGCGCGGTCGTCGACGCCGTAGAGCAGGAGCAGCAGGACGAGCAGTGGCGGGATCACCACGACGACGTCGAGGCTGCGCTGGAGGGCTCGGCTGGCCACCCGCCGGCTGGCCGTCAGGGCGCCGAGCACGGCGCCGATGAGCGTCGACGCCGCGGTGGCCGCCAGGGGCAGGGCGACCACCGACCGCCCACCGTGCAGCAGCTTGGACCACAGGTCGCGGCCGAGGTGATCGGTGCCGAGGAGGCTGCCATGGCCCGGTGGACGGTAGGGGGCGCCGACCGACTCGGCCGGGCCGTGGGGTGCCACCCACGGGCCCACCAGGGCGGCCACCAGCAGGGCGAGGCACACGGCGATCGCTGCCCGGGGCAGGCGGGGATTCACCAGGCCTCAGTTCGGGCCGGCTGGGCGGCGGCCACGGCGTCGGCCAGGGCGAAGGCCACGGTGACGGCGGTGGCCAGCAGCAAGCCGATGGCCAGCACGACGGACGCGTCCCGGGCTGCCACCTGCTCCACCAGGAGGCTGCCGAGCCCGGGGTAGCTGAAGACCCGCTCGACGACCACGGCGCCGCCCAGCAGATAGGGGACCATGAAGGCCAGAACCTGGGCGATCGGCGCCGCCGCCGTGGGAAGCAGGTGGCGGCGCAGCACCTGGCCTTCGGGCAGCCCGGCCAGCCGGGCTGCCTCGACGTGCGGCCGGGCGGCGGCGCCGGCGACCACGGCGCGCACCAGGCGAGTGGCGAAGGCGCCTCCCACGATGGTGAGGGTGGCGACGGGCAGGACCAGGATGGCCGGTCGGCTCAGCGGTGTGGTGCCCACCGGAACCAGCGACACGGCGGGGAACCAGCCGAGCCCAAAGGCGACACCGGCGACGAGCAACCCGGCCACCACGAACTCCGGGGTCGACAGCGCCACCAGCGTCACCGTCGAGATGCCGGAATCGGCCGGACTGCCGGTACGGCGGCCGGCGGCGGTGCCCAGCCCGATCGCGATCACGGCGATGGCCACGAACGCGGCGCCGGCGAGGACGGCGGTGTTGGCCAGGCGGTCGCCGATAACGTCGGTCACCGCCCGGCCCGTAACGGCGGCCGAGCCGAGGTCGCCGGTGGCCACCCCGGCCAGCCAGCGCCCGTAGCGCAGAGGGGCCGGGGAGTCGAGGTCGAGCTGGGCTCGCAGGGTCGCCACCCGCTCGGGCGTGGCGTGCGGTCCGAGGATGTGGGTGGCAACGTCGCCGGGGAGCAGCTCGACGGCGGCGAACAGCAGGGCGCTCACCGCCGTCAGCGTGAGGGCGGCCACCGCCAGCCGGCGGACCGCCGCCCAGGCCAGCCTCATGCCCGCAGGGTGGCGCGGGCCATCAGCGGCGTCGACTGGGCCAGCTCGACGCCCGCGAGGCCGGGCGGTGATGCACCTTTGTAGCCCAGACCAGATCGCCCCCCTGGTCGTCAAGGAATAGGTCTCGTCACGGGCGCGAGCGTAACAGCACTGGTTCTGATTCCTGTTTGTTCTTCCCGACGACCCGACGACCCGACGACCCGACGACCCGACGACCCGACGACGTGGGCACTCCCGGGAGACCATCGGCGCAGGCCGCACGCCACTTGAGCGCCGCCCACACGACGCAAGCCGTGCTCGCGCCTCGGCCCGGTGCAGTATCCGCTGTCGGCGACGGGCGACGAGGAGGGCCGATACCGCCAGAGCACGGCGGCGACGCCGGCGACACGCCGGGCAGCGCTGCTCATGAAGTCAACGTGGCCGAACCGAACTGCGGGATCGAGTTGGTGAGGGTTACGCCGGCGACACCGGGGACGGCGGCTTCGAGCTGCTCGGCGAAACCCCACACCACGGCGCCGTCGTCCTCGTGCAGCATGGTCTGGAGTTCGACCAGCTTCTTGGCCCGGGCGTCGTCGTCGACGGTGGTTTTGAACTCGCTCACCAGGGCGTCGAAGGCTGGGGTGGCGTAGCCGGTGATGTTGAACGGGGCGCCGGAGCCGAGGTTGGCGGCGATGTTGGCCGCCGGAGGACGGTTGGTGAGATAGAAGCCCTGCAGCGGCGTGGACAAGAGGGTGGCGAAATCACTGAAGTAGGTGTCGGCCGCCGCCTCCTCGACGGTCAGGGTCACCCCGACCTCCTGGAGGTGGCCGACCAGCAGCGTGGCGGAGTCGACGATGCCGGTGGTGATGTCGGCCGCCCGGATGGTGAGGCGATCGACACCGGCGGCGGCGAACAGCGACCGGGCTTATTCGATGTCGCGTCGGCGCTGGACCAGTCCCTCGGCGTAGCCGGGCAGGCCCAGGCCGACCACGTCGTTGCCGAGGGTGCCCTGGCCGAGCAGGACGACATCGACGAGGGCCTGGCGGTCGACGGCGAGGCGGAGCGCCTGGCGCACCCGGGGATCGTCGAAGGGGGGTTGGCCGACGTTGGCGGCGAACAGGTAGGCGAAGGAGTTGGCGGGCCCGCCCCGGCTGATGCTGACGCCGGCGTCGCCCTCCACGCCGGCCGCTCCGGCCGGGGTGACTGGGCGGGACCGAGTGGCCGGCTCACCGCTGAACGATGGGTATTTCCCTCGGCAGGCGACTTCGAGAACGAGGGGCGAAACGCGAGGGCCGGACGATGCGGCGAGGGACGAGATCGGGGGCGGGACGGCTCCGGTTTCAACTCAGTTTCTGTGCCCGCTGCGCGGCCGTGACGCAAGCGTGAAAATGGTGGTCGGGCGAGCCCGTCACGCCGTCGTGTTCTTGGTCTTGAGGCCGTAGTTCAGTTTGGTGTGGGGCCCGACCA
>Ga0187894_10006388_pt1 | contig 11582 bp, 21 predicted proteins | sample GBC1701081metaG_FD_136650 | JGI IMG/M metagenome (GOLD analysis project Ga0187894, IMG submission 136650) | White microbial mat communities from a lava cave in the Kipuka Kanohina Cave System on the Island of Hawaii, USA - GBC170108-1 metaG ...
CCCTTTTGGATTGTGATCACATGGTTTTCAAGAGCTGCTCCGCACACACGACACATCGACTTAGCCATAGAGAGCCTCGGCTTGTAAGGTTCCAATAGTTTCTTCTGGTAAGTAAAACCACTCACCACGGCGACGAAGATGCGTGCGCGTCTCTGAAAGTGTCTGTTCAAGTTCGCGCACCATATTGAACAGCAGCCACACAGCGACCGCAAGTATGCAAACCATACTCCCAAGAAACATTGCCGCGTATACCATTCCTATTCCTTACCCCACTTGCTGATCACCGCCATGATTTTCTCTTCTAGGCTGGCGTTCTCGTTCGGTCGGCGAGGCGCGCCGGGCGCGGGTGGAGGCAATAGTACGCCGCTTCGCTCCAGCAATTTGCCCGCTTGCTCGGCGCCGTGGTCAGAGAGCTGGCCAAGGCTCGTCATGCGTGATCCGGCTCGCACCAGCAGGTTGCCCCGAAGCTGGCCGATAGTTGCCCTGCTCGTCAGATGAGCGTACACGGCGAGCGTGATCACGTCACGGATGTCATGCAGATTGAGTTCGCTGATCCGCACCTCCTGCTCAAGCATTTGTCCGTCATTCGCCATGTAGGCGTTCAGATAGGCGGTGCGAGCCTCCTCAAGAAACGCTTGATAGTCCTCCCAGGCGCGGAAGGCGAGGCGCACAGCCTGTACGCCGAACGTCAGCGATACGCCGCCTACGGAGATACTCAGCGCCACGCCTACGATTTGCGCGGCGCTGAGATAGCCATAGTCAGGCCAGATCCACAGCACGATCCACACGCAGAGCGCGGCGGCGAGGAACATACCAACAGCAAAGGCGACACGAAGCGCCGCCGCGCTCGTCTCGAACTTGCCATCAGCTAGATCAAATGGGTGCGGCTGTACGCTCATCCGCTGACTATACGTAATCTGTTTCCCGGTAGCTTCCACGAGATCCCCTCTCAGCCCCGGCATTGCCGGCATCATCCCGCGCACACGCATGGGTGTCTGCACATAGAGCGTCTGCGCATCTGTCTGCCGCAAACGACCTCCAGCGGACAGACAGTCGGTCCAGATGATCTACCCCTTGCTGGCATCTGGCGCACCAGGGAGACCAGGAGGGCAGCTTGAGCAACGCCCATACTTCATCGCAGCCCCATATTGGCCCTGGCTGAGGCTCTGCCCGCACGATGGGCAGGCAAAGCGTCGAGCAGGCGTTTTCGGCGTCTCTATGGCTTGCGTGCCGGGAGAGTTGACCAGTTCAGGGCGGGGATAGGTTTGCTGTAGCGGCAGTGCCGCTGTCTGCTGCAGCACGTCAACCAGCAAGCGCACCACATCGCCGGCATCTGCCGGGGCATGTGCCGGCTGTACCCGCTGGCGCTCGTGGAAGATAAAAAGGCTGACGAAGAACGCCAGCGTCGAGAACGATGCGCCGTGCAACGCCGAGAGCGGAATTGCCGCGAACCAGGGCGGAGCCGCGAAGAAGCCAGGGTAGTAGTGGCTCAACACGTAGAGCGTGCCGTACAGCGCCTCCACGATCATCGCGGCCCAGGCCACGCGGCGAGCGTTGTGCTGCTGGCGCTGCGGGATCTCGGCGAACGCCAGGCCGATATAGGTCAGCACGAGCGAACCAGCCGACAGCATAGCGATAGCTTGTGGCGCCACTTGGGAGGTGAAGCCATAGACCAGGAAGGCGGCCACGCCGGCCAGCATCACGAGCGCTAGTTTGATCGTGTGTCGCATCATCTCTCCCTATGCCGCTTTCTCCTGCGGGTTTGTCATCGACTCCAGCCATCGCCGCTCCGTCTCGCTTGCGCAAATCCACCGCAGTACTTCGCGCTCTATGATGCGCGCAAGGTGCGATGCCAGCCGCTGGCGCTGCTCTTCTGAGAGATCGTCGGATACGCCGTAGATCTGCGGTGAAAGAATGTAGTGGTGTCGCGCCATCACTCCCCCTCGATGTACTTCAGTGGCTCGCGTAAGATCGCCCGCCGCTCCTCCAACTTAGCCCTGTTGCGCTCATCCGTCAGGTTACTCCGCTCTGCGTGCCATACCCACCGAGCCATCTGATTAAGCCGACAGGCCCGCTGGTAGCGCTGCGAAGCCCGGCTGTAGGCGGCCTCTACGGCGGCAAACTCGACCGCCGTGCAATGCTCACGCAAGGCTGCCCACAGCACGCGATCGGGCGGCTCGATGTTGAAGGCGCGCTGATACCTGCGCTCGGAAGTGCTCATAGGTTTACACTCGCGCAACACCAATCATCGCCGCCACGATGAGCATGAGCACGATGAACAGCAGGACTATACATCCCTGGTTCGCGGCAATTCCGCTAGCCGTACATCGCGGATCGTCCCCGAGCCCGTGAGCCACAGCCTGAGGTCGCCAATCTCGCCGCGCGCGGGCCGCGCGGGCAGCAGCAGGCCGGTATCTCGTGCAGCGGCAAACAGATCGACGACGAGCTGGACATCCTGTCGGCAGTAGGCGGCGGCGGCGGCCACTCGTTCCGGATCGCCGCTCGCCAGATCCTGAGCTGCCTGCTGTCCGTCGCCGCCCTTGCCGCGACCCAGGGTTGCCATGCTCACGTCCTGAAGCTTATACCAGCGCTCACGGCCAAACGCCTTGCTCGCCCGCCTACACAGGTCCATCAGGTCGATCACCTGCATTGGGTCAAGCCACTGCTCGCCGGCGTCCTGCCCCTCAGCCTTGAGGTGCAGCATCAGGAAGGGCAGATCAAAGTCGAAGATATTCCAACCAAGAACGGTCTGGCCCATCAGAGAGCGCCACAGCCACTCCAGCACAGCGTCACCAGCAAGGCGCTCTACGCCGTCGAGGGGCACTGCCTTGCCCGGCCAGTACTGCGTCCAGGTCGTGGTGCGCTCATCGTAGGTCGTCGCCATGCCAAAGCGCATTGCCAGCAGCTGCACGGGGCGGGGCAGCGCCTTGATGTGCGCATCCTGGAAGAAGTCCAGTGTTTCGATATCGAGATAGATCATGTAGGTTCTCCTGCTGTCGGCGGTGCATACGGGTAGTCCTCGTCGTCGTCGGCCTCGTCGTCGTCGGCCAGGCGCGCTGCTGCGTCGCTGAGGATCTGCCAGTGGAGTGCGGAGCGGGTGGTGAGGATGAGCTCGACGGCGATCATGGCCTCTCTCCCTGAGCGACCGCCCGCTTGGCCGCGGCGGCCATCGCCTGGCCGGCAATCACCAGCGCTCGCAGCGTCGCCTCGTCCATGTGCGGGTCGCCGAAGATGCGCATCTGCTGCCCGTCCACCTCCACCTCGAAGTGGCGGTGCGTGCCATGGTCTGCTGCGTAGGCGCGATGGTAGGCCGCCTCCAGGTCGGCGGCCTGCGCCTGCCGCTGCGCCCACCAGGCGCGTATCGCCGCGACCGCCTCCCGCCCCAGGCGCCGCCGCCGAAAGCGCCGCCGCCCCGGCCGCGCCGCACAGCGCGAGCAGAGCGTTAGCCGGGCGTTGACCCAGCAGCACCCCTGCCCACCATCCCGGCAGGCCCACTGCGCCGTACACCCGCAGGAGCGGCAGCGCCCGACGACGCGGAAGCCGTGCGGGTAGCGGCGCACATACTCCGGCCCGGCGTCGTCGGGCCACTCGATCCAGCCGCCGCGCGGGGCGCGTGGCCACGGGGTGTCAGGGGGCATTGGTGTCCTCCATCCCTTGTCGGGCGCTGGTCTCTGCCTGCCGCTCAACGAGCCGGGTGTACAGCCCCACCGATAGAATGATGCCCGTGGGATAGCCCTTCTGGGTGACGATGATGGGCTGCTCGTTGTGCCGGGCCTGGGCGATCAGCTTCGCCAGATGTGACGCAGCCTTGGAGATCGGCACGATGCCGTTCTGAAGGTCGATGTGCATGTTAGCCCTCCTGCGGCCAATGGAAGATGACCAGATACAGTCCGACAGCGATACAGACAAGGACAACGGAAAGTGCAAGCGTGGACATGCGGCCTCCTCAGCTAACACAAAGCCCCCACCGCGCGGTGAAGGTTCTGGTGCGTTGGCGTTCCCCCCGTAACAGAGTACAGATGGCGAAACTGGCTAAATGTCTGACAGGGGGGGCCGCCGACCACACCATCAAACCGACCTGGTGGCGGGTGGAAGGCTCGAATGTCGCCACCCCAGAGCAAATCCGGCCCCCTCACGATACAGAAGCCGTGCTCCTCGAACGCCCTACCAAGGAGGTCAATGCCAGGGAACAGACTGAGAAGAACCTGCGTTTCCATGTCGGCGCCACGGGGCGTGAAGCCAGCTTCGCTGTAGCCGGGCAACTGGCCTGTCTTTGGTTCGATTGCACTCTTGCGTGCCATGGTGTCTCCTATGCGGCGTTGGGAAGATCGAACATATTCGGGCGCTCAACCTGGTCTTCCGCAGCGCGCAAGTTGCGAATAGCCGAGCGCCAGTAGGACTCCTTGAGTTCGATGCCGATGTACTTGCGCCCCAGCCGCAGCGCTTGGTATCCCTCGCTGCCGATGCCGCTGAATGGACTGAACACGGTATCGCCAGGGGCAGACCAGAGCTTGATCGCCCGCTCGATCACGCCGAGCTGCAGGGGGCACAGGTGGCGCTCGTCGTCCGTCTCACGGGCCTGGGCGACGTTGAGTACCTCGGTTTCCCGAATGCCGCCAGGGTAGTGCTTGCTCTGGCGATACCACACTGGCGCTGCCCACTCGATCCACTCCTCCTCCGTGATCCAGCCGTGTGGGTTGTCGTAGCGCTTGCTCACCCCGGCGCGGATCGGCGCGGGGTTGTCACCTGGCTTGCGGAAGTAGATCAGGTAATCGGCAAGAGCCATGCGCATCAGACTGCTATCGGTGGCAAGGGTCTTGAAGAGCAGGCCGCGCTCCTTATTGCGTGTCGCCTGGATCTGCGGGTTCTTGTCGATCGTCACCTCGCCGGCGTAGACCCAGCCGGCCGCCTCGTACATCTCGATCACCTTGCCGCGGTAGTCCTTGACCCCGATATACCCATCGCGGCTCTTCATCGCGGTGAGTTGCATTAGGTGGACACAGGTCATTCGGCCAGGCATCGTGATGTGCAGGAGCTCGGGCACCAGGTAGCGGTAGTGCTCCATAAACTCGGCAATGTCGCCGGTGTTGCCGATATCGTGCGCACTGTTCGTGTAGGCGTACATGCCAGGGAATGGCGGCGAGTAGATGCTCAGGCCCACTGAGTTGGGCTCGATCTCACTGGTGCGCTTGATGCTGTCGCCGAGTAGCAAGCGCCAGTTCTTGCCGTGCGCCTCATCCTCCCGGTAGGTCATCTCGTCGCGGCGTAGGTAGCCGCGCAGCTCAGTGAAGGCCTGCATCTCGTCGATTAGGCTGGCAAACATCGCTTCGGCCTCCCGCTCCTTGCGCTGGATATTGCGCACGACTGCGCCCTCCAGCTCGGACGTGATCACGTAAACGTTGACGGGTCGCTGCTGCCCGAAGCGCCAGCAGCGGCGCTCAGCCTGGTAGATCTGCTCGTAGCTGTCGGAGAGACCAACAAAGGCCATATGCGCGCAGTGCTGCCAGTTCATGCCGAACCCGCAGATCGAGGGCTTGCTGACAATCACCCGGATACGGCCCGCGGCGAAGTCGAGCATGGCCTGCTCTTTGTGTGCATCGCTGTCGCTGCCAGTGATCTCGACCGCCCCAGGAATGGCCCGTGTTAAGGCCTGGCTCTCACTGTTGAGGTTGCACCAGACAACCCAGGGATCGGCCGATGCGTTTACCAGTGCCGCTGCGGCCGCGACACGCTCACCCTGGCTAACTCGCTTCGCGTTGCGGCGCTCCTGCAGGGTCTGGGCTTCGACAGGAAAGAGGTAGAGCTGGGCGCCATTGGCCGCCTGTGGTACCGCCCCCATATCGACCATCACAGCGTGCCGCCTCATAGGCGGCAGCGTGAAGCCGTCGTCGTCGTAGCCAAGGTCGGAGGGTTTGCGCAACGCGACCGCCCACGAAGCGACCCACTGCCAGAACGCCTTCTTCGCGTGGCCCTTCAGGCGCCAACTGTGCGTGGTGTTGCCGTCCTGGGTGAAGAACAGCGCGATGATCTCCTTGCCGCTCATCACGCCGAGAAACTCGGCATGGTTCGTCAGCTCGATCAGGTCGTTTGGCGCCGGTGTGGCGGTGCAGGCCAGCCGGTAGTCCATCTGCGCGCAGAAGTCGGTGATCGCCTTGCGCGTGACACCTTCGAATGCCTTGAGGATCGAGCTCTCGTCGAGCACGATGCCGGCGAACTGCGCAGGGTCGAAGTGGCTGAGCATCTGATAGTTCGTCACATTGATGCCCGGCCGCACATCGGCCTGCGTGCGGCACACCGTGACGGCAAAGCCGAACTTCTCGCCCTCACGCTGGGTCTGCCGAGCGACCGCGAGCGGGGCTAGGATCAACACATTCCCGCCTGTGTGTTGGCAGACCTGCTCAGCCCAGTTCAGCTGCATTAAGCTCTTACCGAGGCCGCAGTCTGCCCAGATCGCCGCCTTGCCCTGCCGGCAGGCCCAGGCGATGATGTCACGCTGCCAGTCAAAGGCGCTCGCGCTGATACGGCTCATATCGGGCTCGAGGCCGGCGGGCTGTGCAGCGATGCGCTTCTGCGCGAGAAAATCGTGGTAGCTCGTGATCATCTGATGCACTCCACGACGCGGGTTACATCAAGCCAGTACACCGCGCCCGTCTTGGGGCTACGCACCTTGATCCGCTCGGTCCAGGCGTGGAGTGTCTTTCGACGCTCAAGAATGGCTTGTATCTTCGGTATGGTCGTCATCACTCCCCCCTCACTCATACTGCGGCCAGGCCGCCGTCAGCTGCCCGCAGATCCGTCTTGCCGAGATCCAGGATGCCGAACTCGGCCATGCGGCTCTTGATGCGTCCAGGTACTGCGCCCAGGTCTGCGCCTGCCAACATGGTGAGCGTGGTGCGGGCGGCCTGATAGCGCGCGTTGAGCAACTCGCTCAGGCTCTCTTCCAGATCCTGGTCTGACCACTTCACACTGTCGAGTTCGTCAATGGCAAGCACCCGAGTTCGCTTGATGCTTGCCAGCCAGGCGCTGAGGCCGTACTCGCGCCGAGCGTCGTACATCGACTGGCGAAACTCAGGCGCAGTGCAGATGCGCGGGTGGAGCCCCCGGCTCCGTAGGGTGTCGCACAGGGCATCGAGGACGGTGCTCTTGCCGGTACCGTAGCCGCCCGTCAGCACAAGCCATCCAACCGGGTTGCTGCTGAGTGCGATAGCGCGGGCGCGCGCTACGGCCTTGCGCTGGTGCTCATGGACTTGCAGGTCCATAAAGCAATCAAGCGGGTGGCTCATGCCGCGGGCGCAGGCCGGGCATTCGATAAGCACCCGCGCGGGGGCGCCCTGGCTCAGGCTGTCGTAGCGTGCTATCACGGCATATATCCCCTGCTCACCCTCGGTGCACTGCACGATACGGGCGTCACAACACACCAGACAGCGCACCGGGTTAAGCGGCTGCGGCCCGGGCAGCTCGCTCAGCGGCCTCGTGCTCTCTGAGACGCCGCTCGCGCCGCTCCTTGATCTCCCAGGCCTTGAGGACCGGGGGGCTTCCTGGTGGGGGCGGGACGCCGATGGCGGGATGTCCGGCCCGCTCACTGGTGGGACTGACGTTGCCGGGAAGTCTGCCGGCCCGATGCGGCGCGGCGGAAGGTCCTTGCTCATTCGCGGCTTCCTTGCGGTATCGGTCCAAAATATTGCCAATTAGGGGGCGCCAGCCGTTATCGCGCCAGAGCCTCAGCAGGCAGCGCCAGCCGTCAAGGTTGATGACCGTTTCGCTGATGGCCTGTCGCTGCTGCTCGGAGAGCTTGAGCCTGGGGAAATGCTCTTTCAGCAGTTGCTCAGCTGGAGAAAGGTGCTGAGGCGGGGGGGCTGCGGGTGAGGGCGGCGAAGCCGCTGCGCCCTCTCTCACGGATCCTGACGGATCATGATTCACGGATCCATGACGGATGTATTTTTGATTTTGGTCCGTTTTCGGGCCTTGCAGTGACGTATTCGGCCCCTCGTCTTCTGCCGAGGATGTCACTATTTCTGCCGAGGATGTCACTATTTCCTGTCCCGACATGTCACTATTTCTGCCGAGGATGTCACTATTTCCTTCCGGCAGAGCACTGTTTTGTAGAACAGTGTTCTTGATAACAGTGTTCTGTAGGGCAGTAATGAGGGCTGCTTGCTCGTGGGGCGAGAGGCCGGTGAGGATGGCGTAGATGGTCATGTGTCCACGGCCAATGCCGGGCTTGCGTGCGATCTCCCCCTTCGCTTCGAGCTGGCTTAGTAAGCGGATCGTGTGGCGCTCGCTCTCGTTGATGATCTCCGACAGGGCCCTGATGCCGGGCCAGCACAGGCCCTCGCTGCCTGCGTAATCGGCTAGGACCACGAGGAGGAGCTTGGCAGCGCCTCGCTGCTGTGATTGCTTCAACACTCGGGCTGTTACGGCGACTGACATAGCTCCCCCTTACCTGCGATGCAGGATCTATCGAATGCCCCAAGTGACGGGCACCTGCCACATGTGAAAGCAGAACGGATGCACGTTGACGTAGAAGCCATCGGCCGGCAGCATCATTGCCACGTCCACGTTGCTCGGATAGAAGGCGTAGCGCACAGCCTTGATGTCCTCCCAGGTTGGATCGCGGTCTGGATAGCTCAGGCTGACGTGTAGCAGGCGGCCGTGCTGTGTGCTATCGAGTGATGCGCAGACCTTCAGTCCGTCATCGCACGTCCACCAGGCAGCATGGCAGGGCAGTGCCCCTGGCATTCTCAGCGTAGCCGTGTGGCTAAAGCTGAGGCGCCGGCCATCGGTGAGCGCCACACCGCCAGCGGGAATGTGGGCTCGGCGCGGGGTGGTATGGGCGGGCTGCTGAGGTATGGCGCGCCCCTTGCTCTGCTTCACTTCGTTGCCTCTGCGATCGCGTCTAACTCGTTCTCGCGTGCCTGCTGCGCCTCTTGAGCAGCAGCGCGGAATACGGCCATCGCGTTGCGGATCGTCTCCTCAGTCCAGCCTGCAACCTCATCGCGGCCGGGCGGTGCCACATCGGCGCCAGCCCGCTTCGCTTCGACATAGGCACCGCGTAGTTCGCTCACAAGCTGCTCGCGGCTTGCATCGTTCGATGCATCGTCAAGGATCTCGCCGGTCTCATGGTTGATGGCTGGCCGGCGCGCCCCGCGCACTGTCTCGATCTCACTCTCGTCGAGCCAGCCAAGGCCGCAGATGGAGAGGGTGACGCGCCGCTTGGCTTTGGTCTCAGCCTTCATCAGCGCGTTGGCGAGGTTATCGCCTTTAAGGTTGCCGATGCTCACGACGCCGGTGCTTTCATCGCTCCGTCCGGCTGCCGTGGCCCGCGCTGTCACAACGTAGACATCCTCGATGCGCTCGCGGCCAACGATGACGATGCTCACCTTGTGCTGGCGGCGCAACTGATCGGTAGCGTCGCGAGTGGCGTACAGGGTGAGCTTGTTGTTCAGCGTGATGTACTGAAACGGCCGGGTGAGTGGGTTCAGGCCGAGCGAGCGGCAGACCTCGCCGTAGTAGGCCATGCGCTGCTCGGGTGAGAGCTTTGACAGATCGCCGGCGATGGCAACTTGCTCAGCCAGGGCGGCGGTGTTACGGGTGGCTATCTCGGTGCTCATGCATATCCTCTCGAGGTTTGGCAGGCCAGATATCCAGATCTTCTCGACGGGCTATCCACCGATCACGGATCTGCCGTGCGATCCGCATCGCGGCGGCCAGCTCGCCGAGTACGTCTTCGTCAGTCGTTAAGCGGGCGGCATTGGTCAGGCGAAGCATCACGCCGAGTGCTGCGGCGATCTCGTCCTCTGCTTCAGCGATCTGATGCTCCGTCGCGCGATCGTGGCGCGGCATCGCTCAGCCCCTCCCCGATGATGCGGCCCGCCGCCAGGCCGGCCCGGTGCTCTGCCTCCAGGCGCCGCCGCAGCCAGTACGCCGCCATAACTGGCAGGCCGCCCATGGTTGCGATGGTGAAGGCGGCGGCGAGCGCGCGGTACTGACGTGCCGGCAGCGCCCACGCCGCGAACGCGATGCCCAACGTGGCCGTGCCGAGCACGTAGGCGTGCTCGCGTTCGAGGCGAATGGCCTTGTGCCACAACAGGACATGCTCAAGGGTGAGCGCGGCACCCGCCACAGCGCCTGCGGCGATGATGAGGGTGGGATCGTCAGGGTCATATCCCACGGATCAACTCCTTCGTGCTATGCTCGGATCACGCCGCCAGCCGCTCGACAACGCAGAACTGCATGCCGATCTCCACTAGGGAGGCGCTATGGCCACGCTGCCGCAGCAACTGCCAGTAGTCCACGGTGAGCCGGTTGCGCTCCGGCTCCGACAGCCTGGACAGGATCGCCCGCACCCGGGCCGGGCCGTTGTCATCTCGCCAGATGTCAGCCAATTGGACAGCGGTAACGGTCGGTCGGTTGAGGCACGCCATGCGCTCGCTGCGCGCGTCCCAGGCTGCGGCGTAGTCTCCTACCGCTACATCGGCCCCGGTCGCATAGACCCACCCGGCGCTGCTCGGCTCCAACCAGGCCGGCTCATCGTCGTAAGCGAGGCGCAGTCCGTCGCGGGCAAGTTCGGCATTGATCCAATCGGTGATGGTCATCTACGCCACCTCCTTTCCGGCCAACGCGCGCTCCACCTCGCACAGGCCGGGCACGTTCAGATCATCGTGGGTGAGGGTGCTCATCGCTGGCCCTCCTGCTGCTCGGCGCGGGCGGCGCGCTACTCGGCTTCGTTGCGTTCCTCGGGCGTGAGCGCGGCGAGCAGCTTCTGCCAGAGGTTCGGGTGGTTGCGCTTGGTACTGGCAAGTTGGGCGTCGTTGCGGCGGCGGTGTTCGGGTGTCTCTCGCATGTCCATCGGTGCTATAATTCCTGTGGGTAGCGCTGCTGCTGTCCAGGCTATGACAGCGCTACCTGCTTGGGCCGGCTTCATTCGAGGCCGGCTCTCTTCATTTCACTCGCTTCGGCTCACTGCTCTGCGTGATGGACTGCTGCTCAAGCCGGGCGATGGCCTTGCGCAGGCGGCCGCCTTCCCATATCTTGACGACTTGCCAGGTGATGCCCCGCTCGCACGCGACCTGGGTAAGGCGGGCACCGCGCCCGGCGGCGTGGGCGGCAAGCCGGCTGTTAAGATCATCGGCAGTAAAGCCGAGATAGTGCTGACAGGTGTGATCGGGGCTGATGGGTTGGTCGAAGTGGAGTAAGTACAGGGTGCCCATCGCTCCCTCTTAGCTATAGAGTTCGTCAACGAGTTCCTTGACCGTTCGACCCGAAAGCTTTGCTTCCCACGCGGCATGGTGGCTGGCCTCCATCGCGTTGCGTACCAGCCGGCTTGCCGCTCGATGCCAGCACGGGCTATGGACCTCATACGCTCGACATTGGCATGTGCCATTGGCGGTGTAGATGAGGCCGGGCCGAGAGCGAGAGGGAATGCGCACGGCGGCGTGCGGCGTGCGGGCGTCTACCACTTCATAGCTTTCCTCCTCCAGTAGCCACGCCCACGCCGTCTCGATGGCATTGAGCCATGCGGTGTTGCCCGAACTCTTGGCGCGGGCCTCATCAACGGCATCGCAGAGCGGATCGAACAGTTC
>Ga0187894_10006389_pt1 | contig 11580 bp, 9 predicted proteins | sample GBC1701081metaG_FD_136650 | JGI IMG/M metagenome (GOLD analysis project Ga0187894, IMG submission 136650) | White microbial mat communities from a lava cave in the Kipuka Kanohina Cave System on the Island of Hawaii, USA - GBC170108-1 metaG ...
ATTCCTCCTCCGCGCCTTGCGGCCGGGGCTCCTCGCTCGCCCAGGGCTCGGTCCGGACTTCCACCACGGACTGCTAACCGCCGATCACACCGTCCCGAGGGGTCCGGTCTGGCGCAAGGAGCGACGGTTCCTAGAAATCGAGCACGTAGATGTCTTTCGCGGATCCATGCGGAACTCCTGGGCGTGGCGTTGGCTGCGTTGGTGCGTTGGCCGAGACGGTGGAACGCCGCCGGGCATGTGCTAGTGTTCGCGCCCGCTGCTGCCCTGAAGAACCAACCCGAAGAAAACCACGGAGGACGAAATGAGCATCGTGCTGCAGAAGGCGCCCGACTTCAAAGCCAAGGCGGTCGTCGGCAACGGCGACATCAAGGACGTTTCACTTTCGGACTACAAGGGCAAGTGGGTCGTGCTGTTCTTCTACCCGCTCGACTTCACGTTCGTGTGTCCGACGGAGATCACGCAGTTCTCGAAGCGGCACGACGATTTCAAGGCGCTCGGCGCGGCCGTGCTGGGCTGCTCCATCGATTCGCAGCATTCGCACAAGGCCTGGATCCAGAACGGGCTCGGCCAGCTCAACTTCCCGCTGGTGTCCGACTTGTCGAAGGACATCTCGCGCAGCTACGGGGCACTGCTGGAAGACAAGGGCTTTTCGACGCGGGCGACGTTCATCATCGACAACGAAGGCGTCGTTCAGTACGCCAGCTACAACAATACCAACGTCGGCCGATCCGTCGACGAGACGCTGCGCATCCTGGCCGCGGCGCAGACCGGCGAGCGCTGCCCGGTGGATTGGAAGCCAGGCGCCAAGACCCTCGGCAAGGGGTAAGCACCCCGGGTCCTAAGGGCTACGTCGTTAGGCGTTCGTAGGGCGTCAGTTGAGAAGCGGCGGCGCGATCCGGAACCAGAGCTGCCGCTTCGCCGTGCATTGCAGGCACGTCACGGAGACCGCGCGCAGGTCGCCGGTGGGCGCCTGGTGATCGTCGACGCGGAAGACGCCGCCGCACTGGGGGCAGGGCAGGGCGCGGGCGCGACCCTCGATGATGGCGGACGACGCGACGGCGATCGGGTGATCGGCGGCGCCGCCGGGCTGTAGCGCAGCCAGGCGCTCGCGGTCGCGGACCAGCGCGCGGGCTGCCCGCTGGTCGGCGCGCTCCTGTTTCCGCGCGACCTGCCGTCGGGCGCGGCGTGCAGTTCGCTCGGGGCGACGAGGCCGCTTGCTCACGTTCCCCGTTCGACGGTCAGTAACCGAGCTGGGGCTGGCGAGGCCTTCCCGATTTGTCGGGGACGAACGCCGGGGCCTTCTTGTCGCCGGCTATCTGGATGCTCACGCCTCTCAGGCCGCCGGGACCGACAGTGAGTGTCTGCTTCGCGATCTTCGACGCGGCCTCGTGCCACGCGCCCAGCTCGTACTCACCGGTTGGGACGCCCTTGATGGAGAAGGCCCCGCCCGCGTCCGCCTGGGCGTAATAGGGCGTATCGACGACGTAAACGTACCCAATCATCGACGAATGAATGTTGCAGAGAAGCTGTATCGGGCCAGGTTGCTTGAAGGTTTGCGTGTACGACCCGCCCGCTTTGTAGAGGCCCGTATCAAAGTCGTTGGGGCGGCTCAAAGAAAATACGTTGTGGAAGATCTCGTCGTCGTTGCGGAAGTCGACCTTGGTGCCGACGGTCACCGCGAGCACCCGCGGGATGAACGTCTTGCCCCGCTGGCTGACGATCTTCCCGCGCGCCGGCGCTGGCCGCGGGGTGCGGCCGTCGGTGCGGCGCAGCCACAAGACGGCGCCGCCGGGGCCGGCAGCGCCGCCGCCCGACACCGTTCCGCTGATCGTCACTCGATCCGCGGCCGTGGCCGAGGCCAGGACGGAAGGCATCGTCCCGACGGCGCCGGAGGAGACGGGCGCCGTCGGCGGAGACGTCACGACGCTTGCGGCGGGCGCGGAAGGAACGGGGGGCAGCATCGCCGCGGTCCCGCCCGCCTTGGCGCGCGCTTCCGCGGCCAGCGGGCGGATGTGCCGATCGATCTCGGCGTCGACGCCGGGGAGGCGCAACAGGGTCTCCCACTTCGCCGCCGCTGTGGCGTAGTCCCCGGCGTCCCAGGCGATCTTGCCGCTGGCCAGCAAATTGAACAGTAAGTATTGCCGTTCGATCACCGCCTTGACCGCCAGGTCTTGGGGGCTGCGCACCGGCAGCGGAAGCGGAAGGTCCTCGCCCAGCCAACCGCCCGTCCGCGCGTCCTTGGCCGGTGCAGCGAAGGCGGCGGGCGCCCACAACATCCCGAGAGCCGCCGCGACGAGAACCGCCCGTCCGCGGCGCGGGCGCATCGCGATCGAGGTCACCACGTCCACACCACCGACGTCGCGTACACGTCGTTTTCGACCGTGGGGGCCCCTTCCACTTCGCGGTTCATCAGCACCTCACCTTTCAGCGCCAGCGAATCCCAGAGATCGAGGCGAAGGCCGGCCGTCAGACGGCGCACCTTGACGGGGGTGAATCCCTCGAAGCGCGCGTGGCGCTGCTCGCCCCGGGCGTAGACGGTGGCGCGGCGCAACGGCCCCAGGGTGACGTCGCGTCCGTACGCGAGCTGGGCGTAGAAGCCCTCGACGTGGAAGGCCGAGGGCAACGGGAACTGCCCGAGGCCGGTGCGCTTGGGGCCGGCGCCACGGTCCTGATCCAGCACCAGGTATTCGCCGGAGAACGCGAGCCCGAACCAGTGGACGCGGACATCGACGCCCCAAGCCCGTTGCAGACTGTCCGCATCGGCTTGATCGTTGCGGGGGCCGACCAGGCCGCTCGCGCCCGCTTTGACCTGGACGCGCGGAAGGTTCAGCTCGTAACCGAGGCGCGCCGATCCGACGGGGACACCGGTGAGACTCGCGTGCGGAGTTTGCAACGACGTGACCATCGTGCCGCTGGTTGTGGCCGCGGCGTTGAGGCTGAGCGCCGACCACAGCGGCGCAATCTGCAGCCGGTAAAACAGCTTGGCGCCGATTGACTGCCCGGTGGTGTATCGCGCGATCAACGACGGGGTGATGCCAGTTCGCAGGTTGGCTTGGTTCTCCAGGTACTCGATGCCGAACACCGAATCGAACTTACCGACCGCCAGCGCCAGCTCCGTCGATTCGAACGGCGTGATACGCCCGAAAGCCTGTTCGGCCACCACGCGGGTTCCATCGCCGTCGAGGTCGTTGCCGGCGTCGCCGCCCGCCCGGGGCACGAGCTGCAGCCGGGTGAAGACCATCACGGGCGCGGTGGGGGCGGTGAAGCGGACATCGACGTTGATGGTGTTGATCAGAAAAGATGGGCGGCCGCCCACGCCGGCCGAGTACGGAAGGAATCCATTCACGAAGCGGCCGCCGCTGGCCGTCGAAGCCGCGTCGCCGCGAGAATTGACGGCGGTGGCGAAGGGATCGACGCCGTAGTCTGCGGGCAGACGCGTGTCTCCGGGTGCGAAGCTGGTGCCGTCGCCCTGCGCGTTGACGAAGCCGACGTCGACGTACCCGGTCAAGACGAGTGTCGACGCCGGCGAGGCGGTGGCGGCCGCCGTATCAGCCGGTGTGTAGCCGACGGGCTCGTTCGCGCTCTCCTCTTCGACGATCTCGGGAAGCGCTTGCGCCCACGCCGTCGGAGCGGCAACCCAAACGGGCAGCGCGAGCACGATCGCGACGCCCACGACCGGAATGACGATGACCGGAGGCCGCCGCCTCATGGATTCGGCACCGGACGGCCGCCGTAGGTCACGAAGGCGCAGGCCAGGGTTACGTCGCCGCGCACGATGGCGGTGTGACTCAGGTTCGTGCGGATGGCCTCTTCGGAGTCGAGCCAGCGACAGGCGTCCGGAAAGGCCGCCACATCCTCGAAGCACGCCGGGTTCAGGGCGACGCGCAGCAGGTAGTCGAGCGGCTGCACCCCGGGCTTGGCCTCGGCGGCCGCGCTGACCGGCGGCACCCTGACCCCCTTGAGCCCGGTGTTTTCGTCGCTGAGCGCCTTGCGCAGCTCGGGGAGGCTGTTCGGAACGAAGACGCCGGCGACAGGCGTCCCGTCGCTGGCCGTGGGGAGGAGCGCGGTATGGGCCCGCCATAGCGAGCCGAAGGCCGGTTGGCCGAGCGCACCGAAGTCGACGCGCCCACCCGTGCCCCCGACGGTGGGAAGCCCGATGGGAACTCGCCGTCCGCGCTCGTCACGGCGGGCGAACACGTAGAGCGGCGATTCCGCGACCACCCCGCTGGCGTCGAACCGGAAGCGATCGCTGCCGAAGTCCATGTACCAGACCACTTCTCCGTCCAGCCAGGCCCGCGCGTCCACCTTCACGTTGCCGATCTTGTCGCCGAAGAAAGGACGTTCGCGCCGGATTTCCATCTCGTGAGGCTGCAACGCACAGATCCGGCCCGGCCCCGGATGCAGCGCCAGACCGTCGTCCAGAATCCGGTGCGCCGACGTGTAGCGCGCCGGATCCTTGCCCTCCGGTACGACTGCGTAGAACACCTGCCAGTAGGGGCTATAGAACGAGCTCTCGCGGCCCACGCTGAAGATGGGATCGGCGCCTGGGACGCGATTGGCGCCGGGGGATTTTTCGTCCCACGCGCCGACCAGGATGTACATGGGCTGGACCCAGACCGCGTCATATCTCGACCAGATCTCGGTCGTCAGGTACGCCGCGGTGCCGCCTTCACTGAAGGCGGTCGCAACGTTTGCGGTCACGTTGCCCTCGGGCGAGCGAGAGACGAACTCCTCCGCGAGCACGCCGTCCGGGAACGTCGTCGTGCCGCGGGCGATGGGCTCGGACGTGCCCAGAGCCGCCGTGAAGTCGAACAGCGTCCAGAAGCGTGCCCGTTCGGGGGCCGTCTCGTCGGTACAGCCGGCGCCGAGGGCCACCGCGCAGGCCGCAGCGACCGCGGTGCGGGCCGTGCCGGGTTTCACGATCGCCTCGTCGTGTAGTGCTGGGTGCCGGAACCGGGACCGGATTTTGCGGAGCCGCCGGGGCCGGGGTCGGGGGGGGCCGGCGGTGCCGCGGCGGCGAAGCGCGCCTCTTCATCTTTGAAATCGTCGGCGAACAGCGATTGCATCAGGCGCGCCACATCCGCAGCGGCCCCCGCCACGTGCGGCGCCACGGCCAGCCCGAACTCGTGCGCCGTCTGGTAGCGGGCGCTGCGCTCCACCGCCAGCGCCTTGCCCACGATCGCCGCGGCAGGGGCGGGCAGGGCGGAGATGCGCGCCAGCTCGTCGGGCCCAGGGCCGGTGGCGGCTTTCAGAAGAAGCTCGTACGTGGTTTCCCCTCGATAGAGCACTTCGCCGGCCAAGCAGTAATACATCACCAGGCCGAGCGAGAAGAGATCGGCGCGCCGGTCCACATCCATTCCGCGCGCCTGCTCCGGCGACATGAAGCTCACGTTGCCCTTGACCACCCCGTGCTGGGTCTTGGTCATACGGCCCTCGGCCTTGACGATGCCGAAATCGAACAGCTTCACCTCGCCGCGCGCGGACACCAGGATGTTGTTGGGCGACACGTCCCGATGCACGATGCCCAGAGGCTTGCCTCCCTCGCCCGTTCGGGCGTGCGCGTATTCCAGCGCTTTCAGGGTCTCGTGCGCGAAGAACAGAACCGGCGCCAGAGGCAGCGGCTTGGTGTCGCGCTCGATGCTGCGCCGAGTGATTCGTCCCAGGTCGCGGCCCAGGATGTACTCCTGCGCCAGGAAGTATTCGTCGCCCACCTTCCCGAAGTCGAAGACCGGCACGATGTTGGAGTGAACCAGGCTCGAGGCCATGTTGGCTTCGTCGATGAACTGCGCGACGACAGACGGCTCGCGCGCCATCTCGGACCGCAGCCGCTTGACCACGAACGTGCGGCGGAAGCCTTCGGCGCCGAACGTGACGGCGGTGTAGACCTCGGCCATTCCTCCTTCGCCCAGGCGATCGAGCAGCGTGTAGCGTCCGAAGACGTTCCCGGGGCCCGCGGTGGTGCCGGACAGGCCGGGGTCGCTTTTCATGTACTGCGTCGGGCCTTCGCCGGTCACCGGCGGCTGGATCGGTTGCACGGCCGACGCTCTCGGTGAGCTGCTCCCTTCGCTCAACCGAGCCAAAGCTTCCTGCGTCTCGGCCAGCCGCTTCGAGGTCTCACGCAGCAACGCGTCGCCGGAAGTCGTGGTCGACGGTTTGCGGAACCCGAAGACGAGAACCACCAAGGCCACCGCCCCGGCGGCCGCCCACAGCGCCGCCTTGCCGGTGGCCGCGGCGCTGGCCGCGTCGTGCGCCGCTGCCGCCGCGGACGCGTAGGTCCACATCCACAGTCCGTGGACCGGCGTCGCCCTGGCCGCCCACTGGCCTCCTTGGGGCGCATCCTGCACGCCACCAGTTCCTTCCCGGCCTACCAAGTCCTCGAGGATCTCGACCTCGGTCGCGGCCCCCGCGGATACCAGGCTCTTCTTTCCGTCCGACAGCAGCACAGCCCCCCGGGAGCGGTTCGCGAGCTCTTTAACGATGGTCTTGTCGAGGGGCTTGGCGAGTATCAACACGGTGGGGCTGGTTTTTCCGGGGATCACGATGGAGACCCCGGCCGCTGCATACGGCCATCCCTTCCCCATGACGATGCCCGACGCCAGGCCACGCGCGCGGACCTCACGGACCAGCGCGTCGGCGGCGAGGTCGCCGTCCTTCAAGTCGCCGCCAATAGTCATGTCCAACTTGTCGCCTTCGATGGCGAACGCGGAGACGCTGAACTCGGAGCGGAAGGGCGCCCACCAGGATTCGTCCTTGATGCTGTCCTCCAGGGTCACACGATCCGCGAGCCCTTCCCCGATGATGGTGACCAGCTTCATTTGCGACCCGGCCGCGTTCGCGCGCACCTCGAGCCGCGCTGCATAGGCCCGCAGAGCGTCGGCGGTGGCCTGCCCCGCGGCCTCGGCCAGACGCCGCGCCTCCATCTGGATCGTGCCGGCCGCCTTGCGGTCTTGCACCCGCGTGCCGGCGGCCGCGCTGGCCAGAACCCCCATCGCGAGGCCGGCGGTCAGGATGCGCTTTGCCGTGGCACTCACGCGGGCGGCTCAATCCCGTGGCGGCGAGAGCCCGGAAGCATCGGGCATCACGGTCGCGGAGGACAAGGTCTCGGGGGGCGGCGCCGGTGCTGGGTGGCGGAGGGCTTCTCGCTCGGCGGCACGCGCGGCCTCCGTCACGTCGCGCTTGCACGCGCCACACAGACTCGGTTCGGCCCAGTTACCCAGGTGGGTCTGGAGTTGGCTTTCGGGCGGCCAGTAGATGGGGGTCGCGCAGCGAGTACAGGAGATCTCTTTGGTCTTCTTCGCCGCGAGGAACTCCGAGCACGCCTCGCACCGCCGCTCGGGCGGCCGCGGATCGCGCCGCTGCTTGCGCGTGCCGGGCCGCGGGCCACCACCCCCTTGCACCGACGACGGGAGGTCATCCTTGTCGGGCCCTGCGCCCGCGGGACGGACGCCGGCCGCGAGCTGCTGCGCCTTGGCCCAGATCCACGTGCCCTCGCAGTTATCGGTCTTGCATGGGATGGAGCGGTCTTCCAGGTCGCCGATCTCTTTTTCGCACTCGATGCAGTAGTGCGGATAGGGGTCACCGGTCTTGCCTCGCACCGCGCGCGCAAGCTGCGCTCCGCGCTTGTCGGTCCAGGTGCGCTTGCAGCTCGCGCGGCGGCACGGGCGTTCGACATCCTTGAGGCTGCTGAAGATGTCGAGGCACGACTGGCACATGCGGGTGGGTGCCTTGGGCGGAGGCCGTCCCGGCAGGCAGGCATCGAGCTGATCGCCGCGAGCCCACGTCCACGTCTTCTTACAGCCTGAAGTGCGGCACCGGATCTCACGATCGGCCAGCCCGCCGAAGCTGCCCTGGCACTCGGCACACATGCGGCGCGGCGGCTCGTTGTTCTTTCCGGCCGCGAACGCCTGGAGCTGCTCGTCCAGCGTCCACACCCATTTGCCGCGGCAGCCGTTGATGCCGCACGTGATCGGCCGATCCTTGAGCTTGGTGGAGACCTGGGCGCACGGAGGGCACATCGCGCCGGGCGGCGGGGCCTCCACCTCGGGCGCGCCCGCGAGCAGTTGGGCGCGTTTCGTGAAAACCCCGGTGCGCGCGCAGCCGGAGACGGAGCAGGGGATGTCCTTGTCCTGTAGGTTCGCGAGGCGCGCTTCGCAGTCTGCGCACAAGCGTGCCGACGGCGGCTGACGGCGCACGAAGGACTCCATCTGCTCGGCGATGCTGAAAGTCCACGTGCCGGCGCAGCCGGGGCGATCACAGGGTCGGGTTGCGTCGGTCAGGCCGGTGCGCTTGTCGCGGCACGGGTCGCACATGGACGACGTCGGATCGTTCGGGTCGGGGGCGGCGCGCCCGGTGAGCTTGGCGGCCTGGCCCGCCATGCGCAGCCAGGTCCGCGTGCAGCCGGGCACGGAGCAGGGCATGGGCTTGGCACCCAGGCGATCCGCGAGACTAAATCCGAAAGAACCCATGAGGCGGCTCCGTGGCGGCTGTATCGTGGCCAGAAAGCGCCGGTGGGGCAAGCCCCATTGCAGACCCGTCCCTTCTGCGCGGCGCGGGGGGAGGCGCTACCCGGGTCTTCCTCGCCCGTGCGGCCGTCTCGGGCGGGCGCGCTCGGCGACCAGCGCGCGATTTCCCACCTGTTTGCCGGTCAGCGCGGCGCAGATGCGATCGGCTTGGTCGGCCGCGACGTTCAAGTATGTGTGCGTGTTCATCACGTCAATCAGCGGTGCGGCCTTCAGGCCGGCGTGCTCGGAGAGGAGCGCCGCGATCTCGGCCTCGCCGGCGCCGTCTTTGCGGCCGAGGTTCAGGTACAGGCGGGCCATACCTTCCGGCACATCGTGGCCGCCGCGGCCGGGGCCGCCGCCGGTCGCGCTGGCTTCTTCTTCGGGAGCCTTGGGAGAAACCGGCGCCGTGGTTGTGGGTGTCCCGCCCCACTCATCCGATTCCAGCGCGGGCGCGCCTGTGGGGGGCGCGTCGGTCGCGGTGGCCTTCATCTTCTCTTCGCTCCACATCTCCCAGAATTCCTTGCCCTCCGCTCCCGCGACGTCGGCCAGCGGGCGGTCTGCGCCGCCTCTAGGCCTGCGGCCCGTCCAGTGCCCGCCGCCGCTGCCTCCGCTTTCCCCGCCGCCTTCGCCCGGACGTCGGCGTCCGGAATCCCGGCTCGAGCGATCGCGTCGCGGCTCGCGGGAATCGCGTCCCTCTCGGAGCGGCGGGCGGCGCGATGAATCACCTCCGTGCGTTCGAGATGAAGGCGGCGCGCTCGACGACGTCTGACGGATCTCCGTCGCCGCGGGCCGCGCCGCAGGGGGCGGCGGTGGAGCCGGCGGCAACCCCTTCAATCCTTCGCGCCCGTCGTCTCCGCCGAACGCCCGCGCCAGCAAGGACGCGACCAGGCGCTCTCCGTCAGGCGCGCCCATCAACCGCCTTGCCAGCGCCCGCCAGGATGCGCCAGGGTCGTCCGGCAGCGCGCCTCGCAAGGTCAAGACCTGTTCACCTTCTCGCCGCGAACGGATCTCGATTTCCGATGGAAGCGCACGCTCTTCTGGCATGATCTTATACAAAAGCTTCAAGTAATAGAACGACCCCACCTCGGTTGGCCCTATCAGTGAGATGGCGGTGCCGTGCTTGCCGGCGCGGCCGGTGCGGCCGGTGCGGTGAATGTAGATTTCGGGCGCTTCGGGGAACGTGTAATTGAAGACGTGGGACAGGTTTTCGATGTCGATGCCGCGCGCCGCCACGTCTGTGGCCACCAGAAAACGGATGTTCCCGGCCCGCATACGCCCCATCACCCGTTCCCGGTCGGACTGCGACAGATCCGACGAAATGGCTTCCGCGTCGAACCCCTTCTGACGCAGGAACTCAGCCACCCGCGCGGTTTCATCCCGGGTGTTGCAAAACACGATGCCGCGGGCGGGGTTCTCGAACTCGAGGACGCGCAGCAGCTCCTGCTCGCGCTGCACTCCCGGAATCGAATAGTAGACGTGCCGGATCTCGTGGACTCCGACGAAGTCCGCCGACAGCTTCAGCATCTCCGGGGAGCGCAGAAACCGGCCCGACAGGCGTTGGATGCCCTCGGGCACGGTGGCGGAGAACAGCAACGTCTGCCGCGAGGACGGCGTTCGCTCCAGGATGGCCTCGATGTCCTCCTGAAAGCCCATGGACAGCATCTCGTCGCATTCGTCGAGGACCGCGCACCGGACGCTGTCGAGCTTCAATGTGCCGCGGCGGAGGTGGTCCAAAACGCGGCCCGGCGTGCCGCACACCACCTGCCCGCCCGCGCGGAGCTGTTCCACCTGGCGGCCCATGGGGGCGCCTCCATAGACGGGAACGGTCACAATCCCCGAATGCGCGCCGATCTTGGCGAGCTCGGCGGCCACCTGCAGGGCCAGCTCCCGGGTCGGTAACAGGACGATGGCCTGCACCGCCTTGCGGTCGGAATCCACGAGACCGTTGAAGAACGGAATGCCGAAGGCCGCGGTTTTTCCGGAGCCGGTGCGCGACTGCACCATCAAGTCGCGGCCCGCCAGGACATGTGGAAGCGTCGCCGCTTGCACCTCCATCGGTTCTGAGAAACCCATCTCATCCAGGGCGCGCAGCACCTCGGGACGCACGCCGAGATCGGCGAAGGACGGGACCGGGGGCTTGTGCGGGCCCGGTGTAACCGTGGGCGCGGGTGAAGATGAGGGGGAGGCTTCTGTCAGCGGCGGGGTAGACGCTTCGGAAGGGGAGGCGCCGGTGGGCGCGCTGTGGCTGTCTGCGTCGAGACTCGTGTGGTCAGGGGCGTTCATCGTCGTCACTTTGTTCTCCAACTCCGCCGCCAATCTTCTGGCGGGCTTTTGCCAGGCGGTCACCCAGCTTGTCTATGCGCTGAGTGATGCGGTCCATGCGCGGCGCCTGGTCTCGCCCGAAGCGCAGGAGCTCCTTTGTGTAGATGGCCTCGGTTTCGCGCAGCTCGGCGTGCACGTCGGCCAGCATCTGCATCTCTCGGTCGAACGGCCCGGCGCGACGCTCGCCGAAGCGGCAGCGATCGCCCAGCAGCTTCCACTGACCACGCCAGAAGGCGCCCGCGTCCGCCCATTGCTGGGCCGTGCTCGCGTCGTAGTGGCCGATCAACGTATGGAACCCGTCGAGGTGCTTTTCCAGCCCGCTGCGCACCTCCGAGAGCTCCCGGTGGCAGCCTTCGACTTCGTCGATGGTGGCGGTGGCGCCGACCGGCTCGCCGCTGAGAACCGCCTGGCGGCGGCGGTAGATGTTCACGCCGATCGACGTCATCAAGTAGACGCTGCCGGTCGCCGCCACGAGCAGGACGAACCACGAAACGAATCGCCGATGACGGCGAAATTCCGGGGTTCTTGCGAGGTCGATGGCCGAAGACAAAGTCGCGTTCGCTCGGCGCCTGGGCGCTGGCCGCCGGAGCGCCGGCAGCCTGACCACCGGAGCGCCGGTGGGATGGCGGGCAACCTACGAGGCACGGGCGCCCCTGTCAATCTGAAGTGTCTCGGCACCGCGACGCCGCCCAGTAGCGCGCCTTGGTCCAGCGTGTTAGAATGCCGCCCGCTATTGGGGACTAACAATCGGAGAGTG
>Ga0187894_10006390_pt1 | contig 11577 bp, 8 predicted proteins | sample GBC1701081metaG_FD_136650 | JGI IMG/M metagenome (GOLD analysis project Ga0187894, IMG submission 136650) | White microbial mat communities from a lava cave in the Kipuka Kanohina Cave System on the Island of Hawaii, USA - GBC170108-1 metaG ...
GGACAAGCAAGGCCGTGAACTCGGCGTGCCGCAACCGCATACGCTGACGAACGGCAACTATCGATCCAAATACCTGCGCTCCGGCGGGACATGGTGGAGCCCGATCACATCGGTTCTCGTGCTGCGCCCCGAGCTGGTCAGGCTCGCTCTGCCCATTCCGACCTATGCCGTCCGCGAAGGCGCCGACACACTGATTGCCGATTTCTGCGCAATATCGGGGGAGATCGCGTCGGCGCCCGAGACGCTGACCTTGCGGCGCCTGCATGGATCGAACCTCTATGCTGCCGGTCGTGACGACCGCTCCTATCGATCGCGGCAGATTCGCGAAAGCGACGTACGCCGCATCGAGTGGCGCATGTTCTCGCTGCGCCAGGTCGTCAAGCGCAGCGGCGGCGACTTCCGGCTCAATCTGGATCGCAACGAGTGGCGCGTCACCAACCTTTACTGGCTGGGCCGCGCCTCTCTGCTGTGGGCCAGCCTGCGGTGCCCGGAGCACTCGTTGAAGTTCCGCTGGGAACGCCTGAAATGGGTGATGTCCGGCAAAAGGAAATACCGCGACGGCTGAGTGATGGAGCCTACGCGTCGTCCTCGCGATGGACGTCGTGGACCACGATACCGGCGCCGTCGGGGGGCATGGCCAGCCAGTCCTTGCGCTTGAGCGTGCGCTTGGTGTCCTCGTAGCCGCTTTGCCAATGCTCGTGCATGGACGTGGCCGAGAACTCGTAGTCCTTGGCGTGCCCCTCGTAGGCTTTCTGCTGATAGATCAGGTGCAGGATGGTGATCTCGGGCAGGTCCGCGAGCTGGCGCTTGAGGTCGCGCTCCTCTGCGGAGAGCTCGGCGTCCGGCACCTTGGTGAGCGCGCGATGCAGGCGCATCTTCCAGGTCTGTAGTTGCCGGTAGACGTCGGTGGTGTAGCGCGTGCGCGACGAGTACATGATGTCCTTCTGGCGCCCCATCACGTCCTGGATGTCGCGCGGCAGCACGCCCCGCGCGCTGAACAGGTCGACCTGGAACACCAGCGTGTTGATGCAGTCGTCATGCTCGAGCAGATGCTGCAGCGGCGTGTTGGACACGATGCCGCCATCCCAGAAGTGATCGGTCCCGATCTTGATCATCGGCAGGGCCGGGGGCAGGGCGCCGCTGGCCATCACGTGCTCCGGCCCGATCGCCTCGCTGCTGTTGTCGAAATACTTGAAGTTGCCCGACAGCACGTTGACTGCACCGACCGAGAAGCGGCTGGTCCCCTTGTTGATCAGGTTGAAATCGACCAGCTCGAGCAAAGTCTGACGCAGGGGCTCGCTGTCATAGTAGCTGGTGGCCTGCTTGGCGCCGGCAGGACTGAACCAGGGGCCGGGTGAGAGCGGGCTGAAGAAGCCGGGTTGACCCATGGCCATCGTCAGCCATGAACTGGTGGCGTTGCGAGCCCGTCGGAAGATGTCGCCGTCCGGCGTGAACAGCCATACCTTGCGATCGGTGATGCGATCCCAGAAGGCGCGCAGACGTTCCAGGCGCCGTTCCGGCGGGTTGCCGGCGATGATCGCCGAATTGATGGCGCCGATCGATACACCGGTCACCCAGTCGGGTTCAATCCCGGCCTCATGCAAGGCTTGATAGACGCCGCCTTGATAGGCACCCAGGGCGCCGCCGCCCTGCAGGACCAGGGCAATGCGCTGGCACCGTTCGGGCCGCCATGGTTTGCGCTCTTGGTTGGGCACGTCGGGAACGGGTGGAATCGAAACGACGGCGTCCATGGGCAATCGACCTCCGGGTTGCTCAGCCGCTTCGCAACGGCGCTTCATTCCGTTGAAGGGCGATAACCGAGCAGCGTGTCAAAAGCATGACTCGTGCCGTTTGTCGACGGCACCCAAGGTCGCGACCGTGGCCGTCAGCACTTCGTCAGTATTCGACGGTGCTGCGCCTGCGGCAATCCGTAACTGGTGCGTCACCAACATCGCGTACTGGCGGCTTCGTCGAGACATCGTTGCCGGTCGGCGGCGGCTGGACAGCGCACTGACGACAGCGCGATTTGGGGGAGAGGGCGATGCGCAAAGAGGACGTGCTGAAGCTGCCGTCGATGCCGGCGGCTGGACCGAGCTATCCGGCCGGGCCCTACCGGTTCGTCGACCGCGAATACATGGTCATCACTTACGAGACCGATCCAGACATCATCCGCGATCAGCTTCCCGAGCCGCTCGAGCCGATCGACACGGCGGTCGTTCATTACGAGTGGATCAAGATGCCGGACAGCTCCGGGTTCGGCAGCTATACCGAGTCGGGCCTGGTGATCCCATGCCGTTTCCGCGGTGACGAGATGAATTTCGTCGCCCAGATGTATCTCGACGGCGACCCGCCGATCGCTGCCGGCCGCGAGATCTGGGGTTTTCCCAAGAAGTACGCGCATCCCAAGCTGGAGATCGTCAAAGATACGCTCATCGGCACGCTGGCGTATTCCAATCAGCTCGTGGCCATGGGCACCATGGGCTACAAGCACGAGACCATGGCCGGCAATGGCGAGCGCACGACCCGGACACTGTCCAAGACCCAGGTCAATCTGAAGCTTGTCCCCGGCGTCGACGGCAGCCCTGAGATCTGTCAGCTGGTCGCGTACAATCTGACCGACATCACCGTGAAGGGCTCATGGCTGGGTCCGGGGCGATTGCACCTGGTGCCGCACGTGAACGCACCGGTCGCCGATCTGCCGGTGCGCCGCATTGTCAGCGCACATCACTTCATTGCTGACCTGACATTGCCTTACGGCCGAGTCCTCTTCGACTACAACAAGGACGCAACCCGCTGACCCAATGCGCGTGATCTTTCATCGCGTCAGCTTCCGGTAAGGTTTGGTTGCGCGACCGTTCGATCTCTCGATTTTTTCACGGTCGCGCGACTCGGTCCTTTCATCTGAAGTTCATACACCGGCGCTACTGATTGGTCATCGCTATCGCGGCGCCATCCGCCGACATGCGCCAGACGGAGGAGTTCGATGACCGACGTAGCAGCATCGCCGACGTTGGCAGGCCAAGGGCCTGCGGCGCGGCCCAACCTCCACAAACCGGTCAACCGATTAACCGTCATTCTCTTTGTTGGCCTTCTCGCCGTCGGTCTCCTGTACACGGCCCATAGCCTGTATGCCGACGTCAGCGACGCGCCGGGCCGCGCGACGACATTGCTGCCCTTCATCTTGCTGGGCGTTGCTCTGCTGGTTGCGCTGGGCTTCGAGTTCGTGAACGGCTTCCATGACACGGCGAACGCCGTCGCCACCGTCATCTACACGCACTCGCTGCCGCCGCACGTGGCGGTCGTGTGGTCGGGAACCTGGAACTTCCTCGGCGTGCTGTTCTCCAGCGGCGCCGTTGCGTTCGGCATCATTTCCCTACTGCCCGTCGAGCTGATCCTGCAGGTCGGTTCCGATGCCGGCTTCTCCATGGTGTTCGCGTTGCTGATTGCGGCGATCATCTGGAATGTTGGCACCTGGTACCTGGGCCTGCCGGCCTCAAGCTCGCACACCCTGATCGGTTCCGTGATCGGCGTCGGTATCGCCAATCAGCTCATGGCGCCGGCAGGCAACGCGACCAGCGGTGTCGACTGGGCGCAGGCCTCCAGCATCGGCTGGGCACTGCTGCTGTCACCTCTGGTGGGCTTCTTCTGCGCCGCCGTCCTGCTGCTGGTGCTCAAGGCTGTCGCCCGCCGGCCCGAACTGTATCAGGAGCCCAAGGGCAACCAGCCGCCGCCGTGGTGGATTCGCAGCATCCTGGTGCTGACCTGCACCGGCGTGAGCTTTGCACACGGTTCCAACGACGGTCAGAAGGGCATGGGTCTCATCATGCTGATCCTGATTGGCACCGTGCCGACGGCCTACGCGCTCAACCGCGCCGTACCCGACTCGCACGTCACCCAGTTCCGGGCCGTCGCGCAGGTGACGCAACAGTCGCTGGCGCCTTATGCCAAGGGTGAGGCCGCCGGCGACTACCGTGAAGGCGTTGCCTCGTTCGTGCGCTCGCGCCAGGTGGCGCCCGAGACGGTGCCGTCGCTGATCCGCCTGATGGGCGATGTGTCTGAGAATGTCGGCCGCTACGGCAGCCTGCGCAGCGTCCCGGCGGAAGCCGTGCAGAACGTCCGCAACGACATGTACCTGACCTCGGAGGCAATCCGCCTGATGCAGAAGACCGGCCAGCCGGTCTTCGACGCCGACACGACCAAGAACCTCGCCGCCTATCGCAAGGCCCTGGACGAGGCGACCAAGTTCATCCCGACCTGGGTCAAGGTTGCCGTCGCCATTGCGCTGGGGTTGGGCACGATGGTCGGCTGGCGGCGCATCGTCGTCACCGTCGGCGAGAAGATCGGCAAGAGCCACATGACCTACGCCCAGGGTGCCTCGGCCGAGGTGGTGGCCATGTCGACCATCGGCGCCGCCGACATCTTCGGCTTGCCGGTGTCGACCACCCACGTCCTGTCGTCCGGTGTGGCCGGTACCATGGCGGCCAACAAGTCGGGGCTGCAATGGTCGACCGTCCGCAACCTGCTGATGGCCTGGGTGCTGACACTGCCGGCCGCCATCATCCTGTCCGGTGGGTTGTACTTCATCTTCCGGCACCTGTTCTGAGCTGCCGCGTGTCTTATGGACAGCGCGCTTCGGGTCAATGCGCTGCAAAGCAATACGCCCGGCCTTCTCTGGGCGTACCGCTTCGGCGACGGCGGCGCGCCGGAGCGCCTGTCGGATAACGATACCATCGATGTCCACGACAGCCGTGGCGGCTGGCTGTGGGTGCATATCGATCTGATCGACAACCGCGTGCATGGCTGGCTTCGTACCGGTCCGGCCGTTGCAGTCGAGGCATTGAACGTCTTCTTCGCGGCCGACCACGATCAGCGCATCGAGGTCGGCCGCAACTGCGTTTATGGCGCGCTGGCCGACATCACCTTGGAAACGGATCGGGCGGCGGAACGGACCGGCCTGCTGCGGTTCGTGCTGACGGACGGACTGCTGCTGAGTGGTCGGCGCCACCCGCTGCGATCCGTGGATGCCGTGCATGGCGAGATCGATGGCGGCCATCGGATGCCCGGCCCCAGTGCCCTGATCGAAGCGATCATCGAGCAGATCGCCGATGGGTTCGATACGATGGAAGATCAGCTGACGGCAGCGCTGGATCGTGTCGAGGACGCCGTGCTGGCCGGCAATTTCGCCGACGAGGGACGTCTACTGGGCAAAGTGCGCCGAGCCGCTGTGCGGGCTCACCGCCAGGTCGCCGGACTGCGGTCATTGATCCATCGGCTGGAGCGGCATGGTCCCGACCGTCTCGGGGCTGCCCTGCACGATTGCTCGGGGCGACTGGCGCAACGATTGGATGATGTCGATCACGAGATGGCAGCGACACAGGCGCGGGCACGTCTGCTGCAGGACGAAGTCGCCGCCGGCATGACGGCGAACACCAACCGGCACCTGTACGCGCTCTCCATCATCACGGCGCTTTTCCTGCCACCGGCGCTGATCACCGGTATTTTCGGCATGAACACCAAGAACCTGCCGCTGAGCGACATCGAGACTGGGTCGTGGTGGGCGTTGGGCCTGTGCCTGCTCTCGTCCATCGCCGTCTATGTGGTGATGAAGCGGCTCGGGATCCTCGGCCGGCGTCGACCGTAGCAGCAGTCATTTCGGACCGCACGCGTCCACGCGCGCCGCGGCGCGTTAGCGCCGACGATTTTCGCTCTTCGCTGCGAGCGAGTGCGGGCGTGGACGCCCGCGGTCCGAAAGCCCCTTACGCCGCCGCCGGGCGCGTCAGGCCGAGTTCCTGCCACACGTCCTGCAACGCCACAACCAGAGCATCCATCAATCCATCGTCATGCACCGGCGAGGGCGTGATCCGCAGCCGCTCGCCGCCGCGCGGTACGGTCGGGTAGTTGATCGGCTGGATGTAGATGCCATGCCGCTCCAGCAGTACGTCGCTGGCGCGCTTGCACCGGGCCGCATCGCCGATGAAGAGCGGCACGATGTGGGTTTGTGAGGGCATCACCGGCAGGCCGGCGGCCAACAGGCGGCGCTTCAGCGACGTCGCGCGCTCCTGATGCCGGGTGCGCAACTCCGGATGGCTGCGTACATGGCGCACGCTGGCCAGGGCGCCGGCCGCGATGGCGGGCGGCATCGAGGTGCTGAAGATGAAGCCCGAGGCGTGGCTACGCACGAAATCGACAAGAGCGGTCGAGGCGGCGACATAGCCGCCGACAACACCGAATCCCTTGGCCAGAGTGCCCTGGATGATGTCGAGCCGGTGCATGACACCGTCGCGCTCGGCGACGCCGGCGCCGTTGGCGCCGTACAGGCCGACCGCATGCACCTCGTCGAGATAGGTGAGGGCGTCGAATTCGGCGGCAATGTCACAGATCTCGGCGATGGGGCCGATATCGCCGTCCATCGAGTACACCGACTCGAAAGCGATGATCTTAGGCGCCGCCGGGTCGGCGTCGGCCAGCAGCGCGCGCAGATGCGCCACGTCGTTGTGCTGGAAGACGCGGCAGACGGCCCGGCTGTTGCGGATGCCGGCGATCATCGAGGCATGGTTCAGCGCGTCGGAGAATACCGTGCAGCCGGGCAGTCGGGCCGCCAGCGTCGACAGGGTCGCCTCGTTGGCGACATAGCCGGAGGTGAAGACAAGCGCCGCGTCCTTGCCGTGCAGTGTCGCCAGCTCGCGCTCGAGTTCGACATGCAGATGGTTAGTGCCGGAGATGTTGCGGGTACCGCCGGCGCCGGCGCCTTGTGCCGCCACTGCATCGCGCATCGCTTCGAGCACCACGGGGTGGCTGCCCATGCCGAGATAGTCGTTGCTGCACCAGACCACGACTTCGCGCGCAGCGCCCACCGGCGGCCGGTACACGGCTTGCGGATAGCGACCGGCCAGCCGCTCCAGGTCGGCGAAGACGCGGTAGCGGCCCTCGCGGCGCAGTCCACTCAGCGCTTCGCCGAAGAACCGCTCGTAGTCGAACCCCATGGTGATCTCCCGGCCGTCCGCGCTTGCCATGGCGCGCGGTCTCTACCGTCTACAACGCTGTATTGCCAGCCAAATTCCGTCGCACCATGCGGGCGGGCAGGGATGAACGTCAAGCCCGGGCCGGCCGGCATAATGTCCCAGTCGGCGGGTGAGGTACGGCGGCGGTCGTGCTACAAGCCGCCGCGATGGACGGGGGTAACGAAGAGCATTTGCGGTCCGCCTTGGCGGCGACAGCGAGCGGTGATCGGAAAGCCTTTGCCGATCTCTATCGGATGGCGTCGCCCACGCTGATGGCCGTGGCGTTGCGCGTGCTGGCGCGCCGGGACGCCGCCGAAGACGTCCTGCAGGAGGCCTTCCTTGCGATCTGGGACAAGGCCAGCCAGTACCAGGCCGAGCGGGGCGCGCCGCTGGCCTGGATGGCCATGGTGGTGCGACATCGTGCCATCGACCGGGTCCGCCGGGAGCGGCGGCGGGGCGAGGATGTTTTTGCATCCCCGGACGAGGCCGGCGACGTACCCTCGATGACGGCCGCTGCCGACGGGGCGACGCGCGACGTGCTGGCCTGCCTGGCCCGGCTGCCGCCGGCGCCGCGCCAGGCGCTCTGGCTGGCCCTGCGGCACGGATTTACGCACGAGGAGGTGGCAGCCCGCGTGGACCGTCCGCTGGGGACCGTGAAGAGCTGGATCCGGCGCGGCCTGCTGGACCTGAAGGAATGCCTGGACCGATGAGCGACCATGATCTCGATGCCCAGGCGGGCGAATACGTGCTGGGGACGCTGGATGGCGCCGAGCGTACCGCGTTCGAGGCCCGCCTGGCGATGGACCCGGCCGCGCGCGCCAGCGTCGAGGCCTGGGAGCGTCGCCTGGGTCCGGGTGTTACGGTGGCGACGACCGGCCAGACACCCGGAACCAGCCTTTGGCAGGGCATCGACGCTGCGTTGTCCGCGCGCCAGGCCGAGAGTTTCGGCGGTGTCACGGTGCGCAGCGCCGCGGGCACCTGGCAGCCGTTGGCACCCGGCGCCGACATCAAGCTCCTGTGGATCGACGAAGTGGCACGTACGCGCTCCTTCCTGTTGCGGCTGGCGCCGGGGGCACGGGTGCCAGCGCATCCCCATCCAAGCACGGAGGAATGCCTCGTCGTGTCAGGCGACATGGTGATCGGGGAAACGACCTTCTACGCCGGCGACTACCACGCGGCGCCGGCCGGCATCGATCATCCCGTGCTCAGCAGCCGCGGCGGCGGCGTGGTCTTCATCCGCGGCCCGCTCTACGACTGATGATCCTCCCCAACGAAGTTGGGAAGGTGCCCGATACGACGCTCGACGTTTTGCGTCGAAGCGTCGGCGGGCGGAGCGGAGCCGACGTGATCTCTTGGTCACTGGGACCTGGTCCCATCCGGCCTTCGGCCACCTTCCCCACTTCGTGGGGAAGGGAAGAAGTTTCGAACCGCTGTGCTGGCGCCACAGGTCCCGCAAATGCCAGGAGAGACGATTGGGGCTCTCCTGCAATTGCCGCTCACGACCTTTGACAACGTGCTAGGCTCCTTCTTGTCCCAGCGGCGTGGTTGGCCTGGCCGTTCGGAGGGCGCTGTGACCGAGCAGCGGGTTCAAAGGCGACTAGCGGCGATCTTGGCTGCCGACGTGGTCGGTTACTCGGCGTTGATGCAACGTGCTGAGGAAGCCACTTACGCCGAGTTCGAGCGGCTGAAGCGCGGCGTAATCGAGCCTGGCCTCTCCCGCCACGACGGGCGACTGATCAAGACCACGGGTGACGGCGCGTTGGCCGAGTTCGCAAGTCCGTCGGCTGCGGTTCGATGCGCGGTGGAGATACAGGAAAGCATCGGGTCAGGCCAAAGCTCCCTTGAGCTACGCATTGGGATCAATCTCGGGGAGGTCATCGTCGGGGCTGACGGCGATCTATTTGGCGACGGGATCAACATCGCTGTCCGGCTGGAAGGGGTCGCCAATCCAGGGGGCGTCCTGATTTCCGAAAAGGTGTACAGCGAGGTCGAGGGCAAGCTGGACGTCGGCTTTGAGGACCGGGGCGAGCAGCAGCTCAAGAACATCTCCAAGCCGGTCCGCGCTTTTGCTGTATGCGCGGGAGCGCATAGCCCGCTAAGCGAGAGGCCAAGTGCGGCCCCGCCACTTCCAGATAAACCCTCCATCGCCGTACTGCCGTTCGAGAACATGAGCGGCGATCCCGAGCAGGAATACTTCGCGGACGGAATGGTTGAGGAGATCATCACCGCGCTCTCGCGGTTCAAATGGTTGTTCGTGATCGCCCGAAATTCGAGTTTCACCTTCAAGGGCAGAGCGGTCGATATCAAGGAAGTGGGACGCAGGCTTGGCGTCCGGTATGTCCTTGAGGGGTCTGTGCGCAAGGTCTCAGGAAAAGTTCGTATCACAGGGCAATTGATTGATGCGATTACGGGGGCGCACATTTGGGCGGACAGGTTCGAGCGTGACCTGACGGACGTATTTGCTCTCCAAGACGAGGTGACAGTCGCCGTTGTCGCGGCCATTCAACCAAAATTGCTTCAAACAGAAATTGGCCTGTCGGCACGGCGGCGACCAGAGAACCTCACCGCCTATGATTTCTATCTCCGCGCTATGCAGCAGTATTACCTAATGACCCGCGAAGGGTTGGCCGAGGCGATCAGGCTGGCGCATCGTGCTCTGGAGTTGGACCCTCGGTTCGGCCTTGTCGCTGCTCTGGCAGGTCACTGTCACATGCGGAACGTCATTTGGGGTCATGCGATCGATCCTCAATTCGACCGCAAGGAAGCGGTTCGGTTTCTTCGCTTGGCATTGAGCGTCGACGATGGTGATTCGGAAACGTTAGCATGGGTTTCCATGATCTCGGCGTACATGGTCGGCGATAGTGAAAGTGAGATCGAAATGGCTGACCAGGCGGTCGCGCTCAACCCAAATTCATTTCGCGCATGGACCTGCAGAGGCCAAGTCTATAGAATTGCGGGGCGTCCGGAGGAAGCGGTCCGGAGCTTTGAACGCGCCATCCGCCTGAGCCCGGTAGACCCGCGGCTACCCGTAACGTTTGTTGCGATGGGGATGGCCTTTATTGAGCTTCGCCGCTTTGACGAGGCCATCGTCGCAGGGAATAAATGCCGACGTCGGAACGCCTCCTATTCGACAGCTTACCGTTGTCTCGCGTCTGCTTTCGCTCATCTCGGACGCGACGCTGAGGCGCGTGAGGCGGCGGCGCTCCTGCTTCAGCTCGATCCCGCCTTTACAATATCTGAGTTGATCGCCCGGGGCGGGCACTCAAACACGACGCTGTTGATTGAGGGCCTTCGGAAAGCGGGGTTGCCCGAGTAGCTCTCCAACTGCGACGAGGTGATCGAACGACGGCTTATGGCCCATCGCGTCCGTTCTCGGGATTGAACGAAATGGTCGCAGCCGAAGGGTAACCGGACCACCGGCGAAATCGGGCGGACAGCCGCCCATGGACGACAGCAACGGCTGATTCCACCAAGCGATGAACGGCTCTAGATCGCGGCCTCGGACTGGGCGTCGAAGAAGTGCAGGCGATCGGGGTTGAGCGCCAAGCGCAGCTTATCGCCGACCTTGGCCGGCTCGGTCGGTTCCACCGAGGCCACCATCGAGCCGGGGCCGGCCTTCAGGTCGAGAAGGATCTCGGAGCCGAGCTGCTCGGTCACCTCGACCACGGCGTCGAAGCCCAGCTCGGCAGAGTCGCTGCCGTTGGCCACTCGCAAATCCTCGGGACGGATGCCGAGCACGACATCCTTGCCGGCATGGCTGCGCAGCCGTCCGGCGCAGGCCGCCGGCGGTTTGATGCGGAAGTCGGGGCCTTCGGCCCATACCGCACCATCGCGCTCGGCGAGCGACACCCTGGCGAAGTTCATCGACGGCGAGCCGATGAAGCCGGCGACGAACCGGTTGGCCGGCTGGTTGTACAGCTCCAGCGGCGCGCCGACCTGCTGCACCACGCCATCCTTCATGACGACGACGCGGTCGCCCAGGGTCATGGCCTCGACCTGATCGTGCGTGACATAGATTGCCGTGGTGCCGAGCCGGTTGTGCAGCTTCTTGAGCTCGACCCGCATTTGCACGCGCAGCTTGGCGTCGAGGTTGCTGAGCGGTTCGTCGAACAGGAACACCTGCGGGTGGCGCACGATGGCGCGGCCCAGCGCGACGCGCTGTCGCTGGCCACCCGACAGTTGGCGCGGCTTGCGCTTCAGCAGCTGGCCGATGTCGAGGATCTCGGCGGCGTCCTGCACGCGCTGGGCGATCTCGGAGCGCTCGAACTTCCGCATCTTCAGGCCGAACGCCATGTTGTCGTAGACGCTCATGTGCGGATAAAGCGCGTAGTTCTGGAACACCATGGCAATGTCGCGATCCATCGGCGGCAGTTCGTTGACCACCGTGTCGTTGATCAGGATTTCGCCCGAGGTGATGGACTCCAGGCCGGCCACCATGCGCAGGGTCGTCGTTTTGCCGCAGCCCGACGGGCCGACAAAGACCATGAACTCCTTGTCGTTGATCTGCAGGTTCACGTCCTTCACGGCGTGAACCTCGTCGAACTTCTTGTTCAGGTTCCGGATCACCACCTGTGCC
>Ga0187894_10006391_pt1 | contig 11577 bp, 8 predicted proteins | sample GBC1701081metaG_FD_136650 | JGI IMG/M metagenome (GOLD analysis project Ga0187894, IMG submission 136650) | White microbial mat communities from a lava cave in the Kipuka Kanohina Cave System on the Island of Hawaii, USA - GBC170108-1 metaG ...
CCAAAGACGATCGTCGCCGGAAACCCCGCACGCGTCCTGCGCCTCGTGGACGGTTCCAAGGAGGACAAATATGAGTAGCGGCGCGAGTGTTCCGTTCCTGGACCTGGTCAGCCCGCATCTGGAACTGCGGGAAGAGCTTACCGGCGTCTTTGAAAAGGTGCTGGACACGGCCGGTTTTATCGGCGGCCCCTATGTGCAGGGCTTCGAAGAGGACTTCGCGCGCTATTGCGGCACGCCGTACTGCGTCGGAGTCGGTAATGGAACGAAGGCCTTGCGGATGGCACTATTCGCCTGCGGCGTCAGGCCGGGCGAGATCGTATTGACGACGCCCAACACATTTATCGCAACCACGGAAGCGATTTCGCAAGTTAACGCAATCCCGATGTTCGTCGACATCGACGAGGCGACCTGCAATCTTGACCCTGGAAGACTGCGCGCCTTTGTCGAGAACGAGTGCCGCCTGGAGTCACCCGGGAAGCTTATTCACAGGAAGAGTGGCGCGCGAGTGGGCGCGACGATTCCCGTCCATCTCTATGGGCAAACCGCCGACATGGATCCGATTCTCGAAATCGCCGCCGAGAACGGCTTGATCGTAGTGGAAGACGCTTGCCAGGCCCATGGAGCAGAGTATTTCTCCAGGCATGCGAACCGATGGTTACGCGCGGGGTCGATGGGCACGGCGGCCGCATTTAGTTTTTATCCGGGCAAGAACCTCGGCGCCTGCGGGGAAGCGGGAGCCGTAACCACCGGCGACGAGTCCGTCGCAACGCGAATTCGGATGATGCGGGATCATGGGCAAAGCCGAAAGTACATTCACGAGATTGAGGGATCCAATGGCCGTCTCGACGCGCTCCAGGCCGGTTTCCTTCAGATCAAGCTTCGCAATCTTCCGAAGTGGACCGAACTCCGGCAGCAAGCGGCCGATCGCTACCGGCGAATATTCGGCGACACGGGTCCCGGAATCATTTTGCCGCACCAAGCGGAGTCGAATCGTCACGTCTATCACCTCTACGTCGTGCGAGTCGCACAGCGCGATCTGCTGATTCGAGAGCTTGGGAAAGCCGGAATCGGCACGGGTATTCACTATCCCATTCCCTTGCATCGGCAAACGGCATACCGGCACCTTGGCTATCCGGATGGCTCCTTTCCGGTCGCCGAACGCATCGCGAAGGAAATCGTGTCACTGCCCATGTTCCCTCAACTCGAAGAATGCCAACAAAGGCATGTTGTCGAGAACGTGATGGCTTTCATATCCGCGTCCGAAGCCTGCGTCCTTTGAGACAAGTCAAGAACATTCAGGACGTTGTTGATTGGGGGCTCTGCACCGGCTGCGGAGCGTGCCACAGCGCGTGCGAAAAGGGCGGCGTGCGGCTAATCAATATTGAAAAAGTCGGAATTCGTCCACGATTCGATTCCGACCTCTGTGCGAAATGCACGGCATGCCTGGCGGTGTGTCCGGGCTACGAAGTCGATGCGCGCCTCGCTGTCGGCAATGCCACCCATGAGGCCGGCAATTGCGAATACGGCGGCGCGATCGAAATCTGGGAAGGTTATGCCGCCGATCCGGAGATTCGCCACTCTGCCTCTTCGGGCGGCGTTCTCTCCGCCCTCGCCGTGTTCTGCCTGGAACGCGAGGGCGCGGATTTCGTGCTCCATACGGCCATGAAGGAAGACGAGCCCTGGGCCAACGAAACGGTTCGAAGCCGTTCGAGAGACGAGATTCTCTCGCGCACCGGTTCCAGGTACGCTCCGGCGTCGCCCTGCGAAGGTCTGCGCTTGATCGAGGAAGCGCCGGGAAAGGCGGTCTTTATCGGCAAACCCTGCGATACCGCCGCGGTTTTCAAGATGCGCGGACTTCGGCCCGAACTTGACCGCAAGCTCGGATTGGTGTTGACCTTTTTTTGCGCCGGAACGCCTAGTTCGCGCGGCACCCTCGACCTCTTGAACACGCTCAACGTGGATGCGGCCAAAGTAACGTCGGTAAGATTTCGCGGGAATGGTTGGCCCGGCAGGTTTCGAGTGATGGAGGACAGCGGCAAAGAACGGTCGGCTTCCTATTCGGAATCGTGGGGTGCGCTCACGCGATACCGTCCGCAACGCTGCCATCTGTGTCCGGATGGACTCGGTCGAGTGGCCGATATCGCGTGCGGCGACGCATGGGACCGCTTCGAAGAAAACGGAGACGCCGGCCGGTCGCTCATCATCGTCCGGACTTCCCATGGACGAGACATGCTGCGCAGAGCGATGGAGGCCGGTTATGTCGTGGCGAACAGGACCGGCTCGTTCCAGGTGATTCGGGCGCAGTCAAACTTGCTTGCAAGGCGGCGGGAGATCTTCGGGCGCCTGGCGGCCATGAAAATGCTCGGCGTACCCACGCCGCGTTTGCTCGGTTTTTCTCTATTTCGAAGCTGGCTTAGACTTCCTCTAAAGACGAAGGTGAAAACGGTTGCGGGCACAGTGCTGCGGCTGATTCAGCGGGGACGCTACCGGCGGCAACCTGCTTTCGGAACGGAACTGCGATGAGGATTGACCGCTTTGCGACTCTGCACGTATTTCATCCCCTTGCCGTACGGGAGAGCGGTCCGCGGCGAGTTCCGATCCTGATGTACCACAGCATCTCCGATGCGAACGAAACCCGGCACCCCTATTTTCGTACGAGTACTTCGGCAACGATGTTTGAGACTCAGATGCGGTTCCTCAGCGAAAATCGCTATCAGTCGGTTGGGTTGGGGGTTGCGTTGGATGTCCTCGAAGGACGCCGCGCCGATCTGGTGAAACCCGTCGTGATTACTTTCGACGACGGATTCCGCGATTTTCGATCCCGTGCGTTTCCGGTGCTTGCCGCCTGTGGTCACATCGCCACGATGTTCTTGCCCACTGGGCACATAGAGGACCACCCTTCGCAATTGAAGGGAATCGAAACCCTCACCTGGAGCGAGATTTCCGAACTGGAACGGGAAGGAATCGAATTTGGCTCGCACACGGTAACTCATCCGCAGTTACGGACCTTGCCTCCGGTGAAAGTCGATGAAGAACTGCGGCAATCCAAGCGGACCATCGAAGACCGGCTTGGCAAGCCGGTCAAATACTTCTCCTACCCCTATGCTTTCCCCGAAAACGCGCGTTCCTTTGTTGGCCGGTTGAGAGAAACTCTCGCCGCTTGCGGGTACTTGGCCGGTGTCTCCACAATGATCGGGACCGCGACCCAAGGCGAGGATCCCTTCTTCCTTCGCCGCCTGCCCGCCAATTCCTCCGACGACATTCTCTTGTTCCGAGCCAAATTGGAGCGCGGCTACGACTGGCTGCATACCTTGCAGCGCTGGAAAAAAAGTCTGTTGCCTTCGGCTGCGGTCTAGAAATGCCGACGCTGTCCTATGTTGTTATCTCACCGGTTAAGGATGAGGCGCCATATATCGGCGCGACTCTCGATTCGATATGCGCGCAAACGATCCGGCCGCTGCGATGGATCATTGTCGACGACGGATCCTCGGACGCAACGGCTGAGATTGTCGACCTCCGCGCCCGGCAGTGCGAATGGATTACCCTGGTTCGGCGTCCAAGAAGCGGTATGCGCGGCGCCGGTTCCCCGGTGGTCGCCGCTTTCAATTTGGGACTCGAATTGGTTCGAGACGAGAAATTTGATCTGATCGTAAAGCTCGACGGCGATCTTCAAATTCCGCCCGCCTACTTTGAACGGTTACTGAGAAGATTTGAAGAGGATCCGAGGCTTGGAATCGCTTCCGGCGTGTATTGCGAGAGGAAAGAAACGGGCTGGGAACCGGTGGATATGCCGGACTATCACGCCGCCGGGGCCTCCAAAGCTATCCGTCGCCGGTGTTTTGAAGAAATCGGTGGATTCGTCGCCTCGCGCGGATGGGATACGGTGGACGAGATCCGTGCGCAAACGCATGGATGGCGCACGCGCCACTTTCCGGATTTGACGTTTCAGCATCTACGCGCGGAGGGTTCGGCGCGGGGACCCCTCTATACAAGCAGACTTCACGGCGAAGTTTATTACCTGACCGGTGGATCCCTTCCGTTCTTTCTGATAAAGGCGCTTCACCGAATGATTTCGACCAAGCCTCTCTTCCTCGGTGGCATCATGTTGTTGGCGGGGTATCTGCGGCCTCTCGTTCAGCGGCGGCCCAGGCTGGTCAGCCCGTCCGAAGCGAAGCATTACCGGCGGACGCTGAATCGCCGTGTTACCTCGATTTTCACGGGCATGGCGCGTTCAAGCCGCGAGGGCTAACTCTGATGTGCGCAATTGCCGGCATATTCAACCGCAACGGCGCGCCCGTCTCCCCGGAATTGATCGATAGCATGTCGACGGCGATGCACCACCGTGGCCCCGACGGGTCTGGAAGCTACGTCGTCGGCCAGATCGGGCTTGGACACCGCCGCTTGAGCATTATCGACGTTGACGGCGGCGCCCAGCCAATCGAAAACGAGGACGGCACCCTGCAGGTAGTTTTCAATGGAGAAATATACAACTACGTCGAGCTTCGGCAAGAACTGATCGAGCGTGGGCACTCCTTCAAAACGAAATCCGACACCGAAGTGATTCTTCACGGCTACGAGGAGTGGGGAACCGATTGTGTAAAGCGATTCAACGGCATTTTCGCCTTCGGCTTATGGGACAGCCGCCTGAAGCGGCTCTTCCTGGCGCGGGATCCTCTCGGCGTGAAACCCCTTTACTACACGAATCAGGGAAGAACTTTCCTTTTTGCTTCCGAGATTAAGGCGCTGCTTCGCCACCCCGGATGCGGCGCGGATGTGGACGTTCGTTCGCTTGGCATGCTCTTTACCCTCCGATACGTTCCCTCACCGGACACCCTTTTTAAGGGCATCAAAAAACTTCCTCCGGCTCACGTGATGCTGGTAAGCGAGCGGCGTGATGATATCAGACGCTATTGGGCCGGAGGCGGCGAGCTTCGCTCATCGGACGAAGGGCAACTGGTCGAAGAGTATCGCTCTCTTGTGGAAGACGCCGTGCGGTTGCAGATGCGCAGCGACGTTCCGGTCGGATTGTTTCTCAGCTCCGGCATCGATTCCGGTGCATTGCTCAGCATTATGAGCCAGCGCTCGAGCCGGCCCGTGCATACCTTCACGATCGGGTTTGAAGATGGGGAGAAGACAAACGAGACGGCAGACGCGCGGGCACTGGCCAACCGGTTCGGCGCGGACCATTCCGAGATGATGGTCACCGCCGAGGATTATAGGCGTTATTACGAACGCTATCTCTGGGATATCGAAGAGCCGGTAGGAAACGAAACGGCGGCGGCGTTTTACTTCGTAAGCCAGCTCGCGCGGCGAAAGGTTAAGGTTGCTCTCACCGGCCAAGGCGCCGATGAGCCCTGGGCCGGATATGGCCGGCATCTCGGCGCCAAACTATCGCAATACTACTGCCGCCTTCCGAGCGCCGTTACCGACGGCGTGGTCCGGCCCTTCGTGGAGCGGTTTTCCAGGAATGAAGTCCTGCGGCGCGGCGTGATCTCTCTGAGCGAACCGGATGTGTTGTCCCGGTTCGTAAAAATCTATTCGTTCTTCGACTCGAGCATGAAGGACCGGTTGTTCCAGCCGTGGATCCGGGAAGAAGCGTCGACCGAGGGAACGGAGGCGAGAGAAGCCTTGACTTCGCTTTACCGCGACGTGGAGACTTTGGACCCGCTTTCCCAGATGCTCTATATGGATACACGCTCGAATCTGCCGGACGACCTCCTGATGGTCGGTGACAAGACTTCGATGGCCAACGGCGTCGAGGCGCGGGTTCCGTTCCTCGACCACCGGTTGGTCGAGTTCGCCGAGACCCTGCCCCCTGCGCTCCGCTTGCGGCGCTTCACCGCCAAATATCTGCACAAGAGAGCGATCGAGAGCTGGCTGCCGGCGAGGATCGTCTACCGCAAGAAGAAGGGATTCAGCAATCCGGTAGGCCGATGGTTGAGGGCCTCTCTCCGCCCATACGTTCAAGACTGTTTGTTGAGCGACCATTCCGCGGTTCGGCGCTACTTCAATCCCGGTTATATTCAGCAAATGTTGTCCGCGCACGAATCCGGCGCCCTCAATAACATGCGGCACATCTATCTGCTGGTCTCCTTCGAGCTCTGGCATCAGAAGTTCATTCGTAATTGAATTGCCGTGGAACTATCCGTCATTATCGTGAACTGGAATTCCGCGGCCTACCTCCGGAAGTGTCTGCGGAGCGTCTTCGCCACCGCGGGCGAGTTAAGGTTTGAAGTGATTGTCGTCGACAACGCCTCCTTCGACGGATGCGGCGAGATGATCGCTAAAGAATACCCTGCCGTTACGTTCATCCCAAGCGAGACGAACTTAGGATTCTCCGGCGCGAATAACCTGGGGTTCTTGCATTCGTCGGGGCGAAAGCTTCTTTTTCTCAACCCTGACACGGAAGTGCATGGGGATGCCTTGAGGGCGATGTGCGCGGAAACGGACCGGCTGTCCGACGCGGGCGCGGTCGGCACGAAACTTCTGAACACCGATGGAACGGTCCAGATGAGTTGCATACAGCGATTCCCGACCATCTGGAATCTTGCGATCGATGCCGACTTGTTGCGCGACGCTTTTCCCGGTTTGGGCATTTGGGGAACTTCGTCCCTTCTCGCAACGCAACGCGTCCCGGTTTCGGTCGAAGTGATATCCGGCGCTTGCCTCATGATACGGCGTGAAGTCTTCGAGCGGGTCGGACGCTTCACGACCCAATATTTCATGTATTCCGAGGATGTCGATCTCTGCTTCAAGTGCCGCCGCATGGGCTACCGCAACTACTATTTGGACCGGGGCTCCGTCGTCCATCACGGCGGAGGCAGTACCAAGGAGAATGGGGATGGCCACTTCTCCGCCATCGTGATGAGGGAGTCGCTTCTGAAGTTTTTCGTGTTGCGACGGGGGCCCATGTACGCCGCACTTTACCGCGTAAGCGTAACGGCGGTGTCGTTAGTTCGTTGCGCCCTCCTGGCGTGTAGGGTTCTGGTGGGCGCTCGCGGCAACACTCGCCTCCGTAACGCGCTTTCGCGATGGCGATCCATCCTCAAGTGGTCGTTGGGAGTGAGACCTTCTCACGCCTGGAAGTCTCAATAGGCGCTCTCTTATGTGCGGAATTTGCGGCCAAGTCGTGTTCGACGAGCGGGTGGCGCCCGACTCGGGCATTGTGAAAAATATGCTGACCGCCATGCATCACCGAGGCCCGGACGACGAGGGGATCTATGTCTCGCCGACGGCCGTTCTGGGACATAAGAGGCTCTCGATCATCGATCTGAGCCGCGGCGCGCAGCCGATCGCGAACGAAACCAATACCGTGTGGATTGTCTTCAATGGAGAAATCTACAACTATAAAGACCTTCGCCGCGATCTTGCCGGCCGCGGACATACCTTCCGGACGGATACCGATACCGAGGTGATTGTCCACCTCTACGAAGAGTACGGAGAGGAATGCCTCCAAAAGTTGCAAGGCATGTTTGCGTTCGCGATCTGGGACGATCGCAGGAGGAAGCTTTTCCTGGCGAGAGACCGCGTCGGAATCAAGCCGGTTTACTATTCGTGCAACGGGAAGCGACTGATCTTTGCGTCGGAAATCAAAGCCCTGACAGCGGATCCCAGTCTGCGGCGGGAAGTGGATCCGGACGGAATCGATCTCTTCTTGACCTTCAATTACATGCCGGGAGAGAAGACACTTCTCAGAAACGTCTTCAAATTGAATGCAGGCCACTACCTTGTGGCCGAGAACGGGAAGATCTCGATTCAGCAGTACTGGGATTTAGCCTTCGAAACTCCGCCGCCTGAAGACGGCCTAGCAAGGAAAACCGCCGAACTGGCCGAACTTCTCCGCCAGACCGTTCGCGATCACATGATCAGCGATGTTCCCGTCGGAGTGCTTCTGAGCGGCGGTGTCGACTCCACGGCGCTGTTAAGTTTTGCGCACGATCATAGCGCAACCCAGGTGGACACCTTTACGGTTGGCTTCGACGACCGCACCGTCACAGACGAGCGCCCGTTCGCCCGCATTGCCGCCAAAACGTTCGCGGCCAATCATCACGAAATGTCGATCTCGGCCCAAGACTTTCTGGAATTCTTGCCCCAGTATGTCTGGCACATGGAAGAGCCGGTATGCGAGCCGCCCGCCGTCGCCTTGTATTACGTGTCGCGCTTGGCCAGCCAGCGCGTGAAAGTTCTGCTCTCGGGGGAAGGCGGAGATGAGGCTTTCGCCGGCTATCAGAATTACCGCAACGTCATGTGGCTGGAACGGGCGAAACGGGCGGGGTGGCCCGTAACCCGGGCGTTAGCTTTCCTTCTCGCCCGCGCGGGCCGGTGGGGGCGCTCCCAACGCGCGCGGAAGTATTCCGATCTCATGAAGGCCCCCCTCTCCGCGCATTACTTCAGCCGAACCTGGAGCCCGCTCAACAGGTTCAGCCGACTGACCGGCGACTCCGGTTCGAAGCCGGGATCCCGTGTTCCGTCGCCTGCGAGCGCAAGCCTGATTAAGAGCCTGTTCGAAAAAGTGGCTGATCAAAGTCCCTTAAACCAGATGCTCTACGTTGACTCGAAGACCTGGCTGCCGGACGATCTCCTGGTGAAAGCCGACAAGATGACGATGGCGAATTCGGTGGAACTGAGGGTCCCTTTTCTAGACCATAAGGTTTTGGAATTCGCTGCCCGGTTGCCGGAGAGCGCCAAGATCCGGGGCCTGACCACCAAGCGCATTCTGAAGCGGGCATTCGAAGGCCGTATTCCGCAGGCGATCTTAAACCGGCCCAAGACCGGCTTTCCGGTTCCCTACGAATCCTGGTTCCGGGGAGAACTGCGCGCGCCCTTGTGGGACCTGCTTCAAGACCGTAAAACTCGCGAGCGAGGGTATTTCGAGCCCTCGCGCGTGGATATGCTGCTGAACGATTCCACAAGGAACGGCGGAAGCGCGTCCGAGATCTTTTCGCTCGTGACCCTGGAACTCTGGCATCGGAAATTTGTCGACGCGACGCCCTGAACGAAACCGCCATGCTCCCTACCTTTGATCAGGTAACCGACGGACGGACATTCCTCAATCCACTCGGGGTCATCTTCACTCTCGCAATGTGTTTGTTGCTTGTGGTTCTGCCGCGACGATTCGCTTTCGTTCCGATCCTGGCGCTCGTTTGCTACATGACGATGGGTGTCCGGCTCATGGTGGGTGGCCTCAACTTCACCATGTTGCGCATACTTCTGCTGTTTGGATGCGTGCGGATTATATTCAGAAGTGAATGGAAAGGCTTTATCTTCAATTCGATAGACAGAGCCGTTCTCTGCTTCTCGATCTTCAGTATATTCGCCTACGCGGCGCTCTGGGGCGGCGAGTACGAGGCCTTTAAATACCGGTTCGGCAAATCTTACGACTATCTTGGCTTCTACTTCTTGTTCCGTTGCCTGATCTCGGGATGGGATGAGGCGATTCAAGCCCTGAGGATCGCGGCCGTACTTGTGTTGCCCTTGGCCATCGAAATGGTGCTCGAACGGATAACCCTCGTCAATCAGTTCGCGATTTTCGGCGGCGTTCTCCCCGGTGTCTGGGTTCGCGACGGCGTTCCCCGCTGCCAAGGACCGTTCAGCCATCCTATACTCGCCGGGAGTTTCGGAGCGACATTTCTCCCGCTCTTCGCCGGACTATGGACGCAAAAGCGATCAAAAGCTTTGGCCGCGCTCGGGATGACTTGTGCGCTCACGGTTATCCTGATGGCCGGGTCGAGCGGTCCGGTTATGGCAAGCTTATTCGCTGTGATCGCTCTGTGCATGTGGCCGCTCCGGTGGCGGATGCGGGAATTTCGGTGGGCGCTCGTACTGGGGCTAGTTGCCTTGCATCTAGTCATGAAAGCGCCGGTCTGGTTCCTCATTGCCAAAGTTAGCGTGTATAACGCCTCAACAGGATTCCATCGAGCCTACCTGATCGATCGCGCAATCGCGAACTTCGGCGAATGGTGGGTAATGGGAACCCGATCGACCGGGCATTGGGGCTATCATCTGTACGATGTGACCAATCAGTACATTGCCGTGGCAGTGGACGGTGGCGTGGTGGCTTTGGCGATGTTCCTGGCCATTATGGTGCGGTGCTTCCGCGGCATCGGACGGCTGCAGCGGGCATGCCGCAGGGACGGACGCGCTGACCATGCCTGGTTGACCTGGGCGCTCGGCGCATGTCTGATTTCCAACGCAACAACCTTTATATCCGTTTCCTACTTCGATCAGAACCTCATTGTCTGGTTCCTGCTGCAAGCCATCATTGCTAGCCTCTGCGCCACATCGTTGGATAAAGAACTAAGAGTCGATGCGTCTAAGCAAATCCCCTCGGCCGAACCGGTCATGGCGGCCGGCAGCCGCTGGGTGCTTCAAAATTAGCTGCTTTTCGACGGTGGGATAAGATTTTTCCCCAACAGACGGGCAGTGCAGCGACAAGGCATAACCTGCGCCTCAGGTAGACCCTTTCAATTCCTTAGGTTTCGCCTCGGTTGACGTCTTGCGGTGTCGATAGTACCCTCATTATTGTGGGGTGATTTGCTAGTACCCTAGTTTCTTCGGTACCGGCGCGGGCTTGTGAACCCTATCGCTTCACAAGGAGTAGTGCTCAGTGAACAAAATTAGGATGGAACGATTTTGGCCCGCCTTTTTTTTGGTGCCGGCATTGTGCACCGGCGCGGAATTTTATGTCCGTGAGGGCGGTTCGTGCAGCAGTGCGTGCACCTCTTGGAGCAACGCCTCGGACGAAATCACCACGGCTCTCAACATCGCGTCTCGGGGGGATACGATCTGGGTGGCCGATGGCAATTACAACGCTATAACCCTGAACAAGGCAGTTTCGGGTAGCTCGGTCATCACGATTAACAAAGCCACGGTCGCCAATCACGGCACGTCGGCCGGCTGGTCGGATAGCTATGGAGACGGCCAAGCCACCATTGCGAACGTAACGGCCATCTCGAACTACTGGGTTATGGACGGCCAGACGCGAAACGAGAGCGATTGGGCCAACACGGGCGCATACGGATTCCGGGTGACCGGCTCGATCTACTCGAACACGATCTCTTACGGCGCGGGTTCGAACTATATGACATTCCGCTACATCGATATTGGCGGAAGCCCAAGCTCGAGCTACAGCCCTTCCATTCCCGATCACGGTTTCTATCTTGGCGGTTTTGGCTCCAGGCTGTCCCAATGGACGATATCGCGCTGCCATATTCACAACGTAAAGTTGCCCTTTCAACTAGCAGGCGCTGCCAACATTCTGATCGAGTATTCCCGGCTCGGCCCCAGCTGGAACAAAGAATCGATCCGTGGCCAGATCCACGCTTCTAATATCACGGTCCGTCACAATATTCTGAAGGATTCCTGCCAGGGTACCCCCGGCGATCCGAGCGCGGGCGGCTGCACGGCCCAGATCGCCATGTGGGATGGCGGCGCTTCCGGCGACTTCGACGGCAGTAAGATCTACGGAAATGTTTTCTGGGTCACCACTGGCGCCCATCATTCCGATGGCTGCATCATGGTGGGCGGAGACGGCGGCGCCAGCGCCGCCGGGGTGGCGGCCAACAACGTCCTCGTTTA
>Ga0187894_10006392_pt1 | contig 11576 bp, 7 predicted proteins | sample GBC1701081metaG_FD_136650 | JGI IMG/M metagenome (GOLD analysis project Ga0187894, IMG submission 136650) | White microbial mat communities from a lava cave in the Kipuka Kanohina Cave System on the Island of Hawaii, USA - GBC170108-1 metaG ...
TGCGGCTTCGCCGCCTGATGTGCGGAAAGGCTCTGCCTTTGCGTTTGGCAACCCAAGTTGCACGAGGCTACGCCTCACTTTCGCGTTCGAGGCGCAGCCTCTCACTATCTTGATGAAATCTGATAGAAAGGCAGAGCCTTTCCGCACATCAGCGGGCATAGCCCCAAGACTATTTTTTGCGGCATTCATTTTTCACGCGACCATTAGGCGGCTTCATTTCTTACAATTACAGCCGTCTGAAGACGGCACTCAAAACTATTTCAATCGCCATGCCATTCGCAAAATGCCTGTTTTTAGTGAGTTTTAAGCGATTTTTATCAAACAAGAATTGCACAATGCCTTTTTGCACACGCCGATTTTGCAATCTGCAATGAAGTTAAAGAAGGTCTGCAATCTCGTCGGGCAACAATGAAGAGAAAGAGATTCTTTCATTTGTTACGGGATGATAAAACTCCAATAGTGCGGCATGAAGACAGAGACGTGAATGTATTTTTCCGCCATGCAAATCATCTCCGACAATCGGGTGACATATATGCGAGCAATGGATTCTGAGTTGGTTTGTGCGTCCTGTGATTGGTTGTAATTCGACAAGCGTAATATTTTCTTTTCGCTCTAAAACTCGCAATCTGGTTTCGGATTCTTTGCCGTTCTCCCGCACGTTCCATTTTGGCTTTTGTGTTTCGTCGCGTCCGATTGGAGCAACGATTGTCATTTCGTCTTGTGCGACGTTTCCTTCGACAATTGCAAGATAAATTTTCCTTACAAGCTTTCGACGAAAATGGCTCATTAGAAAACTCAATGCTTCCGAAGTCTTTGTAATCACCATCAAACCCGAAGTGTTGCGGTCAAGCCGATGAACCAGACCAGGGCGAATAAAATTTGTTTCGTCCCTGATTCTATTCACGTAATAAGCCAGCGCGTTTAGCAATGTTCCTGTTTTTACGGAAACCGTAGGATGTACCAACATTCCGCTTGGCTTGACGACAATCAAAATGGTTTCGTCTTCATAAACAATTTCGAGAGGTATATTTTCGGGTGTCATTGAATTGGGGATTATCTCTTCAACTTGGAAACAAATTTCGTTGCCCTGTTTGATTCGCTGTTTGAATAAAGCCGTTTCGCCGTCAATTTCACACGCACCTTCTTTGATAAGCCTGGCTATGTGTATTTGACTGAGCGAACTGATTTTTGATGCAAGGAATTTTTCGATTTTTGTGGAATCGTCCTGCGGCTCAACCTTGTATTTGAAAAGCATGAAAAGTCCTTTTGAATTGGTCATCGTAACGACGCGGAAATGGTATCACGCAATGTTTGTCTCTGAACTTACGCGCCTCAGTAACGATATTAAAACCGCAGCCGCTGATAATTCTTTCGGCGTAAGGAAAGAGCGTTGAAGCGGGATATAAATCGTAATGAAAAGTTTTTGACGGAAGCGTGGAAAAAGATTTTGGTGTGATTAAAACAAGGTTCACATTTGCGTTTTCAATCACACGCATTTCGTTGGCATAATCGAGCAATTCTTTTATCTCTTCATCATTGCCCGAATGAATTATTAACCAGAAGGGCGAATGGCTGTCAATCAAACTTTTATATTCATCCGAAAAAAAAGTCTTAGGATAAACCAAATCAAGCGAAACGGTTTCGAGCGAATTTTTAACAACAAATTTCTTGTGTTCTTCTTCGAGCGGTTCAAGGAGAAAAGTTGTTTGAATCTTTGGAAGATTACCGTAAATCAACGGCAAGTAAGCATTCCATTTTAACGAACGTGCAACGTAATTTATCTGTAAATCCTTAAAATCAAAGTCGCAGAACTCACCGATAATTCCTGCCGGAAAAGTATCAATAAAAAGTTCTGTCGCGTTTGATTGCTCAAAAATATCGGCAAGGTATAAACGAAAATCCGCAAGCTTTTTTTCAAAGTCTTGAGGGACATTTATCACTTTAGTCTCTCCCATAACACGCACATCATTTGCAAAAGGTGACGAAGTAAGAATCAACGAATCTTCTTCGATACCAAACATATTCAACACGGCGCGTGCGCGTGTCAGATGACCTAGCCCGCCGCCCATCGCGTAATACAAAACATTGCTAACTGCCGATTGTCTTTTTGGTCTTTGGTCTTCGGCTTTCGCACTTTGGACTTTGGACTTTGGACTTTGGATTTTCGATTTTCGACTAAACATTTCGCGCCAGAAGTTCAGCCAGAATTATAAAACGAAGTTCTTCCGGGATTTTGTCCAGAACCAAAACTCCATATGCAATTGAGTACTTATCCGTGTTGCTGTCAAAGAGTTCTTTGTCGCTTGCGTCTTTTACTTTTACTTTCTGTTTGTCTTTATAAAACTTCACTTCGCCGAGTTTGTTTTCGCCGAGTTCGATTTTTCCGCCGTCATCTTTTTTCTTTAACTCAAAAGCATTTTGGTTTTCTTCGTTGTCGCTTATTTTTATTTTGTCACTGTCAATTTTTACTTTCCAGAGAAGTTTTCCGTCGGGCGTTCGTACTTTGAAACCGTCCGCTTCTTTCGCTTTTACTTCTGCGATTTGATTGCCGCCCTCGACAGTATATTTGCGCTTTTCGCTGTCTTTCATCTCGCCGCGAACGACCTTGCCGGCAAATTCCAACTTCATGTCTTTGTCATCAATTTTTACTTCGACAACTGTTTTGTCGTCGGGCGTTTTGATTTTAACTTTGGTCGAATATGTTTTGTCTGAACTTGTGTCAGGGGATTTTGACTCAGGCTTGGTGGGTTGTGTTGAACTTAACCCGCAACCCAAAATAAAAGCCGTCAATAGCAGAAGTGCGAAAAGCGATTTTGTATTCATTCGGATTCCTCAGAAGATAGTGCGACAGACTAGCAGTCCGTCATATCTTTTTTTAGAGCGTGCGACAGACTGTCAGTCCGTCATATCTTTTTTTAGAGCGTGCGACAGACTAGCAGTCTGTCGTACATAATGATTCCTTAAAAATGTCTAAATACCGTTCAGCCTCTTTGTGTTGGTCGAAATTTTTTATAACCATCTCACGCGCATTTGCTCCGAGTTTTTTCAAATCTTCAAGGCTAATATTCGCAGAGCGTTCGATTGCGCGGCGACAATCGTGTTCGTTTCCCGCCGAAAAGAGAATTGAGGTTTCGTTGTCGGTCAAGATGTCTCGCATCCCGCCCACATTTGAAGCCAGTGCGGGAATGCCAAGTGTAGATGTTTCTAACAAAACATTTGGCAAGCCATCGTAAAAAGAAGGAATGACAATCATGTCACAAGCAGCGTAGTGAGGAAGCAGTTCGTAGCGGTCTAAGAAGGGAAGTATTGAGTAGCTGATTTCTTCCCTCTTTGTTTCTAACAACTCAATCAACTCTGCTTCGGCATCACCGACCAGCAAAAGATGAAAACGATTTGCATATCCTGACCTAAGGAGATTTTCAACAAAAAACAAGCCTCCTTTTTTACGTTTTAACTGACCGAACAGACCAAGAACCCGTTTGTTTTCCGTAGCCGTATCACGCCAATTTTTAGCAGACAAAAAATCTTCTACGGTAAATTCCCAATCGGTTAAATCTATCCCGTTCGGTGTCCATTCGATTTTTGCTTGCGGAAAAAGCGCACGGATTTTTTCTACTTTGTCACGGCTTACAGCACATATTACTGATGAGGCTTTTAGTGCTTGGCGCAAAACGTCTCCACGTTTCAAAGAAAAAATACCTGTGTCAAAATCATTGCCGCGAATCATTGTTACCAAAGGCACATTAAGCCACGCGGAAAAAACAGGTGCAGAAATCATAGGAAGCAAACCGCCAAATGCTACAACATGAGTGTAATGATTATTTCCAATCAAAGACCATAGACGATTCATCGCGTGGGCAATGTCTTCGCGCACGGGGCAGGATATATGTTGCCCTTTAGATTTTTTCTCAAAGCCCCAATCTTTATACCGCGTACTGAAATGCGCCGTGTCAACTAAAACATCAAGTGAACGTAACGAGCGAACAATCCTATCGCATGAAACCGCCATCCCGCCGCGTTGCGGAGGATAATTTTCAGTAAGCCAAAGTAAATTTAGCAATTGAGCGGTTGAATGACCGTAAGATAAGCTCATTTTTCGTTTGCTTTCAAAATAGCGGAGTGGTTTTCAGGATAAATACTCTTTTACCATATCAATCGCTTAATCATTCAATCATTCAATCACCCAATCACTCAATCATTCAATCACTAATCAATTAGCTATCCGAAAAATCAGGCGTGCCGTCACCGTCGGCATCTGCGTCGTCAATTCCGTCATTGCGGTCATTGAACGAATTATAATCGTGATAGCCATATCCGTAACCATAAGGGCTGTAACCGCGCGAATAAAAACCGCTTCGGTATGAATATGTCCAGTCGTCGTCATAAACACTGCTCGTCTCGGTTTGTTGAGCCTGTTTTGCAGCACAGTCCATACAAAATTTCATGCCCGTTCGCATTGAAAGATGTTGTTTACAGGTTGGTTTTCCGCATTGCTCGCAGTTTTTCATTGCGGGGCGGTCGCAACCGCGCAAGGTAAAGAAACCGCGTTTTGCCAGACACATTCCTGTCATTTATTGCTCTCCTTTCTCCCTGCGCGATTATATGCAGAGGCGACGGTCATAAAAAAATCATGGGGGGTAAAGGGATGTTTGATAGATTTGCGAATCGTTATCCAACTGCGTTTTCCGCTGTCGTTAATTGCGATTTTCCCCTCTTTTCCCTTTTCTTTCAAATCGTTTTGCAAAAAGTATTTGTCGTTTTTCATTCCCGCCCGAAGTGCAATAAAAGTCTTGTGTTTTGGTTTGGTTTTAGTTTTTATCTTGCCGCGATAGTTTCGCTTGGTTTTGCGCGTGTTGCGAACAAGGTCATAGATGTTCCAAACCAACTGCGTCCCGTCAAGCAAGACAGCCTCTCCTTGCATCCAATGGTCACGATAATAAAAATCAATGCAGTTGTAATAAACTCCCTTGTCATATTTCTGGCTTTCGCCCGTCTTCTTTTCTGCTACTTCAAACCCGCGCAAATCAAGCTTTAGTTTTAACTTTTCGTTTGGGTCCATATCTTCTTGCAAGACTTTCAAAATCGGTAAGATGAAATTTGTAAGTTTCTCGCCGGGCACGTCATAGCCTTTCAGGAAAAAGTAGGCAATCAACCCGATGATTAACATTAAAATTGCAACGGGCAGTGTAAGTATCCCGACATAAACTGCAATTAAAGGAAAGCTGATAATAGTCAAGATAAAACCCGCAATAATACAACCGCATCCCCAACCTTGACCTCTATCCCTCTTCTTGTCGAAATCGGCGATTGTAGTAAACAGCTTTATCCATTCTTCGGGTGTTCGTTCGTCTTGAATTTGTTTTTCTTTAAGAAGTTTTTTCTGCTCAGCACTCAATGAAAAAAGAGTCGTAAAAGCCTCTATCATCGGATAGACCTCATGTTGGATTGGAAAATCTTGACAGCGATTATAATTGAGCTGTTTCAGTTATCAAGAACTTTTTCAGATTTTTGATTGACATTTTCTTTCGACAAGGGTATTCAAAAACGCACATCATTACTTCCTGAATTTGAGAAAATTTTGTTCTCAATTTAACTGTTGACGTTTAAGCGTAAGCAATTAGCTTTTTCTGCTTAACTCTTCGTCAATATCATCAATTTTATTTGACACTTTATTTCTTAAAAGAATGTTTGCTCATTTTGCAGATATATTCTTTATGAAAGATTTTTTGTGAATTATTCGGAAAGTTTTCAGGGAATTATTAGCTTGAAGTTTGAATAACAAAAGGACTGACAGAGATTTCGCTATTGTTAGGATAGACAAGTTTCTGTCAGATTTATCTACCCACAGTGTTGGATAGATGCAAATTAGGCTGAGGCTTTTGTGAAGACTTTTGAGTCCCCGTTTTTTACACAGGCAAAGTCAAAGTAGTTAAAAAATTAAGACACAAAAGAACCACAAAATCACTCATTTTTCTAAATTCGTAGGACAAACAACCTACCCTTATATAATCAAGGGGAGCAACCATATCGTGAGGAGTCAAATGAAAATGTCAGCAAACAGCCGCGAACAAAAAAGACGGACGCATAAAATCAAAAGAAACGCTAACATTGAAGTTAACGGTTTTCTCTCTAAAAGAATCGGCGTGAGAATGATACTCGTTCTCGTCGTTATAGCATTCGTGGCTTCAATGATTTTCAAATCAGGGAAAGCGCAAAATGAAGATCCGTCAATGGCGCAACCTGAAGTTGCAATCCCAGCCGAAAAAGATGTCATTCAAGTCAGAAAAGACGGCGAAGAAGAACCACCCGAAGAGATAGCACCACCCGTTGGCGAGTTAATCACGACAACAACGTATCCTTTTTCATCTGCCGCAGGCGTTGCCCTTGAAGATATGTCCGCAGGCACGACACAGTTAGTTGCCGCAAACCTTGATGACACGGCTTCAGCGGTCACAAACATAGGTTTTGATTACTGGTACGACGGCGTTCGCTTCACACAATTCTCGTGTAACGCAAACGGGCTTTGTCGCATGGGTTCAACAGTTGTTTCAACCTCATTCGATAACTCAACAGGATTTGCTTCGACAACGAACGCGCCGAAAATCGCACCCTATTACGACGACCTTTGGACAGGTACAAACGGTAAAGTCCATTTCAAAGTTGTTGGCAGTGCGCCGAATCGCAAACTTATTGTCGAATGGCAGAATATGCAGATACCGCGTGTCGCTGCCGGCAACCCGGGCGCAGGCACGTTCCAGATGTGGTTGTTTGAAACGACGGGCGTGATTCAATATGTTTACGGAAACGGTGTGGCTCTAAACGCAACCAACGGCGGTTACACGATTGGTTTGCAATCAGGCGTGGCGACAAACATCGCCAGCGTAACTACAACAGGCAATACGGTTTCCTACACGACGGCAAACAACACACAGACCAATGCAATCACGGCAGGCACGTCGTATATCTTTACGCCTCCGGCGCCGAATGCTCCGTCCGGTTTGAACTTTACAGGTACGACCGCCATTTCAACGACACTTAACTGGTCAGATAATTCCGCAAACGAAGTTGGCTTTTTGGTTTATCGTTCGACCGATGGCGGCACGACTTATACTCTGCTTACACAAACCGCAGCCAATGCAACCTCGTTTACTGACACTCTGCTGACGCCCAATACACAATATTTTTATCAGGTGCGTTCAGTTGGCGAAGGCGCACAAAGTGCTCCGGTTACGAACAGCGTAACAACGAATGCTGCCGGTAATATAACTTCAACAGCGGCTGGCGGTAATTGGAGCGACACGGCAACGTGGGTTGGCGGTGTCGTGCCGACAGCAAGCGACAACGTGACGATTGCAAACGGCGCAACAGTAACGATTGATACTGCGGCAGTTGCTTTCTCGGTTACGGTTGGTACAGGCGGCTCGGCTTCCGTCCTTCAATTCGAGGCGACAACGGCGCGTTCACTGACATCAGGCAGTAATGTAACGGTCGCTACAAACGGCACGCTTCAATCTGCTGCTACCGGAACACAAACAGGTCACACGCTTTCCGTTGGCGGTAATCTGACCAATAACGGCACGCTCGATTTAAGCACAAACAGCAATACATCTGGCGCAGGTATAACCTTTACAGGTGTTGACAATGCAACATTCTCGGGCGCGGGCGCAACAACTGACGTTCGAGCCATTACGGTTAACAAAGGCACGTCATCTGCTTCGGTTATTGAACTAAGCACAACGAACTTTACTGTTCAGGGCGTAACGACAGACGTGGCTGGCTACTTAACATTAACAAACGGTACGTTTAAGATTTCCGGCGCGTTTACAATGACAAACAGGACGTTTGCGGCGGTCTCTTATACGATTCCTGCAACGGGCGGTATCTGGTTCAACAACCCGAACCACACGGTAGCAGGTCAGGCGGGCGGAACGACTACGTTGTTAAACGGTCTGCTTCGCATGACGCAAGGCACATATAACATCGGTGTCGGTGTTGGTGACGGGCTTACAAACGCAGGCGCCACAACCGCCGTAATGATTATCGAAGGCGGAACGATTAACGCTTCGGGGCGCATAGATCCACAAGGTCCAACAACCTACACACAAACAGGCGGCGCAATTAACGTCGGCATTGTTGGTAATAATCGCTCTGCTTTTGGTTCGTTTGAATTATTCAGTGCAGCGTCGGTCTTTAATATGAGCGGTGGTTCGATTACCTGTGTGAACGCCGCCGTTGCTACAACGCCCGTTGATTATCGCGTGAACGGTACATCCACCATTACGGGTGGTACGCTTAATCTTGGTACAGCGGCAACAGTAACCAACTTTAATTTCCGTATTTCAGGAAATGTGCCGAATCTTGTTATTGACAACACAACCAACGCCAAGCAAGCGACGCTTATCGGAACGGCAAATGTTTTCGGAAACATTACGGTTCCGACAGGAGCAACACTGAACATAAGTAACGGCGCAACCGCGCAGACACTTCAGTTCAGAGGGACGACAATCACGAACAACGGTTCAATAACCGCAACTCCGGCGGCATCGCGCCTGAACTTTCTTGGTCAAGGTACTACCGGAGGACCACAATCTTACGGAGGCGCAGGTACATTTGGTACTGCCGCCGCACCAGCCGGAGGATTCGGTATTTTGGATCAGACAACGCTCAATGCTCCGATTGTTACATTGCGTGTAAACATGTTCGGAGGTCAGCTTATCAACAGTAATCAGGTAACTCTCGGAAATGGTGGTGCGTCAACCACTGTCGTTCAGATAAGTCAGGCGGCTAGTCTCGTAAACGGTGGTTTCTTTGATGTCGCTCCGGTATTTAATACCGGTACGGGTGGACATATTCTGCTTTACCTTCAACAGCCTTCTTTGCGTACCACTGGCGTCGAAGTTCCCGCATCGCGCACACTTTTCAGCATGACGGTTGATACTACAAATCACCTGTCGGTTGTAGGGGGCAATTTGACCATAACAAACACGGCAGTTGCGTTAACGCTTACCAATGGTCGCGTTGACATGGGTGCAAGTACACTTGGACTTAGTTCAGGCACGGCGACTGTGACGCGAACAAACGGTTACATTGTCGGTAACTTTAGAAAGAACTTTGCCGCCAACGGGTCGAAGGTCTTTGAAGTTGGAACTGCTAATGGATTTTCACCTGTTACAGCTAACGTCACAGCCGGAACGGGCGATTTGACCGTTGCGGCTGTTCAAGGAAAACTTCCGGCTATTCCGACTATGAACGCATTGCAAAGATATTGGACTATGTCAGGCGCAGGCTTAACCGCCGACCTGACACTGCAATATCTTGTGGCTGATGTTGTCGGAACAGAAGCAAACTATGTTGTTCTGCGTCACGACGGAGCGTTCACAGTTCCGACGGGACAATCTGTTGATGTGACGAATCACAGAGGTTTAGCACCGGGAGTTAACAACTTAACTGCAAACTGGACACTGGCAGAACCCGGCCCGCTTAATCTGTTTGGTAATCTCGCTTTCAGTAACATGACTTATTCAGCCAATGAACCTGCGGGTAATGCGACAATTACAGTTACACGAACAAACGGAACAAACGGAACGGTGACCGTTAACTACTCTACTGTTGCGGGCGGTACGGCAACGGGCGGAGCAAGCTGCGGCGGAAATGTTGACTATGTAAATTCGTCAGGCACTTTGACCTTTGCCAACGGAGTAACAAGCCAAACCTTTAACGTCCCGATTTGCGACGAAACTCTTAACGAGGCAAATGAAACCGTTAATCTGGCATTGTCAATGGCAACAGGCGGCGGAACTATCGTTGCTCCAAGCACAGCCGTTCTGACAATCAACAACGATGACCCGTTGCCTTTGTTGACGATTAATGACGTGAGCCAAAACGAAGGCAATAGCGGCACAACTGCAAATGTATTTACTGTTAGATTGATACAGGCTAGCGGACAGACAGTGACAGTAAATTACGCAACACAAGACGGCTTCGGAACGCTTGCCGACAACGATTATGTTGCCACAAGCGGTATATTGACCTTTGCTCCGGGCGAGTTGCAAAGGCAGGTAACAGTCTTGGTGAACGGCGATACGAAATACGAATTGACCGAGACATTCAGAGTCAACCTGACCGGAGAGACAAACACAATTGTTAAAGACAGTCAGGGTGTAGGATTCATAGTAAACGATGACCCGCCGCCGCAAACATTGTCAATCAACAATGTAAGAGTCAAAGAAGGTAATTCCGGAACCGTAGTCGCTACGTTTACGGTTACGATAACAACTAACCCGGGTGCTACACCGACTACGCTACCGATTTCGGTCAACTACGCAACCGCCGACGATACTGCGAAGACGAGCGACACAGACTATGTCAGCAACAGCGGTGTGTTGAATTTCTTGCCAGGCGACACGAGCAGGACGATAAACGTGATGGTCAACGGCGACACAAGAAAAGAGGCTAACGAAACATTCTTTGTCAACTTAATCAATCCTGTGAACGTGTCTGTTTCAAACAGCAGAGGCGTCGGAATTATCACCGACGAAGACCGCACATACACAAGCGATTTTGACCGCGACAAGAAGAGTGATTTCTCGGTTTACCGTCCGGGCAACGGTGTTTGGTACACCATCCAAAGCACGAATGGAATTCCGACCTTCTATCAGTTCGGAGCAACTGAAGACAAACCTGTTCCGGGTGATTACGACGGCGACGGAATTACAGACATAGCTGTTTGGCGTCCAAGCACAGGCATCTGGTATATCTTCCGAAGTTCAGACTTTAGTGTACAAACTCAGCAGTGGGGTACAAGCACTGACAAGCCTGTTCAGGGAGATTACAACGGCGACGGCAGAACGGACTTTGCAGTATTCCGTCCATCAACAGGTAGTTGGCTTGTTCGTCTAAGTTCCAACGGAGCCACAAGCACGACACAATTCGGAGCGGCAACGGATTCGCTGGTTCCAGCCGATTTCGATGGTGACGCAAAGACAGATTTTGCTGTATTCCGCGATGGCGTCTGGTATGTACTGAGAAGTTCGGATAATGGCGTTTCAATCTCAAGCTGGGGATTGCCCGGAGACAAAGCAGTATCCGGTGATTTTGACGGCGACGGCAGAACTGATCTGGCAATCTATCGCACGGGAGTATGGTGGATTATTGACAGCCTGACCGGAAATCAGCGTGCCGTTTCGTTTGGATTGGCGACAGATATTCCTGTTCCTGCTGATTATGACGGCGACGGCACAACCGATATAGCGGTCTTCCGTCCGTCCGCCGGAGATTGGTATGTCATAAACAGTTCAAACGGCGCAGTTCAGGTTCTGCACTGGGGAGCAATGGGCGATATACCGACACCGTCGGCATACTTGCCACAGTAAACTTTTACAGTGCGTTTCTATAAATGAAAATTTGTCGAAACGCACGGTAGATTTTGAAGAAAAGTCCGATTCTTAGAAAGAAGGTAACTGATTAGTTCTACTTTGTTAGATTAAAATTTCACCGTAATTTCTGATATTACTGAACTTATTTGATTTAACCCGCGAAGCGGGGTGCTATCGCCCGTATTCACGGGCTAAAAACCA
>Ga0187894_10006395_pt1 | contig 11573 bp, 10 predicted proteins | sample GBC1701081metaG_FD_136650 | JGI IMG/M metagenome (GOLD analysis project Ga0187894, IMG submission 136650) | White microbial mat communities from a lava cave in the Kipuka Kanohina Cave System on the Island of Hawaii, USA - GBC170108-1 metaG ...
GCAAGGGGAGGGCGGCAGGTACAGCAGCTATCTTGAGTGCGGCCCTGCCGTAATTCCCCTTCTTTACGTCATCCCATGTCCATTTTACATATTCGGGTCCACCAGAGGCCCCCGCGGTTGCGGTCAGGGCAACCTTAGTTAAGAATCCGGGGCCCTTGCCACCTTCTATAGCGAGCGCATCGTTGAGGGTCTTCATGAATGCTTGGCCGTTTTTCCCCAGCAATAAGTCATTTATTTCCTCATGCTTCGAAAGTTTCGACAGCTCGCTTCGGAGTGCCTGACCGGGGGTCTTTGAGGACATGGATTTGTCGATAACATCGTCCAAGAAACCTGACCGAACGGTGTTCCAATCTTTCGAGTCCTTCCCCAGGAGCCGCGCCGCATTGCGGATACGTTCTGGCCGCAACTCTCTACCTGGGAATATTCTGCGATATGCCTGAAGAGGCTCATCCGCAGTTTGAACCGCTTGCGAGAGCTTGTCATAGGGCGCCACTTCCGTGGCCCAGCGTTTCTGTCCTATGCGAAACGCTTTTTCCAGGGGGGTTCCCCGGATGGGCTCTATCAACGCTTCTTCGAGCTTTTTGCGAAGGGTGCCTACTGCTCCTGTTACGGCTGTATCCTGCAAGCCAGTGCTACGGCCCTTGGGGAGCACCTCCGCTAGTTCATTCCATAACTGCATGGTCTTTTCGAATGGGGCGGGAGAACCGGACTGAATGAGTCCATCTATTTCATCCACCAGGGCTTTCTGGTTCCCCCTGAGAAATTGACCACCTATTCGACGCACGTCGTCTATTTCTTTCGCGACCGCTTTGGTAACCGCACTTTCGGGCTCCAGGGTCATACGGCCTTGATTGGAAGCCACGGATCGAACCCGATCGAAAATGGACGACACCTTCGCCTTGTGAGCCGCTGCCTGGGATGGCAGGGACGTCTTGAGAGCCTTTCCAGCGGCTTCAGCGCCTCCGGTAAGCCCTAAGGTACCCTTTGCTCCGGCCATGGCCTCTGCGACCGCCTGGGGCTGTTTTAGACCCCTTATTAAGGAGGCTCCTGCACCAGCAAGGCCGGTGCCTAATTCCGTAATGTCTCCGGCAGCTTGGGCGGCTCCAGGCGTAGCCCCAGCGGCCAAGCTGGCCGTCTCCGTCCCGGTGCCAACCCCAGCGGCTAGGGCCGTGAGGCCGGGGGCAAGAGCAGTCCCTGCGGCCTGTGCTGCGGCCCCAAATCCGGTACGGTAGGGGTGGGCGGCTTGTTCTTCGCCGACTCGGGCCAGCTCTCCAGCTGACTCTTCCGGGGCCAATCCGGTAGTGGACATGGCTAACTGACCAGCTCGTACCAACCCTTGTGCTCCTGGGATTCTGCGAGTAAGTGCCTCGGAGAATCGTTGTGCCCTACCGGGTTCCGGCTGGAGTGGCGGGGAAGGGGGGACCGCGGGAGCAGTCCCCGCTTGTGGCCATCGTGATACGACAGAGTTGACCGCAGACTGAATAGCGGCCTGGTCGGCACCATCGGGTATGGTCAGGTCCGCAATCCGACCGTCCGGACCCGTAATGGACGCTATACGCGGCATGTTACCGGAATTGTAGACTAAATCCCGAGGGGAGGGTTAGGGTCTCACTTCCACCTTCCGCGGGTGCGGCGACGTCTCCTGCGGGTACGGGAGTCGTGGGAGAGGGGGCATCGCTAATAGCGGGATTAAACTTGCTTTCCTCTACTTTACGCCGTACGAAGTTTGTGGTTTCGTCGAGTAAGCGGTCTGCGTTTTCCCGAGTTTCCCCCGTGAGATTCTCTAAGCGCGTGGCGTAGGGAAGCACATCTTCTTTTGTCGCCACCCCCACTCCGCCTCCGACCAATCTATATAACGTTTGAGTCAAGAAGTCAGCAGAAGCAAGGGCAGAAAGATCATCGCGCTCCGGACCTTTCGGCATTCGCGCAAGCCGAAGATCGTTATACGCCTTCAACCCTCCAGTGTATTTCCCCGCCATCGCGGCCCAGTTTTCTCCCGAGGGGAGCACTCTCGTGGCCACGCGCGCATTCTGCAGGGTGTCCAAAACCGAATTGGCGTTTTGCATTATAGCTTCTCGCTTAGCTAATTCTTGTGTCATCTTTTTTCTACGTTCAAAGTCAAGCGTACGCTGTTCTTCGACGTTCCGCTGTGCTCCCGAGGGATGGGCAAGAGAAAATGCCCGATCTGCCCGTGCGGAATCTCTCCACCCTTTTAGGGCATTAGCTGCCGCCACAGGGTCCTTCTGGCTATCCAGATACGCCTTCATAGTATCAGCGTCCATGTCCCCCGACGTCATTACCTTCGCGGCAGTATCGGCCGCAATGGCTCGCGCATCGGAATCCCGAGCAAGCGTATCAAGAGACCAATCAGGAACGTCCCCCGGTAACCCATTTTGTGTCCAAACCTGACGAAGCATCTGTTTCGCCTGGTCGGGGTATTGTCCGAATTGTTCAACGATCTTCTGAGAATTCTGAAGATAATTTTGGAATCCCTGACGCTGCTGTCCGACCATTTGACGCTGCTGGTCTCTAACCGCATCCGCCCTTGCCTGTTCCGCTTGCTGCATAAGCTGCGCTTCCGCGATCGCAGTGGGATCGGCCTGGAATGGACTAATCCCCAGGCGTATAGCTAAGGCCCTATCGGCATAGTTGCGCGGCTTACGCGTGGGCGTGCGAGGGACGCCTCCGCCTCCCCCACCTCCACCCTTCATCCCGGGCAAGCCTCCGCCACCTCCTCCGCCACCTCCTCCGCCACCTCCTCCGCCCATCCCCATGCCCCCAAGCGCCCCCTGTAGGGCACCTAACTTGGACAGCACCCCAGAGGGGCCACCTTCTTGATCTACCGCGGCGTCGCCGAACAAAGCGCGTCCCACGCTCTCCCGGGCGGACATCGCCTGGGGAGGAGGGGGGGCGTCAAGATAATCTGTCAGCTGGTCGCCCCCCGTGGGGGACCCCAGGCCATAATCAAGGAATGCCATTAGCGTAGATATTGATTAAGATATTGGTTGGTATCAACGCTCATGCCGCCTCCATATCCGGTATTACTCATGGCCGACATTCCCCCCTCCATGCCCCCACCGCCGCCTCCACCGCCCTGCTCGCCCATGCCAGGGCTACCCATATATGAATCTGCTACACTACCGGCGGTACGCATAATTGATTGACCCACTTCACTGCCAGCCTGGAGCATGTTGATAAGGGCTGCGTCCCGCATCGCGTTGGCCTGGAATACCTGTTGATTTCGCGTGCCCATCTGGCCCGCATTGGCTAAGCTGCGGACAGCACGGCCTTCGGCCCCCTGTCCCAGCATGCCGAACATGTCCGCGAGGGAAGAGGCATTAGCACGCTGTTGCGCAAAGGGCTGCTCCCACAGCGCAACCTGTCGACCAAGATTCTGTGCCCCGCCACCAATCGTGCGCGTCAGGGATTCACGTTCGGACTGTCGGTAGTTGAAGGTCGCTTCGGATTTCTGCTGAGCAAACTCCTGCAACGCACGTTGCCCAATTGAAGAAGCTTCGTACCCACTTCCCAATTGCTGTGCCAACGTGGCCCTAAGGACGCGCTCACGGTCCCTCCAACCCTGCTCGAATTCAGGGTTGAGCGCCGTCTCTCCCGCTACAGCGCGACGCAATTCTTCTTGCTGGCGAATATACGCTTCCGTTTCAGGGGAGAGCTTTACGCGGCCGGAAAGAATATCCTGTATGGTGGCGCGCTTTCCCGGGGTGATGGACTGCCGATTGGCAATCATATTTTGCGTAGCAGTGGTTGCAAGCTCTGCTTCCTTGATGAGCGAATTGCGCTGCTTCCGCAAGCTTTTGATTTCTGCCGATATTTTCTTCGTTCTGTCCTTCTGGCGGATACCCTTGAGCTGTGCAAGCCGAACCTCAGCATCGTTGACCTTTTTTTGTAGGTCAATGGCCTTTTGCTGTGATTCATTGATCTGGTCTCGGGTAAAACGCTCGGTTACCTCAGGCTGAAACCCCATTAACTGATATAGTTCGGGGGTCAACTCTCCGCTTTGCGAGAGTATCTCATTCATCAGGTCCTGAAGGTTTAGCGCAGTCCCGTACTGTCCACGAACATATGCTTGCTCGTAGGGGCCCGGCTGCGAAGCGCGATAGGCTTCCTGGGCTCGGTATTTCTGTCCCTTCGCAGCCTGCTTCGCCTGGTTCATCGCAAGGAGGCTTATGAAGAAATCATCAGTCGCCCCCTGCATGTCTGCCGCTGCATTACCTATTCCGCCCATAGTTAGACTCCTTGCTAATTCAATTCTAGCTTATTCTAAGGGACAAGTCCAGACCGTCTCAATGGGGTAGTACCCTACTTCACGTAGGGAATTCTGCATATTTTCAGACCCAAACCCCTTCAGGCTCAACAGAACGTTGACAGCTCCAACATTCTTACCCACCTGAGTTGCTACCCGCACGAGCCAACCACCATACCCCTTCCCCTTGAACGCGGGGGCAACGTGCAAATTAGTGACCACAACGATGGGCTTAGCCGTATGCACGTCCTTTTGTAGGCGACCTACCAAGAACCCAATTGGTACCCCATCTTCCATGAGTCGCAACACGATGGCCCTACCTTCAACAGAAAGCTGATGAATGTAGGACAACATTTGCTCCGGGGAAGTGCCGTATAGATGTCGGTACTGCTCGTCTAGGTTATCCAAGTATTCTTGGTATAGCCCCTGGAGTGACCATATCTCCTCCCGGGCTATGCTCTCCATCGTGGGCATTAGGTCCCCTCTTGCACAAAGGGGGGCTTCTTCACGATAGCCCGCACATCATCAATAAGGCCGGCTACTTCCACATACGGCCTATTCCCCAAGTAACCGAGTAACTTGTTGAGAAATTCTACTGAAACCGCAAAGTTCTTCTCCTCCATGCCCCCCTCCTCAATTGTCCCAATCCAGAGACCAAATGGTTTCTGTGATATTGTTTCCTGCATTTGATACTGAATTTTGCACTGTTGTCTTGAAGATCGGAGTCCCCGTCAAATTGGCCGTGAGATTGCCAGTGACAAGAGTCACAACTCCGGCGGCGGTAACGACTATCCCGCTGTATTGCACGGATGCCGAGGCTCCCGCGGTACGCACGACTAATTCGAGCAACAGCGTATAGGTTTCGGTTGCTGAAAAAGTCCCCAACGTAGTGGACGTCCCCCCGAAAGTAAATCGGTGCGTGGCTGTTCCGGCAGCTAGCGTTGCCGTAGCTTGGAGCTTGAGCTTGATACGTCTACCCGCGAGCAGTGCCCCCCCAAACGTGTAGGTGTTCAGGTCAAGCTCTGCCGTGCTGCTGGCCCCCGCCGTTGCGCTTACAATGGCAACGGAAAGAGCGCCACCGAAATTCGCGAACGTTGAGTCCATTCTTGTTTGACATACGGCTTTTGTATCCGCTATCAGGCGCAATTGGGTGCCGGCACCGAGCGCAGATGCCGGTCCTATGATAAAACGATCCGTGTCGGAATTGTCAATTCCCATACTCCAATTAGTGACGCCAGAAATCTCAAACCGGATAAGAGGGTCTCCCCCGCTAGCGCCCCCCGTCTGCAAGTGCAAGTAGGCATCCGTAGTAGCCGTGGTATTGTCGGTGTGGCGAATCAACTCGAACGAATCGATGGCGGTTACTCCGGTAGAAATGAGGAGCATTTCGGTCCCGAGGGGTGGATTCGTGCTTCCGATGCTGAGCCCGTTGAGAATACGGACATACGGGGTAGTGCTATTCGTCAGCTGGAATCCAACGTTAGTACCAATCGAGGCACTCCGACCGATCTTCCAAATATCCCCATCAGAATTATCTACCCCCGCGCCCCAGTCTACGTTCCCCGTCACAGACCACACGACGGCCGCATCGCCCGCGCTGCTTCCCCCTACAGAGAGAACCAGGCGCATGGTGCTATTGGCGTTCGTGTTGTCGGTGTGACTAAACGACGGGATGAAGGTGATGCCAGCCGGGCTGACTCCGATATACAGAGGGGTCGAAACATTCGGGGGGGTGGCCTGGATTCCCACCGTTCCGTTTACCTGCAGCATGTTCGAGGTAAAATCCCAAAGGAAAGCAGTGTCACTACTGACCGTCGAAACATCGGACCAGACCACCACTCTTCCAGCGGCTCCAGTCCCTACAACGGTATTGGGGATAGGAAAGGAACTCACAAAGATGTCGTACTCCGTCCCGTCGTCAACGGAGTCCACGGAGACGTTCGCGCCAGGCAAGAAGTTGAGCTTTTGCCTCACCCCACCGAAAGAACCGGAATTATCCCGAACCTGTATCCCGACTGAAGAGACCATTCCAGATACCTGGGAGACTCCACCGGATACCTGAGAGACTGCCCGTTGCAGTCGCCCCAGCTGCCATTCGACTTGGTCACGCGTTTTGAAGGCCATTTAAGGACTCGGAGTGTACGATACGTACCCGCTGGCAAAATCGGACACCATGTCCACGCTGACCCACGGCGTAGCGGCACCGCCACCGGTTGAAGTCCAGGGAGATACTTCCCACGATTGGCCCGGGTCGCTACGCGATACCCCATCAGAGGTAAGGGCTTGGAACGTAATAGTGAACGGCGTGCTGACCGTCGGGTACACGATGGTTGAAACCAGAGACACGAAGCCCGGTCCGCCTCCCGTGAGGGTGTAAGAGACTCCTGAAGAAGGGGCCTGGTCTACGAATAGTCTACCCTGCCACGAATCGAATGTGGTCAACGTCAATGAGACGTCCTGTCCTACGGCAACGTCCACGTCGTCACGCTGTGCCTCGTCCGACCATGTAAACCCGAGAAGAAGGTCTACTATCCGAGGATCAACACCGGATGCAGCATTAGAGCAGAGTACCGAGAGGGTGTATCCATTCCCCACGAGTCGCTTACGCTGCCGGCGCTTCTGCGTCGAGAAGTCAAGTACCTGACTGGTTTTTCCAGCAGGAGAGGCTCCACCATCTATGTAGCAGATGGCCCGTATGGTACCATGGTTGGTCGTGGTAGGTTCCTGAATCAATTCAAGCCATTTCCAGTTTTTACGCCGGTCCCGCGTGTTGCCATCCGTCGCGAAATCAAAGAAGGCGGTTTGGGTCAAGAAATTGTAATCAATTGTACCCTTTAGTCTTGCCTCTTGGTCGCGTAAGTAGAGTGAGACCCCTTCAGCGTGTGCAGTTCGCTGAATCGACGAAACGTCATAGAAGGAACCCAGGGCAGTAGGAAAGTCCCGATAGGAGTAACTGAATTTAACCGGGCGCCCCTCGCCGGGTTCTCCCTGTCCCGAAAAATCGAATTTCAGAATAAGGTCAGCAGAAATTGACCCAGTTTTTGGCAGCGCAAAAAGCGCAGTCCGCTCATGCGGATACCACACCGAAAGGGCCTGATCTAATCGGGCCAGGTTCACGTGCTCTCGAATCCATTTGCGGATACGAAGCCTTTCGGTCAAATCTGAATATCGCTCATTAACGGGACGTTGGAATTGCTCCTGTCGCCTCACGTCTGACAGCAAGTGAAACGTGCCATCCGAATTCAAAATCAACACATCGTCGTCTATCTCTAGCATGCTGTATGGGGAAGCCGCGCACCCAATAGCGGCCGTCAAGAGGAATCCGCGCCAGTTAAGCTCATCCGGGTCAGTATCGTCCAGAACAAAAATCCCCTTAGGGAATTTTCCGAAGAAGAGATTCTGTTGATACCCAGCTACCCCCCAAAGCCTTTCGCCCACCTGCTGTCCAACCATTTTAAGCACGCCAGAAGTGAAATTTTCGTGGTCATCACTCGTCGACGAATAAATGACGTGAGGCTGGTTGATATTCCCGAATCCCCACAGTCGGGATGGAGTACCATGCACAAAGCCGTTAGTTGGCTGGAAATCAGATACCCAATCAACGGGAGGAGAAGAAAGGTCGGTCATGAGAGCCACCGGATCGGAATACACCTTAACGGGATTTATGCCATCAAAGTGAAACAGCTTTCGTGGGCGCCCCGCAGACTCCTGACCTCCCGTAACAAACTTCGGCGGAGAAGGGGCAGAGGCCAACCCGGCTGCCAGGATATTAAAGTCTAAATCAGAAACGAACGGGTTTTCCTTATATACCTCCCCATGCGACATTCTCGTAATAAAAGTATGGATAGGGCTTGACGTGGACCTTAGCCAATGGTCGAAAGCAATAATGGCGTTGTTAGGAGAAACATTAACAGGCTGACAGACAAGGTTCAGGTCAATTGGGTCCCCCCCCATGATCATAGAAGTACCTATAGTTTCGAGAAACTGGCTCCCCGGAGCGCCAAGATAGGGGGAAATCGAAGCATCGGGGTTTTGACGCACCGCTGCCCCACCTATGAATAAACTATCCACCGTTGTGGAGCCCACGAAGGGGACAGCCGCCGATATGCTTTCTCCGAACGACGTAGTTACTCCAAGAAAGGGCGAGGCGGAAACCGTTCCGGCGTAATTATCGATGAGAATATTCCCACTTACACCAGAGGCGGTATACGAAGCGAATACAATATCTCCAGCCGTCAGGGATGTAGAGAGGCGAGAATAGAAGGCCTTGGCTTGATTTAGGGTATTGCCATTCGGGCTTAGGGTAGCGAAAAGGGAATATGTGTTCCCCTTGCTGTCTCCCGCAAAACTAACAGTGGATATATCCTTATTTGTCGACGTAATCCACGCGATAACCAGCGTCCCCGCCGCATATCCCGGAGCGGGGACAAGCACCGCTATCTCAGAGATCGAAGTATTGAGCTGTGTGTTTTCCGCCGGGAAGCCCCCGGGGAGGGGGTTTGACACCGCGAACTCCGCGAGAAACCCAGCCCATGATGCCCCATCACCTGCCAACCCAAACCGATACGCAAAAGAAAAACCAGAGACCACATCGTAGAGCGATGCGCCAGATTCTTTTCTCCACACCGTGTCCACCATCGTCACCCCCTCCGCCTGGAGGAGATTGGTGGGGACACGCTGAAGAAAGTTGTCGTCTATCGAGAGGCCCCCGTACCCAACGGGGATTTCTCTCACTTCACCTTCAAATGCCATTACCGACCAATGATGAAGCCGCTAGAGGTACGCAGTACGCGACGGTTGTATCCGTACGCACGCATGGGGCGAAAAGCTCCAAACTTACCCGAACCCCCGCCGGCCATGCGACGGTGTTCCTCCATCATCTGTTTGACATGCTCCCGGAATTCGGACGCAAGCTCTTTGTGACGCTCGTCATTCTTGTCCTGCAGAATCCACATCGCCGCCGCAAGGGCCAGGGCGGGCCGGTAGTGCAGGGGAAGAATGGGCGTGTCGGCAGAGGCCAGGGTGGCTGGCATCGCAACATACTCGTACTCCACCCTGGTGGGGGAGGCGAATTGGCAATTCACGCGAATTGTAGAGGCGTCAATCAGCGCAGCCATGGCAGGGACATCCTGCTGTACGTCAATAACGGGATAATTCCATTCCAAGTTTTCTAGCGATACGACATCCAGGAAGGGATAATCCCGCGAGCTTATCCCGCGCTGTGCCTGAATGCTCGGTCGCGAAATGAACCGAACGAAATCAGGTGCAAGAATATAGTCAGCCTGGAAAGCCGTATAAGCTGTACCTGAAACTACATTGTTCTCCGGCCACCCAAAATCAAGGGTTGCACTGGTATCAGTCGCATTGTGGGTCGACACGAACGGAATCGTGGTTCGCCCGTCGAACTTAATGCGCCATCCAGACACGGCGGTTGCCTGCGCCTGCCCGAAGGAGACGGCAGTCCCCCCCAGGGCGATGCTGGCCGTCCCGGAGACAGAAGATGTGAAATTGAAAACTCCGCGCTTTCGAGACCACCACCAATCCGTCATGGGAATATCGACAACGCGAGAGTAGAGACCGCTGGACAAGGCGACGTCTCGGGTTCCCCGGGAAGACCCCATGATGAGCATCCGTTGTGCATCGTTGATATAAATCAACGCCTGGTTCCAGAAGTCACCCGCAATGTCCGTGGGAGATTCGCCGGCACGGAAAAGAGCGTAATGGCGCAGGTCTGAAACGGTAGTAAGGTTGGCCACTTAAGTCTCCTCCCATTCAACGGTTCCCGTGAGGGTGTCCCCGCTCACAGAAGCTGCGAGAAGCAGGATACGCAACCCTTCACCGGGCAACAGCGTAAAAGGCTTGGCGCCGTAAACAGCGTCAGTCACGAAGTCAAAGCGAGAATTAGCCGCCGAGTTTCGTGCATTGTAGACTAGGCCAACCGTACCATCCTGAACGACCATTCCCGTAGTGGTCAACCCTTCTGAGGCGAACCGAACGACGGTAAAATCGGTCGATACCGCTGTCGTCAGATAGCGAGCAGGGGTGATGGTAGCTCCTCCGGAAGGGGCAGAAACGTTAAAACGCTGTAGTACATACTGCGCCGTTGTTCCCGCGGTTGTCCCGAAAAACCCGGCCACGAGTTGAATGCGACGTACATACGCTTGTCGAGTCGAATTGGAGACAAGACGCATGCCAAACACCGTCGCTCCCAAGGCCGTCGCCCCGGTAAAAAGCAACGCAACCGGGACGCAATATGCAGCCTGGGGGGTGAAGCGTATTTGCAAATTCCCACTTATGTCCGTTTGTACCACACGTAGAGTCGGACTCGTGCCGGCTACGGCCACAAAATTACTGGATACATCTACAAGAGAAGCCTTCACGGAGCCGCTCACTCCGCTTACCACGAGAGCGTTCGAGGCAAGGTCAATAGGGACCGCGAGCACGGAGCCGCTCACTCCAACGACGTGGGATACTCCAACGGTCACCGGGCCGCTAATCGTTATCGGGCCGGACACTCCAACAACACCACTCACCCGCAGCGTGGTCTCGATCGGATCGCCGATCGTGCCTCCCTTCATGATCGACATTAAGACGACACGGCGCCGAAAATGCGCCCCAATAGCACGTTGGATTGACTTACGAGCAGCGTGGTCAGCTTGAGGTAATCCCGCATCTCAGCAAGTAGTTCCAAATTGGACAAATTCCAGTGACTCAAAACGGGGAACGGTGCACTTGCGTACTGCCCGAGATGCTCCTCTTTTGTGCGCTCTGCCATGGCTCGTGGCTTAGAAAATTCTGCGTACCTTGTGACCAGGGTACACCCGATGCCCCGGCACCACAGAGCCCCATTCCTCGACAGGGCGTCGCAAAATCCAATTGACGAAACGCTTACACAGTTGTTTCATTCCGAAAGATTCCTCTTACCGTGACAAAATTGGCAGACGTCAGCCGAATCTTAAAGAATGTCGGAAGGTCTTCGATGGAATAGCCGCTTACTCCGGCAGGGCCGGAGATGGGAAGCCCTATCCGGTACCCATTGTCAGACACGTTGGGCAGGTCCGAGGCCATGCTACCGCGAAATTCCACCGCGGCCCCCGAGGTAATGGATACCTCAATGGCTCCATTGCGATAACGGTACGTATCTATCCACGCGCCATCCGAGCTTACGGTAGCATTTTCGTGGAAAAAGACGTGCTTAAAAAGCGGAGTAACGAGTACGGTGGATGCCATCCGCCACCCGCTGGGTCCTTACGGCCGCGGGCGCCGCTGGTAGGCCTGCTTTGTCTCGGGCTTCCAGTCCAGGGAAGGA
>Ga0187894_10006396_pt1 | contig 11570 bp, 12 predicted proteins | sample GBC1701081metaG_FD_136650 | JGI IMG/M metagenome (GOLD analysis project Ga0187894, IMG submission 136650) | White microbial mat communities from a lava cave in the Kipuka Kanohina Cave System on the Island of Hawaii, USA - GBC170108-1 metaG ...
ACGGCCGCCGACGCCTGGCCAGGCGCCCTTAAACCGTTTGCTCCCGCAGGGCATCCAACCGCACGATGTCCGCCTTACCAGGGAGATAACGCTATGTCGAAGTCCGCCCAGCTCCTGATCATCGGCCTGCTCGTCGCCGCCGCCTCCCTGAGCGCCCGGGCGGACGAATGCGAATATTCCGGCGAGCGCAGCGCCAGCGTGGATACCGCCGGGGTCAAGCGCATCGAGATCAGTGCGCGGGCCGGGAGCCTGACGATCGACGGCGTCAAGGGTGCGAAGGGCATCGAGGCCAAGGGCCGCGCCTGCGTCTCGGAGGAAAAGTTTCTCGACGACGTGCGCCTCGAAGCGCGCCGCGAGGGCGACGTCGCCTACCTCGAAGTCATCATGCCCGACACCGAGAAGGTGATGGTGTTCGGCTTCTCCGACATCTACGCCACGCTCGACCTGCGCGTGCGCGTGCCCGACGACGTCCCGGTGGTCGCGATCGATTCGAGCGGCGAGGCCGAAGTGCGCAACCTGGCAGCTCTCGACATGACGGACAGCTCCGGCGAGCTGCGCATCACCGACGTGCGCGGCGACGTCACCGTGCGCGACAGCTCGGGCGAGCTGTGGCTGCGCAACATCGGCGGCAACCTGAAGCTGAGCGACAGCTCGGGTGACGTCGAGATCGACGGCGTCGAGCGCAACGTGACGGTCGACGTGGACAGCTCCGGCAGTCTCGAGATCGAGCACGTCAAAGGCAACGTCTCCATCGAACAGGACAGCTCGGGCGACATCGGTATCGCGGACGTCGGCGGCGAAGTGCGCATCGACCGCGACAGTTCCGGCAGCGTCGACGTGCGCCGCGTCGGTGGCGGCTTCAGCCTTGGCGCGAAGGGCAGCGGCGACGTGCAGGTCGCCGAAGTGAAAGGTAAGGTCGACGTCCCGGACCGCTGAGTACCGCGCGGCTCGAGTTGCCTCACGGTTGAGTTGCGGCGCGGCTGAATTGCAGCCGCGCCCGCGCGTCAGCCCGTCTTGGGCGTCGCGCGGCCGACCGCTCCCTGCGTATCAGGATCGGCCTTTTCGCGTTCCGCTGATTCGCCTTCTGCCGATTCGCCTTCTGCCGATCCGCTTTCCGCGGGAACGGCCCGCTTGTCAGGCTTGCGCTGGTGCGGCCGGCCCGGGTTCTCGCCGCCCGGCACCTTCTCGCCGTGCGGACCGTAGTCCTGCTGACCGTAGTCCCCGTACCCCGCGTGGTGGCCCGCAGAGGTTTCGTCGGTAAAGTCGCTCAGGTTGCCTTCGGAGGCCTCGCTGCCCGCGTCGCCGACGTTGCAGCCGAAACGCACGTCGGGCACCTCGTCGTCCTGCAGGGTGTGCCTGGATCTCTGCGGCCCGCGGCCGGGCGCAGGAGAAGGATCGGTAGTCCGTTTGGGGCGTGGCTCGAGGGGAGGCTCGTCGTACACGTCCGAACGCCCGGCCTGCACCTGGCGCTCGCGCGTGCGCGGCTGTCGCTCGCTGCGAGCTTGCTCGCCGCGCCGTCCACCGGCGCGCCGCGATCCCGCGCCACGTTCCTGATCGCCGGCACGCTTGCCTCCCTGGCGTGCGTCGTCGTCGCGTTCGGGCATTTGCGACCTCTACGCGTTCATCCGCGAGCTCTTGCCCGACACCGGATCGAGCACGTAGCTCTCGCGCAGCCCCGGCGCCGAACCGTCGGCCTCGGCGTCGATGCTGGCCCGCGCCTTGGTCGCCGCGATGCCGCGCGCGTACTCGATGGCGTCCTCGCGCTCGTCGAACTCGGCGAGCGGTACCTGCAGGCCGGTTTCGCACACCGCCCAGGTGCCGCCCGGAGATTTCTTGACCGTGAAGAGGATCTGACCCTGTCCCATGTGTGTGCTCCTCGCCTCTGGCTGCCGGCGCGTCGCGCGGCTTCGTGGAAGGGGGCCCAGCACGGCAGCGCGATAGCGTCCGGTCGTTTCCCGGTGTGCCGAAATGCACGGGTTGCGGGCACGTCGACACCGCTGCACCAGGCTTACGACTGGATAGTCGCGCAAACCGCCCTGAGCCCCTTCACCCGTGGTTTTGCAATCCACATGCCAGCGTTTGCGCGACGCAGGCCCGCGCACTTGCCAAACGCGGTGCGTCGCACGCGGTGCGCGGCCGTGAAAAACGCGGTGCGCGCGCGTGCAAGAAATTCCAAGAAAATCGCGGCGGTCGGTGCCGGGGTGCGCCCGCCGCGCGGTACGGCGTGGGACGGCCTGCGGGCCGAAGTCCGGGGCCGTGGCACAGCGGTTGCAGGTCGTGTTGCGCGGAAAAGGGAATTTCGGGGCAGTGCACATGGATATTCGTGCCTGGGGTGTGGGCGTTCTCGTACTGATGGCCGGGGTACACCCGGCGGGTCCGGTCGACGCGGCAAGCGAAGGTGCTGCATGCGAGCTGCTGATCGCGGCACGCGCAGTTCCAGGCGTGAGCGTCGACCAGGCAGTGCTGATCGCTGCGGAAGTGCCGACTGCTGCGGCACCGGCGGCGACGGACGAGAATTGGATCGCGGTTCAGTTGCAGGCGCGGCCGCAGTACGCGATGCAGCCGGACGGATCGACGGTCGCGCCCTACCCTGCGCACCCGCGCAATCCCGCGGGGCAGCTGGTCCTGCCGGGACCGCAGACGTCGCGCGCGCCGGCGTTTTGAAGATCGAGAGCGCGCAACAGTCACGCGTCGCGTGACGACACTGGAGGTGTTCGATGTCGTTCATCATCTGGCTCATCGTGGGCGGTTTCGTCGGCTGGCTGGCCAGCCTGATCATGCGGACCGATGCGCAGCAGGGCGTCCTGCTCAACATCGTCGTCGGCATCATCGGCGCCTTCCTCGGCGGATTCCTGCTCGCGCCGCTGTTCGGCACGGGCACGATCAACCAGGGTGACTTCAGCATCAGCGGACTGATCGTCTCGCTGCTGGGTGCGGTCATCCTGCTTGCAATCGTGAACCTGATCCGACGCGGCACTGCCCGCTGACGACGTCGGCGTCGAAGCAGGCTCGCGGGTTCGTCGCTGGTCTGGCGACCGCTGCGTCCGGCAGCGAATCCGCGAGCCCTGGCTTCGGCGCCGTCAGGCGCGTCGCGCTGCGCGACGGCTGCGTCTTGCCCGACTCGATCTGCGATTTTGCGAGCGCTTCGCGCCGGCCCGCGCGCCTGGCCGCGCGGCATCGGACACCTCAGCGGTTGAGCCACCAGATCGAGAGATTGAGCAGGCCGGCGAACGCCACCCAGGCGAAATAGGGCGCCAGCATTACGGCGGCGGAGCGGCGCACCTGAGCGAAAGCGCGGATGGTGAAGCCCAGCGTCACCAGCAGGAGCAGGAGCAGCAGCAGCGCGCCGCCAGAGCTGCGCAGGCCGAAGAACACCGGCGACCACGCGGCGTTGAGCACGAGTTGCAGAAAGTAGAAACCGAGCGCTACCTCGGCGCGGTGCGAGTGCCGGCGTCGCCAGATCTGCCAGGCGGCGACAGCTGACAGCGCGTAGAGCAACGGCCAGACCACACCGAACATCGCATCCGGGGGCGTCCACGCCGGCTTCTGCAGAGCCGAGTACCAGGCCTCGGCTCGCGGCGACAACGTCGGCGAGGCGAGCGAGCCGACGAGCCCCGCCACGAGATTCGCGCCGAGCAGCGCGATCAGCGCGCGCCACTGACGGGGCTCGGCGCGTAACGAGACCCGATCGTGGATGCCGGGCCGCATCATCGAGGGACGCATGTCGGCCTCCTGCCGTCGAAACTGTCGGCGCGGTGCACGCCGTGCTGCGGAACGGTCCGGAACGAGCAGGATCCGTGCCAGCGCTGCACGCCGGAAACGCGCAACGCAGGGTGTAGGAAGGCGTCCTCGGAATGTAAGTATTGCGCGCTCGATCGCGCGTGTGCTGTGGCGCGGCGTGCTGTGTCGGCGGTGCGCGGTGCCGCGCCGGCTATTCGCGGCGAAAGGCTTGCGGCTCGAGCTGGTGCTTGCGCAGGAGCTTGTAGAACTCCGAGCGGTTGCGCTCGGCGAGGCGCGCCGCCTGCGCCACGTTCCCCTGCGTCATCTGCAGGAGATTCACCAGATAGTCGAACTCGAAGTTGTCGCGGGCGCGCGCGAAGGGCAGGAACTCGCGCGGCTTGTCGCGCAGCGCGTTCTGCACCAGGCCGGCCGGAATCAGCGGCGTGGTGGCGAGCACCACGCACTGCTCGACGACGTTGCGCAACTGGCGCACGTTGCCCGGCCACGGCGCCGAGACCAGCAACTCCAGCGCCTCGTGCGAGAACCCGCTGACCTCGACCACCACTTCGCCGAGCCGCGAGCGGATCGCCTGCAGGAAGTGATTGGCGAGCAGCGGGATGTCCTCGCGCCGCTGCGCCAGGGAGGGAATCTCCAGGCGTACGACGTTGAGGCGATAGAACAGATCCTCGCGAAAACGCCGCTCGCGCACCGCGGCGTCGAGATCCTGGTGCGTCGCGGAGATCACGCGCACGTCCACCGGCATCGATTCGGTCGAGCCTACCGGGCGCACCTCGCGTTCCTGCAACGTGCGCAGCAGCTTGGCCTGAAACTGCATCGGCATGTCGCCGATCTCGTCGAACAGCAGCGTGCCCTCGTGCGCCGACTGCACCAGACCCGCGCGGCTCTCGCTCGCCCCGGTGAACGAACCCTTCTTGTGGCCGAAGAGCTCGGACTCGAACAGCGCTTCGGGAATCGCCGTGCAGTTCACGGCCACGAAAGGCTTGTCGCCACGGCGGCTGGCGCGATGGATCGCACGCGCCAGCAGTTCCTTGCCCGTGCCGCTCTCGCCCTGAAGGAACACGCTCGAATCGCTTTGCGCCACCTTGCGTGCCTGCGCGAGCAGCGCTTCCATCGCCGGACTGCGCGTGACGATGCCTTCGCGCCAGCGCGACTCGTCAGAGCCGGCGGCCGCTGGCACGCCCGCGACGCGCAGCGCGCGGGTGATCACCTGCGTGAGCTGCTCGCTGTCGAAGGGCTTGGTCAGATAGGCAAACACACCGCGCTGCGCGGCGTCGACCGCGTCGGGAATCGTGCCGTGCGCGGTGAGGATGATCACGGGCAGCGTCGGCTGCTGGGAGTGGATGCTGTTGAACAGCGCCATGCCGTCCATGCCGCTCATGCGCATGTCGGTGACGACGACCGCCGGGCGATAGCGCGGCAGTACGGCGAGCGCCTGGCGCGCGCTTTCGGCGCTCTCGACGTCGAAGCCGGCGCGTCGCAGACGGATCGCCAGCAGCCGCAGCAGGCGCACGTCGTCGTCGACGACGAGGATGCGCGCCGCGTCAGCGTTGCGCGTGACGACCTCGGAGCCCATCTCCACAGGTTTCATGGGGTCTGTGGCCCATCGCGGTTCTTGATCTGCGCCTCGAGGGACTTCAGTGCCTCGACCTGGCGCTCGAGCTTCTCGCGCAGATTGCGCTCGCTCTCGAGCTGGCGTCCCAGCGAGTCGATTCGTGTCGTGAGCTCGTTGCGCCGGCGCTCCTCGACCTCGGCCAGGGTCATCAGCTTGTCTTCGCATTCCGTTGCCGCGCATTGCCGCTGAAAGGACGGCAATACACCAAGCAACGCCTGTGCCAACTGCACGTGCACCGAGGTATCGGGTCCCTCTCCGGCGACGCGCGCCAGCAGTTGCGCGGTGCGATCGGGATCGTAGAGCGCCGACTGGCGCTGGCCGGTGATGAGCGCGAGCCGCAGCGCGCGGCCGGCCGACTCGGACGTGTCCTGCAGGCGCTGCAGCTCGCCGCGCAGCGCCTCGTCGCTTTGCTGGCGCACCCAGAGCGAGTAGTCGGCGATCTCCTGCAGCACCTTGTCGTGCTCGTCCGCGCCCGCTTGCGCTCCTGGAGTCGAGGGCGTACCGCGGCAACCTGCGAGCGCCAGCAGCGCGGACACTGCGGCGATCTGCAGCAGAGCCGTCAGGCGCCCGCGGGCGGCGCGCCCGTGATCAGGCCGCTGGTTGCACACTTGGAAGCACCACGCGCACGCACGCCCCTTTGCCAAACCGCGAGTCGACGATCTCGATCCGACCGGCGTGCGCCGCGACGTACTGGCGCGCGATGGTCAGCCCCAACCCCGTGCCCTGTACGTAGCCGGCGTAGGGCGCGCTTCCCTGATAGAAAGGCTCGAAGACCCGCTCGCGCTCTTGCGGCGCGACGCCCGGGCCGTTGTCGGACACTTCGAGGCAGGCCGCGCCGTCACGCGCGCTCAGCGCCACGTCCAGTTCCCCGCCCGACGGAGTGTATTTGATCGCGTTGGACAAGAGGTTGTCCACAACGATCCGCAGCTGGTCCGGATCTCCTGCGATCGTGACCGGATCGAGGGCGATCTGCGAACGAACGCTCTTGGCCGTACGTCCCAGGGCGTGGCTGTCGAAGGCGCTGCGCACGATCTCGTCCAGGCGCAGCGTTTCCTTGCGCGGCGCGCCGCTGCGCGGCACCTGCGTCTTGCCGAACTCCAGCAGGTCCTCGATCAGGCGCTGCAGGTGCTGGCTGCTCTCGCGCATGATCTGCGCGATCTCCTTCTGTTCCTGGCTCAGGCGGTGGTGGCTCTCGTCCATGAGCAGCTCGGATCCCTCGCGGATGCTGGTGAGCGGCGTCTTCAGCTCGTGAGAGATGTGACGCAGGAAGTTCGCCTTCTGTTCCTCCAGCTCGACGATGCGACGGCGCAGCCAGTCGAGCCGGCTGCTGAGCTCCTCGAGATCCTGCGGCCCGCGGATCGACACCGGCGATGAGAAGTCCCCCGAGCCGAGGCGGCGGATCTCGCCGTCGATGCGCCGCAGCGGGCGCGTGATCAGCACGAAGAACAGGATGCCGAGCAACAGCGCCACCGGCACGGCGGCCGCGGTTTGCAGGACCAGCGTGCGTTGCAGGCGTTCGGCGGCCCGGCGCGCGTTGTTGGCTTCGACCTCGATGAGCTTGCTGCTCTCGGCGAGGATCGCGCGCGCCTGCGAGTTGAGCGCGTTCCAGCGCGCACCGACGTCGGCCGCGGAAATGCGCGCCATCGGCTGGCCCTGGGGCGTGAGCAGCTGGCGGTTGAGCTCGTCCTCGGCCTGGATAATGGCGCGCAGGCGATCGCCCCTCGTGCCGCCGAGGTCGAGACTGGAGAGGCGGCGCACCGCGGCGAGAAAGGCGCTCCGGCGCGTCGCGTAGGTGGTGTAGAAATCCCGGTCGCCGAGCACGTAGTACTGTCCGAGGCTGCGCTCCATCGCGGTGAGGTGCTCGACCAGCGCGCGGCTCTCCTGCGTGGCAATTTCGGCTTCCAGCACCGCCTGCCGGCCGCGCTGTGCCAGCCGGTCCACCTGGATGACCGCCGTCACCACAGCCGCGATCAGCGGCACCGCGACCGCCGCGAAGGCGATCACGATCAGGCGCACGATGGAACGGGGACGGGCGAAACTCATCGCCGGATCATAACGGAACGGGCGGCGCCTTCCCGGGTCGGACTATGCGGTGCCGGGCCGAGCGTCGCGCGCAGCAGTCACGGACCAGCGAGCCACCACCGGGAGATGATCCGAAGCCCGGCGGGCGTTCGGCGAATCGTGCACGCTGACTTCGAGCAGACTGCCGCGCGGGCGAGCCCAGATGCGGTCGAGCGCGAACATCGGCAGGAACGAAGGGAAGCTGCGCACGTGCGGCGGGCGGCCGAAGAGCGCGTGCATCCAGCGCAGCGGCCGGCCGAGCGGCAGCCACTCGTTGATGTCGCCGAGCAGCACCAGCGGCTCGTCCACCGGCGTCTCGCCGACCAGCGACAGGATCCTGCGCATCTGGTGACGACGCTCCCCGGGCGTGAGGCCGAGGTGCGTCACGATCACGCGGCTCTCGATGCCCGCGAGCTCGACGTCGACATCGAGCGCCCCGCGCGGCTCGCGCCACGAAAAACTGAGATCGTGGCGGCGCACGCCCAGCACGTGCCCGCGCGTCAGCAGTGCGTTGCCGTAGTGCCCGCGGCGCTTGATCAGGCGCAGGCCGGGCACCGCGGTCAAACCGGTCGCGCGCGCGAGATACTCCAGCTGCAGGCAGGCCGGTGTCTCGCCGGGATTGTTGTCGACCTCCTGCAATCCGATGAGGTCGCAGTGGAGCTCACGCAGTACCTCGGCAACGCGCTGCGCGTCGCAACGACGGTCGCCGCCGATGCAGCGATGCACGTTGTACGTGGCGATGCGGACGATGCGCGCTGCGCCGGTTCCGCCCTCACTGGCCCCGTCGGGGTTCACGGCGCAGCTCCGTGGTGAGCAGCCAGCGACGAACCAGCAGACTCGCAGCCACCAGCGCGAGCACGACGCCGCCGATCAGCCAGTAGTTCACCTGCACCGGATCGCGCAGGCCGGCCTCGAGCTGGTCGCCGAACACGGTGGCGGCGAGCGTGCCGGGCAGCATCCCCAGACCCGTGCCGATCATGAAATCGCGCAGCTTGATGCGGATCGCGCCGGCGATCACGCCTTCGACCGCGAACGGCGCGAGCGGCACGAGGCGCAACGCCGTCATCGCCACGATGCCGCGCTCGCGCAACACCTGGATGATGCGTTCGAGCTGCCGGCCCGAGAGGCGGCGCACCACGCTGCGATCGAGCCGCATGCCGGCGAGGTAGGTGAGGAACGCGGCGAACAGGATGCCGCACATCGACCAGGCGAAGCCGAGCCACGGTCCGAACGCGACCACCGCGAACAGCGTGATCAGCGGCCGCGGGAACAGGATCGCCGCCGAAACGACGTGTGCGCCGACGACCACGAGCGGCGCCCAGCGCTCGCGCGCGAACGCTTGCGCCCAGCCGGTGATGCGCTCGGCGGTGAGGTAGTCCGCGAGCGGCGTGAGCCGCCAGAGCGCAGTGAGGCCGGCAACCAGCAGCACGAGCGCCAGCACTTTCGCCCAATCGCCGACCCGACGACGCACCTCGCTGCGCGGCGCGAACTGGCTGACGAGGTTCTCGAGCTCCACGGGCTGCTCCGGATCCGCGAGCCCCGCGATGCTCATCACCGTTTCCGACGCCTCCGGTTCGTGATCGAGGCGACGCAGCGTGCGGCCTGGCGAGCGCAACGCGTCGATGGCGGCACCGACCGACCGGCCGCGCCCGACCTCGCGCGCGACACGCTCCGGTTCGACTCCGAGGTGCTCCGCCAGCAGCCCGTCGCGAAACGAACGGATGCCGGCGCGCACCTCGGCACGGCCCTGCGCCTGCACCGTGAGATCGCACTCGGTGTCGAAACCCATCGAGCGATTGCTGACGTTGGCCGAGCCGATACGCAGCCACTCGTCGTCGACCACCATGACCTTGGAATGCACGTCGATGCACGTGCCTTCGGCGAGCCCGTCGATGTACGGGTAGCAGACGTGCAGGCGACCGTGCGTATCCGCCTGGCGCAGGCGCGCGATGAGCGCCTTGCGCAGGTTCTGCATCGTCAGCTCTTCCAGCCAGCCGTGGCTGAGCAGGCGCAGCACGATGACGACCTCGGGTCCGTCCGCCTCGGCGAGCCGGGCGGCGAGAGCTTCGCCCACGCGGTGCGCGGTGAAGTACTGGTTCTCGATGTAGATGGTCTCGCGCGCCGCCGCGATCATGTCGAGATACAGAGTCTCGATCTCGCGTACCGCCTCGCGCTCGTCCGAGCGCGGCTGCGTCCGCGCGATGGCGACGTCGAGATCGCGCAGGTCCGGCGTCACCTTCGCGGGCCAGGGATCCACGGCGCGGGCGTTGGTCGCGAGGTGGCGGCCCGTGGCTCGCCGCCAGCGTTCGCGCGCCAGCTCGCCGAGCGCGCGTGCCGCACGCCCGTCGACCATCATCATCACGTCGTGCATCGGCGGATAAGGAGCTGCCTCGTTGCATCGCCGCGCGTCGCCCGGGCAATGCGCGCGCGTGTCCCAGCGCTTGCAGGTGAGGTCCATGCCGCCGCAGAAGGCCACGGCGTCGTCGATGACGACGATCTTCTGATGATGCGATCCGGTCACCGGGTGCGTGTTGTCGTAACGCACGCGCACGTGACGATGCGGCTGCCAGCCGAGCCCGTACACGGACGGAAACTCGCGATCGGTGCCGAACACCATCGGGTAGTCCCAGATGAGGATGCGCACCTCGAGTCCGCGGCGGTGGCGCGCCAGGTGATTGAGGAAGTCGCCGAGCCGCGCCGGCAGATCGGCACCTGAATCGCGCGCGCCGCGGCTGCAGGCGCGAGGATTGTCGTTGCGGGCGTGCCCCGCGTCGTTGCCGGTGTGCCCCGCGTCGTTGCCGGTGTGCCCCGCGTCGTTGCGGGTGTCGCCGGCGCCGGTAGCTTCGGCGCGCAGCAGCGTGCGGCTGTTGAAATCCCACGCGAGAATGATGATGGAGTCGCGCGCGCGCGCGGCCGCGGCAGCAAATGCGTGGAAATACTCCTCGCCGTCCACGAGCAGCGCGGCGCGCTCGGCGCGGGCCACGCGCCAGCAGTTTTCTCCCGGCCGGAACAGGCTCGGCGCACGATCCGCCTGCGCACTCGCCTCCTCCTGCCTGCGATTCTCCCGTTTACGCATCCCTGCGCGCGATGACATCTGTGCCCCGGCGTTCCCGAGCAGTCATGGATGGGTGGGCTTTCAGCGCGCGCCGCGCGAAGCTTCGTAGAGCGGCTGCACGCGCGGCAGCGCACTCTCGAGGTCGCGAATTCGCGAAGGCCCGGAAGGGTGCGTGCTGAGAAACTCCGGCGGGCCGCCCCCTTCCTGCGCGCGGCCCATCTTGTTCCAGACGTCGATCGCGCCGCGCGGGTCGTAGCCGGCACGCGCCATGAGCTCCAGGCCGATGCGATCGGCCTCTGCTTCCTGCTCGCGGCTGTGCGGCAGCTGGAACGTCACGGTCGCGAGCATGTTGGCCAGATCCACGGTGCCCTGTTGCGCGCCGGCCACGACCGCGACACCGGTGATGGCGAGCTGCTGCGCGTAGGCGCGCGACATGCGCTCGCGGCTGTGCTCGCGCAGCGCGTGGGCGATTTCGTGTCCGATGACTGCGGCCAGCTCGCCGTCGGTGAGATCCAGGCGCTCGACGAGCCCGGAGTACACCATGATCTTGCCGCCCGGCATGCAGTACGCGTTGAGCTCCTTGCTGTCCTGTACGTGGATCTCCCAGTTCCACTTGAGCGCGTCTTCGCGGAACACGCGCGCCTGCGGAATCAGCCGCTCGGAGATGCCGCGCACGCGCCGCACCAGTTGCTGGTTCGTGTCGAGCGCGTTGCTGGTGCGCGCCTTCTGCAGCTCCTGGGCATAGGCCTGCGCCGCCGCCTGATCTACCTGCTCGGTCGACACGATCATCTGTTGCTTGCGCTCGACGCCGACGGCACCCGCCGACGTGGTCTGCACTGTCTGGCACGCGGCCACCAGTGCGAGCGCGGCGACGCATGCGGCGGCCGTGGTGAGTTTCAGGCGCTGCAGGCTCGTGCGCTTGAAGCTCGTGCGCTTGAGGCTCGTGCGTTTCAGGCTGATTCGTTCCATTGCGACTCCGTGCCACGCAACTCGCGCGACCTTCCTTGAGACTGCGTCGCCCCGCGATCCGGTTCCCGCGTACGACGTCGCCCCTGAGCGACACGCAAAATTCTGGCCGTGCCGGACGTCCGCCCGTTGCAC
>Ga0187894_10006397_pt1 | contig 11570 bp, 5 predicted proteins | sample GBC1701081metaG_FD_136650 | JGI IMG/M metagenome (GOLD analysis project Ga0187894, IMG submission 136650) | White microbial mat communities from a lava cave in the Kipuka Kanohina Cave System on the Island of Hawaii, USA - GBC170108-1 metaG ...
GGCCTCGTTTAGTCGCTGCTGATTGATGGTTTTCCGATGCGCGCGGGCTGCAGCGATTCGCCGCGCGCGCTCGTCTCGAACTTCTTCAGGCTTGCCACAATGCCAGATCACCGGCGCCATGTAACCCAGGGCCGCGTGTAGTCGCTCGTCGTTGTAGTGGCGCACCAAGCTTGCCATCGTGGCCGCAGCCTCGAGATACTCGCCACCGTAGTCGTCGTTCGTCTCATCGCGCACCGTGCCATTGAAGCGCTCGACGATGCCGTTGGATTCCGGGTGCCGCAGACGCGTCTTGATATCGATCAGGTTGTGCGCCTTCACCACCGCCGCCACATCTCGATTGACGAACTCGCTTCCGTGATCGTGCACGATCCGCGGCTTGGCATCGCCGGCCGCTTCCAGCGCCGCCTGCAGCTCGATCGACACCGACGCGCCATCGAGCCGGGTCAGCAGTTTGTGGTGCACGATGTAGCGGCTGTACGCATCGATGAAGCTGACCAGAAAGTAGAACCGGCAGGCGACCCACACGTACATCACGTCCGTGTGCCACTGCTGGTTAGGCCCCGAGGGCTTGAAGTCATAGACCCCCGAAGAGCGCTCCGAGCGCTTCCAGCGGTGCAGCAGATCCGCCTCGCAGAGCACTCGATACACCGTGCTTTCCCCCACGCAGACCAGTCCCGCATCGATCATCATCCACGTGAGCTTGCGGTAGCCCACTTTCGGAAGCCGCAGCGCAAAGCCGCAGATCGCCTCCCGCTCCTCGGGCAACAGCTCGTACACCCGGCACGGCTTGCTCACACGATCCTTGAGGCTCTCGCGCCGCTTCCAGGCGTAGTACACGCTGCGCGGAACGCCGAGCGCGTTCAGAGTGCGCTCGGCGTTCCAGCCAGAGCGGGTCTTCGTCTGCTTCACGATCGCAATCACTTGCGCTTTGGTCTCGCCAGGCACTCGGGCGAGCTCCTCCAACCTCAGATCTTTTTTTTCATCTCCAGGTTCTCCGCCGTGATCTCCGCGATCACCGCCCGCAACCTCGCGATCTCCGCCGCCTGGCGCGCCTCGGCATCGCTCTTGCCAGGCCGCTTGCGGGCGTCCTGCTGCAACGCGCTCGCCGAACCTCTCTCCGCCACCGCTCGCCAGCGATATAACACCGAGGGCGACAATCCCCGCCGTCGACACACCTCGCTCACCGTCACGCCAGGCTGCTCAGCCTCGCGCAAAATCTCCACCTTCTGCTCCGCCGTGTATCGCGTCCGCGATTCTCGCTTTTCCATGATCTTCGCTCCGTCCGCTTCGCCGCAGCAGCCGTGCAAAGTCTCTCATTTTCACCGCCGCGTTTTGTCCGGAAGTCGATGAAGCTACACAGCCGGCATTCGGACACGCTTGGCCGAGGTAGCAGGTTCTCGTTTGGAATCATCAGCGAACCACTTCGCTCTCTCCTCAACTACGCCAAGAGAACTGCTTCAAGTCTCTCATCAAGGATGGCAAGAGAGCACGCGGTGAACGCCGAAGCGGAGGAAGCTCGGCTCCACGCTTTCACAGTCCTCGGTACCACGTAGCGACACATCGTTCACACGATCTGAAAACCGAGTATCTGGTCGATCGCAGCAGAAATGGTGATTGCGGGCGCAGTCGCTGCCCAATCGCGCATCAGGCGATCCCGCAACCTGAGTTGTCACGCTGACTTTCTTCTTGATAACGAAACATTTCGCTAATAACCTGCCGTCCGCCGGAGCAGACCACGGAGCCTGATCCGGCACGCAGAGCCAGAGCTGACGGGTGCACGGACTGGACCAGGGAGAAGCAAGGCGAGCGCTCATGCGTCCTCCCATAGTTCGCCGCCAAGAAGACGCCCAATTGCCAGGTTGGTGCTGCGTCGAAGATTCGGCAACACAGCGGGAAACGGGATGCCCTGAGGGAGGGCTGTCATGACAAGGTCGAAGAAGGGCTTCGTCGCGGGCGGGTTACGCGCAACGATTCTGATCGGGTGTGCCCTGGCTCTGTCCGCAAGCGCGGGCACATTGTGGGTCGCCGAATCGCGCGGCACGCTCAAGCTGAACGCCCTCGATGGCGCCATAGTCCTCGAAATCCCCGAGACCCCCTGGGGCACCGGAGCAGTCGGTGTCGATCCGATCAATGGGAACATCTGGACCTGGGGCGACCAGCGTCTGCGCGGATTCGATCGTGACGGCGTCAACTTCCTTGACGTAGCTTCAGGCAGCTACCCGCAGTGGGAGCATCCTAACGACATAGTCGTCGACGGCGATGCCGGAAACATCTGGCTCAATCTGGGCAGCAACCTCTATCGCCTCGACTTGACCGGGCAAGTCGTCGGCTCACTCCTGAACTACGGACCAACCTGCAACTCCCTGACTCTCGACCGCGAGCAGTCGCGCCTCTGGCTTTGCGCGAACAACTCAGTCAGAGCGTTTGACGCGAATTTCCAGCAGGTAGTGAGCCTGCCGCTCTCGGGCGGCGTCGTCAGCCGCACCGCGTGGGACAGCTACCGCGACGAGCTGTGGGTTGCGATAGACGACAAACTGCGGCGATACGATGACGCCGGTGTAATGACGTTTGAGATGCTGAACCCGGCCGGCACGACCAACACCTACTTCCTGAGACCCGATGGTCGCGGCGGTTTGTGGTTGGGGTCCGAGACGCAGTTCGTCTACATCGATCCTACCGGAGCGGTGGGATCGTGGTTTACGCCGTTCCAGGACTTCAGCGTCCTCTTCATTTTCGACGCGGTCGTGCATCCGGTCGATGCGTCGATCTGGATTGGCAACGAAGTGCACGTCCGGCGGTTCTCAACAGCAGGAGTGCAGCTGCAGGATCGGTTCCTTGACCTCGGCGATGGGAACGATCGATATCTGGTGAACATGGACATTTTCGAGGACCAGTCCCGGCCGGTCCTCGAGTTTTCACAGCCCGGAGACAACAGCGCGACCAACCAGACACAGCCGACTCTGCGGCTTGTCTTCCTCGACCCTGGCTCCGGCATCGACGACGAGACGCTTGAACTGACACTGAACGAAGCGCCGCTTGCCGCAAACTGCACGATAGACGCGCTCGGGGCAGAGTGCGTGCCGAACGCCGCGCTTGTGGATGGGCCGAAGACAGTCGCGGCGCGGATCAGTGACACGGTTGGGAACGAATCTGATCCGGCGACCGTACGCTTCACTGTCGACACGGTTGCGCCCCAAATCAGCGTTTCGAGCCCGGCGAATGGTGCGGTAACCAACCAGTCCAGCATCATCGTCCTCGGCGCATTGAGTGAGCCCGCCACGCTTCGGATCAACGGCACGCTCGTCGGCCTCGACGGTACCAACAATTTCAGCTTCACGGCCTCGCTCCAGGAGGGTCAGAACGCCTTTGCGTTCGTCGCGACCGACAACGCGACGAACGCGACGACAGTGAATCGCAGTGTCACGCGTGACACGCAGGCGCCGAGCGTGCCCCAGGTCGGCATCATCGGCGTCGGCGCTCCATCCGCCGGAATGGTGACGATCACGGGCCAGGCAGGGAGCGTTGAGGCGAACGCTCTGGTGCAGGTCACGAATCTGCGCACCGGTCTCAGCGTCACCGTCGCGGCAACGGCGGAGGGTTCGTTCGTCGCGCAGATTGCAGGCGAAGAAGCGGATCAGCTTCAGATCCGAGCGATCGACGCGGCGCAGAACCTGAGTGATCCCGCGCAAACCTCCGTCCCGGGCAATTTGCCGCCGAACCCGGCTTCGGTGGCGACCCCGCTCACGGCGACGGGGATCACGCCCTTCGCAGAGTCTGTGGCGTTCCTCTACAGCGGAGCGAATCCGATTCAGACGGGCGTCGCGGGCGGCGCTATTGAGGCAGAGCGTGCCGCAGTGGTACGCGGATCGGTTACGACCCGCACCGGCTATCCCCTCGCCAATGTCGTCGTCTCGGTCAAGGGCCACCCTGAGTTCGGCGAGACACGTACGCGCATCGATGGGCGATTCGACCTCGCCGTCAACGGCGGCACGGTGCTGACGCTGGACTATCAGCGTAGCGGATACCTGCCGCTGCACCGGTACGTGGACACCCCGCAGAGAGACTACGTGCTTGCTGGCAACGCGGTGATGATCCAGGTCGACCCAGCCGTTTCCGAGATTGCGCTGAACACGATGGTGTTCCAGTCGCACCAGAGTTCCGTGACGACGGACTTGGATGGCGATCGGCGCGTCACGCTCATGGTTCCGCCAGGAACGACGGCGACGATGACGCTGCCTGATGGGTCAACGCAGCCGCTTACCACGTCAATGCGCGTGAGGGCCACAGAGTACACCATTGGCGTCAATGGCATCGAGGCGATGCCTGCTCCTCTCCCGCCAACCTCCGCATACACGTATGCGCTTGAACTGAGCATCGACGAAGCCAACGCAGCGGGTGCCCGCCGAGTCGACTTCAATCAGCCGCTCCCCGTATATCTGGAGAATTTCCTGAACTTCCCCATCGGCGAAGAAGTTCCGATCGGTTTCTATGATCGCGGCCCCGCAGCCTGGATTCCCTCGGAGAATGGCCGGGTAGTTCGCATTCTCGCCATCGCCGGCGGCATCGCGGACGTTGATGTGGATGGGTCTGGCGAAGCGGCCGGACCGCAGGAGCTGATGACGCTCGGAATCACGACCGCCGAGCGTCAGCGGCTCGCGAGTCTCTATGCGGTCGGAGCGTCGTTCTGGCGATTCCGCGTCACGCACTTCTCGCCGTGGGACTGCAACTTCCCGTACGACTTGCCTTCGGATGCCGTTCCTCCGCCGGACTTCGATGCTGAGTCCATGGACCCGGACAGCGACGAAAGCGACGAATGTCAGGGTTGCACCATCGAGGCGCACTCACAGGTGCTCGGCGAAACCATCCCAATCGTCGGAACGCCCTACGCGCTGAACTATCGGAGCGATCGCGCCGCGGTCGGCACCTTCGAGTTCCCGATCACCGGTCCGACTATCCCGCCCAGCCTGGCGATCGTAAAGGTTCGCGTGGCAGTTGCCGGACGCGATATCTACAACACGACGATAGGCGGTGAATACTCGCCGCCAGGTGCTGCACCTGCGCCCAACCAGACAGTGTCCGTGCTCTGGGATGGGCGCGACAGCTACGGTCGCGTCGTGCCCGGCATTGCTGCCGCCACGGTCACGGTAACGTACGGCTACCTGCCGAACTATTCAGAGGCGCCTGGGCTTCTCGCTTTCGGCTTGGCTTCACGCTCTGGCGCAACCGTGAGCCAGTATCGGGGCGGAAACGCTAGCGTGCTCGTGCCGCGACTCATTCTGGTTGAGCGTAGGAAAGTCGTTCCGATGCGATCCCGCTCGCCGGCCGCCGCGCATCTGGGCGGTTGGACGATGAGCGCGCACCATACGTTGGAGCTGAGTGCACCTTCAGCCGGTCGGTCCAGATTGGTTCTGGGCGACGGAGCGCGGCGCGAGCTGAGTAACGTTGCCCCCGTGATTCAGGCTGCGAGTTCCGGGTTTACAAGCCGCATCGAAAGCTTGACTGTGGAATTCGGCAGCACGCCGATAATGGCGATGAGCGACGGTACGTTGGTACTGCAGAGTGTTGTAGTCGCGGGTGGAGGAAGTTCCCCTCCAGCGACGGATGTCGCCGCGACGGCGGCAACCTTCCCGCCACTAATGGGTGTCGCGGCGGTCGGCTTGGATCAGTATTTCACCGCAGGCAACCGAGTCTGGCGTAGACGTGGCAATGGCCTGCTCACGCACATTGCAGGAACTGGAGCCGCAGGGTCCTCAGGCGACGATGGTCCCGCGACTAGTGCGACGCTTGCGGCGCCCACGGGAATTCTGCGTGCGCCTGATGGAGCCCTGCTTGTGGCCGAATCCGGTGGACACAGGATTCGTCGAATCGGTCCTGACGGAAGGATCACGACGTTTGCGGGCACAGGCGTTGCCGGCTTCTCAGGTGATGGCGGCATGGCCACCAGTGCCCAGCTAAATAGCCCGCGTGGCCTCGCACTGACGGCGAGTGGCGCGCTGCTCGTTGCGGATGAGGGAAATCGGCGTGTTCGACGCATTGATCCGACTGGCCGCATCACGACAGTGGCTGGCAGCGGTAGCGCTTGCGTCGATCCCGAATCCCTTTGCGGCGATGGTGGAGCAGCAATCAGTGCTTCGATGACTTCTCCGCGTCACGTCGCCGTCTTCTCAAACGGCGAGATCGTGATCGCCGACGCCGGCACACGCCGGGTTCGAGCTGTTCGATCCGATGGGGTCATGGTTACGATCGCGGGCAACGGTCGCGCGTGGACGACCGCGCCCGAGGGGGACGCGGGCGCATCCGTGCTTGCCACACTGTCGGACGAGATCTCGGTTGCCACGAGCGCGGGCGGCGACACATTCGTTGGCGATCGGAACAGAGTGCGCGTTGTCAGGCGCCTAGGTCCCAACCAGAATCCTACGGGGCTTTCCCTCGCCTCGGAAGATGGCCGCGAGCTCTACCAGTTCGACGTGAGCGGTCTTCACCTGCGTACGCTGGATACGCTCACCGGCGTCGAGATTCACCGCTTCTCATATGATGGAGGTCGACGCCTGATCTCAATACGGGACCGCTCGGGCAATCTCACCACGATTGAGCGAAGCCCGGCGGGTGCTCCGCTCGCCGTGGTTGCTGCTGACGGGCAACGAACCGCGCTGACGCTGGATGCGAATGGGTTCATCGCGTCGGTCACCAATCCGGAGAATGAAGTTATCCGCATGGAATACTCCACGATCGGCCAGCTCACGAGGTACACCGACGCACGAAACAATGCGTCTACATATGTGTACAACACAGCGGGTCGTCTGGTTCGCGACACGAACGCAGGCAGCGGAGGCTGGGTGATCACCAGGACAACGAACCAGAGCGGTGGAACGGTATCTATGACGAGCGCAGAGGGTCGTACATCGGAGTTCACCACCGCGATGACCAGCGTGGGTGATCGCAATGTGGCTACGCGCTACCCCGACGGTACTCAGTCCACGCTTTTGTTGCGAAGAAATAACTCATCGGAGCAACAGCTTCCCGATGGCACACAGCTGATCACGCTGTTCGCGCCAGATGGGCGCTTTGGAGCAGCGGCTCCGACTGCAAGCAGTTCCATCGTGCGAACGCCATCTGGGTTGACTCGCTCAGCGAGCGCGGCAAGGTCCGTGACGCTTGCGAGCATGAGCGATCCATTGAGTGTGGTAGCAGCCACGGAGACCGCGACACTCAATGGAAGGCAGTGGGTGAGTTCGTTCACTTCAGCGAATGGGAGTCGAATCACCACGACGACGCCGGAGGGACGGACTACGGAATCAACCCTGGATTCGCTCGGTCGAATCGTCGAGTTCTCGACGCTGGAGATCGAGGCGACCCGTTTGACGTATGACGCTCGTGGCCGGCTGGGGGCTGTAGAGAGCGGTGAAGGCGCAGACCTGCGCAGAACTACCGTCAGCTACTACGTGAATGGAGTTGCAGCGGGCCTTCCGGAAAGTATCACGGACCCTGAAGGGCGCGTGAGCAGCTTTCAGTACGATGCAGCTGGCCGGATGACGCGCCAGACTCTGCCGGGCGGCCGCGAGGTTGCCTTCGCGTATGACGAGAATGGCAATCTCGCCTCCCTCACGCCGCCAGGGCGTGCGGCGCACGTCTTCACCTACTCGTCTCTGGACGCGCCGGCTAGCTACTCGCCGCCTGCGGCAGGACTGCCGAATGCGGCAACGACCTACGCGTACAATCTTGATCGCCAGCTAACCTCTGTTACGCGTCCGGACGGCCAGCAGATTGTCTTCGGGACAGACTCAGCCGGGCGGCTGAGTACGCTGACGACGCCGCGTGGAATCACGCAATTCTCCTACGCCGCTTCGACGGGGCAGTTGCAGGGCGTAACTGCGCCCGAAGGAGAGGCACTGACGTTCGCCTACGACGGATTCCTTCCAACCGGCGTTACGTGGAGCGGCGCGGTGAGTGGTGGTGTGACCTTGGCCTATGACACGGACTTCTCGGTCTCGGCGATCTCGGTGAACGGACGGAGCGTGCCGTTTCTCTACGACAGCGACGGCCTCGTAACCAGCGCAGGCGTGTTGGGTATCGGTCGGTCGCTTGATAGCGGGAGGGAGACGGGCACTGCGCTCGGGATCGTGACAACGGAGAATGCGTATAACGCGTTCGGCGAGCTCGAAGCGTTTTCCGCCGCGCGGACCACGTCGTCTCAATCGGACGTGGCGGATCAGATACGCGCAGAGATCGCCGAGCTTGGCGGATACATCAACTCAATCTGGACGATTTGCCAGTTCAACTTTGGTCAATCGCAGTTCGGTGCTCTGGTGACGGCTGCGGAAGGATTGCCGATCAATACGGAATCCTATGACACAGCATTTGCGCAGTTCCGAAGTGTGTATCTGGGCAGCATTCGACCCAACGCGCGCTTCGAGTGCTCGTCGGAGGGTGACGCGCTCGTCACGCAAGCTGATGCATCGATTGCGCAGCTCGACGTTCTACGTGACGAACTGGATGAAGCGGCAGAGGGTGGCTCGGAGATTCTGCTGTCCACCCAGTATGCTCGCGACCGATTGGGTCGAATCACCCAGTTGACGGAGCAGGTGCTTGGAACGGAGGTGGTGTACGACTATTCGTACGACGCTGCTGGCCGGCTAAGCCAAGTGCTCACCGATGGAGCAGTCTCCGAGAGCTACACATACGATGCGAACGGGAACCGGCTGACCGCCACCGGAAGTCCCGCGACCTACGACGATCAGGACCGGCTGCTCACAACAGGAAACGTGTCCTTCACATACACGCCTAACGGCGACCTATTGACCAGAGTAGAAGGGGGGCAGACGACGACGTACTCCTATGACGCGCTAGGTAACTTGATGAGCGCTCAGCTCCCCGATGGTCGAGTCATCAGCTACGTTTTCGATGGCCAAAACCGACGAGTCGGGAAGCGCATTGACGGTGCGCTGGTGCAGGCGTTTCTCTACCAGGATCAGCTGCGCGTGGTTGCCGAACTGGATGCCAGCGGCAACGTGCTGAGCCGCTTCGTCTATGGCACGAAGACAAACGTACCGGATTACATGCTCCGTGACGGGTTCACCTACCGAATCGTTTCAGATCATTTGGGCAGCCCTCGTCTCGTGCTCGACGCGGCGACCGGCAACGTTCTGCAGCGGATTGGCTATGACTCGTTCGGCAGAATCACGTCAGACACCAACCCCGGGTTCCAGCCTTTCGGCTTCGCGGGCGGCCTCTCTGACGCGGATACGGGCTTTGTCCGGTTCGGTGCGCGTGACTACGACCCGCAGGTTGGCCGATGGACTACGAAGGATGCGATTCTGTTCGATGGCGGAGATACAAATCTGTACGGATACGCCGTGCATGACCCGATCAACCTCATCGATCCGGATGGCGAGGCCCCGAGTCTGCCGCAGGGATTCGTCGATGCCGTCACAGGTTTCGGTGATGGAGTGTTTTCCGCGGTCACTTTTGGTTACGGTGATCTGGAGAGCATCCGCGATGCGGCGGGTATCGATGGTGGCGTGGATGAGTGCTCGGGCGCGTACGGAGGCTTCAATACCGCCGGTAGGTATGTCGGCGCCGGAGCGGTCGGCGGTGCCGCGTTGAAGGGTCTGGCTGCTCTCAGCAAGTTCAACGCTCTGCGGTTCTTGAATCAGAATCGATGGCTGAGGGTTGGAGCAGGAAAGCCAGGGCCAGGTCAAGCGAAGGTACCCATGCTTCGCGTCGGGCCGTCCCCATGGAACACAAGAAACGCCGCCGGGGCATACTCAGCGACCAAGACTTGGCTTACTCACTGGAGGATCTGATTGAAGTTTCGGTGGCCATTCGCAAGAAGCGATCGCGGGGAGCCGTTCAAGGTCTTTGACCCGCGTCGCGGCGACGATTTCAAGTTCGGGCCTTTGGACGACGGTAGTGTCGTGTCGTCGAGAGACCGCAATCTTGCGGTCATTCAGGTTGGTCGGGCGTTCTGGTTGCAGTCGTCGCTCCGTGTGCGCGCGGCAGCGCTTTCATGCCTCCAACTCAACGGTGGCAAGGGCTTCGCTTGCGCGTTCGCTACGCCGCGGCACGTCGAGGATGCTCTGCCAGGAAACGCCAAGCGAGGAAAGGAAGGATTGCTCAGTCATTTTGCGGCGACGCCGGACGGTTTCCGCAGCGCATTCAGCCTTTTCGAGGCGTTGGAGTACGGAGAGCTGACCATCGGCCGTTCGGTCGATGAGTTTGGGGCCGGCGATCTCGGCGCGAAGGAGGGAAGCGGGTCTTTGCGCGCAGAAGAGTTTGATCTGCTGTTCGTCGTTCAAAGGTTGAAGAACGTTGACTGGTTCGTTTCGTTTTACGCAGACACTGGCGATGCCTTGATCGGGCTTGCGGACGTTGCTCAACTCGACTGCCTCGTCCGCAAGCTGAGGGAAGGCGGATAGCGGTCATAGCATTGAGTGTGGATGCCAATCCCGGTGGTTTCGGACGAGTTCGCCGCGCGAAGACGTATGCCAGTCGCCAGTGCATCGATCGGAGCGCTGGGCTTCATACAGGGGTTTTTCTTTCTCGCGGTAGCCACCAAGACGGCGCGCTGCGACGACACCTGGTCACCGTATGGGGAAGGCTCTGGTTTATCGGATTACTCGCGAGCACGGGAATGCCGCTGATCGAGGCGGCCGTTCGCCGCGCGCGACGATCTTCAAGTAGTAGATGAGCATGCGGAACGGTCACTACCGGCAAGGTATGGTTCAACGGCCTGCTGCGGTTGCTTTGGGCTTTCTCGGCCTCATGCATTCGACTCTCGTCGAGTCCTCCGGCTACTCGGCAAGTGGGTGGGAGGAGGGCTTGCGCGGATATGAGTCGGCGCTGGCGGACGCAGAACGCAATGCCCAGCCTATGATCATCTATTTCAATACCGAGTGGTGCCCGTGGTGCCGTCAGCTCAATGAGAGATATCTGCCGGACTCTCGCGTGAGGTCGGTGCTTCGGGAGTTCGTCAAGGTTTCGGTGAATCCGGAGGATGGCGACCGCGAGCGCCGTCTCTTCGAGCAGTTCGGCGGCGGCGGGTATCCGGGTTTCTTCGTTGCTTACCCTGCCGGGGATGCGCAGCCCGTCAAGCTGTCTCCGTTCAGAAAGGATGGCCCCTGGACGCCGGAGAGATTCGCGCAAGAGATCAACGAGCGAGTTGCGATCTTGTTCGAGCGAAACGGCATAGCGCTCGCGCGTACCGGCGATTGCGATGGCGCCCTCGAGTACTTTGAAGCCGCGCTCGAGTGGACTGAACAGAGGCAGGCGAACCTCTACTACAACATCGGTCGTTGTTACCACGCTCAGGCGAGTCAGCAGCGCGATCGCGATCTCCTGTCGCGCGCGAAGTCGTACTACGAGAAGGCGCTGGCGCACGATTCGAGTCACGCAGCAAGCCGGAAGGCACTGGAAGCACTGCACAGGTGAGCGGCGTGACAGGAGCACTATAGCGTGGGCACGGTATGGGGTACGCCGAGGCGTCGGCTGCGCAGGCAAACGCCAATCCCGCCTCGCAGTTTGTTCAAACGGCCGCACGAGGGCGTGACTTTCGACTGGCATCAGGACATTCA
>Ga0187894_10006398_pt1 | contig 11569 bp, 5 predicted proteins | sample GBC1701081metaG_FD_136650 | JGI IMG/M metagenome (GOLD analysis project Ga0187894, IMG submission 136650) | White microbial mat communities from a lava cave in the Kipuka Kanohina Cave System on the Island of Hawaii, USA - GBC170108-1 metaG ...
ATGCGAACCTGCCGACTCAAGGGTTCGGCTTTCGGATAGCACCGGCAGGATACCGAAGGCGATCGTGCTTGCCGGATTTCCGCTCAGGCTGGTGCACCAGGCATGCGATGTGCCTCGCCTGCCTTGCCGGACTGATGGCTCTTTTCAAGGCCGCGGCCTCCTGCCAGGCTGTGTGACGGTCACGACACCGTCGGCGGGGTGCATTGACGAGAGTTGGGAAATTTCCCGTGGCACGACTGGCGAGGTGGGCGAGGAGGCCAGAAATGAGCGATTCTCGGCAAGGGCAGAAGGCCTCCCTTCCAAAACTGCTGAAGGCGACGGTCATCGGCGGGTTGTTGTTTCTATTGCCGCTGATACTCGTGTTGATCCTTCTGGGTCACGCCTTCCGGCTCGCCGGCAAGGTAGCGCGGCCGATCTCGGAAGGCCTGAGAGTGGACACCCTCATCGGGCCGGCAGGAGAGGCCGTTCTCGCTGTGCTGGTGCTCGTGCTTGTTTCGCTTGCCGCCGGCCTCGCCGCCCGCACCAGGACGGGCAAAAGCATGATGCGCTGGTCCGAGAGCTCCTTCCTGGGCGGCCTGCCGCAGTATCAGATGGTCAAGAGCATGGCCCAAGGCTTGGCCAAGGTGGAGAGTGCCGAAGGCATAAGCCCGGCCCTCGTCAATATCGAGGAAGCCTGGCAGATCGGTTACGTGCTCGAGTCGCTGGAAAACGGCTGGATTGCCGTGTTTCTGCCGCAGGCGCCGACGCCCATGTCCGGCAACGTCATGTACCTGCCTGCGGAACGGGTACGGCCATTGCAGATCACGATGGCGCAGGCCATCGCGATCGTGAAGCGCATGGGAATCGGGTCCGCCAAGGCACTGCGCGGCGCCGACCTTTCGCTTCCGGTACCGGCGCGATGATCGTCCGGCCGTAGCGCCCCCAGGCATGTGCCGATGCCGACAGGCCACCCTACTTCAAGACCTCGTCCGACGCGGCCTGGATGCGGCCGCTGCGTTTTGCCGCCGCCAGCGCGTCGTAGTCCTGCTCGGTCTGCCTGAGGTAGGCCAGCGCGAACCTGGCGATGGCGTCGTCCAGCGCGGCGCTGTTGCCGCAGTAGCCGGCGATCATCGACGGGTCGCCGGACTTGGCGTGCGCCAGCGCCAGCGCCCAGCCGCACAGGCCCCAATAGCCGGAGAGGCCGTCGAGCCCTGCCTTGTTGCCTTCGACGAACTTGACGCCGCCCTTCATGTCGGCCAGCTGGCGGACATAGAAATCGCGGCCCTCGTTGCGGCCCCAGCCGAGGAAGATGTCGGGCGAGCCCTGTGTCAGGCGCTGGCCGACCACGACGCGCTGGCCCTGGTTGTCGAACGACAGCGTCGCCTCGATATAGGGCGCCAGCACCGACGCCTGGGCTTCCTTGATCTGCAGGAAGAGCGGATCGTCGGCATCGATGCCCTGCAGCAGGACCACCCAGCAGCTGGTGCCGACACTGCCGACACCCACGACCTTGCGCGCCACGTCGATGATGCGGTAGCGCGACAGCAGGCGCCTGCGGTCGTTCGGCAGCGATTCGAGATAGGCGCGCAGCGTGTGGCCGAGAGCGACGTCCGCCGGCGTGCCGGTCTCCAGGTGCGTCTCCCGCACGATCAGCGGCACGTCCTCGACGATGCGGTGCTCGCCATTGACCTGCTCGGTCATCTTGTCGAGCGTCCGGATGTGGCCCTTGGCCCGCGCCGCGTCCATGAGACGCTCGGCGCCGCGGCGTTGCCGCGGCGGGACCGCGTCGAGGATGACGCGCTCGTCGATGGTCTCGTACCAGACCTGGAGATAGCCCGTCTCGCCGTAGCGCCTGATGCGCTTGCGGTAGGAGCGCACGATGGCACGCGCGGCGGCCGTGGCCTCGTGCTTGTCGCCGCCCATGAAGCGGACCGCCACGGCGGCGCTCGCCGCGAGCCGCTTGAGGTCCCATTCCCACGGGCCGGGATGGACCTCGTCGAAGTCGTTGATGGCAAACACCAGGTTGCGCTCGGCCGAGGCGTAGAGCCCGAAATTGGCGACGTGCATGTCGCCGCAGGCAGCCACCTGCATGCCGCTGACCGGCGTGCGCGACAGGTCGCCCGCCATCACCGCCGCCGAGCCGCGCAGGAAGGCGAAGGGCGACGCCAGCATGCGCCCGTAGCGCACAGGCACCAGCTTCTGCACGCGGCCCGCGTTCTGCTGCTCCAGGATCGCGACCGGGTCGGGCCGGTCGGAGCGCTTTTCGTAACGCCCGTGCGCCGCACGCGGCACTTTCTCGCGCAGCGCCTTGCCGGCCGCCAGCCGTTCGGCGATCGACGGACGCCGCGCCGTGAAGTTCTCGAGCAGCGCCATGTGCTCCCTGGCGGTGAGCATGTGGGCGTAGCTCTGGTCGATGTTGGCCTGCAGACTGACGACGCTCATGGTCCGCTCCCTACTTGTGCTGGAATACGGTGACGCCGTTCCAGTCGCGCGGCAGGCCGCGCTCGACGAATACATCGCAGCGTTGAGCAAAGGTCTGGCACGGGCCGTCCGCCGGATGCTCATGGGCGAGAGCGTGGAAGGCACGGGATGCGCCCGCCATGTCACCGCGGCGGTAAGCGGCCAGGGCGTCGTTCCACCTCGACAGGAAAATGCTGCGCTTCTCGTGCGCCGGCGAAGCGGCGGCATCCGCTTCCGCCATCGGCTCGTAGAGGTCAAGCGCGAGAATGGCGCCGACGGGGACGACCTTGTCAATGTGGCGCCACACGAAATGCTCGCGCGCGGCCTCGAAGACCGGGCCGCTGGCCAGGATTTTGGTCCCGTAGACCTTGTTCAGGCCCTCGAGCCGCGAGGCCTGGTTGGGGATGGTGCCGACGACGGTATAGCTCAGGCGGTCCAGCGACCCGACATTGCCGACGACCGCGACGCCGGTGTGCAGCCCGCAGCGCGTGCGGAATGTCTCACGGCCGCGCTGCTCCCACTTCTTCTCGAGCCACTCGCTGGTTGCTGCGGCCGCAAGCGCGGCACGGCATGCCCTCGTGACGTGGTCGGCGTCGGGCTCCGGCGCGTTCCAGATCGCCATGATGCTGTCGCCGATGTACTTGTCGATGGTGCCGCCGTGCCGCACCATGGCGCCGCCGAGACTCTCCAGGTACTTCGACAGGCGGGCCATCAACTGCTCGGGGTCCATGCCCTCGGCCGTCGTCGAGAAGTGCTCGATGTCGGTGAACATCACGGTGACGGGCTGGCGGATGCCGCCGACCGCGGCCCCGGCTGGCGACTCGATGACGCGGCGCACGAGCTGGCGCGGAACGTAGCGGCCGAACTGCTCCAGCCCGCCGCGCATCTGCTCGACGGCCGTCTCCAGGCGGTTGATCTCGCTGACCCGCGAGTCGATGCGGCTGACGTCTGAAAAGTCGAGCTGCCGGAACTGGTCGGTCTTGTCGGCGATGTGCCCCAGCGGCTTCGACAACAGCCGCGATGCCGCCACGCCGCCGACGAAGGCAATCACCACCGCGGCCACGGCGACAAACGCCGACCGCGTGATCAACGCGCCGGTCTCGGCCGTCAGCTCGGGCATCGGCGCGGCCACTGCCAGAAAGAGGCGCCGGTCGAACACCGGCGCCAGGGCGCGCGTTTGCAGCCTGATGTCGACGCCGCCAAACCGGCGCAAGGCGATCATCCCGTCGCGGTTGCTACTGGCGAGATTCCGGATCTCGGCCGTCATCCAGTCGGCCAGCTCGCGCTGCGCCGGCACTGCCGGCAGGTCGCTCCGGCCCAGCGCGGCGCCGCTGTCCGTCGTCACCATGATCAGGCTCGACGGCGAGATCTTGTGAGTGCTCAGCAACCGCGACACGATGGCCAAGGTCAGGTCGGCGCCGATCACGCCCGCGCCGCCGGGCAGCGGCGTGGCGATGGTGATGCCGTCACCGCCGGCACCGGTGAAGGTATAGGGTTCCGTCACGACCGGCTGACCGGCCTTGACGGCGTCCCGGAACCACGTGCGCGTGCGCGGATCGTAGTCGGGCAGCGTCGATGCCCTGCCGACGAGTTCCTTGCCGCCAGCGTCCAGGAAGGTCCAACCATCGATCCGCTCGTAGCCGTCGCCGATGATCACCCGGCTGGCGGTGACCGCGCCTTCAGGTACGCCGATCTCCTCGCGCCGCGCTTCGGCCATGCGCTCGACCTGCGCGACGTAGAGGAAACCGCCGTCCGTAAAGCCGACGTAGCCCGCCGTCATGTTGGGATGGCGCTGCAGCATGCCCATCAGCGCGCGCCGGCCCGGCGCATCCTTGGCGAGGGTGGCGGCGCTGCTGGCGTAGACGCCACTGTCGGCGAGGCCCTGCTGGGTGTTCCCGAAACGGCGGAATCCCTGGTCGGCAAGAGTCGAGATCGTCGATTCCAGCGTCTGGATGCGGGCCGCCAGCACCTTCTCTTCGAGCCGCTCGGTGGCATACCAGCCGATGCCGAGCAGGGCCGCGACCAGCGGCAGCAGGATCACGCCCAGCAGGCAGAGCAGCCCGGCGCCAAAGGAGACCACGAACCGATGGCTGCCTTGCCGCGCCGGTGGCGAGACGGCTGACGCGGCGCCGGCGGCTGGCGTACCCGGCGCTTCGCGGCCTTGCGGGACGCGAGGGCGGTCTTCGGCAAAAGGCGATGCTTGCGGCAACGTCATATCAAGCCCGGCCCCGCGCCAAGCTGCCATCGGCGTGCCCGACGATGCGGCATCCGTGCCGGCAGCGCGCCGCATGCGGGCGGCGGCGTAGCAGCCGGCGCCCTGCGCCAGCTATCCGAAACGCGAACTTGCCGCGAGCGGGAGGCGTTATGCCGGGCGCAAGATTTCTGTCACGGTGCGTTTGCCACTACCACGCAATGCGCACGCCGGCGTTGCCCGCGAAGCTGCGCAGGTCGCGGCCGCCGAGGTTGGTGGTGTAGCTGCCGCCGGCGTAGAGATTGACCTGCGGCGCCACCTTCGCGGTGACGCCGAAGCCCAGCTCCAGCGCCGTCGTGCCGCGCCGCGCCGCGACGGCGTCGGTGCCGGCAAACAGCACGCTGTCGCGGCCGGAGAACTCGCGCCACAGGTTGGCCTGCAGCCAGGGCTGCCAGCGGCCGCCGTCGGTGACGAACGTGCCCTGCAGGCGCACGCCCAGCCGGCCGACAAGGGCGCTGGAGGTATCGAAAGCCACGCTGGAGAACTGGTCGCCCGTGTCGTCGAACCAGATGCGCTGCCAGATCAGCTGGGCCTGCGGCTCCAGCGTGACCGCGCTGCCCAGGCGGATCGGGTAACCGCCCTCCAGCGAGGCGCTGACGCCGGTGCCGTTGATCTTCGCCGTCGCGATGCCGGTGCGCGGCCGGCTGCTGACCCAGCTCACCTGCGCCACGGCATCGACGTACCAGCCGGCGGCGCCGACCAGCGTGCCGTAGTAGCCCAGGGCGTAGGCGTCCATCGGCAGCTTGCCGGCCGTGGTGATCTGCCCGACCGAAAACCCCTTCACATCGCCGTCGGCGCGCGCATAACCGAGGTACAGGCCGAAGCGGCTGTCGAGGTTGGCGGCCTCGAAGCCTGCCACGTCGAGGCCGGCCTGCAGGCCGAAGATCGTGCCGTCGAACTGCGGGCTGGTGGTGCCGCCCCATTGCTGGCGCAGGCTCATGCCGAATGTCCGTGCCCAGGCGCCGGGCAGCGCGCCGCCGCCTTGCCGCGGGTCCGAACCGGCATCGCCGAGTATCGCGGTCGAGCCGCCGTTGCCGCGCAATGCGCCCTGGCTGGGGGCCCCGCGCAGCCATGCCTGATCGCCGTGGCGGGCGTGGAACGTGCCGAGCATCGCGCGTGTCATGCCGCGCGCCACCGCCGGCGCCGCCGAATAGACCGCGACTTCCGGCCGGAACAGCGGGACCAGCACCGGCGGCGGCTCGCCCGGCAACGGCGGCGGGATCTCGCTCGGCGGTGATAGCGTCGCGCCCGGCGCCGACGACAGGAGGAGCGTCGAGCGCAGGTACCAGTTGTCGGCCGTGCCGGCCGACACGCCACCGCGGACCAGCACGTACTCGTACGCCCCGGCCGCCACCCGGCCCGACAGCGCGAAGGCGCCGGATGCCGTCGTGCCGCCGCTCGTCGCCTGCACCACGAGGATGCCGTCCACCGTCGTCTGCGCACCCGCGCCGCCGAGGTTGGCGATGGCGATCCCGGTGCTGCCGCTGGCCGTGCCGCCGGCAATCACCAGCTTGTCGGATGGCGAGGCATCGGCGCCCACCACTGTCTGCAGCAGCAGTCGGGCGGCACCCTGCCCGGCATAATTGCCGGTGATGGTCAGGCTGTCGGTTGCCGCCAGCGGTCCATTGGTGAGGTCGATCGTGCCGGCGTTGATCACCTGCACCAGCTGCCCCGAGGTGAACGGCACGATGGCGTGTGCGCCCTGTCCCGCGAACACCGTGCTGGTGGCGTCGATGCTGAGCGTGCCGGTCCCCGTGCCGCTGTCGCCCAGGGTCAGCGTGCTGCTGAACGTCAATTGCGAGTTGTTGGTGAGGTCGATCAGTTCCCAGTTGATGTAGCGGCCGACGCCGTTGCCAGAGGTGCTGTCCCAGGTCAGGCGGTCGACGCCCGGACCACCGTCGATCGGCAGGCCGGGCGTCAGGTTGGCCGCCGTCAGGCCGCGCAGCGTCGCGACGTCGTTGTCGGCGCCCATGTCCAGGCCGCCGATATTGCCGCCCGTCCACAGGAACTGGTCGCTGCCGGCTGCGGTCGCAACGACCTGCGCGATGCTGCCGCCGTCACGGTTGGTGACGCTGTCGTTGCCGGCATCGAGCCGCACCGCGCCATTGATGATGCCTGCGTTGTCCAGCGTGGTGCCGCCGGCGCCGCTGGCGACGACGCCCTGGTTGACGGTGGCGCCGGCGGCGTTGGTGATCAGATTCGTGCCATTGCCGGCGAGCGTGAGGCCGTTGTTGATGGTGCCGGCGTTGCTGACCGTGTTCTGCCCGTCGCCGGTGATGCTGAGGCCCTGGCTGATCGTGGCGCCGGCGCGGTTGATGACGGTGTTGGCGACCGTGCCGCTGAGCACGAGGCCCTGGTTGAAGGCGCCGGCGTTGTCGATGCTGTTCTGTGCGCCGGTGATGGTGGCCGCGCCGTTGACGCTGCGGCCAGCCAGCACGTTGACGGTGTTCTGGCCATTGCCGCTGATGGCGATGCCGCCGCCCAGCGTACCGTTGTGTTCCATGAAGAATATGCCGTCGCCCGATCCCGCGACGTTGCCGGTCAGCGTGCCGGCCAGCAGGAATGTCGCCGTGCCGTTGCCCTGGAAACTGAAATCACCCTGGATCGCGCCGCCGGCGCTGTTGTCCAGGGTGTAGGTGCCGGTGCTGGCCGGCGCGCCGAACTGGACGCTGCCGACGATCGTGCCGGCGTTCTGCAACGTGGCGCTGCCGTTGCCCGGCGCCAGCACGGCACTGGTCGAGAGGGTGCTGCCGGCGGCGATCATGAGGGTGCCGGCCGCGACGGTTGTGCTGCCACCAAGGGCGCTGTTGCCGGTCAGCACCAGCGTGCCGGGGCCGGCCTGGGTCAGCGAGCCGCTGCCGCTGATGCTGCCGCCGTACGTCACCGTGTCGCTGCGGTTGAACACCAGTGCGGCATTGTCGGTGATGTTACCGGCGATGCTGCCGGACGTGCCGCCGTCGCCGATCTGCAGGGTGCCGGCGCTGATGGTCGTGCCGCCGGTGTAGGTGCTGGCACCGGCCAGCACCGTCGTGCCAGGGCCGGCCTGGGTCAGCGAACCCGTGCCGCTGATCGCGCCACCCAGCGTCAGCGTGCCGCTGCGGTTGATCACCAGCGCGGCGTTGTCGACGATGTCGCCGACGATGCTGCCTGACGCGCCGCCGTTGCCGAGCTGCAAGATGCCGGCGCTGATGGTCGTGCCGCCGGTGTAGGTGCTGGCACCGGTCAGAATCAGCGTGCCGCCACCGGTCTTGACGAGACCGCCGACGCCGGACGCGACGCCGCTGTATGTTTCGTTGAAGCCATTGGTGTCGACGGTGCCGCCACCGGCGCGCAAGGTCACGGGACGGCCGATGAAGGTGGTGGCCGCCAGGTAGCGCAAGGTGCCGCCGTCGAAGATGATCGCGTTGCCCAGCGTGCCGAGATTGCCGGGGTTGCTGATGGCGAGCACGCCCTGCTCGATCACCGTCGGCCCGGTGTAGGTGTTGGCGGCCGCCAGCGTCAGCACACCGGCGCCGCGCTTGACCAGTGACCCGGAGCCGCTGACGACCGCGCCGTAGGTCAGGTTGTCGCTGCGGTTGAAGACCAGGGTGCCGGTGTTGGCGATGTTGCCGGTGACGAGGCCCGACGCCGTGTTGTTGCCGAGCTGCAGCGTCGCGCCGGCGGCGATCGTGGTACCGCCGCCGGCGCCGACATTGGTAATCGTGCCAGTGACCACCAGGGTGCCGCTGGTCACCGACACGGCGCTCGCGGTCGTGCCGGCGATCGTCGCGGTGCCCGAGAGCGTCCAGTTCGTGCCCTCCATGACCAGGGACTGGAAGCCGGAGCCGGTGAAACTGCTGTCCTCGCTGCCGGTGCCCTGCAGGCGCACGGTGTTGCCGGTCGCCGTCGTGGTCGCCGCGTTGCCGTTCAGCACCGAGCCGGTTTGCAGGATCAGGGTATTGTTGGCCGCGTTGAACAGGACCGCGGTCCCGGCGGCGCCGGTAATCGTGCCGGCATTGACCACGGTGACGTTGCCGGAGTCGACGTGGACGCCCGCCGCCGTCTGGCTGAAGACCGTGCCGGCGGCCTGGTTGGTGAACGTGCCGCTGGAACCGCTCCCGAAGAAGACGCCGGCCGCAGGGAGGGACACCGTGCCAGTGCCGGTGACGGTGATGGTCCCGCTGTTGGTGATCGACGTATTCGGCGCCGTCAGCAGCTGAATGCCCGCGGCGTTGGCGCCGCTGACCGTGATCGTGCCGCTGTTGATCAGTGTATTGTTGGGTGTAGTCGTGCTGCCGCTGAGATTCAGGCCATTGCCGTTCTCACCGGTGGTGGTAATCGTCCCCTGGTTTGTCACCGTGCTGCCGGCACCGGTCAGGTTGACGCCGTGGGCATTGATACCCGAGGTTATGACCTGTCCCTGGATGAGCACCGTGCTGCTGTCCACGACTCCGATGGCGCGGGTGGTCGGAGCCAATATCGAGCCGGGCTGTATGGTGACGCTGACCCCGGTGCTGCCGGGCGCCGCCGTGATGACGGTGGTACCAGCTGTCGGGTTGGGCGGGTCGGTGTCGCAGACGACGGTCTGGTTGGAGGTCGGCTGGCCGGTCGTCGATGTCACCTCGACGCCGGTCGTCACGTTCACGCAGCGTGCCTCGGCCGCGCCGGCAAGCGCCAGGCCGGCGAGCCCTGTCGTCGACAGCAGCAACCACCCGGACCAGGCAGGACCACGGCGTCGATGCATATGCCTCCCTTATGCAGTGGTACGCAGCTTCTTGTTTCCCTTCCGGTGGTCATTCGGCGGAGAGCTCGGATATCAGGAGCGCAATCTCTCTTGAGCCGCCCACGTTTCGCTAGCCGATTTGCGAACCGGTGCATGCGCACGGCTTCATTTCACCAGGAGAAGCGCAGGCCGGACTGTGCCCGTGAAGCTGCGCAGACCCCGGCTGCCAGGTTCCTGTGGCCCACGCCGCCGCCTCGTCACGTGAGATACGGCTCGACCAGCCGCTTGCCCAGCAGCAACGCCTTCTTGACGCCTGATGTGCCGTGGAACGGCCCGGACCGGTGCTCGTGCTCGATGATGACGTCGTCGTTGAAGCCGACCCGCCACAGCGCCCCGAAGACGTTGCCGAGCTTGAGGTCGCCGGTGCCGACGATGCGCTGCTGCACCAGTGAATAGGGCAGCACGGCGACGGTGCCGGTCTCGTTGGCGACATTCTGGTTCCAGCGCCCGTCGGTCGCCCGCACGCTGATGATGCGGTCGCCGAAGTTGGTGATGGCGTACTCCGGGTCGATGCGCTGGTAGACGAAATGCCAGGTGTCGAGGTGCAGGCCGAAGTTCTTCTGCGGGCAGATCTCGAACATCCGGCGCCACACCTGGGGATTGGTGGCCATGTTGAAGCCCGCCGGCCATTCGAACTCCGTCGACAGCTGCGCACAGTTGTCGACGGCGATTTTCACGCCCTTCTTCTCGGCATAGGCGACCAGGTCCGGCCACACTTTCTCGAACAGGTCGAAATTGTCCTCGATGTTGAGCTGGGGATCGCGGCCGACCTGTGTCGTCCAGTTGCAGCCCAGCCGGGCGGCGGCATCGATCACCTGGAGGGTGAACTCCCGCGCCGGCGGCCCCATCGTCGGATGCAGCAGGTTCGGGTAGTAGGCGAGCGACGAGAACCGGACCCCGGTCTCTTCCATCAGGCCTTTCAGCCAGGCGACCTTCGCGTCGGTGAGATCGGCGATTTCGAGCTGGCCGACACCTTCGATGCGCCGCTCACCCGCCGGCGACGCCGCATCGTCCGCCATGCGCGGCACCGGGTGCGACATCACCTCCAGGCAGCGGAAACCATTCAGACCTGCCCACCGCATGATCTCTTCGAGCGACGTGCCGCCCATCGAGCGGCTCCCGAAGCCGAGCCTCACCGTTCTCACCCATGCAGCTCTTTCGGCAGTTCCGCACTGCGGCAATCGCCGCGCTGCGGCGTCGATGACGCATGGATTATGTCGATACGGTTTCGGTCGCTATCCGATTCCCGAACTGGTTTCATTTCGGACCGCGCGCAGCCTGCCCTGAGCCTGTCGAAGGGTCCACGCGCGCTCTTTCCCTCCCAACGAGGTTGGGGAAGTGCCCCGAAGGGCCGGCGTGGTCTTTGCAACGAGGACAGGATTTCCAAGACGAGCACGCGCGTCCTTGTAACGAAGACCACGTTGGCCCCCATCCGGCCGCCCGCCTTCGCGTAGCCCGCCCCTCGTCCTCGCGTTTTTGCACGATGGAGCTTCGGCAGGCGGAGAAAGGTCGCCCACCTCCCCCGCGCTGCGCGTGGGGAAGGGAAGATCATGAGCGCGCGTGGACCCTTCGACAGGCTCAGGGCAGGCTGCGCGCGGTCCGAAAAAGTCAGGCGTGATGGAACGCGGTTCGGGCCGCGCGCAGGGTGTCCGATGGCCGTTCGCCGAACAGCCGCGCGTACTGGTGCGCGAAGCGGCTGAGGTTCTCGAAGTGATGGTCGAATGCCACGGTCGTCACCGATCCGCCGGACGACCGGTGAGCCATCAGATGATGCCTGGCCTTGTTCAGCCGCTCGGCCAGGATGTATTGCGCCGGGCTCATGCCGATGACGCTGCTGAACGAATACTCCACGGCCCGCGCGCTGACGCCCAGGCCCTGCGCCAGGTCCGTCACCGTGATGCGACGCTCCGTCACGGGCTGGATCATGCGCAATGCCGCGAGCGGCAGGTCATAGCGGGCGACACGATGGATCGGCGGTGCCGGCCGGGGATCGGTGCAATGGCCCAGCGCGTCGAGAAGATGCTGCCGCAGGCGTTCCCGTATCGCCGCCGCCCACAACACCGCGTCGTCGCCGGCGCAGGCTGGCATGGGTGTCGAGAACAGCTTCTCGACCCAGG
>Ga0187894_10006399_pt1 | contig 11569 bp, 10 predicted proteins | sample GBC1701081metaG_FD_136650 | JGI IMG/M metagenome (GOLD analysis project Ga0187894, IMG submission 136650) | White microbial mat communities from a lava cave in the Kipuka Kanohina Cave System on the Island of Hawaii, USA - GBC170108-1 metaG ...
CCACCGCCCGTTCCGCCAAGTGTGTACGAGGGACGAATCACCAATGGAAATCCGATTTCCTGTGCAATTTCCTTTCCTTGCAAGAAAGATGTAGCGGTTGCGCCCTTGCAAACACCCACACCCAGTTCCAGCATTTTTAAGCGGAATTTCTCGCGGTCTTCGGTGGTCTCGATCGCTTTTATGTCAACACCAATGATGCGTACGCCATAATGTTGCCAAACTCCTGCCTTTTCACATTCTATACACAGGTTTAAGGCTGTTTGACCGCCCATAGTAGGCAGTACTGCATCGATGTTATGCTTTTCAAGGATTTCGCGGATTGATTTTTTAGTAAGCGGCTTTAGGTACACGTGGTCAGCTGTCACCCTATCCGTCATAATGGTGGCCGGATTGGAATTAATCAGAACCACCTCAATACCCTCTTCCCGCAACGAACGAGAGGCTTGAGAGCCTGCATAGTCAAATTCACATGCCTGGCCAATGATAATGGGGCCACTTCCAATGATGAGTACGGATCGAATACTTCTGTCTCTAGGCATCTGGAGAAGGATGGGTTAAATAAATTGGGCAAAAATACGATCAAGAGTTTTAGCAGGAAAGGATTCGGGTATTTAAATCTGAGGGTGTCTTTAAACAAAAAGCCCTGAAATTTTTCAGGGCCTTGGTGTAATGATGCTTCATGACTTTAAGGGTAAATAAAATAGCGAACTGAGAAATTAATGGAGCCAAGACCTCCGCCAAAATCAACACTGTGTGTATTTCTTTGATTTTCACTATCAGACTCTTTGGTATGCCTGAACTGGTATCCTGCGTAAAACAAACTGCTTTCAATGCTAATTTTTTTGCTTAAAAAAACTTGCAGGCCCGATGTTCCTGCAACACCAACGCTATAACCATTATTCTGCGTTTCATTGTTAATAGCGTCTATTTGCTTATATAAATTTAATGAGGCACTTGGTTGACCTTGGAAATAGAAAAATAAATTAGGCACTATTTTGTAACTCTTTCTTAAAAAGAAAGTTGTTGTGATAGAATGACGCAGCATTTTAGCTTCGCCACTGCCACTTATGGATTTGTCTTCTGAAAAACTATAACTAGGAATCAGTCCGATTGCTAAATTGTTGGCAATGTATTTTCCACTAACGATCCCTAAACTTGCAGATATATTTTTGATTTTAGAGTCATCACCTGAGCTTTTATAGATGTCGTCATTGTAATTAAAAAATAGTGTACCACCTATGAATTTAGTTCCCTTAATTAGCACCTCAACAGATTCATTTTGTGCTGTTGCATATATGGATGAAACGATTAAAAAAAAGACAATGAAATACTTCATATGATTTTATTTTGTGAGTAGCAATTATAAAATAAAAAAAACCCTGAAAGAAATTCAGAGCATTGATATTTGAGAGTTTGAGATAGATTATTCTGTCTTCACCACTTTTCTCATAACCGTCTTTCCCTCATTTGTAATTTTCACCATGTACAAACCTGCAGGAAGATTCGCTTCAGAAATGGTATGTGACATTTTACCATTGGCGGCCTCCTCCATGGCACTGTATACATTTTGCCCGTGCATAGTCAGGAGTTGAATGCTGAAGTAAGGGGAGGAAAGACCTTGTGCCTCTACAATGATATTTCCTTTCGCAGGATTGGGATATACGGTAACAGCCGCTTCCAATTCTTTTTCGGTGGAAGTGACGGCATCCTGAATGTACAGGTTATCAATAGCCCAGCCCCAGCCGGTAATGGTTTCGTTGCTAAACAATCTAAAGCGGATCAGCACATCATCGCCTGGAAAAAAGTTTCCATTTTCAGTCATGTCAATATTGCGGGTCCGGAAATGGGTAGGCGTACCTGATGCCTGGTTGGTGAAAGCAGAAAGCCAGGCAGGTTGCTCCACTGCATCGTAACCATCCAGAAACGGGAGCCAGGTTTCGCTTCCATCTTTTGAGCCCTCTACCAGTACATAATCCTTGAATGCAGGAGTTCCAAAGACAGCGCCTGAAGCGTGACCTTCCACGATAGCGATTTCATCAAATCGAATGAGTGTATTTTCATCGGCAATGGTAATGGGTTTGGTAAGCATGTAATTATAATCTGAAGTAAGCGAGAGGCCTGATCCCATCGGGTAATTATGATTACTGTGAATTGCCCCGTTTGTAAAACCTGAAGGTTGACTAATGCTGAAGAAATTTCCAACAAAATCATTCGATGCTGTATTAAAATTATTGGAGTAGGTTAAAACCGGTGCAGCAAATTCGATGATGGGTACTTTTATAAAAGCTGTAGAAGGAAAATAGCTTTCAATATCTGCGCTGTCGGTGGCCACAAAACGATAGTTAATTACATCACCTATAGAAAGGGGAGCCAGACCGGTTAAATTAAAAGGGTACTCACTTTGTGGTGGGTCAACATCAAAAACAAAAGTCTCTACAGGGTTGGTATTAATGAAATATTCAAATTTGTATTCCTTGATGCCGCTTGCATCTGAAACTTTTGTAGGCAACGATAATACATCGTCCACATCAAATAAATAATCAACATGGTTGTGGAGTATGAGAGGAGGCGTTTCATCGATTTGAATTTTCAGGTTATCGATACACCAACCCCAGCCCGCAGCAAAGGGGTCGCTAAACAACCTGAAACGAATAACAACTTCGTCTCCAGATTCAAATTCATCCAGCAAGTCTAAGGTTCTGCTTCTGAATAAGCCAGCATCCCCAACAGCCGTTGAATTATTACCAGAGGTTGCGCTATTGTAACGGGTTAGCCAGGTCGTGTTATCGCGTGCATCATACCCGTCAGCCACGGGTGTCCATGTTATGCCGCCATCTGTTGAGCCCTCGGTCACAACATAATCGAAGAAGTCGGTATCACCGAAAACAGATCCTGTAGCACCGGGCTCTACTAACACAACTTCATCGAATTTAATTGTGGCATCCTCGGCCTTCACCCGAATGGGTATTTTAAGCTGGTATATTAAGCTAAATTCATCTCCGGGAAATCCGGTCCCTTCCAGGTAGGGGTGAGTGGTGTGAATTGCGCCATCTGTAAAACCAGCAGGATTTACGGTAGGTATGCTAAATCCATTTCCAAAGAAATCATCGGAAGCAGTATTGAAATTATTTTCATAGAAATCCTCGGTAGGTTCAAGGCCAACAACGTTCAATGCATAAAACCCTGTAGCGGGTGAGACGCTTTCATTGCCTGCAAGAGAGCTGTCGGTTGCCCTAATCCGGTATTCAACTGTGCTGCCATTGGCGAGGGTTCCTCCAAAATCAATTGTTGACACATAAATTGAATCTGCTTGTGGAGGAATAAGGGTGAAGGATTGCGTACTGACAGAGCCTCCATTTATGCGATATTCTAATATAACCGAAGCCACCCCAATGTTATCACTGACTTTTGAGTTAATCTCTACCTCTGTATCTGAATCCAATAAAAATGGTTTGGGGCTGTGTGCAATAACCGGTGGATCGGTATCAGGTCCGGTCTCAAAAATAAAAGAGCCCTGAAGTTGTGTATTCAATTTGCGAACAATTTTACCCGGGTTTACAAACTCCCGGTTAACATTGTCAAGTAATGAAATAAAGTAACCATAGGTTTGAGGTAAGTTTGTTGTCGGGATTACCGCTGTAAACTCATTTGGATTTGCAGTGGGTGTCATGGTTATAGGAGGGGAGCTTATTCCGTTAATTGTATAGTTAAGTTTTACTGTTCCAGACTGGTATCCATTATCAGCCTGAATAGCTACCGTTACAGTATAAGGCCCCGCAACATTTTCTGTATTGGGTAGGGGCTGATGGTTGATGCGGACATTTTCCCAGCCTAAATCCTGAAGCATGTTTAAGGCTATACCCGGGTTGTGCATCTGTTCCACCGGAGCTACAAAAGGTGTCATTAAAGAATTTGCGCTACCATTATAAGTAGTTTCGTCCAGGTGACTAATGCTTGATCCACCGCTAAAAGCAGCCGGAGCATATAACTTGGGTGTGGTGGAAGTTTGGGAATCAAAAAATAAATTTTGGCTGGTAAGTTGTGTGGCCATATTAACCGAGGGTGAAGTAATGGTCTCAATCAAGTTGGCATTGACACCGTTTTCAATAGGAACATCATACGCAATAGGTACTCCGGTGCTTTGAACACCTACCTGACCCTGGCCCCCGGTAACTGAAAAAGATCCTGAGATTCCCAGGCCATGACCTATTTCATGTAAAACAACCGTGACTAAATCGAATGTACCTGGAGGCGGTGTGGTATTTGGATTGTAATGCCAGTTAGTGAGGCTGCTAAATTGGGTAAAGATTTCAGGGTCGTCACCGTTCAAATTTTGACCTGAAATTTTTTCAGCCAGGGCAACCGGGTAAAACACATTAAGTTTCTGGGCGCCATCGAAATTGGCAAATGCTGATGTATATAATGCACCTCCTAAAACGCCACTACCAAGATCGTTTCGCCAATAGGCATCAATGGTAATAGTCTGTGAAGAGGTGATCAGGGTTTCCCAGATATCAGCTGCTGCCCGAAACGCGGACTGAGCCTCCGAGGTAAAACCCGTATTAAATATGATTTCAATGTTCGCAGTCTTCACACGAGCGCCTGCTTTCCAATGAAGATACTCGGCTGGGGGAGGTATGACAAAATTATGATCAGTTGTATGTCCATAACAAACTACCGGATCTTTCATTTTTATACTTCTCATTTCTTGAGAGTACCCCGCATAGGCAATCATGAAAAATAAAATAATAAGAAAACGCCCTCTCATACTGATCATATTAGTAATGGATTGGATTTATGAACTGTTTGTAACCAATGTACAACAAAGTAAGTTGTGAAGGTAAAAAAAAAGTGACCATCCACACAGCGAATGACCACTTTTACGCAAAAGGATTATTATTTCTGCGAAGCCTCGATCACTTTATTCCAAACCCTGAACACATTTTTCGAACAAATCTTCTCAATTTCTTCCGGGCTGTAGCCACGCTTCAGCAACACAAAAATCAGGTTGGGGTATTGCGAAACGTCTTTTAAGCCGATCGGCAAGCTGTCACCTACACCGTCATAATCAGAACCCAGTCCGATGTGATCAATGCCAATCAATGACTTAATGTGATCAATATGATCCGCTACACGCTCAACATCGGAATATAATTCGTTATGGTTCTTTACAAACTGATCGATAATAGGTTGGGCTGCTTCATCGCGGGAAGTGAGTTTCTTTTCGGTCAGTACTTTTTCTAATGAGTCAAGTAATTTACTGTTGGTACGGGTTACTGAATCTAAAAACGAAGCGCCAAAATTGATCATGATCACACCTTCGTTTTTTTTCAGTGCTTTCAGCATGTCATCGGACATGTTGCGTTGAAAGCCTGGTGTATAGTAACGGCATGAAGAGTGTGATGCAATCACGGGCACATCGGTAAGTTTCATCACGTCAAAGAAAGCACTGTCTGATACGTGCGAAATGTCTACCATGATTCCAACCCGGTTCATTTCTTTCACCACCTGTTCGCCAAACGGACTTAATCCTTTCCAGGTGTTAAGGGTGTCATACGATGAATCACAAATCTGATTATCTTTTCCATGTGTTAACGTGATGTAGCGGATACCGCGATCATAAAAATATTTTACGTTTGCTAACTCATTTCCAACAGGTGCTCCATTTTCCATGCCCATGGGCAGTGATACTTTTCCTGCTTTCGAGTTTTCTTCTACCTCCTGAGGCGTTCTGCCCCTCCCGAATTTATCAGGGTGTGCATCCACAATACCATCAATCATACTCATGAGGGAATCTGCCAATGCTTTCCCTTTGTCTTCTTTTAGCTGATAGCCTGAAGGAATATAAATAGACATAAAGGGAGCGTCCAGTCCGCCCTTCCTGGCGCGCTCAAAGTCAAAGTCACCCTCGGTTGTGCTAATGGGTATGTTCATATATTCACGTTCTAGACGGAATTTTTTAACCTTTAACCGATACGGTAAATCCACGTGACCATCGGCAATGACATATGCCTGGGCCAATGAATCGGCAACTTGTTTTAATTCTTCATCAGGTAATGAAGCATAATTAATTAGGGTTTCCCTGGAGGAACAGGCCAGCACAATCGCCAACCCAAGTAGAAAGTATTTACTTTGCATGACACTTGATTTTGGGTTAAAGTATTCAAAATCTTAATCGAAGCAAAAGCTTATTCTTTAGATGGAGTCTATAAAAATAAAAGCTGAAGAATTACCCGCGTTCACGCGCTCGCAACTGGCGTTGCGAAACGGACAGGATAAACCTCAGGTTTGGGTGGCGCTCCATGGTATTATTTACGATGTTACACTTTCACGGTTATGGCGAAACGGTAAGCATTACGAACACTGGGCCGGACAGGATTTAACTGATGAATTGAAAGATGCACCCCATACTGAGAAAGTTTTTGATAAATTTAAACCTGTAGGAAGATTAATATGATACTGATTGCCGACAGCGGAGCATCTAAGACCGATTGGAGAATAATTGATACCAGTGGCAAGATTGAGCAAGCTCAAACCATTGGGTTTAATCCATACTATCAACCCATCGAACAATTTAATCAGGAGATACGTGAAGTGTTGGTGCCACAGGTTAAACAACCCATAAAAAAAATATTCTATTACGGTACCGGCTGTTCGTCTGATAAGAACCGGAAGTTAATTCGAAACGTGTTGGAAATTTTTTATCCCGAAGCACACATTGAAATATGGCACGATCTGTTGGCCGCAGCCAGGGCACTTTGTGGTACTGAAGAGGGTATTGCATGTATACTTGGAACGGGCTCCAATTCCTGCTACTATGATGGAACCAAGATTGTTGACAATGTTACATCGCTGGGTTATTTGTTGGGTGATGAGGGCTCTGGCGCATACTTAGGCAAAAGGATAATTGCTGATTATCTTCGAAAAGATTTACCGGAAAAACTATGGGGCCAGTTTAAAAAAAGGTTCCCTTTTGACCGCGATGAAATTCTTGACAGGGTATACACGCAAGAAATGCCCAGTCGGTTTTTGGGAAGTTTCTCCCATTTCGTCTTTCAACACATAAAAGAACCTTATTGTTATAAGTTGGTATACGACAGCTTTGGTGAATTCTTTGAAAAAAATGTAATGAAGTACAATCGGTACGATTCATTGAAAGTACATTTCACAGGTTCAGTAGCGTTTTATTTTAGCGATGTACTACGGCAGGTTGCCAACGACAAAGGGATAACGGTAAAAAACATCCTGGAAAGCCCCATTGCCGGGTTAACCTTGTATCATCAAAAGGAATTGAATTCGTGAGTACAACCGAATCATCTTCTAACTATAAGCACCTCGAAAAAATGAGCGTAGGTGAGTTGTTGACCAATATCAACAAAGAAGATAAAACTGTTCCGGCTGCCATCGAAAAAGTAATCCCCTCAATCGAAAAACTGCTGCATGTGATTGTGGAGAAGCTAAAAAAAGGAGGACGATTATTTTATATTGGTGCAGGTACGAGTGGCAGATTGGGAATATTGGATGCATCAGAAATTCCACCCACCTACGGAATGCCACAAGGCAAAGTAATTGGACTTATTGCCGGAGGTGACCAGGCGATTAGGAAAGCGGTTGAACATGCGGAGGATAATGCAGCGCAGGCCTGGAAAGATTTGCAGGTACACCACATCGGCAAACAAGATGTTTTAATTGGTATTGCTGCATCTGGAAAAACACCCTATGTAATTGGCGGATTGCAAGAAGCACAGGTTAATGGCATTGTAACCGGATGCATTGTATGCAATGCTAATTCGGAGGTTGCGAAGTATGCTAACCATGTAGTTGAAGTTGTGGTAGGCCCTGAGTTTGTGACGGGAAGTACGCGTATGAAGGCAGGCACTGCGCAAAAACTTGTGCTCAATATGATTTCTACTGCCGCCATGATTAAACTTGGCCGGGTAAAGGGAAACAAGATGGTAGACATGCAACTCACGAACAACAAACTAATTGCCAGGGGTACGCGCATGATTATGGACGAGCTTTCAATCAGTCAGGAAAAAGCCGAGGCATTACTCAAAGAATTAGGCTCAGTCAGGAAAGTGCTGGACCGCCATAAGAAGTAACTGACGTTAGAGGAGGCTCAGTTGAACATTGCTCACCAGCGCTTCGGCAGGAACAAGATACTGGCGTTTAGAATTCACCTCTTTGCAAAGGACACGAGTCCTTCTCAGTTTCCCTTTTTTAAAATACCGACCGTTTAGTTGAAATGTACTTCCTTCAGGCAGATCAGATAGAACTATATAGGAGTGAGCGTTCTCATCAACAGAACGTAACGCTTTTGTCAAAATTGTATCGGCAAACGAACTGGCTTTTGGATTTTGCATGTGCTTTGTCAGCGGCACCAGAATGGTATCAGGAAAAATTTCAGCAGTTAGAACGGGCCGGAGAAGTTTTTGAAAAGCATTTTTCCATCGCTCACCATGAGGCTCTGCCCGATGTCCAAACTCCAGAAATACGCGGAGGTGTGCTACTTCGTGAACGTATGTAATTAAGAATGTAAAGGAGTTCAGGTCATGATTCAGGGTAATGCGTGGTTGAACAGAACTGTGTCGGCAGGTAAAGTCACCAATTTTCGTTTGTCTGCTTTTGGTGAGTTTAAGTTTAAAAGGTTTTTCTTTCCAAAGACCGAAGGCGTAGTCAACGGCCTTTTCGGGTACGTGAATTTGAAGTGTGTTTAAAACCTGTACTTCAGTCATGTAAATTAATTCTAAAAACTAAAGGGCAACAAAAAAGGCTTTATCGCTAAAGCCTTCCCGGGAACAATCATTAAAAGATTGATTACTGAGCAGCAGTTGTGTCAGTAGCGGCAGCAGCAGAATCAACTACAACAGCAGCAGAATCAACTACAGCAGCAGTAGAATCAACTACAGCAGCAGCCTCTTCTTTCTTAGGACCACAAGCTACAATGGCAACAGCGAATCCAGCTACCATCATTAACGCGAACAATTTTTTCATAGTTTACAGGTTTTTAAAAATCACGCAAATATAACAGTAATTGAACATTACTCATAAGCCCTCTAAAAAATTTATTTTTTACGGAAGATAAGCCGTACGGGTACCCCTTGAAAATCAAAGTGCTCCCTGATACGGTTTTCCAGATAGCGTTCATATGAGGGTTGAATATACTGGGGCAGGTTACAGAAGAATGCAATCGATGGAAACCGCGCCTGTACCTGTGTTATGTATTTTATCTGGATAAACTTACCCTTTATAGCCGGAGGAGGGTAACGCTCTATATCAGCAAGCAATAAGTCATTTAACTTAGAAGTAGGTATTTTTTTGGTCTTATTGGCATACACCTCAACGGCCTTTTCAACCACCTGAAAAATTCGTTGTTTTTCGAGTGCAGAGGCAAAAATGACTGGGATGTAGTCAATTGGGGCTATTTTTTCCAGGATTTCTTTTTTAAAGGCATCGGCAGTCTGGGTGTTTTTTTCTACCAAATCCCACTTATTTACCATAATGACCATGCCTTTTCCCTGCCGCTGTGCCAGACTGATGATGTTTACGTCCTGTGATTCGAGCTTACGGGTGGCGTCAATTACTATGATACACACATCACTTTCCTCCAATGCCCGCAAGGAGCGCAGTACAGAATAAAACTCGATATCATCCCGAACCTTGCTTTTCTTTCTTATACCTGCCGTATCGATCAGAATAAAATCATTACCATACATTTTGTAATGCGAATGAATCGCATCGCGGGTGGTGCCCGCTTCATCGGTTACAATACTTCGGTCGGTACCCAATAAGGCATTTAATAACGATGACTTACCCACATTAGGCCGGCCTAAAATTGAAATTTTTGGAATGCCTGCATTTGGATCTTCCACGCCTTCACTCGGAAATACCTTTACCAGATCGTCCAGCAACTCACCTGTTCCTGATCCGTTTTCAGCTGATATTGGGTAGATTTCGTCTCCTAAACCCAGCGCATAAAATTCGTTAGCATGCAGTGCTTTTTCCGGAGTATCTGCCTTGTTGGCTACTAAGAACACGGGTTTCTTTGACGTACGAATCACATTCGCAAATTCTTTATCGAAACCGGTAAGTCCATCGCGACAGTCAACGACAAAAATAACTGCCGAGGCTTCGTCAAGCGCCATCTTTACTTGCTTGCGGATTTCACTCTCAAATTTATCCTCCGATCCCACAACATATCCTCCGGTGTCAATTACTGTAAAGTATTTTCCAATCCACTCACCATAACCATAATGCCGGTCGCGGGTCACGCCCGCGGTATCATCCATGATAGCCTGGCGCTGTTCAATGAGCCGATTGAAAAGCGTTGACTTCCCTACGTTTGGTCTTCCTACTATTGCTACAATGTTTGCCATAAATCAATTTTCAATGCTCAATTTTCAAATTAGCCAATTATTCTAGTATTCATTGATCATCGGCTAATTGACCATTGATAATTATTCTGTGTATCCGAACTGTCTTAATTTATTCTGCTGTTTCCGCCAGTTGTCAGCTACCTTTACGTGTGTTTCCAAAAATATTTTCTTCTGAAAAAAAACCTCTAAATCTTTTCGCGCGTCTGTACCTAATTTTTTTAGCGCGCTGCCTGCCTTACCAATGATGATTCCTTTTTGAGAATCACGCTCCACAAAAATTTCAGCTCGCATACGTATGATGGCCTCCTCTTCCCTAAACTCAGTAATAGCAACCTCTGTACTATAAGGAACTTCCTGCTCGTAATTGAGAAATATCTTTTCACGAATGATCTCGGAAGCAAAAAAGCGTTCTGATCGATCGGTAAACTCATCTTGCGGAAAAAACGCGGGGTGTTCGGGCATCAAGCCAATAATCGTTTTTAGAAGCTCATCAGTGTTTTCTCCGTTCTTCGCAGAAACCGCGACTGTCATGGTAACGTTTGGGAGGTGCTCCTTCCAATGCTGAATTTTGTCGTGAACCTGAGTTCCCTTTGCCTGATCAATTTTATTTAACACAAGCAGAATTGGAGTTTGAATCCTTTTAAACCTATCAAAAAGCAGGGCATCGTATTTTTCCCCAAGTTCTACGACCAGTAAAATAAGATCGGCATCCTCCAATGATACCTTCACATAACTCATCATGGCATCATGAAGTGCATACTTGGGCTCCAAAATCCCAGGCGTATCGGAATACACAATTTGGTACTGATCTGTGTTCAAAATACCCATAATCCGATGGCGGGTAGTTTGGGCTTTTGGAGTAGCGATGGAAAGCTGTTCACCTACCAGTTTATTCATAAGCGTAGACTTCCCCACGTTGGGTTTACCTACAATACTCACAAAACCGGCTTTAAAGGACAGGGCCATTAAAAATGATTGTGAAAAGATGAATTTACAACTAAAAATTAAGGCAGTCTTGGTGAAGACTGCCTTTTGATTTTGTAGCGGGGACAGGACTCGAACCTGTGACCTTTGGGTTATGAGCCCAACGAGCTACCAACTGCTCCACCCCGCGATATATTTTTTCTTCCGTTATTCCTTCTTTTTGTCGAACCTGTGTCCGCCTCCTGGCGGATATGAGCCCAACGAGCTAC
>Ga0187894_10006400_pt1 | contig 11568 bp, 9 predicted proteins | sample GBC1701081metaG_FD_136650 | JGI IMG/M metagenome (GOLD analysis project Ga0187894, IMG submission 136650) | White microbial mat communities from a lava cave in the Kipuka Kanohina Cave System on the Island of Hawaii, USA - GBC170108-1 metaG ...
CTCACGTCGCTCACGTCGCTCACGTCGCTCACGTCGCTCACGTCGCTCACGCCGCTGGCGCCGCGCGTGATCTCCGATCTCGAACTGGTCGCGGAAAATTTGTCTCGCCCCGAAGGCGTCGCCGCGTTTCCGGACGGCAGCATCGCCGTGTCGAACCACGACGCGGCAATCAGCATCATCTCGCCCAACGGCGCTCGCCGCGACATTGGCCGTGCGCACTCCGCGAACGGCATCTGCGCAGACGACAGAGGCGGCGTGATCATCGCGAACTTCGGCTTGCTTGGTAATGTCCCAGGAACATTGCAGCGCGTCGATCTGGCGACCGGGGAGATGACGACGCTCGCGGACGCGATCGATGGGCGCCCGCTGGTTGGCTCGAACTGCCCCGCGCTGGGGCCGGAGGGCGAAATCTATTGCACACACTCCAAGTGGAGCGACCCGTACAATGTCGGCAACACCGATCCGAGCGGATTTGTCTACAAGGTGACGCGCGACGGGCGCGTGCTGCGCGTCGTCGATGGCATACGCGGCGCGAACGGCCTCTGTTTCAGCGTGGATTTCGAGTCGCTTTTTGTCGCGCAGACACCGGCGTCGAACGTGCTGCGTTTCACGCGCACGGCGGACGGCGGCTATGCCAATCCCACGCAATACGGTCCGCGCCTCGGACTCGCACCGGACAACATCAACGCCGTCGATCTTCGGAGCATGCCGGGAAGCGAACGCACACATCTGGGCCTCACGGATGGGCTGGCGTTCGACATGGGCGGCAATCTGTGGGTGACTGTGCCGTTCGCCGGCAAGCTCGTCGCCATCACGCCGCGAGGCGAAGCAATCGAGGTGTTGAGCGATCCGGATGGCGAGAGGCTCAATATGCCAACGAACATTGCGTTCGGCGGCGCTGATCTGCGCGATCTCTACATCGCCTCGATGCGCAACAACAAAGTTTGGAAGCTCCGCGTCGACACGCCGGGCCTGCCGCTGCCGCACTGGCGCGCTTAACGCCGCAAGCGCTCCGGGTCGTAGGTCGGGCGTTCGAGTTTGAATTGATCGGATGTGCGCGCATACCAACCGCTGCCATGCGTGCGGGCGATGAGCTTCATCGCCGGCGTGTCGAGGTAGAGTTTCTCGGCGTCGAGGATGAATTCGTCCTTGATGTGCGCGTAGACGATTTCGCCGAGGATCACTGTCTGGCGGCCGATGTCGATGGCGGAGTGCTTGCGGCATTCGAAGCTCACCGGGCTCGTTGCGATCCGCGGCGGCTTTACGCTGACGGACGGCGCAAGCTCTAGTCCCGCGTATTCCGCTTCGGAAACCTCGCGCGGCGCCGGCGCGCTGCACTGGTTCATCTTCTCGGCGTCGGCCTCGCACACGAGATTGCAGACGTATTCGCCGGTGCGCACGATGTTGGTGGCGGTGTCTTTCATCTCGCCGGTGCGCGGGTCTTTCAGGAGGCCATGCACCAGGAGCGGCGGATCGTCCCCGACGGCATTGAAAAAGCTGTAGGGCGCGGCGTTCACGACGCCATCGGCCGATTGCGTAGTGATCCACGCGATTGGGCGTGGGGTCACGGTCGAATTGATGATCTTGTAGCGCGAGAGGAGCGGCAGGGCCCGCATGTCGAATTGCATGTGACGCCTTCCGCTTCAGGTTTTGTTTTTGCTGCGCGCGGCGAAGGCTTCCTTGGCGCGGGCGAGTTCGTCGCCCTTCTGCAGGATCGCGCAATAGGCCAGCTCCAGCGCGTGGCAAGCCTCTAGGTCACCGGTTTCCGCGCCTTGCAGCAATCGCTTTGTCAATTCGACGGCGTGTCGATTGCCTTTGCCGAGCGCGGCGGCGTAGTTCGTCGCCGTCTCAAGCGCGCTGCCTGGCGCGCAGGTGCGGCTGACGAGGCCGATCTGCAATGCCTCCGCGACTGGCACAGTGCGGCCTGTGAGCATCAAATCGGCAGCGCGATGGCGGCCGATGCGCCGAGCGAGGAACCATGCCGCGCCGCCGTCGGGCGTCAGGCCGAAATCAACGAATGGCGCGCCAAAGTTCGAATTGTCCGCGGCGATGACCACGTCGCACGCCAGCGCGATCGACCAGCCCATGCCGAAGGCGCCGCCTTCGATGGCGGCGATCGCCGGGATCGGCAGGCGCCGCAGCCGCGCGATCACGCGCTGGCCCCATTCGAGCCGCGTCGCTGGCGAGAGCGCGCCTTCGCCTGCGGCCGGGCCGACTTTCATATCACCGCCGGTGGAGAAGAAGCCGCCCGCGCCTGTGATCACCAGCGCGCGTGCAGGGGTCTCGTGGTCGAGCTCTTCAAGCAAAGCCGCGAAAGCACGCCACATCTCGAACGAGACCGCGTTCTTTGCTTCAGGGCGATTGAGCGTGGCGATCACCACGCCATCGGCGCGCTTTTCGACGAGGAGGCGGTCTGAGCCGGCCATGCCTCAGCCCTTCTTGGCGCGTGAGGTCGGCAGTGTCGGCAGCGGAATGCCCGAAGTCTTGAACTCGGTCAGCATGTCCTCGATTTCCTTGCGGCCCGTGCCGCGCGTCGCTCCAGCGGCCAATGTCAAGCAAGCGCGAACGAGGTGATAGACGACTTCCTCGTCTTCGATCTTGCCGCGGCACCAATCATTGATGATCGCGTATTCGGTGCGAACGACATCGTCGGCGAGGCGGGCTGGGTCGATCCACGGCTGAAGTTGCCGCTTGCTCTTCAGCGCGTTGATCCACAGCAGGTTCGCATCAACCGCCATCGAATGCATAGTGTTCCAGATATCGCTATCGCTGTCGGCGCTGAAATAGATCGACATGATCGCGCTGATGTAGTTGCGCAGTTGCCGGTTGCGCTGGATCACGAAGATCATGCGTTCGACGTTTCGTTGCATCGAGCCTGGCTCGCCCGTGTAGGGAATGTTCTGCAGGTAACGCTCGAAATACTCGTGGATCGCAATGGCGATCATGCGCTCCTTGGTCTGGTAGGCGTTGTAGAGCGTACGCTTGGCGACGCCCGCGCGCTTGCCGATCTCGTCCATGCTGAAGCCGGCGAGCCCGTGCTCGGCGATCATCTTCCGCGTTTCTTCGAGAATACGCCGGCGGCGTTCGTGAATAGCTGGGCTCGAATAGATGAGGCCATTGTCCCCATCGGCTTCGATCACGTTTCTTTTTCCCTGACCCACGATGTCAGCGCTCCTCACATGCGGCACGCGAAACTAGTCGGCCATTCCGCAATGGCCAACATCATCGCGCCTTGGGCGTTGCGGGAGCCTTACCAGGACGCCCGAAAAGTGCTGACCGCACCGCCTTGCCGATCGCGGAGAAGTGTGCCAAAAAATATCCGGTGATGCAAATTTCAACCGTCGCCGACCCTGGCCCGGCGTAAAGTGGAGGCGAGGCGTCCAATGGGGGGAGGAGGCGCAATGTTCGATCATGCCGACCCCGATCTCGCGCGCTTCCGCGACGACGCAGCCGATTGGATTAAGGCAAATTTTCCGCCCGCGCTGACCGGCAAGAGCCCGACGCCCTTTATAACCGACGGCGCCCTCGCAGACGCTGACCAGGACTACCAGACTTGGCTGCGCCGGGTCGTGGACAAGGGCTGGGGCGCCCCGACCTGGCCTGAAGAATACGGCGGCGGCGGGCTTACCCAGGCGCATTCCGTTATCATTCACGAGGAGATGGCGCGGATCGGCGCCTTCTTCCCCAACCACACCTACGGCGAAATGATGCTGGGGCCGACTCTCTTGGAGTACGGCGACGAGGTTCAGAAACGCCGCTTCATTCCGCCGATCGCCCGCGCCGAGGTGCGCTGGTGCCAAGGCTTCTCGGAGCCGGGCGCGGGTTCGGACCTCGCTTCACTGCAAACCAAGTGCGTTGACGGCGGCGATCACTGGATCGTCACCGGCCAGAAGATTTGGACCTCGGGCGCCAATCACGCGCACTGGTGCTTCTGCCTGGTGCGCACCGACACCTCGTCCAAGCATGGCGGCATTTCGTTCCTGCTGATCGACATGAAATCGCCGGGCATCGAGGCGCGGCCAATCTACCTCATCAGCGGTTCCACGCATTTCTGCGAAGTGTTCTTCAACGAAGTGAGGGCGCCGAAAGAAAATATGGTCGGCGGCGTTAACAAGGGCTGGCCGATCGCCAAACGCTTGCTGCAGTTCGAGCGCGACAGCCTCGCGAGCGGGCGCGCCGAGGCGCCGCCGCTCGCGCCGCTGGCCAAGGAATATCTGGGCGTCAACGAGCTCGGGCAGATCGCCGATCCGGACGTGCGCCACCGCGTCGTCCGCAACGCCATGCGCGCGCGCGCCTATGCGTACACGATGCGCCGCACGGCGCTTGAGGCGAAGAGCAATGCCGGCGTCAGCGCCGCGGTTTCGGCGCTGAAGAACCTAGGCTCCGATATCGCGCAGGAGCGCGCGGACCTCGCCGTCGAAATCCTCGGCCACAGCGGTTTGGGCTGGGAGGGCGATCAGTTTGCCGAAGCGGAACTTGAAGCGACGCGCGCCTGGCTGCACAGCCGCGCCTATTCAATCTACGGCGGAAGCCGGGAAATTCAGAACAATATCACCGCGAAACGCGTGCTCGGCTTGCCGGGCTGACAAGAACAAGCGCGGAGAGGGCCTTGGCTATCCTGAGCGAAGAACAAGTCATGCTGAAGGACGCCGCAAGCGCTTGGGCGCGCGAGCGGTCTCCAATCTCAGCTTACCGCAAGCTTCGCAACGAAGGCGGCGCGCAGGGCTATGACAGCAGGCTTTTCGCGGAAATCGCAGAAATGGGCTGGGCCGGCATTCTGGCGCCCGAGGAACATGGCGGCGCCGATTTCGGGTTTATGAGCATGGGCGTCGTGCTCGAGCAGCTTGGCCGCACGCTGACGCCGTCGCCGCTTGTGAGTTCGGCGGCGGCGATCGTTGGGCTGCGCCGCGCGGCATCGACCGCGCAGCAGGAGCTATGGCTGCCGAAACTGGTGGCCGGCGAGGCCGTGATGGCGCTCGCAGTGGACGAAGGCGCGCAACATAATCCGCTCGCCGTCGCGCTGAAGGCGACGAAGGCGCGCAGCAAGTGGACGCTGAGCGGGGTGAAACGTCCCGTGCTGCATGGCATGGGCGCCGACGCCGCGCTTGTCGTCGCACGCACGGCGGGCGCGCCAGGCGATGTGGATGGCCTCACGCTCTTCATCGTGCCGACGGATGCGCCGAAATTCTCGCGCGAGGCGTTGAACGAGGTCGAGCGGCGGGGCGCAGCGATTTATTCGTTCGATGGCGTCGAAGCCGGCGCGGACGTCGTAGTCGGCGAAGTCGGCAAGGCGGCCGCAATTCTTGACTATGTGCTCGATTGCGCGCGCGCGGGTCTCGCAGCGGAGATGCTCGGCTCGGCGTGCGAAGCGTTCGACATGACGCTCGCCTATCTCAAGACCCGCCCGCAATTCGGTCAGCTGATCGGCTCATTCCAAGCGCTGCAGCACCGCGCGTCGGATTTGTATGCTGAGCTGGAACTGACGCGGTCCGCGGTCGAAATGGCGCTCGAAGCGCTCGATGCCAACAGCGCTGACGCGCGCGAGCTTGTCTCGCTGGCCAAGGCGATGACCGGCGACACCTTCAAGCGCGTGGCCGCCGAGATGATCCAGCTCCACGGCGGCATCGGCATGACCGACGAGCACGATGCTGGGCTTTTCTACAAGCGCGCCCGCGCCGCCGACATGAGCTACGGATCGGCCGCCTATCATCGCGAGCGCTACGCGGCGCTGACGGGACACTGAGGGTAAGAGATGACGAAATCGCGCGAAGTTCGGTTGATGAAGCGGCCGGTTGGCGCGCCTACGCGTGATTTGTTCGAGATTGCGACCGTCGATGTGCCGGAGCCGGCGCCCGGCGAAGTGCAAGTGCGCAATCGCTGGATGGCGGTTGATCCGGCTATGCGCGGTCGCATGAGCGACGCGAAGAGCTACGTGCCGCCGTTTGAGCTGAACAAGCCGATGGAGGGCGGCGCGATCGGCGAGGTCATCACGTCGAACGATGCTGAGTTCAAGGCTGGCGACATTGTGTTCTCGCGATTGGGTTGGCGCGAAGTGTTCAACGCACCCGCGAGCGCGTTGAAGGTCCGCGATTGCTCCGAGCTGCCGCAACAGGCCCATCTTGGTTTCGCCGGCATCACCGGGCTCACAGCTTATGTCGGCCTTTTCGATGTCGCTGGCTTGAAGGACGGCGACGTCGTGTTTGTCTCCGCCGCATCGGGCGGCGTCGGCTCGACCGTGTGCCAAATGGCGAAACTCAAGGGCCACAAGGTGATCGGCTCGGCCGGCGGTGCGCGCAAGGCGGCGTTCCTCAAGGAAACGCTCGGGATCGATGAAGCCATCGACTATAAAGCCGAACCCAGCCTCACAAAGGCGCTCGCCCGCGCCGCGCCCGAGGGCATCGACGTCAATTTCGAGAATGTCGGCGGCGATCATTTGCAAGCCGCGCTGGCAGTCGCGAACTTCCATGCGCGCTTTGCGCTCTGTGGCATGATCTCCGTTTACAATTCCACTGAACCGCCAGCCGCGCCGCGCAATCTGATGCAGGCGGTGGTCAAGAGCATCCGCATGCAGGGCTTCATCGCCTTGAACTACATGCACCGCGAAGACCAATTCCTGCGCGACGTCACCGCCTGGCACAAGGCCGGCAAGCTTGAACTCGCCGAAACCGTCTACGAAGGCGTCGATCATTCGCTCGATGCGTTTTTCGGTCTCTTCAGCGGCGAAAATCTCGGCCGCATGTTGGTGAAGCTCTCCTGAGGGAGCGGCAATGTACGATCTTCTGAAAGGGCTCCGCGTTGTCGAGGGCGCGGCGTTCATCGCCGGGCCCTCGTGCGGCCTGCACTTGGCGCAAATGGGCGCTGAGGTGATCCGCTTCGACACTATCGGCGGCGGGCCGGACTTCCGCCGCTGGCCGCTCGCGCCGGGTGGCGCCAGCCTCTATTGGGAAGGCCTCAACAAAGGCAAGAAGTCCATCGCGCTCGATCTCAACTCGCCGCGCGGTCGCGAACTCGCGGTCGCCATCGCCGCGGCGCCGGGCGAGAATGCGGGGCTTTTCGTCACCAACTATCCGACGAAAGGCTTTCTCTCGTACGAGAACCTCAAAGCCGCACGCGCTGACATCCTCAGCGTGCGCGTGATGGGGTGGGCCGATGGCGCGCCGGCGATGGACTACACCGTCAACGCCGCCGCCGGCCTGCCGTTCGCGACCGGCTTTCCAGACGATCCGCGGCCGATGAACCATGTGCTGCCGGCGTGGGATCTCCTCGGCGGCGCCTACGCCGCCTTCGCGCTCATCTCCGCCGATCGCGCCCGCCGCGCGAGCGGGCGGGGCGCGGAAATCCGCGTACCGCTTTCTGACCTTGTCGCTTCGAGTCTCAGCCACATGGGCGCCGTGGCGGAGGTGCTGGTCGAGAATGCCGATCGCCCGCGCATGGGCAACGACCTCTACGGCGCCTTCGGGCGTGACTTCGAGACTGCCGACGGCGCGCGTATCATGCTGGTGGCGATATCGCCGAAGCAATGGATCGGCGCGCTGCGCGCGCTCGACCTCACGGACGCAGTCTCTGAGCTGGAGCGCGAGCTGCGCGTTTCGTTCGCCAAAGACGAAGGTGTCCGCTTCACGCATCGCGCGCGCTTGTTCGCGTTGTTCGAGCCGGCGATCAAGGCGCGCCCGCTCGCGGAGCTTGGCGCCGCGTTCGATACGGCGGGCGTCACCTGGTCGAAGTACCAAACGCTCCACGAAGCCGTGAACAACGATGCGCGCCTGTTCGGCAAGAACCCGATCTTCCATACGGTCGAGCACCCGAGCGGTTTACGCTACGCTGCGGCCGGACCGCCCGGCACGGTCGCCGATGCGCCACGCGGTCCGCTTGCGCCGGCGCCAAAGCTCGGGCAGCACACCGATGAGGTGCTGGCGAACGTGCTGGGCCTGAGCGGCGCTCAGATTGGCGCGCTCCACGACGAGGGTGTCGTCGCCGGCTAGTAAAAATGCACGGTAGTGCATTATTGACTTGGCCCGGCCGCGCGCGCCCGCTAAAAATGGGCAGAATGGGAGGCGGCCATGGATCAAGAGACGTTCGAAATGCTGCGCTCGACGGTGCGCCGCTTCGTCGATCAACGCCTGATCCCGGCTGAGGATCGCGTCGAAGCTGACGACGCGGTGCCCGAGGAAATCATCGCAGAGATGCGCGACCTCGGCCTCTTCGGCCTCTCGATCCCAGAAGAGTACGGCGGCCTCGGCCTGACTATGAGCGAAGAATCCGCGGTGATCCGCGAGCTCACGCGCGCGTCGGTCGTGTTTCGCTCGGTGATCGGCACGACCGTCGGCATCGGCTCGCAAGGCATCGTCATGGACGGCACCGAAGCGCAAAAGCGCGAATGGCTGCCGAAGCTCGCGAGCGGCGAGGCGATTTCGTCATTCGCGCTCACCGAACCCGAAGCAGGTTCCGACGCGGCCTCTGTGCGCACGACGGCCATCCGCGACGGCGATCACTATGTCGTCAACGGCACGAAGCGCTTCATCACCAACGCGCCGCGCGCCAGCGTGTTCACGTTGATGGCCCGCACCGAGCCGGATGTGAAAGGCGCGAAGGGCATTTCATCCTTCATCGTGCCAGCGAAAACGCCGGGCATCAGCTTCGGCAAGCCGGACAAGAAGATGGGCCAAAAGGGCGCCATCACCAGCGATGTGATTTTCGACCATTGCCGCGTGCCCGCCGCCAACATTATCGGCGGCGAGCCGGGGCGCGGCTTCACCACGGCGATGAAAGTGCTCGACCGCGGCCGCATCCACATCGCCGCAGTTGCGCTCGGCATGTGCGATCGCCTGATCGAAACCAGCCTCCGCTATGCGATGGAGCGCAAGCAGTTCGGCCAGACGATTTCGAGCTTTCAACTCGTGCAAGCGCTGCTGGCCGACAGCAAGACCGATGCGCTCGCTACCGAAGCGTTGCTTACTTCTGTGGCCGCCAAGTTCGACCGCCGCGAGCCGGTCAGCCTCGACGCCGCCGCGCTCAAATATTTCTCGACTGAAGCGGTAGGCCGCGTCGCCGACCGCGCCGTCCAGATCCACGGCGGGGCGGGCTACATGGCGGAATACAAGGTTGAGAGATTCTACCGTGACGTCCGTTTGCTGCGGATTTATGAGGGAACATCTCAGATCCAGCAGATCATTATCGCCCGCGAGATGATGCGCGGCGCGAGCTAAGGAGCAGACATGCGCAGAGCAGCCATCGTTAGCCCGCTTCGGACCGCCGTCGGCAAGTTCCAAGGCTCGCTCGCGGGCATTCAGGCGGGCGATCTCGGCGCAGTGATCATTCGCGCGCTGGTGGAGCGCACGAAGATCGACGCCGAGCGCATCGACGATGTCGTGTTCGCGCAGGGCTACGGCAACGGCGAAGCGCCATGTATCGCGCGTTGGTCCGCGCTTGCGGCCGACCTGCCCATTTCCGTGCCGGGCTATCAGCTCGACCGCCGCTGCGGCAGTGGCCTGCAATCCATCATCGACGCGGCGATGATGGTGCAAACCGGTGCGGCCGATGTCGTCATCGCCGGTGGCGTCGAGAGCATGAGCAATGTCGAATATTATTCGACGGACATGCGCGGCGGTGCGCGTTCCGGTTCTTCGACGCTGCACGATCGTCTCACGCGCGGCCGGGTGATGTCGCAGCCGATTTCGCGCTTTGGAATCATCACCGGCATGATCGAAACGGCGGAAAATCTCGCCAAGGACTACAACATCTCGCGCGAAGCTTGCGATGAGTTCGCGGTGATGAGCCACAGGCGCGCCACCAATGCCTGGGCGGAAAACAAGTTCGCTGACGAACTCGTGCCGGTGCCGGTGCCGCAGAAGAAAGGCGATCCGATCTTCTTCGCGAAGGACGAAGGTTTCCGCCCGGACGCGTCCATGCAAACGCTCGGCGCGTTGCGACCGATCGAGAAGGGCGGCGTTGTCACCGCCGGCAATGCGAGCCAGCAGAATGATGCGGCGGCGGCATGCTTCGTCGTGGCAGAAGACAAGCTGAAAGAGCTGAAGCTTGAGCCGATCGCTTGGTTCCATTCCTGGGCGGCGGCGGGCTGCGATCCGTCACGCATGGGCATCGGTCCGGTGCCGGCGGTCGAGCGTCTGTTTAAGCGCAATGGCCTCGGCTGGAAGGATATCGATCTCGTCGAACTCAACGAAGCCTTCGCGCCGCAAGTGTTGGCGGTGCTGAAGGGCTGGAACTGGGACGACCGCGACAAGCTCAACGTCAACGGCTCTGGCATTTCGCTCGGCCACCCGATCGGCGCCACCGGTGGGCGCATCCTCGCCAACCTCACGCGCGAACTGGTGCGCCGCAACGGCCGCTATGGGCTGGAGACGATGTGCATCGGCGGCGGCCAGGGGCTCGCGGCGGTGTTTGAGCGGGCGAGCTAAAGCGCGCCTACTCCTTCCCGCGCGTGATTTCTTGCGCGGCCGCGATGTCGGCTTTGCTCAGGCCGACTGACGCAAGCACCTCATCCGTGTGCTCGCCCAAAGCTGGCGCGGGAATTTCAACGCCGCTGCGTTGGCCGTCGATGATGGCGGGATAGCGGATGTACGTGAACGGCCCAGCGCCCGGGTGCGAGCCTTCATAGATGATGCCGCGCGCCTTGTTGTGCGGATCGTCCGGCGTTTGATCGAGCGTGTTGGCGACGGCAAGCGGCACGTTCTTCGAGAGCGCCAATTCCATCCATTCGGCGGAAGTTTTCGAGCGGATGATGTCCGCGAGCACCGGGCGCAGCCATTGCTTGTCGATGCCGTAGTCCACCGGGATGTCGGTGCGAATCTTGTCGCGAAGGTCAGCGCGTTCAACGACGTCGCAGAAATTGTACCAGAACTTGGGCTCGATGGCGCAGAACATGATGTTGCGCCCGTCCTTCGCTTCGTAGAGCGCGTACAGAACTGAGCCCGCAGGCCAGCCATCGTTTGGCTCTCCACGCGGTGAAAGGCCGGTGAGATCGACGATTCTGCCGTAGTTGAGGTTCGTCACCGCCGCAGGCCACGAGGCAGCAAGGTTTGCGTCAGACGCCGCAACATCGATGAACGCGCCTTGGCCAGTGCGCTCGCGACGCAACAAGGCGCCCAAACCCGCCATCACCGCGAACGGTGCGCCGGCGCCGCCTTTGACGCCGCCGAGCACATCCGTGCTCTGCGCACGGTCGACAAAGCCATTTTCGTCCTTCGCCGCCGGCAGGCCGCCGACGATCGCCAGCATCGAATAGCCATGCGCGCCGAGGCGCGAGTAGGGGCCGGTCATGCCGAAGCCGGTATTGGCCATGTAGATGATGTCCGGCTTCACTGCGCGTTGCGCTTCGTAGCCGATGCCCATCGCTTCGCAGGCGCCGCCGCGCAGGCCGTCGGCAAAGATGTCGACCGTCTTCAGCAATTCAAAGAACGCGCGCTTGCCCGCCTGGGTGCGGACATTGATGGTCACGCTCTTCTTGTTCTTGTTAACCTGCAGGTGCGCCGGACTGTGATGCGGCGTGATCTGGCCGAGCATGTCGCGCAGATAGTCGCCGGCGCCGGGCTCTTCGACTTTGATCACCTC
>Ga0187894_10006401_pt1 | contig 11568 bp, 9 predicted proteins | sample GBC1701081metaG_FD_136650 | JGI IMG/M metagenome (GOLD analysis project Ga0187894, IMG submission 136650) | White microbial mat communities from a lava cave in the Kipuka Kanohina Cave System on the Island of Hawaii, USA - GBC170108-1 metaG ...
GGTGTCGTCAGAGACGCCAAACACGTCAGTCTGCGCGAAGAGCCGCCGCCATATATTTACTTTCCCCACGGACAGTTACCTCGTCTTGGGATGACGCTGGTCGTGCGCGCCTCAAACGATCCGAAAGGGCTCATTGGCGTTGTGCAAAAAGAAATGCATGCGCTCGACAGCGAATTGCCGGTTTTCGAGATCAGGACACTCGATCAGTATCTGGCCTCTTCGGTCTCTGAGCCGAAATTCAGCGCGCTGCTGCTTGGCCTTTTCGCCGGCCTGGCACTGATCCTGTCCTGTATTGGGCTGTACGGCGTGATGTCTTATGTCGTCGCACAGCGAACGCGCGAACTCGGCATTCGGATGGCGCTGGGCGCGCAAACGCGCGACGTGTTGAAACTGGTCGTCAGGCAAGGCATGGGATTGACTCTGTTGGGCACCGCTATCGGCGTCGGAGTCGCCGTCGCGCTGACGCGACTGATGAAGAGTTGGCTCTTCGGCGTCAACCCCACCGACCCGTTAACGTTCGCGGTGGCTGCGCTGCTGCTGACCGTCGTTGCGCTGTTATCTTGTTGGATTCCAGCGCGACGAGCTGCGAAAGTCGATCCGATAACAGCGCTACGATTTGAATGAGGCCGCTCTTGTTCGACAAGCAATCACAACTCTGGCGCAGGTTGCTCTTCTACTTTCGGCGAGATCGATTCGATCGCGAACTGGAAGAGGAGCTGCGCTTTCACCTTGAGATGAAGGCGCAAGAGAACATTGAGGCCGGGATGAAGCCCGAAGAAGCGCGTTATGCGGCGCGGCGGCAATTCGGTAATCAAACCTTACTACTGGAGGTGAGTCGCGATATGTGGGGAGTCAGATCAATCGAGACACTCGTTCAGGATTTGCGTTATGGAGCGCGGGTGCTGCTGAGGCATCCTGGCTTTACTTTTACTGCGGCGCTCACGTTGGCGCTAGGCATTGGCGTGAACACCGCGCTGTTCACAGTCTTTGACGCGCTGATGCTCAAACCGATACCGGTCAAAGACCCCGACAGTCTGGTTAGCTTTAGCGGCGTAGATCGAAACGGCGGGCGGCGCATACTCTTCTCGTACCTCGACTATCTGGATTACCGTGATCGCAAAACGACGCTCACCGAACTTGTGGCTTGGAACAAAGCCGCCGTTGTGCTGGGCGAGGCGCAAACAGGGCGCGACGACCTTTCCCTGGAGGCGGCGAATTACATCTTCGGACAGATCGTTTCGGCCAACTACTTTGCTGCGCTGGGCGCGGAGATGGCGCTGGGACGCGGCTTTCTGCCGGAGGAAGATCGCACGCCAGGGACGAGTCCGGTGATCGTGTTAAGTCACCAGTTCTGGCAGCGGCAATTCGATAGCGATCCGCACATCGTTGGGAAAATCATCAGACTGCAAAGCCAGTCATTCACGGTTGTCGGCGTGACCGCGCGCGAATTCGTTGGCACAGCGCTCGACACACCCGCGTTCTGGACGCCGCTGATGATGGGCGATCAGGTAATTCCGCTCGGCCCGTGGGAGAATCACCGGCGTTGGCTGACCGAGCGCGACGCCGATTCATTCGAGCTGCTTGGACGGTTGAAGCCTGGCGTAGCGCCACAGGTGGCGCAGGTGGAGATGAGCATGATTGCGCAGCAACTGGCGCAGCAGTCCCCCGGCGAGAATCGCAAGACACGCGTTTTGTCGAAGAGCAACGCGAGCTTCATAAACCTTGAGGCTAAACAATTGCCCTTGATCGTGCCGGTATTGATAGCCTTCGGCCTGGCGCTGCTCATCGCATGCGCGAACGTGGCGAACTTGTTACTGGCGCGCGCGGCCATGCGACAGAAAGAAATCGGCGTGCGGCTGGCGTTGGGGGCGAGCCGCCTTAGGGTAATTCGGCAATTGCTGACCGAGAGCGCGCTGATTTCGGTCATCGGCGGACTGGCCGGGTTGCTGGCGGCCTCGTGGTTACTCCGTATCCTCTACCACGTCTTGCTTGCGCGCCTGCCGGAGTTTCCGCCCTACCTCAACTTCCAACTCGACTATCGCATCTTCGGTTTCACGATGATCGCGGCGATCAGCGCCGGGGTCGCTGCCGGGCTAGCCCCGGCCTTGCAAGCGTCACGGCCAGATCTGACTTCCGCCTTGAAAGATGAGGGCTCGACCTTCGGTCTACATTTGAGCCAGTCGCGGTTGCGCAACGGACTGGTCGTGACGCAGATCGCCGTGTCGCTCACGCTGCTCATCGGCGCCGGTTTACTCGCCCGCCATCTGCAAAAGGCGCAAACGATCGATGTTGGTTATGAACCGCAGAACCTTCTCTCGGCGGTCGTATATCTGAACGCGTCGGGCGCGCAGGCCGCACAACAGCGGGGAGAAGCATGCCGCCTGCTTGCAGAGCGCTTGCGCGCGGCGCCTGGAGTGAAGTCAGTCAGCCAGGCGTTCCGCCAGCCCTCTTCACAACTCTCCTCGACACAGATCACGATAGCGGGCCGGGCGGCGCCTGACGACCACCGGTTGCGGGCCAATTACAACTTTGTTTCCTCCCAGCATTTCGAGACGCTGGGCATTCGGATTGTTCGAGGGCGGAGCTTCACCGAGCAAGAAGCGAATGCCAACGCGCCAGTCGTGGTCATCAGTGAAGCGACTGCGCAAAAGTTCTGGCCCGGTCAAGACGCCATCGGCCAACACATCGGCATTGCCGCCGCCATTAGCTTGAATGGCGACGCGGCGCGCAATCCTCTAGAAGCGACTGTCTTTCCTTCCTACGAGGTCATTGGCATCGCGCGCAACACTCGTAGTGGGTGGTGGGTATTGGAAAAAGATGAGACTTACCTCTACATGCCGCTGGGGCCCGACAACCATCTTGGCGCCTACCTACTCATCCGCGCTGCAGGAGACGCGCGGCGCGTGATGGATGCGGCGCCTGGCGAAGCCGCGGCGATTGATCCACGTCTGAGCGTCATTGCGCGGCGCACGTCTGACTACATAGCCGAGTCTATGACGCCGTTTCGCGCGATGGCGCTCCTGGCGGGCGCGTTGGGCGCGCTCGCGTTGCTACTCGCCTCTATCGGGTTATATGGCGTGATGTCGTTTATCGTAACGCAGCGCACGCGCGAGATCGGCGTGCGCATCGCCATGGGCGCGCAAAGTGGCGAAGTCGTGCGGCTCTTTCTGAGAGAGGGGCTGCGACTGACTGCGATTGGCATTGCGGTCGGCCTGGCCGGGGGCGTTGGCGTCTCACGGCTTCTCGCGGCAGCGCTGGTTGATCTGAGTCCGCTTGACCCGCTGGCTTTCGGCGGCGCCTCTTTCTTCCTCACGCTCGTGGCGTTGCTGGCGACCTATCTTCCGGCGCGTCAGGCGATGAAGATTGATCCGATGACAGCATTGCGATTCGAGTGAGGCCGCTCTTGTTCGACAAACTTTCACAACTCTGGCGCAGACTGCTCTTTCTTCCGTTCTCGTTCGACTTCGATCTGTGGCCGGACGTCCGTGTGCTTGGCGCTACGCTGGGGTTCAGCAGTGCGCCAGCTCTACCGGCGGGTGATAGAGCGTGTGGGATCGTTGCCGGGCGTGGAGGCCGCGAGCATGGCTATGGCGCCGCCGTTCGGAGAGTTGATCTGGGGCCAACGTGCGCAATCTGGCGGCGCGCCCTTTCCGCCGCCGCCGGACGCCGCGACTCCCGCCCAGGGGAAAGCCATCCCGGCCAATTACAACGTCATCGGTCCCGATTACTTCCGCGCGCTGGGCGTCGCCTTACAGCAAGGCCGCGAGTTCCGATCGACCGAATTCACCGACCCGGGCGCCCCCCGCGTGGCCATCATCAACTCCACGCTGGCCGAGAAGCTCTGGCCTGGCGAGGCGGCGCTGGGCAGGACGATTCAGCTCGCTGGCGGCTCCGAAGCCGACGATCCGGGAACGGGCGGGTTCGCCCCTCTCGGGGCGAGGCCGCACGAGATGTTCGAGGTGGTGGGCGTGGCAGCGCCGTTCAAAGACGAAGTCCTGAGACGCGGCGACCACTCGAAGGTCTTCGTGCCCTACGGTCAGCATTACTTCGGCGAAATGTACCTCGTCGTTTGCAACATTCGGCGGCGTGGCGTTGCTTTTGTCACTGATTGGCGTCTATGGCGTGAACGCCTACAGAAAGCAACCCGGTAATTGTCATCAGACCGCGTCCTGAGCCGGCAGTGTGAGTCGCGCGCGCGCGCCTCCCATCGGAGATTCCTCAAGCGAAATCGATCCGCCGTGAATCTCGGCAAGATCGCGAACGATCGCGAGACCGAGGCCGGAGCCCTGCGCCGCTTCGTCCGCCCGAACTCCACGCCGCAGGACGGCCTCGCGCATCGAAGACTCTATTCCGGGACCGTCGTCATCGATCCCAATCACGATCTGTTCGCCTTCTTTCGTGCAGGTGAGCCTGACACGGGCGCGAGCCCACTTGCAGGCATTGTCTAGCAGGTTCCCGAGCATCTCGTCGAGATCTTCTCGCTGTCCCTGAAAGCGTGCGACGCTGGCGCATCGATCTCGATGCTGAGGTCCCGTTCGGCATGCAGCCGCTCGAGCGCGCGGACAAGTCCTTCGGCGGAATCGGCAATCGACGCGCGCGCCGCAGGCGCCGCACCGGATGCGGATGCGCGCGCGTGCGCCAGGTGGTAGTCGATTTGCCGCCGCATGAGATCTATCTGCTGATCGATCTCCGCGGCAAGGTGCTCATGTCCCGTCGCCCGCACTTGTTGCGCCTCGTGCGCCAGCGCCGCCAGCGGCGTCTTCAGGCCATGTGCGAGGTCCCCGGCCTTTGCGATTGCGCGCGTGACGCGACGCTCGCGCTCCTCGAGAAGAGCATTCAGGTCGTCGACCAGCGGCTGCACCTCTGCCGGATAACTGCCGTCCACGCGTGTGGTGACGCCTTTATGCGCGTCCGTAAGACGGTTGCGCAATTGATTGATCGATGACATGCCCCGCCGGACCTGCAGAAATCCGAAGAGCAGGCAGAAAAATGCGACCAGCGCTATCGCCGGACCGTACCGGAACAACAGCAGGAATACGCCATGAGCGGATGGGGGAGGAAGCGCGTGATGGAGAACGAACACCGCGATCGTGAAGAGGCCGATCGTCCAGAGGATGGCTCCGAGCAGGATGCGTGCTTTGAGCGAGGGGAGGTTCATTCGATTCTGTACCCGAGACCGCGCACGGTTTCGATCAACGCCGCGCCAAGCTTGCGCCGCAGGCGTGCGATGAACACCTCAACCGTGTTCGAATCGCGATCGAAATCCTGCGCGTAAATGTGCTCAATGAGCTCCGCCTGGGAGACGACGCGCCCGCGATGATGCAACAAGTATGAGAGAACGCGGAACTCGTGGCTCGTGAGCTTCACTGGCGCGCCGTCCAGTGTGACGCGCGACCGGCGCGGATCCAGCATGACGCTGCCCGCGCGAAGTTCCGGCGTGAAGTGGCCGCTTGCCCGGCGCATCAGTGCGCGCAAGCGCGCAAGAACTTCCTCGATGCGAAACGGCTTTGACACATAGTCATCGGCGCCGCCGTCTATCCCCTGCACTTTCTCGTGCCAACTACCGCGAGCCGTGAGCACGAGCACAGGTGTGGCGAGGCCTGAGTCCCGCCACTTTCGCAACAGGGTGAGGCCGTCAATCTTCGGCAACCCCAGATCGAGGACCATTGCGTCGTACTGCTCGGTTTGCGCCAGAAAATCCGCGCGCTCCCCATCGCCGGCGTGATCCACGGCGTACCCGGCCTCCGCGATGGACAATGTGAGCTGATTCGCGAGCGACGCCTCATCTTCAACGACAAGAATTCGCATATTAGCCTCAGCCCGTTTATAGCACACTCGAACCTGAACGGAACCTGAACGGCCCGTTCACGCTCCGTTCAGCCGCGCCTGCCTATACTCCTATTTCTTGCCACAAATCAAAGTAGGCGAAGAAGTGAACCTGCAAATCGGCCCTTCACGAAGCGCCTGGCGCGTCGTCGGCGTGGCCCGCGAGCCGCTCGGCGGCCCGGTCGCCTATATTCCGCGCAGCTTCTTCGAACGCGCTGGCCATATGGGTATAACCAACAGCATCCGTCTGGCGCTGGACAAGACGGACGTGGAATCAATGAATAACATCAAGGCCAGCCTGGATCGTAATCTGGAAGAGCAGGCCGTGCGACCTCTCGGCAGCGCCAGCAAGGCCGATAGCAGGTTCAGCGTAGATCAGCACATGGTGATGATCTACATCTTCCTGATCGTGATGTCGGGCATTCTGGCCGCTGTAGGCGGTCTGGGATTGATGACAACGATGAATCTGAACGTGCTGGAACGGCGGCGCGAGATGGAAGTGTTGCGCGCGATCGGCGCTTCGCCGCCGGTGTTGTGGCTCATTGTGATTACCCTTTTTTTTTCCTGAGTAGTGATCTTTCTGCGCCTCGTTTTCACCGGGTCTTTGGATTCGTTGCTCGACGCCGTCAAAGATCAAGACTTCTTCTTTCCGTTAAGGCCGGAGCCTCTTACTTCTCGGCGTTCTTCACGACCTCGATCGCGCGCTCAAGAAACTCGTCGCGCCCGGCGGCGACGGCGGCGCGGGTGCGCGCGACCGGCGCGGTAGGCAGAATGCCCACGCCGTGATGTTGCGCGCCGTCATGCTTGAGGACTTTCATTCCAGTCCACCGGATGCTGTAACCGCCCGGCAGTTTGAAGGAATTGACATTGCCGTTCGTGCCGGCGGTAGGCGCGCCGACGATCTCGGCGAGCTTATAATGCTCGACGATGCCCATGCAGGATTCGGCGTAACTGATCGCCCGCCCATCCGTGATGAATGCTTTCCTTGCCTTGAGGAGAGGCGCGCCAGGAGCGATTTGCCAGTTGCTCTTCCTGAACTTCATCTGCTGGCGGTCTGGCCGGCTGATCTCCGGAATGAGCCATTGCGCGCTGGTGAGTGGCTTGTCACTGAGGCGCGCGAAAAAGCCGATCGGATTATTCAGGCGCGGATAGCCGCGCAGGTCAAAGATGATGCCTTGAGCCTGTTCCAGCTTCGGCAGCGCCTGATTGAAATCCGCGTCGGTAATCTGATCGAGGTTAAGGTAAAAAATGCCCGGTTCGAGTTCCGCGACTTTTGCGCGTGGCTGCTCGTTGAAAAAGTCGAACGACGCGTCACGCCTGACTGTGACCTTCACACGCTTGCCGGGCGCCGCGAATGGCTCTATTTCCAACGTGACTGGCTCGTCTCTCGTTCCGGCGGCGAGTCCGCTCAACGCGCGGAAGCGAATCCACTGTGGCGTCGCCCCCGAAATCAGTTCCTCCCGCTCCGCGAGCGCCTGCGCGACGGGCTTACCGTCAATCGTCAGGACTAGGTCGCCCGGCGCGATGCCCTGCGAGGAATCTTTGACACGAGTCACCACAAGCTGTCCCTCGATCCAATCCCATGCCACCGGCGGAATGGATTGCGGGGCGTCGTCTTCGTGGTAAACGCCGCCGTGCCCATCGCGCAGCGCAGCGACCAACCGTTTAAGCGTTAGGCCGAAAGCCCCGGCGTTCTCGTCGGTCGCCGCCCGCTGCAAAGCCCCTTTGAGCGCGGCGTTCCAGTCGGTCTGCGCCACGTCGAAGTAGGGATAAAAGTGCTGAAAGACGTTCCAGGCCAGCGCAGTGGCTCCGAGCCTCGTGGCGCGGTCGTTGGCGGAGAAGCGAATCGCTGTCGGTCGCGGCGCGGCTTCTTTCGGCGCCGCTTGCGCCTTCGGCAGCGTGCCTTGCTCGTTCACATAGAGGGCAAGCGGAATCAGCGCGGCAATCCCTCCGCCCAGGTCGGCTTGAAACGGCTCATCAGGGTTCGGCATTTGCTCGTCCGCCTTCGCGTCGGCTATGGACTTGCTTACGCGGTCGCTGCTATAAATGCCGCCCGTCCCAACGCCGAATCCAAGGCGCCGCCAGGCGACGAGTTTGAGATTGTCAGTCGCCGATGGCGCGGCTGGTTTTGTGGCGCCGGTATTTTGGTTGGCCGATTTTTGATTGGCGGTGAAGACGCGGACGGTCGGGGCGATGGGATGAAAAACCGCCTCGAGTCTTTGCGCCAATTCAGCGGCGTCTTTGGCGCTCTCCACAGCCCGGATTCCTTCAACGGCGAAGGCGTCCCAGTAGGTTTTCGCCGCTTCGTCGCTCGGATGAAAATGGCGCACGTAGCCGAGCAACCGGGTAAAGGCAGTGACGTTCTCCAGCCCCCGCGCAGTCAGCGGGCGCGCGGCTTCCTCCACTCGTTTTTCAGCCGTCCCGACGATCTCTAGAGAGACGTCGTCCATCCAGACCTTGCCGCCGCCGTAAAACTGCAAACCCAGAACAAGCTTCTCGGCGTCCTCTTCCACGTCGCCTATGATCTCGTAGTAAGCCCACTCCCGCGCCAGGATCGGGCGATCAGCCATGTCGTCAAAAAAGCCTCTGACCTGGCGGTTGTCCCGCTTTTGGCGATCTACGCTCAGCCACAACTGCGCCTTTGCGCCGAAGCCTATGATCTCGGCGCGCACCGCCGCGCGCAACCGGATGCGCTTGCCGCGAAAGGCCGCGCCGTCTATGGATTGATTAAGTTTGCCCGGCACAGGTGTGAATGGGCCTGCCCCGCGTTTGAAGACGAGACAGTAGCGGCCGCTCTTCGGCTGTTCATCGGTCAGCGCGGCGGCATACCCGTTCTGTTGTGAAAGTGGCTCCGCCGTCCAGCCCGCAGGCGGTTGCCCGACCTCACCGTTTTCAAAGCCGGGATTGAACAACACCTTTGGAATTTCACGAAGACCGGCCTCGGGAGTCCGCTCTTGCGCCGAAGACCGATAACACGTCTGGAGCAAAAGGCAGAACAACGAACACAACGCGATGAGAATTCTGATTGAAATCATGTGACCTCCTGTGTCGGCGAAATTTCGTTTTACAACTCGTCAAGCGAGACCAAATTCTGTTTGAGCGCATAGATCACCGCTTGTATGCGATGTGTGAGGCGCAGTTTTCCGAGGATGTTACTGATATGGGTTTTGACAGTCTCTTCACTGATGAAGAGAGCCTCGGCGATTTCGCGATTGGTAAATCCGCGGGCCAGACTGCGCAGCACTTCCAATTCACGTTCGGTCAGTTCATTCCCCGGCTCCTGCCCGCGCGCGAAATCATGTAAGGCGTCTCCGGCCGCCGCCGGATCGATCATCGACCTCCCTCCTGCCGCGGCGCGCACGGCGGCGAGGAGAATCTCCGGCTCGGCGTCTTTCCGCACGTACCCGATCGCGCCCGCCCGCAACACGCCGATCATCCGGGCTTCCTCAATCGAAGCCGTCAGAGCGACGACCTGTGTCTGCGGCGAGCGCGCCCGAATTTTACGAGTGGCTTCTATGCCGTCCATTCCGCCCGGCATTAACAGGTCCATGACCACGACTTCTGGCGCCCATTGATCGAGGTTGAGCAATAGCTCTTCGCCGTTGGCCGCGATCCCGATAATCTTGAGATCGGGGAAGGATTCGAGATAGCTCCGCACCCCGCGGCTGACCACGCGATGATCATCGACCAGAACTACGCGTATCTGATTCATTGCTGATACTCCCCATAAGATCGGCGATTATTCATTTCCGGCGCCGCCACCAGGCCAGATAACCGAAATACAGAAGCAAACACGCGAGCATTACCAACGGCTGCGATCCCCTTCCGGCCAATACGCCGAGCGCAATAATCGGCGTCATGGCCAGTAAAACGTTCCATGTTTGTCTCTGCATTTGTTCCACGCCGCGGCGAAAATCCTGCGGGGCGAGCTTCTCCCTCAGTTCTTCCATAAGGCGATGGATACGGTAGCCTACAAACAAGAGCGCGCTCCCGAAGAGTGAAACCCACAGAAACCGATTAAACCACAGGTTCTTTTGCGGAAAATTCAGCGCGATTTTCCAGTTGGCTCCCCAAAAGGCGAATGCCGACAAAATAAAGAGCCCTCGCTGATAGCCTGACCTGGCCAGTGTCAGCGCTCTCTTGAGGGGCGCATTTTTTATCGCCCTCATTTTTTCCAGCAAACGCGCTTCATTCCATAATCGCAGTAAGATGAGTAAGATTGGGGGAAGTAGGAAGAAGCCTGTATGGTACGGCGGCTCTAGATTAATCAGCCCCATGAAGAAAATGATTACGAGCCCGACCGCAAGATTGATGTTGGATCGTCGCTCGAGTTTGTCAATCTCCAGCAAATTCATGGGAATTCGCATGGTGAGGCTCGCGCCATGGCCGGGGGCGCTTTCGACAAGAACTGTTCCGCCGATCTCGGCGACCCTCGTGTTGATGTTGGCCAGTCCCATGCCTGGATTTGATCGGGTTGTGTCGTAACCGGCGCCGTCGTCCTGGAGTTTGAACCATAGCACAGGCGTTTCCCCCTCAGTCTGTTGATAAAGCCTGAGCCGGACGTTTTTGGCTCGGGCATGGCGGGCGATGTTGTTCAATCCTTCCTGCGCAACGCGAAAGATCGCCTCTTGCGTACCGGGCGTCAGAATCTCGTTATCCGGGAGGGCGCCGAATTCGGCGGTAACCATCGCTCCGCTGCGGTGTTGCAAGGCCTCACACTGCTTCCGTAAAGCTTCAATCAAACCGACGTTTTCGAGTGGAGCCGGACGCAAATGTTGCAACATGGCTTCCATTTCAGCCATCGCCTCCCGCGCCGCGTCACGGACATCCGCGACTGCCTGCCGCACGCCTTCGGGGTCACTCTCCCATCTGGCTTGGGCGGTCGCGGCGCTGACGTTGATACTGAAAATTTGCTGCTTGATCGAATCATGCAGGTCGCGGGCCAGGCGATTACGCTCCTGCTGAGTCGCCGCCTCTCTCAATTGACTGATCCATTGCCGGCGGAGAGCTTCGGGATCTTGCGACGGAGTCGGAGAGCCCAGCGGAACTGCTCTGAATTCCCATAACAACAGGTATCCGAACCCGCAGGTGACTATCGCTATAAGCGAAATGAAGAACCATGCTCTGGGTGTTCCCCAAATCGCATCCTGCTGAATCACGGCGATGATCAGCAGAAACTGGCCGCCGGCGAAAAAGGCGCGAGTTATGTTTCGCCGATCTTCGACCTGCTCCAGGTTCCGCGTCGTCCAGGCGATAAACCCGGTCAATACCAGACTGGCTCCGAACATGTGGGTCATAGAGAGCGCGATCCATTTGGGGTGAGACGGCACGGAGTGTGGAGGCGCTTCGCCTTCATAGAAATAAGGGGTCAACTCGTCTCCGGCAAAAACAAACAAGATTCCCCAGACAAACGCAAGCGCTGCAGTCGCCGTCATCAAGTAACGGTATTTCATAACTGTCGTCTCCTTTATCAAGCAGGCCGAGGATATAAGAAAACCTGCGGGCGGCGCATCACCCGCACGAGCCAATTTGCTATCCCCCAAAAGGGGGAGATGTCCGGCGCCACTGCCACGCCCGCTGAGAGACCGAAAAAAAGCGGGGGAGATCGGGTAAAGCTCGGTAAAATCACCGCATGCCCGAACCTCCGGAACCAAATATCTACCAACTCAGAGTCGTCTTGCTTGGGATCAGCCCGATCATTTGGAGACGCCTCCTCGTCAGAAGCGATTCAACGATCTCTGA
>Ga0187894_10006402_pt1 | contig 11566 bp, 8 predicted proteins | sample GBC1701081metaG_FD_136650 | JGI IMG/M metagenome (GOLD analysis project Ga0187894, IMG submission 136650) | White microbial mat communities from a lava cave in the Kipuka Kanohina Cave System on the Island of Hawaii, USA - GBC170108-1 metaG ...
ACGAACTCTCCGCCGCCGTGCTCAGCAATCGCAGCCTGTCGGCGGAATTGGCTCGCGGCGAACTGGTTAAACGTTGTCAGGCGACTACGTCTGTCACGCTCGATGGGCAGGCTGTGGATTTGCGGCAGGCTTGCCGGATTCTCGCGGCGTGGGATGGCCGCTATGAAATCAATAGCGTAGGCGCCGTCCTGTGGCGTGAATTCATCACGCAATATGAGCCCGCCGAGTTGCAGAAGGACGGCGCGCTCTTTCAGCGCGCGTTCAATCCTGCCGATCCGGTCAGCACTCCGCATACGCTGACGCCGGATAAAGACACTGCCCCGCAATCATTGCTCAAACTGGCGCGCGCCGCGCAATTGCTGGCACAGGCTGGCATCGCGCTCGACACGCCACTGGGCAAGGCGCAATTCAGCGACCGCAACGGCGGGCGCATCCCGATTCACGGAGGTGAAGGCGGGTATGACGGCATCGCCAATTTCGTCAACTACGCTCCCAACGGCACGACGCTCGAACCGGCTCCCGCGTACGAGCGAGTGACGGGCAGCCGCTTCCTGACGAAAGACGGCTATCCGGTCAACCGTGGCAGCAGCTTCGTGATGGCGCTGGAATATACGGCGCAAGGCCCGCGCGCGCAGGCTTTCCTGACTTACTCGCAATCGGGCGATCCGGCTTCGCCGCTTTACTATGACCAGACGGAACTCTTTTCCGCAAAAAAATGGCGGCGCATTCTCTTCACCGAAGCCGAGATCAAGGCCGATCCCAACTTGAAGTCGATCAAAGTCGCGAGCGCGAAATAACGAGGAAGAGTGATGTCACAATCAACCTCATTTGTCGTGGCGGGCATACAGTGTGACCCGCGGATCGCCCGCCCCGACCTCAATCTGGAAATGATCGCCGAATGGGCGGCGCTCGCCCGCGAAGCAGGCGCCGCGCTGGCGATCTTTCCCGAATGCGCGGTGACGGGGTATTGCTTCGATTCGGTGGAAGAGGCGATGGAAGTGGCTGAGCCTGTCCCCGGCCCCTCGACAGCCGCGCTTGCGGCGATTGCAAATCGGTTGAATCTGCACCTGGTGGTCGGGATGCTGGAACGCGCGGGCGAACAACTCTATAACGTGGCGGCGATGGTCGGGCCGGGCGGGTTGATCGGAAGTTACCGAAAAATCCACCTGCCGTTTCTGGGCGTCGATCGCTTCACGGCGCACGGGCGGGATGGCTTTCAGGTGTACGACACTTCCCTGGCGCGCATCGGCGTGAATATTTGTTACGACTGTTCGTTCCCCGAAAGCGCGCGGGTGATGATGCTCGGAGGAGCTGATTTGATCGCCTTGCCGACCAATTGGCCGGAAAGCGGAGGCTGCGCCATCCCGGATTTCGTCGTTCCCACGCGGGCGATTGAAAACAAAGTCTATTACGCGGCGGTGAATCGTGTCGGCGAAGAACGCGGCGTCAGATTCATCGGCCGCTCCTCCATCGTCAATCCGTATGGCAAAGCTCTCGCGACGGCCGACGACGCGGAGCAAATGCTGCTGGCCGAAATCAATCCGGCGGAATCGCGCGATAAACACATCGTCAGGGTTCCCGGCGAACACGAAATCCATCGGCTGAACGACCGCCAGCCGGACCAGTACGGGCTGCTGACCAGGCCGCGGTGATTCTTCGATACATGAACAACAACTCGCCTTTCCATCGTCAACAATTGAGCCGCTTGCCGACGCGCCGCGAATTCCTCTGGCAATCCGGCGGAGGTCTCGGCGGTCTCGCGCTGGCTTTCCTGCTGGGGCGTGATGACGTATTGGGGCAGACAAGCTTGCCCAACCAAAAACTTCATCACCCCGCCAAGGCAAAACGCGTCGTGCATTTTTTCATGGCCGGCGCGGCAAGCCATCTCGACCTCTTCGATTTCAAACCTGAGTTGGTGAAGCGCGACGGACAGCCCAGCGACTTCGGCGAGCGAGTAGAGGCGTTCCAGAACGGCCTTGGGCCGTGGCTGCGGCCCGTATGGGATTTCAAGCCCTATGGCCAGTGCGGCAAACTGCTCGGCGAACCGGTTGCGCCGCTCGGCGCGGTCGTGGATGAGATCGCCTTCGTCCACAATATGGTCAGCAAATCCGGCGTCCACAGCACGGCTACGCTGCTGCAAGCGACCGGATTTCTGCTTCCCGGCTTCCCCGGCGCGGGTTGCTGGGTGAGCTACGGCCTCGGATCGATGAATGACAATCTGCCGACCTTCGTCGTGCTGCCGGATCATCGCGGGCTGGCCTCGAACGGAGTTAAGAACTGGGACGCGGCGTTCCTTCCCGCGCAACACAGCGGCGCCGTGATCTATCCGGGCAGCGAAGCGCCGGTCGCCGATCTATTCCCGCATAAATCCGGCGGATACATCACGCGCGAGAGCGAAGCGGCGGCGCAGCGATTCATGGCGGAGATCAACCGCGCGCACGCCGCGTCCCGCGAAGGCGACCAGCGGCTCGACGCGCGCATCCGCAGCTACGAACTCGCCGCCAAGATGCAACTCGCCGCGCCCGAAGCCCTGAATCTCAAGGCCGAGCCGGAACACGTCTTGAAACTCTACGGTCTCGACCGCGGCCCGCGGACGTGGGCGAAGGAGATCAACGAGGAGGAAGAGACTTTTTACTTCGCTCAGAAATGCCTGGCCGCGCGCCGGCTGCTTGAACGCGGTGTGCGATTCGTGCAGGTGTGGAGCGGCAACGACAATGGCTTCCCACGCCGCAACTGGGATTCGCACGAAGACATCCGCCGCGACCACGGGCCGCTTGCCTCGGGGATGGCGCGCGGCTGCGCAGCGTTCATCCGGGACCTCAAGCAGCGCGGGATGCTCGAAGACACCGTCATTCTGTGGACCACCGAATTCGGCCGAATGCCATCCAGTCAGGGCGGCATGGGTCAGGGCGGCATGGGCCAGGGAGGCAAAGGCCGCGACCATAATCCGTATGTCTTCACCAACTGGCTCTGCGGCGGTGGCATTAAGGGCGGCGTCATCCACGGCGAGAGCGACGAGTGGGGCTACAAGCCGCGTGACCGAAAGATCCCGACCGAGGTCTACGACATTCACGCCACGCTCCTGCATCTGCTCGGGATTGATCACGAAAAGCTGAGTTTCTACCATAACGGCATCCAGCGCCGCCTGACCGACGTGCATGGGCATGTCATCAATTCGCTGCTCGCGTGAGTTTTTCCATCATCAGCTATGGAGCCTTCCTTTGCGGCGTCGCCTCCATCAGGAGCGTGAGGGCTTTCTTGAAAGCTTCAGTCCCAGGCGCGCTGCCCCTGTAATGCCCCAGGCGCGCCACAACAAGGTCATGCGACGGAATGATCAGCGTTGTTTGCCCGCCGGCGCCCGACATGTAGTAGGCGTCCCTTGGTACCGGGAACGCGCCGTCGCCGTTGATCCAGAAGAAGGCGCCGTAAATGGGGCGCTTGTCAGACACCATTGTCCGGATGCCGATTTTGTCGAAGAGCGCTCGCTGCGGGAACGACAAATACTCTTCTCCGCGCTTCTCGACTCCAAGACGCACGAGATAATTGATCAAGACCGGATCGGTGTTGCGATAGCGTCCGACCGCGCCGGGCGGCCATTGCAACGGCCTCGTAGCGGCATAGTGGAAGGAGTTCACGCCTCCAGTGTAAAGGTAAAGGTGATCGGGATACGGGCCAGACGGGTCATAGTCGGGATCTTGTGGCGCCCTGATTCGCAGACCGCTCGACATGCGCAGGATGTCGGCTATGCGAATCTTGGAGCGCGGATCGCCCGCGCCTTGCCACTCAGGAATGGGCGCCGGCTGCCACAAATCATAGACACCTTGCTTGATAAGGATGCCCATCAACGTCGCCGTCAGGCTTTTGCCCATCGACCAACTCTCAAGCGGGGTGCGCGCCGTGATGCCCTCGCCATAACGCTCCCCGATGATGCGCCCCTTCCACGTAACCACGAAAGCCGCCGTCATACTTGCAGCCGGCTCGAAGGCCGCATCAATGGCCTGCTTGACCTTATTCGCGTCGATCTCCTTCGGTAGGGGAGCGCCGGGCAGCGCGTCGCCCATCGGCCACGGCTTTGTTGAAGGATTGGGCAGCTTCCTCTTGACGCTGATGGGCTTGAAACTCACTGAGTCCTTACCAAGCGGAAACGTCACGCAGCCCTGGGCGCCAACGTATTTGGCCGTTCGCCTCACGCCGTTGGGGAGCGTGATATGTACGGCCTTGTTGGCCCGATCGATCACCGGCTTCCCCAACTTCGCGCGCTCCGCGTAAGGACTCGTGAAGTATCCGACGTTTTCCGCGGCGAATTCGGGATCGAGCCCGGTGATAAACACGGCTGAGCACATGATTTTGGTAAAGCCGGAAGCGTGGTGATGGAGCGCGTCGCCGGGTGGCGCCACGTACGGCGTATTGAGTTCGAGTGATTTGGCGCGCGCGATAAGCGCCTCGCGGGGCGAGGTTGGCGACTGCGCCGCCGCAGCGCCCACGTATGCGCTCGGGGTTTTCATCTCTAACGCCGTGGCGGCCGACAGGACAAATGTCAGCAACAACGCCGTTTTAATCGCATAAATCCGCATCTCTTTCCCTCCTGTTACATTACGAATGTGATCAATTCGAAAAGATGCGCTCGAAGGTTGGGACCGCCGCAAACCACGTCGAGTCGCGAAACGACCGCCAGGCCAAGTGGTCAGGCGATCCCTCATCGACGCAACCGTGCTCTTTCCTCAACCGGAAGCCGAGACAGTCACGCTATATGTCCGAAAGCTTAAACTTCCCCGACCATCGCATACGGATAGGAAGCTTGTAGCCCTTCGGTTCGAGAGCAGGCACATCAACATACTCTTCCACCGGCTTCAAGCCCGGCTGCATTTTCATACATTGCATGCCTGTGAACTTTGCGCATTGCGCCTGCAGATGTGTCAGAAGGAAATCGGAAGCCGATCCGTAAAGCGCAAGCGGATCCATTTTGCATTCTTCGGGCGCTACGGGTGTTTCCGGAAAGTCCACTGTCGCATCGTAGCGAAGTTCAAATGTGCCATCTTTAAAACGAAGTTGGTGGATTTTGTTTTCTTCCGATTCCAGATGGTGTTCCAGCGCGGGCGTCTTCCAGGTCAGCCCCGTTCGATAGAGAGTATTTGGTTGCAACACTTGACCCGTATACGCAATGTACACTCCCCGTGGCTCAGTAATATAAATGTATCGCCAGTGCTTTGCACAGCCTACCATAATAGGTAGCAGCCCTATAATTACCAGCGATGCCACTATGTACGTTAAAATCGGGTCGTTTACAGTCAGAGACATTTGCACCACGCCTAAAATCACCAGCGCGGAAAGCGATATAACGAGCCCTAGTATACTCATCATAAATAAGCATCGTTGCGCTTTACTCCTGCCTCCCGGTCTGTAGAAATATAGTACTTGCGGCACATTCGTGACCAAGGCGACGATACAGCCCCACACGACTCCAATCGCCACCGCGACCAAGCGGTGTGGACTGAGCAATTCCTCTCCTCGTATGAAAAATTGCAGTAGATTGGCAAATAGAATCCACGTGGTCGGAACCAGGATTGCTATCACAAAAGTAGAGTAGTTAAACGACTTGTTGACTAATCGCTTTACTTTGCCCTTTTTTCTGAATCGCATGCCGCGCCTCCTCGCGGTTGAGTATAACAAGCAATATTTCATCAAGGGTAATTGGTAGGCGGGGCGGCTTTGCCAATACCACTTGATGATTTTACGCCGAGGAGGAGTGTGGCGCCGCCATGCTTTGGTAAATAGTTCTTTGAAAAGATCCGAGGTTGACCGGCGAATTCCTTCCTAAAGCATAAAGGGCGAGCGCGGAGAATTTTCTCCGCGCTCGCCCTAAAATAGCTCAAGTCTTCGCCAGGCTAATTCTTGATATTGCTTATCTGTTTTTCTGGGATTTCGGTCCCGGCGGTGGCTGCGGGCGCGGTTAATCGCTCTCTAAAGAAGCGCGGAGAGATGGACGAATAGATTCTGCCGGCGATCTCCGCAGCGCGTCTGCCTGCTTCGGTGGAACCGGTCGTAATAACCGTCACCACAAGCCTGGGGTTGTCGACGCTCGAAAATGAGGTGAACAGTCCGAGCCTGTCGCGGTTGCCGGTGCAGGTGCCGGTTTTGCCTGCTACCTGACCGAGGGGGTTATAAGCGAGCTTGGCGGTGCCGTAATTGACTGCGCCCGTCATTCCCGCCAGTACCCTCAGACGGTCTTCAGACGACATTACGATCACGCGCTTCAATTCAGGGTTAAAGGCCCGAGCTTCCTCGGCGGTGCGCACAACGCGCGGAGTGTAGAGGTTGCCGCCGTTGGCGATTGCGCCGGTGAACGCCGCGAGTTGAATTGCGGTCACGCCGAAACCATCACCATGGCTGGACATATGCCCGGTCTCCTGTTCTCCCTCATCGGGCAGGAACCCGTCACTTTCCCCCCTATAATTGATTCCGGTCCTTGAGCCGAATCCGAAATCCTCGGCGTATTTCATCACGCGCTCGTAGCCCAGCATTCGCCCTAAAACCTGAAAGACCGGGTTGTTCGATCGCGCCAGCGCGTCAGTCAGGTTCATGCTTGCGCGCCTCGATATCTGGACATCCTCGTTCGGATCGAAGACGCCTTCATGCAACGCGGCCAATCCGACGATCATTTTGACGGTCGAGCATGGCTTGACCGGCGAGCCGAGCGCCATCTGTTGGTTGACCACGGTGAAGACGCGTCCGTTGTTCGGATCCATCACGACCACTGTCCCCGAACGTCCCTGCAGAGCGTTCACGGCCGCGGCGCGGATTTCCGGATCCTCTCCGACGGTGTCATCTTTCATGATGTTGGTTGCCGCTATGTTGCGAAGCCCGGCGTCGCGGGCTTGAATCACGCGCAACCTGGCCAAGTAACGCGCGCGGGAGCGGCGGCGGCCGGATGAACGATAAGACGCCAGCGCTCGGCGTTCGCCTCGCGTTAATTTGCCGCGCTTACGAAGCAAAGCCTGGGCCTGGTTTGAACTGACCTGCGATTCCCCACGCTGTCGCGAACTCTTTCTGCCGGCAACCTTGCCGGAACGGGTCGATTTACCGCGCCTTACCGCCACACGGGATGAAGCCTTCCCCTTTTTGCTGGATGAGACTTTTCCAGATGACGATTTCTTGCGTTGTTTAGCATGCGCGGTAATGCCAACAGACGCTCCCACGAAAATTGTGAGGATGATAAAGAACAAAGGCGCCATAAAGACGCGATGTTGCTTCCTCATGTTTCATTCCCTTTCTTGGCCCAATTTTTACTGTCTTGATACTGTCTTGATAAGGTCTTAAGTGTCGTCAACCAATTTTTTGCGGGCGTACGGGGCAACCAGCAGCGACTGCGTCAGAAGCGCCAGAGCCTGTCAAAAGACCTCCGTGAGTGATTGGCAAGCTTGAATTAAATTCTCGGCTCGCTTATGCGCAATGCCGGGGGTTGACGCACGGCGGGAGTCTAGCAAAACTCTCCTGCCGTAACAACCATAAGTTTACGGCGTTTAGCGCCCGTTCAGCGTCCTTTATCGTTTGGGCGGATAGACTTTTTCAGGCGCCGGTTTAACTAAGGCGCCGTTATGTTATGCTTAGCCGTCATTCCCCTAAAGCTTAAATTTTTGACGCGAGGCTTTAAACGTGCACGAGTTGTGGTCACATATCGTCTGGTTCTCGCAATTTGCCAGACTCAGAGACGTGATTGACATCATCATCGTCGCCATCCTGATCTATGAACTGCTCAGGCTGGTGCACGGGACTCGCGCTGTCCAGATGGCCGTCGGTTTGGGTCTGGTCGGATTTCTATATGAACTTTCAAGTTGGCTGGGGTTGACTACGGTTCAGTGGGTGTTGCGAAACGCCGTGCTCTACCTCGGTTTCGCGGTCATCGTCCTCTTCCAACACGAAATCCGCGCCGCGCTTACACACCTGGGCAACAACATACGCATCCCCTTCATCGGCAAAAAACGAAGCGGCAATCCGTTCGGCCAGGAGTGGTACGATGAAGTAGTGCTGGCCGCCACAACTCTGGCTTCGGAAAAAACGGGCGCGCTAATGGTCTTTGAGCGTGATGTCGGATTGAAAACCTATATCGAAAGCGGGATCAGGCTCGACGCTAAAGTCAATTACGACCTGCTAGTAACAATCTTCAACACGCACACGCCGCTGCACGACGGCGCAGTGATTATCAGCAACAACCGCGTCGCGGCGGCCTGCTGCTTTCTGCCGTTGACGCAAAACCCATTGATATCGCGTGAACTCGGCACGCGCCACCGCGCGGCAATCGGGGTCACTGAAGACAGTGACGCGTTCGCGGTAATCGTCTCGGAAGAGACCGGGGTAATTTCGTTCGCGAAGGAAGGGAGATTGAAGAGAAATCTGGATGGGCCGCGACTGCGCAGTTTGATTCAGCAAACGATGGAGCCGTGGCGCAGCGACGCCGAATCCGAGGAGCTTGAAGCCGAAGAGCGTGAGCGCGAACGCGAGATTGACGCGCTGGCCGAACCACGTAGGCGTGATATAGCCCTCGCGTCCTCAGGAGAAAGCGTTAAGGAGGGATCCTCGGTATGAACAAGGTTTCGCCTTCACGACTGTTTCACAGGTTGCGCCATACGCGCATTGAAAACAAAGGGCTGAAATTGCTCTCACTGTTGCTTGCCATTCTGCTTTTCGTCGTTTCGCAGCAACCGATCACCGATATGCGAATGGTCGGCGTGCCAATCGAATACCGCGGCGTGAGTCCGGGTGTCGAAATCAGCGGCGATGTCGAACAGACAGTGAGCGTACGCTTGAAAGGCCAGCGTAATATTGTTCGATCCTTAGTCCCAAACCAGTTGCTGGTTATCGCCGACCTTAGCAACAAAGAGCCGGGCGAAAGAGTCGTTCAACTGAAAGCGGATGAAAGTTTCCTGCCCGATAATGTAACCGTCGAGCAAATCGAGCCTGCAAGTATAAGGATCAAACTTGAGCCTACGGTAACAAAACGCGTAAAGGTTGAGACTCAGTTTTCAGGTCAGGTTGCGGAGGGCTGGGAAGTTTACCGGGTGAAGCTCGATCCGGATGAAGTCGAAATCGAAGGCCCCCAACTACCGGTCAATAAAATTGATCGTGTCCTAACTGAGACTGTGAACATGGATGGGCGCAAAGCTGATTTTCAGACATCCATTGAAGTTGAAGTCCCGCACGATTCGCTGCGAGTTAAAACCCCGGGCCCGATTAAACTTTCGGTTGGCATTGGCGAGAAGCGCATGCTGCGGCGCTTCGCTAACATCCCTGTCCGATGGCTCGACAAAAATGCGAACGAGCATCTGTTAACGAAGACTGTTGAAGTCGAAGTTTTCGGGCCGAAATCGGCGGTCGAAGCGTTGCGCTCCGATGATCTGCGCGTCGAAGTTAAAACGACCGGACTCCCTCCCAATGCAAACAATGTCACTCCCCAAATCCAATTACCTGCAAATCTTGAAGTCAGGAACATCATTCCGAGAGAGGTGAAGGTGAAAAGATAATATGGGAGAATTCTTTGGCACAGATGGTATTCGAGGTGTAGCCGGCCAATATCCGCTTGATCAGCCGACAATCGAACGGATCGGTTATTCGCTGGCGGTTGAATTGACGAAGCGGCTCGACCGCGTCGCACAAATCGTCATCGGGCGCGACACACGCGAATCGGGAGAATGGATCGAAGCGGCTCTTGTGCGCGGCATCTCGGCGGCGCAAGCCAGCGCCCGCTCCGCCGGCATGATCACGACACCAGGCGTCGCATATTTAACACGCGCGCTGAACGCGGACGCCGGAGTAGTCATTTCGGCGTCGCACAATTCTTACGAAGACAACGGAATAAAAGTCTTTTCCACATCAGGACAGAAACTTGACGACGCGGCTGAACAGGCAATCGAACGGGATCTGAAGTCCGCCGCCCCGAACCTTCCCTCTGCCACGCCGTTTGTTGCAGAGGATAAGATCGAAACAGACACAAGCCTTAAAGAAAAGTATCTTGCATTTTTGTGCGATGAGATCGGAGCGGGGCTGGACCTGAAGAACCTAAAGATCGCGGTTGATTGCGCTAACGGCGCGGCATACGAACTTGCGCCGAAATTGTTTTCCGTGCTCGGAGCCAATCTTACTGTGATCAACGCTGATCCGAATGGAAGGAACATCAATCTGGATTGTGGATCGCTGCATCCCGAAAAATTGCGGCGGGCTGTGATCGAACAGAGGGCTGACCTGGGCCTGGCTTTCGACGGCGATGCCGACCGGCTGTTGATGGTTGACGAACACGGCAATTTGGTGGACGGCGATCAGGTATTGTTCATCATGGCCGATTACCTGGCTTCGCGCGGAGAGCTTGCCGGCGACAGAGTGGTTGCGACGGTGATGAGTAATCTCGGTCTCGAACTGTCTTTGGCTGAACGGGGCATTGCGTTGGCGCGAACCGCCGTAGGCGATAAATATGTGCTGGACGAATTGCTCAAAGGCGGCGGCAGCCTGGGCGGCGAGCAATCGGGCCACATCATCTTTCCCGAAATCAGCCTGGCCGGCGATGGGATGATCACGGCCCTCGAAGTGTTGCGCGCCATCACGGGACGGAATAGCAGCCTCGGCGCCCTGGCAAGCGAGTACACACGCTACCCTCAAGTAACAATCAACGTGCGCGTCTCGCGCAAACCGGCTTTCGATACCGTCCCGCCGATCAAGGAAGCAATCAACGCGCTTGAGAAAGAGATGGCTGGGAGAGGCCGTCTGATAGTGCGCTATTCCGGCACCGAAAATCTGGCGCGAGTAATGATCGAGGGACAAGATGAAGCCGCGATTCGTAATCACGCCGAATCAATCGCTCAGGTCATCAGAGGGCAAATCGGATAAATCTGGCGGCGAGGTCATATGCGGTCTTCAACCAGCGTTTGACCTCGTCGTCAATTTCATTGAGTGAACTGATTGGCGGATCATTTGATCACAATCCTCTCCCCGAAATAGTCAGGACGGATAGTTGAGCTTGATGATCAAAAAGATCGCGCCCTGCGGATCAGCAACCATGGCAAAGCGGCCTGTGTTCGGAATGTCATGTGGGGGCATGATGATGTTGGCGCCGAGTGATTGCGCTTTCTCCGCCTTCGCGTCGCAATCGTCAACGGCGAAATACGGAGCCCAGTTGGGTGGCGCGTCCGCCATCTCGGCAGGAATCGTGTACATTCCGCCGAACGGCTGATCGCCCAGACTAAACTCCGTGTAGACCATCGGAGCGGCATTACCGATCTTCGACTTCCATCCGAAGACCTTGCTGTAAAAATCGGACGCCGCAGTCGTATCGCGTGTAGCCAGTTCGCCCCAGCACAACGTGTTCGCCTCGTTGTTGATCTGCGCGCCGATGTGGTTGCGCGCTTGCCAGATTCCGAATGTCGCGCCAGCCGGGTCTTGCGCGACGGCCATTCTGCCCGCGTCGAACACGTCGAACGGATCCATCAGCGTTTTTCCGCCTGCCGACAGGATCGCCTTCGCGGCCTCATCAGCGCTTTCGACCGCGACGTATAACAGCCAGTGCGGCGGAATTCCCTGC
>Ga0187894_10006403_pt1 | contig 11566 bp, 14 predicted proteins | sample GBC1701081metaG_FD_136650 | JGI IMG/M metagenome (GOLD analysis project Ga0187894, IMG submission 136650) | White microbial mat communities from a lava cave in the Kipuka Kanohina Cave System on the Island of Hawaii, USA - GBC170108-1 metaG ...
GCCGCGGCGCTGATGGTCTACCTGATGGTGAACGTGCTGATCGCGCCCGGCTCGATGTCGCCGGAGAGCCGCGCGTTCGCCGCATCGGGCCACCTGCCGTTCGCGCACGAGATGCTGGCCGGGCTGGGCATCACCATGGGCCAGTCGCCGCTCAACCTGTCGATCGTGTGGGCGGCGGTCTGCTGCGCCTTCGTCTGGGTCTTCCTGTGGCACACGCCCTGGGGCTTCGAGCTGCGCACCATGGGGCATAATCCCAACGCCGCGATCTACGCCGGCGTTGACATCCGGCGCATGACCGTGCTGGCCATGTGCCTGTCGGGCGGGCTGGCCGGCTTCGTCGGGGTCAACGAGATCCTGGGCGTGCACCACCGCCTACTGCTGAACTTCACTGCCGGCTACGGCTTCGCCGGCATCGCCGTGGCGTTGATGGGCCGCAACCATCCGATCGGCATCGTGCTGGCCAGCCTGCTGTTCGGCATGCTGCAGCAGGGCGGTGCCGAGCTGTCGTTCGAGATCCCCGCCATCACGCGCGAGATGGTGGTGGTCATCCAGGGCATGATCATCCTGTTCTGCGGCGCGCTGGCCAACTTCACCAAGCCGTGGTTCGAATGGCTGTTCGCGACGCTGCGCGCCCGGCACGGCCGTGCCCCGGCACCGAGCGCGGCGGAGGCGTGAGCATGTCGGGCATGCCATCACCCGTCGTCCTGAGCGAAGCGAAGGACCTTGCGGTGGTCCTTCCGCGTCATTCCGAGCGAAGCGAGGAATCTTCCGCGAACGGAGACTCCATTCCCGGGAGATCCCTCGCTGCGCTCGGGATGACGGACTGGTCGAGCCGCCGCAAGGTCCTTCGCTTCGCTCAGGACGACGCCGAGTATGGACCCTCTGATCGGAGTGCGTCCTGACATGGAGGACTGGATCACGTTTCCGGTGCTGATCCTGTCGGCCACGTTGCGGGTGGCGACGCCGCTGATCCTGTGCGCCATGGGCGGCCTGTTCTCGGAGCGCAGCGGCCTGATCGACATCGGGCTGGAAGGCAAGATGCTGGCGGCCGCCTTCATCGCCGCCGCCACGGCATCGGTCACCGGCTCGGCCTGGGCCGGGCTGGGCGCCGCGATCCTCATTGCCGAGGTGCTGGCGCTGCTGCACGGCTTTGCCTGCATCACGCATCGCGGCAACCAGGTGGTGAGCGGCGTGGCCATCAACATCCTGGTGTCCGGGCTGACCGTCGTGTTCGGCATGGCGTGGTTCCAGCGCGGCGGCCAGACGCCGGCGCTGCCGCCGGAGGCGCGCTTCATGCCGATCACCCTGCCCGGCACGCAGGCGATCGCCGACGTGCCGGTGCTCGGCCGGGTCTACGGCGACCTGATCGGCGGACACAACCTGATCGTCTACGTGGCGCTGCTGATCGTGCCGATCACCTGGTGGGTGCTGAACCGCACGCGCTTCGGCCTGCGGCTGCGCGCCGTCGGCGAGGTGCCGCTGGCGGTCGACGCGGCCGGCATCTCCGTCGCCTGGCTGCGCTACCGCGCGGTGCTGATCTGCGGCCTGTTCACGGGCATAGCCGGCGCCTATCTCTCGATCGCGCAGAACGCCGCCTTCAGCCGCGACATGACGGCGGGCCAGGGCTACATCGCGCTGGCCGCCATGATCTTCGGCAAGTGGAAGCCGGTCCCGGCGCTGGGCGCCTGCCTGATGTTCGGGCTGCTCGACGCCATCGCCATCCGCCTGCAGGGCGTGCGCATGCCGGTGATCGGCGAGGTACCGGTGCAGTTCATCCAGGTGCTGCCCTACGTGCTGACCGTGATCCTGCTGGCCGGCTTCATCGGCCGCGCCGTGGCGCCCAAGGCGATCGGCGTGCCGTACGAGAAGGAGCATTGATATTCCTTGCCTCCCCAACGAAGTTGGGGAAGGCAAAACGCGCGTGGTCTGACATGTCTCGATCCCCTATCCCACCGTCCGAAGAGATGATCGCGCTGGCGCGGGAGGCGATGGCGCGGGCGCATGCTCCGTACTCGCGCTTCCATGTCGGTGCCGTGCTGCGCGGCGCCAACGGCAAGCTCTATGCCGGCTGCAACGTCGAGAACGCGGCCTATCCCGAGGGCTGGTGCGCCGAGGCCTCGGCTATCGCCGCCATGGTCATGGACGGCGAGCGGCGCATCGCCGAAGCCGTGGTGATGGGCCGGGGCGCAGCACTGGTCACGCCCTGCGGCGGCTGCCGCCAGCGGCTGCGCGAGTTTGCCACCGATGCGCTGCCCATCCACATCTGCGATCCGGCCGGCCTGCGCCGCACCGTCACGCTGGGCGAGCTGCTGCCGCTGTCGTTCGGGCCCGACAATCTGCCCGGGGGCTCCGCGCATGGACAGTGAGCCGCCACGAATCGCGTGAAACCTTCTCGGTAGAAATCAGCACCATCCGGCTCGGACGAGATCAGCGGCCAGGCGCCGAACAGGCACGCTGCGCATCCGAACACTGCGGCTTGCGCGGGCAAGGTCATGGCCAGGTATGGCCGGTGGTTCCGGCGGCGACGCCAGCACATCGCCGCGCCTTCATCCAGGTTGGATCGCGTTGACGAGTCCCCTGTGCCTGCCCTTTGCCGTCGGCAGCACCGCGCGGATTCGACAACCTAGGTTAACGCGTCCGGACGTGGCATCGACCAGGATGGGACAACCTCGCCGAATTCGGAACCCCACGACGCGAGGCCAGGCCGGGCGGTGGGTTGGACGCCCGGCCGATCGTTCCCCCTTCCACCGAAATGAGCTGTCGCCCTGGATGCTCAGCGCAAAGCGCTCGCCAGTACCGCGCGGATGACCAGGCGACTGCGGCGGGACCTCGACGCATTCGAGGCGGAGGTCGTGCGGGTGACCGAGCGAGAATTGCGCCTTCGAAGCATCGGCCGGCCCGACGCCACCGCGAAAGAGAGCGACGAACCAAGCGGGTAGAGAGAAGAAACTTGTGCGGGTGGGAAATGATGCGCTGACAAGGCCGCGGCATGGACGGCATGCCGGCCTGTTCGGCGGATTGATGCCCGGAGTACCGACCCCGCCGGGAGCCCGGCGGCGCGTCGAGCCCGGTCGGGCCCAACCCGAAAAAGAAGGCGCGGGCAGCCGCGAAGCCGCCCGCACATCTTCAGCCGATGGACCGCAGTTACTGCAGCTTGCCGGAGACGCCGGTCATGGTGGAGCTCAGCTTCGTGCCGACGGCGGTGAAGGCGACGATCGCGGCCACGGAGATGAGCGAGGCGATAAGGCCGTACTCGATGGCCGTGGCACCTTCGTCGTTCTTCATCAGCTTGCGGAAAACGGACAGCATTTGAATTATCTCCTAATTGTATTCATCCCAGACGGCGTCGCTTAAAATCAGGTCGACGCCCACCCCTTCTGGAGGAAGCCGCGGGTCGAGTAAAGACCTCGACGTGATTTGAGGCGACAAACAGGTCCAAAGTGGATGCACGCGGCTCGGGCGTTGCTGTCCGTTGTCCTCCCATGCCGACAGGGCTATCGCGTATGACGAAGCTACCGTCCCGAGCGCCCCCTTCGGCAGGCTCAGGAGAGGGATCTTGAGGCGGCACCAAGATCCCTCGCAGGCTCGGGATGACAGTGGAGATGGCGGCACCAACGTGCGTCATACGCGATAGCCCCCCCATGCCGCAGGGCATTTGCATATGGCCTTGGTCGGGGCGCGCCACTCCAGTGGCGCATTGCCCGGAGCGCAAGCGGAGGGCAAATCTCTTGGAGCCAAGCATGATCGACGCAGGACGGCCATCGAGGCCGCCCTGCGTCGTGCGCCATGGAGTGGCGCGCCCCGACCAAGGCCATATGCGAATGCCCTGCCCTATGCCGGGGATTGTCCGCTGGCCGGGCTGGGCAAAGATGCGCTGGTGGATCCCGGGCGGGCCCGAGGCAGGCATGACAGCCGCCCCTGCTGGCCGTAGACGGCAACTGTGGCCGGCCGTTCCAGTTGCCGCAGCCCGTCGTTGCCCCCGGGCTCGGCCGCCGTGTCATCGCAGCGCCCTGGACCATCGTCATCGGCGAAGGTCCAGCCTGGAACCGAGGCAACGTGAGCGCGTTATCCAAATTTCGGGTGGCCAGGAGGGCGCACGGCATGGCAGATAACAGAACGAAGGCGGGCGGGCCGATCGCAACTGCATCGCCGTTCGGCTCACGAGTTCCGCGGCTGGGCGAAAGCCTCACCGCGGACGCGGTGCGCACGGCCCTGGAAACGGTCGAGCCGACGGCAGCAGAAGTCAGGCGTTGCCTTGCCAGCAGGCGCGATTGAAGGGCCTCCCGGCTCCAGCGTATTCGAAAATCATCAAAACGCGTTCGCGTCCGCTGTCGTGCAGATGACGGCGCGCGAGTTGCGGCGGGCAGGAGGGAATATCATGGATGAAGGGGCTCAACGGGAAGAGCGCGAGCGGATCGACGTCGACAGCGAGAGCGGGGTCAGGTACTGGGCGAAAACACTCCACGTTCATCCCGCGGATCTTCGCGCGGCGGTGGATACGGTCGGATCGCTCGTCGTCGACGTGAGGAGATACCTGGACCAACGGCGTTGAAAAGAGCGTCACCCGAACAGCCAAGCTGCCGGCAGTGTGGCAGCTGCCCGACGATCGCCACCGAAATACCTTGCAACGGCGAACCCGGCCGGTCCGTTTGGTCCATAGCCTCGAGCGTGGAGCCTGATGAAGGTGAAGCTCGACCGCCCATGGCGGGGTCGGCGCCGGCCGATGGTTGCGGGCGGCCGACCCTGCCATGTCTCCCATCTCGGGCGCACCCGCCGGGTGCGCACCCCCGCGGCGAACAACCTTCACCAGCGCACACCCGTTCGAAAGGAGCGTCGCCGGGAGCGCCGGCTTCCCTATGAACGGAATACGCACGCTCGACTTGACGGGGTCGACAACGCGGAAGGGCAGGGTCGCTCGCTGGCGAGTCGTGCCTGGGAGTCTGACTGAAAATGTGCGGTTTCAGTCGCCTTCATGGTGAGCTTGTCGAACCATGAAGGCGGTCGCACGCGTAGGCGGTTGCTTCATGGTTCGACCCGGCAAGACGCGAAGCGTCTGCCTGTGCTCACCATGAAGCGATCTCCCTTTTTCGGTCAGGCTCTGTGCCTTTCCGGTCAGGCATCGCCGGGCTAGATTCCCCGGCAACGACTGGGAGGTCCGCATGCGACGCCAGGGCGTTGGGGCGGTGGTCCTTACGTTGATTGTCGCCGGCGCGACATCGGCGCCGGCGCAGACCGAGCAGCAGAAGGATTGGTGCTTCAAGCACGGTTTCAGCTCCGAGCAGGTGATCCAGGGCTGCACGGCCGTGCTGCAAGCATCCCAGACATCCCCGGATCGTCGCGCCCAGGCCCACCTCAACCGTGGCAGGATCTACTTCGAGAGAGGCGACTTCGACCGTGCCCTCGCAGAAGCGGACCAGGCCATACGGCTGAAGCCGGACTACGCCGGCGCCTACGCGGCGCGTTGCGCGCTGCACCGGGCCAGGCGCGCCTACGACCGCGCCATCGCCGACTGCGACCAGGCCATCCGCCTGAACCCGCAGGAAGGACTCGCCTTGGCCAATCGTGGCGCCATCCATCTCGAGCTGGTGGAATACGACCGCACCATCGCCGATCTCGACCATGCCATCTGCCTGGACCCGCGCGACGCAAAGGCCTTCGCCGACCGCGGCGTCGCGTGGCACAAGGGCCAGCATGACCGTGCCATTGCCGACCTCGACCAGGCGATCCGGCTGGACCCGACGTCCGGCCCCGCCTACAACAGCCGCTGCCTCTGCCGCGCGATCATGGTACAAGCGGCGCAGGCGCTGCCGGACTGCGAGGAAGCCTTGCAGTTGCTGACCGACGAGCCGGATGTTCTGAACAGCCTGGGCTTCGCGCACTTGAAAATGGGCAACTTCGACCGCGCCATCGCCGCCTACAACGCCGCGCTGCGCAAGGAGCCCAGGAGCGCCAGCTCGCTGTACGACCGTGGGCTGGCCACGCTGAAGAAGGGCGACCGGCTCGGCAGCAACGCCGACCTCGCCGCCGCCCGGATCATCGACCCCGGCATCGACGAACGCTATGCCGGCTTCGGCGTGCGGCCATAGAGACCACCACCTGTCGGAACACCATCGTCATGCCCCAGCACATCGGCATAGTCGCCTGCTCCGCCGAAGGCGCAGCCCTCTGCTACCGGACCATCTGCGAGGAGGGCGCGCAGCTCCTGGGCCCACACGCCCATCCCGAAGTGTCGATGCATACGCCTTCGCTGGCCGACTACGTGACGTGCCTCGACCGCGATGACTGGCGAGGCGTGGGCGAGCTGATGCTGCGCTCGGCCGACAAGTTGGCGAGCATCGGAGCCGATTTCCTGATCTGCCCCGACAACACCATCCACCAGGCGCTGCCGTACATCGAAGGGCGATCGCCGCGGCGCTGGCTGCACATCGCCGAAGTCGTGGCCGCAGAGGCCGTCGAACGCGACTTCCGACGCCTGGGCCTGATCGGCACGCGCTGGCTGGTCACCAGCGAAGTGTATCCCGAGAAGCTCGCGGCGCGCGGCCTCGGCTATCTGCGCCCGACCGACGTCGAGCGCACGGAGATCAATCGCATCATCATGGACGAGCTGGTGTGCGGAGTCTTCAAGCCCGAGGCGATCGCCTATCATCAACAGGTCATCGGGCGGATGAAGGGCGAAGGCTGCGACGCCGTCGTGCTGGGCTGCACCGAGACGCCGCTGATCATGAACGACGCGAATTCACCGCTGCCGACCCTCGATTCCACCCGCCTGCTGGCGCGGGCGGCACTGCGCCGCGCCGCGCAGACGGCAGCGGCGTGAGGCATCGGCGCGTTTCGGAGGGTCCTCATGTTGTCGTCGCTGAGCGAAGCCTGAGCTTGGCGTCGTACCCACGACCTTTCGTCGACGGCGCGGTAGGTGATGCCGAAACCGCCGCCCCCCAGCCCGCTCTGGAAGCGGTACTGGCCGAGCGGATAGCCGGCCGGCAGCGCTCCGAAGTGGAGGCCGCTGCCCGCCGACCGGCTGCCCGGATGGTCCGTCAAGATCCCCCTGCGTGACCGGCAGCGCCTCGGGCGTCTGTCCGCGACCGTACCCCTGGCTGAATTCGGGCCTGCCTCCGCAGGTCGCCGAATGATGCCGCGCCCGTTTGGTCTGCCCGAGAGTGCCTGCGCGCCCGCGAGGCGCGTGCGCCATACCGCGCCGACACTATCAAACCACGACCACAGGGAACAGCGCCGGGGACCTTGGTCCTCGCTTCCCGAATTCACGCGCAAGAAACGGAGCGCCGATCGACTTCACATCCATCACATACCTGCTGTCCCGACCACGGCCGGGACAGGAATCGCCATCGACAGAGGAGGTTGGTGATGTCGAACGTTCAGGAGAACAAGGCCATTGTCGGACGCTGGTTCACCGAGTTCCGGGGCAATCCCTGGAACCCGGACATTGTCGACGAGCTCGCTGCATCCGACATGCTCTTGCAGTATTCACTGCACGCGCCGCGCCGCGGCCGCAAGGACGTGAAGGCGTTCATGATCGGGTTCCGCGAAGCATTCCCGGACCTCAACTTCTGGGGCGCGGCCGACCTCATCGCCGAGGGCGACTACGTGGTCGGCCGTTGGGAGGGTGGCGGCACGCATACCGGGCCCGCCTTCGACGATTTCCTCATCGGCTCCCTGCCGGCAGCCACCGGTCGAAAGATGAAGTTCACGGGAACGACCGTGCTGCGCGTCGAGAACGGCAAGGTCGCCGAGGAAGTCGGCCTGGATGATGGCGTCACGGCGTTGCAGCAGCTCGGCCTCCTGCGCGCTGCGTGATCGGGCAACGAAGACCGAGATCGCTACGGCGGCCTTCGGCAACGGTGAACACGAACCGGATCGGTGGCTCGGCCGCCGGCCCGGTTCGACCTCGCAACCTTACCGGCTCGCGCGCGCCAGCACGGCGTGCAGCAGCACGTTGACGCCGGGGAATGCGTCCTCCGGCGCCATGTGCTCCGCCTCGTTGTGCGAGATGCCCTTGTCGCAAGGGGCGAAGATCATCGCCGTCGGGCAGATGCGCGTCATGTTGTAGGCATCGTGGCCGGCCTGGCTCAGCATCTCGATGTACGGGATCTTCAGGTCCTCGGCGGCGCTCCTGATCAGGCCGATGCAGTCCTTGTCGAACGCCTCGTCGCCGAAGCGCCAGGTCTCGGCGATCTCCATGCGCACCTGGGCGCGCGCGGCCGCCGCCTGCATCGCCTGGTCGAACTCGGCCTTCATCTTCTCGACGCCCTCGACCGTCGGGTGGCGGAAGTCGAGCGTGACCAGGGCGTACTCCGGCAGGATGCCCGTAAGGTTGGGCCAGACCTCGATCTGCGCCGCGGTCGAACGGCCGCCTTCGGGGTGGTAGCGCCAGCCCATCTCGTTGAGCATCACGATCAGGTAGGCGGCGCCGACCAGCGCGTTCTTGCGCACGTCCATCGCCGCACCGCCGGCGTGGGCACATTCGCCATGCACCTTGATGCGCATGCCGCGCGTAGCGTATCCGCCGACGACGATGCCGACCGGGATTTTCTTCGCGTCGAGGATCGGTCCCTGCTCGATGTGCAGCTCGAAATACGCATCGACGTCGCGTCCGCCGACCGGCGCCGGGCCGGCGTAGCCGATGCGCTCGAGCTCGGCGCCGTAGGTCTTGCCCTGCAGGTCGGTGCGGCCCAGCGCCCAGTCGAGCTTGTTGACGCCGGCGAACACGCCCGAGGCCAGCATCGGCGGATTGAAGCGGGCGCCTTCCTCGTTGGCCCAGTCGACCAGCTCGATCGGCCGGCGCGTCTCGATGCCCGCGTCGTTGAGCGTGCGGATCAGCTCCAGGCCGCCCAGCACGCCGAGGATGCCGTCGTAATTGCCGGCGGCGATCTGGGTGTCGAGATGGCTGCCGACCAGCACCGGTGGCAGGCTGTCCTCGCGGCCCTTGCGGCGCGCGAAGATGCTGCCCATGCGGTCGACGGTGACCTCAAGCCCGGCCTCCTTGCACCAGCCGACGAAGATATCGCGCATCTGCTTGTCATCGTCGCCCAGCGCCAGCCGCGACAACCCAGTGGTGCGGCCTTTGCCGATCTCGCCCGAACGCGCCATGCTGGCCCAGAAGCGCTGCTCATCGATGCGAAGCTCGTTGCGGCGGGTGGTCATGGGGGCCTCCTTGGACATGGCCTCAGCATTGGCGCTGCACACAGCGCAAGGGCAGCTTTCGAAGCCGATGCATGCGCCATGCCGAACGGCAGACCCAAGGATCAGCGTGGTGCCTGCTGGGTGCTCGTCGGTGGAACCGGTCGGGTGCTGGAGGCGCCAAGATTGAATGCGCTGACCACGATACCGGCAACTACCGCGGCTGCAACAACTTGGCCTACCAGCATCGTCCAGATGGTCGGGATATGCTTCAACTGGCCCTCGACAGCCGCCACTCGTTCCCCAAGCGCACCAACCTTGTCAGCCAGGGAATCGATCTTGTCGCCAAGCTTCCCTACTGTCGCGACGAGGGTCTCGACGGCCTTCGCCATCGTGGCGACGCTCGCTTCGATTCGTGCTACCCGCTCGGGAAGTTCCGGTGGCATACCGCCATCATCACCGCCGCCCGGCGGGTGGTCAACGGGCTTATCGGCGGCAGTTTCGGCCCGACGCCTGAGCGAATCGAAATCAATTATGTCTGCCGTCACTACCACTTCTCCAGATCGTCCAGCGCTTCGGCTATCTGCCGATGAACGTCGGCCAAGTGGCTGCGAACATTGATTTCGCGGCCCCGAGCATCGCCTCTGTCCACGCTGAGCTCCTGTACTGCGGATACGAGGCGAGCGACCGCGCCAGCAAGTTTCGCAACCGCTTTCTTTGCCTGGCGAGCCTGCAAGTCGGCGACCGGATCCATGATTCCCTCAAGGCGGTCCAGACAGACATGGTGATCATCTGTCAGCAATCTGCAGTCGACAAGAGCCAAACAATGGAATTGGCCTCGCCAAACCGCTATTCTCGCCACTATCGTCGCAAGCCGTTGATGGCATGCCTGCATTGAGACTGGCGGCGAGCAGTCGAGGCTGCGAAAGAGAACTGCCTTCAACCAACGGACTTGGCGAGCACCCAGGTCATCAGTTCCGTGAGCCGGGAGATGCCATCCAATCATTCAATTCTAGGAATTGACGCTGCATGGACGCTGGCGCAACCGAGTGGAATTGCGCTGGCCGCCCGAAGCCCTGCCGGATGGCGCTTGATCACTGCCGAACCCTCGTATCAACATTTTCTTGCGCGAAGCGATCGTTCCCTTGCCGTGCAGGAGCGTCCAATTGGCTCGCGGCCAGTTGCTCCGGCGCTGTTGGCATCTGCCGAGAAGCTCAGTGGCCGCGCAATTGATCTGATTGCGATCGACATGCCGATGGCCCATTCGCCCATCATCGGGCGGAGGTGCTGCGACAATGCGGTCTCGCAGGCGTACGGTGCTCGAAAGTGTGGCACGCATACTCCCAGTACCGAGCGTCCCGGCCGCATGAGCGACGAGCTGTGTGAAGGTTTCAGGGACGCCGGATATCCGTTGCGAACGACGACAGTCACGACTCCGGGCCTAATCGAAGTCTACCCGCACCCAGCACTTGTGGCACTTGCGTGTGCTTCAGAGCGGTTACCATACAAGGCATCAAAAGTCCGGAGCTATTGGCCGGCGCTGAACCCCGCGCAGAGGCGCAAGCGTCTCTATCAACAGTGGTCCGAGATTGTTGCTCTGCTCGATTGCGAAATTTCCGGTGTGGCAGAGGCCTTGCCGAGGTTGGAATTGAGGGCAAGCGGCGTCGCGGTAAAGGCGTTCGAAGACAAGCTCGACGCGATTGTCAGCGCTTGGGTCGGCATATGTGCACTAGAGGGTCGAGCAAAGCCTTTCGGAGATCCGGATGCGGCCATCTGGATACCGAAACCAAGAGAAGGGGTTTCACGGTGTCCGCATCGCGCAACGGCTTGACGTCGGGAATGCCGGCTTCGCGATGAGGCCGACATCCAGAGTTCTGCACGACCTCCGGCCCAGTGCTGCCCGCAACTCTTTGCCATCGGAGCCCGAAATGGATCACACTGGCCCGGTGCCTCGTAGCGCGAGCTGCCAACCATGAGTCACGTCCAGCAATGCCTCGCGTTGATCCGCGACCGGGCGCCCGGTTTTGCGCCGACGATCGGCCTTGTGCTGGGATCGGGGCTGGGCGGGTTGGCGGACGAAGTGGCAACGGTGGCGGCGCTGACCTACGGCGAGTTGCCGGGCTTCCCGGCGCCCAGCGTGGGCGGGCACGCCGGCAAGCTGGTGCTGGGCCATATCGGCGGCACGGCCGTGGCACTGCTGCATGGGCGCGCGCACTACTACGAGCATGGCCGCGCCGATGTGATGACGGTACCTGTGCGCACCCTGGCGGGCCTGGGCTGTGATATGCTGCTGCTCACCAACGCGGCCGGCAGCCTGCGGCCGGAGATGGCGCCGGGAAGCGTCATGCTGATCACCGACCACATCAACTTCACGGGCACGTCGCCGCTGTTCGGCGAGACCGGCGACGAGCGCTTCGTGGACATGGTCGAC
>Ga0187894_10006404_pt1 | contig 11566 bp, 10 predicted proteins | sample GBC1701081metaG_FD_136650 | JGI IMG/M metagenome (GOLD analysis project Ga0187894, IMG submission 136650) | White microbial mat communities from a lava cave in the Kipuka Kanohina Cave System on the Island of Hawaii, USA - GBC170108-1 metaG ...
GCGAAAGTGAGGCGTAGCCTCGTGCAACTTGGGTTGCCAAACGCAAAGGCAGAGCCTTTCCGCACATCAGGCGGCGAAGCCGCAGTATTACGGCATTCATTTTTCAAAGACCATTAGGCGGCACAATCCTTATAGATAACCAGCCGCCTAAAGGCGGGACTCAAAACTTTCTTGTGCTACAATCCCGACACGAAGTTTTAGCTTGGAGATAAAAAATACTTCACAATGGATAGTCCGACAGCCAATCATCTTCCTTTAGAACCGCTTGGAGCAGGCGATTTGGTTGACCGCGCAGTGCGGCTCTATCGTCGTCACTTTTCTACGCTAATACGCATTTCAGCCCCGCCCGTGGTCATTTCAACAATCGGTTCGGTTTTAATAACGATAAGTTGGAAAAGTATGTTTGAGACAAGCGAATCGTCGTCGCTAGGTCTTTACATATTGATTTTCTTGTTGGGGCTTGGGCTTTGGTGTATCGGGATGCTTTTCAATATGGTTGTGATGGGCGGCGCGGCGCGAAACCTTATAACACACTTGCTCTGGAACGAACCTGTTTCCGTTAAAACAACTTACATAAATACAAAGAGTCGGTTCGGGGGATTGCTGTCTGCAAGCGTTATTGTCGGGTTTATTTTGCTCTTTGTTTTCGGCGTGGTTTTCTATGTCTGGGTTTGGATAATCTTTATTGTTGCATTGATTGTAACCGTTTTAGCTTATATCCTGCCATCACCTTTAGTTGTAATTATATCTGCTCTTCTCTTTACTGCCGTAACTCTCGGAGCATTGTGGCTCTTCTTTTGGGTGGCGGGAAGATTTGCCTACGTTCCGCAGGTAATGCTAGTCGAAGGAAGAGGAATCGGTGCGGCAATTTCGCGCAGTGTGTCGCTTGCAAAAGGTAACGCCACGCGGCTGATGACAATGGTTATCTTTACAATCTTTGCTTCATATGCGGCACTTTCGATTTTGCTTTCGTTGTTAAGCGGGCTTGGTTGGTGGTTAGGCATTGAAGTTTTTAATTTTGAGTTGTGGCCGACTTGGTATTCGATTTCCTATCAAATAATGCACCAGTTGAGCTTCATACTTTTAACGCCTGTTTGGATGTTGGGACTTTCGCTTCTTTATGTTGACGAGCGTGTGCGGCATGAAGGTTACGATATTGAACTATTGGCGGCGAAGCGATTAGGAGACGTTCCGAAACAAGCACCCGGCGTGCAGTTCAACCCTCTTGCACCCGCATTAACCGTAGAAGGTAATTGGAAAGAGGAACAAGAACCGCTTCAAGGCGTGCGCCCGCCGCAAAGAATGTCGCCATCAAATTCAACATTGGGACTTAGATAAATGATTTTGAGTTTTAGCAGAAAAAAGATTTTCTTGGTTTTTCTTCTCCTTCTTTTCGTTATTCCCATTCGTGTGTTTGCCGTTTCGACTTTGATGGATTATCACATTCGCATTCACGAAGCGGGACTTTATCTTTCCGGTTTACTTGCGGGCAAAGATGAAGACGAAAGCCTTCGTGAATATGAAGACAGGTTTGAAGATACGCTTTATGAGGTGCGTTCGATGTTGCCGCGTGAGGAGACTGTTCAACTAAAAGACAGAACCATTCAAGTCAATAACGCTTGGCTGCACGAAGGCATAATTCAGGCTTCGAGACTCCAGAGCTACGACCCGAAACGCAAAGAGATTTTGACAGAACTTGCCGAACTCGTTATGGCAATTGACAATCGTTTGACCGAACTCGACGGACAAACAATCACAGATCAAACATCCAACACCAGATTTCCCGTTGAAGGTGGTACGGGCGGTAATTCGTCAAACCCGAACGGACAGACACCAAATGGCGCAGAGGTAATAATAGGGGAACAAAACGGACAATCGGGACAATCGGGACAAGGTGAAGGTTCACAAATCCCAATGGGTGGGGGAACCTCGCAACAACAAACACAGCAAGGAAATAATCAACCGGCTACACAACCGATACAGCCTTCGCAAAATAACGCAGATAACGGAAATAAAGAGCAAGAAAAAGCCAAGATGAACGAAATCCTCCGGCGCGAGGAATACTCAAAACGTCCTCCCGAAGAAAGTGCGATGGAAAGGTTTTTTAACTGGCTTTTCAAACCCGAGAAACCAAAGGAAGAACCAAAAGAAGAACCAACAAAAGTTCCCAATGTATCCGGGTTAAGAACGATTATTTATTACTTGATTATCGGGGCGGCAGCAGCTTTACTTATATTTGTAATCTACAAACTTGCGCCGCGTTTCTTACGTCGTGAGAAAAAAGTTAAGAAGGAGAAACGCGAACCCCGTGTGATTCTTGGCGAAAAGCTGGAAGATAACCAAACGGCTGTGGACATATTGGCTGAAGCGGACAGACTCGCACGAGCCGGAGATATTCGCGGTGCGATTCGTAAAGGTTATATCGCGCTTCTCTGCGATTTGGGTGACAAAAAAGTTTTGAGCCTTGAACGATACAAAACCAATCGTGATTACTTGCGCGACGTTCGCACGAAATTAATGCTCTATGCTTCTATGGAGCAAATGACAAACAGTTTCGAGCGTCACTGGTACGGTTTTGAACCGACAAACGAAAACGACTGGAACAATTTTAAGACATACTATCATCAGGCAGTTAAATAATTTCGGATTTAGATTTTAGATTTTGGATTTGTTTCTGAAATGAGTTCTTTTGTAAACAAGCGAGAGACTAATCAAGAATTCAATCCAACATCTAAAATCTAAATCCGAAATCTAAATCATGCGTCAACGCTTTTACATCATCGGCTTTATAGTAATCGTTCTGCTCTTGCTGGTTATATTGAACGCGGTATCTTACGTTCGGCTTGAGCAGAAAGTTGATTATGAAATTAATCCTGACCGTTCGACCTACAATACGGGCGGATCCGGCACACGTGCCCTTTACGATTACCTTCACGAGACAGGACGAAAGGTTATTCGCTGGCAACAGACGCCTGCCGCTTTAGTAAAATCAAGCGGACAAAAACCGGATATTTTTGTTGTTATAGGAACAACAAAACGCGAATTTGAAACCGAAGAAGTCAAAGACTTGCTCGCTTGGGTCGGAAGCGGCGGAAGACTTGTAATAGTTGACCGTTTCCCAAACAAAGACCTTTTGCCGCCAAACGGAAACTGGAGTTTTTATTTCTATCCGAAGGGCGTTCCGCAGAATTTAAAGACGGATGACCAAGCCGAAATGACGCGAGATGTTAAACCGATTACACCGTCTCAACCGACTATCTTAACAAAGAATGTTGATACAATTTTTCCTTCGCGTTTTGTGGGCGACATCGTTCTGAATTGGACACCGCCCGCCGGGAAAAAGAAAGAGGCAAACCCGGATTACAATCGCGTTTATCGTCAACAAACCGAAGAACCGCCGCCCCCGATAATAGAAGATGATGAAGACGCGCCACCTGCTCCAAAATCGTCTAACTCAAATACCTCAACACAAAAGCCTGTTGTTATTGAGAGTAGTTCGACAGATTACGAAGATGAAGCGGATTACGGAGTCTCGTCAATCGCGCCCGTTATCCATTTTGCGAAAGACGGCAAACCCATGTTGGTTGATTATCCTTACGGGACAGGGAGAATTATTTTATTGAGCGACCCTTATATCGTCAGCAACACCGGAATCTCACTAGCGGATAATTTGCAGTTGACTTTGAATGTAGTTGCAGGACGCGACGGAGTCATTGCTTTCGATGAATATCATCAAGGTTTTGGCGGACATTCAAATCGCCTGATAGCATATTTTCAAAACACTCCTGTCTGGTTCGTCGTCATACAGATAATTTTAATTGCATTGGCTTTGTTATGGACGGCTGGCAAACGCTTTGCCCGTCCTTTGCCTTTGACTGTTCCTGACCGCCGCTCTAAGTTAGAATATGTTGCTTCAATGGCTGAACTTCAACAGAGCGCGAAGGCTTACGATTTGGCAATCGAGAACATTTACACGCGCCTTCGCCGTGTGCTTGCGCGATACGGCGGGCTTGAAGCAAATTCGCGCACGGATGCAATCGCCGCCCGCGTAGCCGCACGCGGAAAACTCGACCCGCATCAAATCGAAACCCTAATGCGACAATGCGAAGACGCAATCAACGGCGAAAAAATAAACGGTACACAGGCACTTTCACTCATTGGCAGATTAAGAGAACTCGAAACAAAACTCGGATTGCGCCTTCGTTCGCGTGAAGTCAGACAGCTAAAAGAGAAATAAAGTAAAAAAAGTATTGAAGCCACTAACCATGCGAATTTGCTTTTAACAGTAATTCGCATGGTTAGCGGCTTCAATACTTTTTTCATCTTTGATGAAATGTTTTTTATCTTTTCTCACTTGTCTATGAATCGGGAAATAAAACCGCAACTTATAAGGGAGAAAATAAAATGAAAAACAATTTGTCAAAGATTTTCTTTGCGCTTGCCGCCGTGTTTGCCATCTTGCTTATCAGCGACATTAGCCAGGCGCAACCGCGCAAGGGGCGCGGGCGTGTTTATACAAAATCTGATGTTGAGAACGTGATTAAGCGCGTTGAAACACGCACAGACAACTTCAAAAGTGAGTTTGACAGGGCTCTTGATAAAAGCAAATTGGACGGCACAAACCGCGAAGACCAATTGAATGGCTATGCGAAAGATTTAGAAAGACAAACGGATGAACTGCGCCGCGAATTTGACCGACGCGATTTGTGGATTGAAAACAAAGAAGAAGTCAGACGTTGTCTGGCAACAGCTACAAAACTTGAAGTTGCAATGCGTAACCGCACACTTGGTCGTGATGTTGAAACAACCTGGGCGGCACTTCGTTATGAACTAAACACACTTGCGAAAGTTTATAACCTTCCTGTTGTAGGTTCGTCCGCTTATCCGAAGAACTAAAACAAGACCGTAAAATTTAAGCCGCAGATTTTCGCCGATAACGCGGATTGAAAAATTAAATCAAATTATCTGCGTTATCGGCGAAAATCTGCGGCTGATTATTTTCCATCCAAATCTTTTCTAGTTAAAAGAAGTAAAGCGCGGGTTGTTCAAATTCAACCCGCGCTTTTATTTTAATCAAAGATTTTTTGATTATGGTTTCTTTGGTGTCGGTGACGGGGTCGGTTTCGGTTTTGGTTGCGATTCGTCTTCGACATCACCTTCGACAACTTTCACTTCGGCACGTGCGCGTTTGTAATCGGTGTATTTGATTATCATTCGCAGATGAATAACAGCTCCATTGTCGAATACTAAATTGTCATCGGCATAAACATACGCTGGAAACCAATACTTGCCGTCAACATTTTCGCGGTAGGTTTCAAAGGTCGGAAAGCGTTGTTTGCCTTCGGGAACGCCTTTGCCTTTTGCTTTGACGATTTGTAAATCCAAATCGTCAACCCAGATGCGCCCCATAAAATAACGCTCGCTCACCTTCTTTGCTTTCAAATCAACTTTTGGAACAACGTCAAAAACGTAAGTTCCAATCTCGTCAATCTTTTCTCTGCCCACATAATTAAATGTGTATTGATTTATCTTTGAGGCTTCGAGCGCAAAAGCATTTACGCCGCCCAAATCTTCTATATCTTCGGTGGTAATCTGGACTTCGGTTATGGTAGCCATCGGAAAGAAAAGAATCTTCTCGAAACGATTGCTATTGTCGTCAAAAACAAAAGACGAAACACGATGATATTCGCCCGTTATCTGTCCACCCATGCCGATAGTTTGAATCGTAGCGTCTCGCCTGAAAGCATAGTCATTCAATGCTCTGCGAAACTCTGTTTCCTTGGTAGTAAACGAGCGAACGATTTTCTCTATTTCGGCTGGACTAGGTCGGGTCGAAGATGGTTGCGTCTTTGTGGCTGTTTGCTGTCCCAAAGACAATGACGACAAAACAAACAAAAGACAAAGCGCGAATATGATATTAAAAAATCTTCTCATAAACTTTTAACTCAATTGATAATTGTCCGATGAAATTTTACGAACGTCTTCATAGATGCCTGAAAAAAGGTTAAGGTTCGCACGCCTTCTTTTCAAGATACAAACTCGACATTAACCTTGTTCGGTATGATGCCTTTTTCATATCCTTCTTGCAGAAGTCTTCGCACGCCTTCTTTTCCACGCTCACCATAATCAAGCGTCAGATTATTAACCCACATTGCCACAAAACGGTCTGCCGTATCCTCGTCCATATCACGTGCAAACTGCATTGCGTAAGCGAGTGCGTCCGTTCGGTTGTCTAAAGAAAACTGAATACTTTCGTGTAGATAACCTGAAACTTTCTTTGATAAATCTTCGCCTAAATCACGTTTGATGGCATTGCCGCCCATCGGCAAAGGCAAGCCCGTTTGTTGATGCCACCATTCGCCCAAATCAAGAATTTTGTATAAACCTAGTTCGTGGTAATAAAGCTGTCCTTCGTGAATAAGCAATCCGGCATCAACTCTGCCTTCTTGTACGGCGTCAATAATTTTGTCGAACGGAACAACTTCATATTCAAATTCCGGGTTGTAAATTCTCAATGCCAGAAACGCACTTGTGAGTTTGCCGGGAACTGCAATTTTCATCTTGCTGATTTCATCGGAACTGCGAGGTTCTTTTGTTACAACAATTGGACCGTAATTATCACCTATGCTTGCGCCGTGCGGTAAGAGAGCGTATTTGTCCGAGATATATGCGTAAGCGTGAAAGCTGATTGCCGTCACGTCATAAACGCCGTTCATTGCGTCCTCGTTTAATGTCTGAATGTCTTTCAAGACGTGCGTGAATTTCAAATCATCCGTGTCTAATTTATTTGTAGCCAAACCGTAGAACATAAAGGCATCGTCCGAATCGGGCGAATGGGCTACAGAAATAATCCGTTTTTCTCCTGTGGAAGCAAGCGTCATTAAATTTCTTTCCTTAAATTCATTTAATTTTATTTCTGGCATTTTATATCTTGAAAGGGATAATAACCATCCAAGAACAAAAGTTTTTGTAAATGAAAAAGAGCAACACAACTGTTTTATCGTGTTGCTCTTAATAGTCGGTTACATATCACACAATCAGGCTAAAAGTCAGTATTAGGAAACACCCGGTTATTTCTGAATCAGCCTTTTCTTGCCTTCGGTTGCTTCTCTGAACGCTCCGTCAGCTATGTTTCCTAAAGCTATCGCGGCATCATAAGCCTTTATGGCTTCTTCGTTTTGGTCAAAGAATTCCAGGATGCGTGCCTTTGCAACATATGAGCGCGACATTAATGCTTGGTCTGTGTCACGCGAAGATGCCTGAATAGCAAGATTGTACTGTCCCAGAGCCTTTTCAAGTTGTTCACGTTGAAGTTCCGAGTCTGTTACATTTTCAGTTGAAAGACTCAACACGCGCCCCAAAGCAAAGAAGATTCGCGCTTCGCCGGGAAACTGTTTCAACAAATCTTTTAATTGGATTTCGGCTTGTGAATAGTTTTTTATGCGTATCTGAGATTCTACGTCTTTCAGACTCCTGACCAATTCATTACGACGTTTTGCTTCGGGACTATTTTCAGAGGCTCTGGCTGATGCAATTTCCGCACGACGGGCATCGCGTAATTTGATTGCCCGTTCGCGTGCCGCTGCATTTTCCGATAAGCGGTTCATCTCGGTTGCAACATTTAACGAAGCCATAATATCCGGAAAGAAACTCGAGAACTCGAATCCGGCAGATTCGACCTCTTTTAACTTATTTACAAAATAGAACGCCAGCAATGCCCCGCGTTCGTAAGCATCCGAAAGCTGTAATATGGATTCGTCCGCAATCTCAGCCTTTCTCGTAGCCAACTCTTTCGTGATTTCGGCTTTTTTGGCAACATCTTTTTCCCGTTCCAATAAAAAGCGTGCTTGATTTGTTAAGAAAAGCACCTGCGAACTCTCTTGTTGGCGAACGTCAATCGCGGCTATGAGCGAGCGCGTCACAGTGATAAACGAATCAAGAGACGCATTTCCTTTCGCTTCAAGTCGTGCGTCAATAAGACGGCGAATGTCTTGGCGACGAAGCGAAATATCTTTGTTGTATTTTGAGATGATGGGGTCAACCATAAACTGCAAATAAGCCCGACGTAGTTCGGAATTGGCGGGATTTGTGTCGTAAGGAACGATTGCATAGTAACTGTCTTCGATAACACGAAAATTGAGCGTATCAGGAACTGCCAGCAAATCCGGTACAATGTAAAAATCTCTTGCGTGTTCGCGTCTTTCATAACGAACAAGTTTGCCTTTATTTTTTCCTTCAGTGTTTTTGACGGCGACAGTTTCACCTATTATCAATTGTGGGCGCATCTGCAAATAGGCAAGAAGTAAACGAACCATCAAATCCGTTGGTGCACGTAAACGGTCACCTTCGGTTTGATAGGCTTTCAGATATTCCGGCAAGAGTTCGTCAACATTCGTGCGGTTATAAAACTCACGAACAAGCGGCATAAAATCCAGAACTTCCAAAACATCACCGGGCAAATCATCTGAACGCGAAGGCGATTCCAGAGTCGGCGGTTGCCCCATTGCATAAGCAAGAGAGATATAAGGCGAGGCTTGCTCGCGGGCTGAAAGTTTTTGCGTCTTTCCTTGACGCTGTAATTCAGCTTCAACCGTTTTGTTTCTACGGTCAAAAAAATCTTTCATGCGACGTTTCAAATCCGCGTCAATGCCTGCAAGGTCTTTGCGTAATTTGGCGCGAAACGCAGAAACTTCTTCGCCTTGCGGTATCGGGTCAAAGCCTGCGGCTTCCAAAGCCGCCATCATAATTATCAAACGCCTGTCCGGTTGAATGCGTATGCCGTATTCGGACAAATCCGAAACCTGTTGTTGTTGAGGTTTAGGTTGGGGAGTTGGTTTTGGTTCTTGGTTGCCTTGAGCGTTAAGACAGGCAAATGACAATAAAAGCGTTAATACAATAAAAAAACTTCTCTTCATAACAAGACAGAGTTTAGCCGAAAAGCTAACAACAAACGAAATCACGAAAGCATAATTTTGGAAATTATTTTCAGCGACCAATAATGCGCGGTTGTAGAGATGCGGTGAGACGTTCGGCAGATGCCAAACTCAAAATCAAAAGGCAAAAGGCAAATGGCAAAAGCAAAAACAGACTCTTTTACTTTTAACTTTTGGTTTTTGCCTTTTGCCTTTTGATTTTACTTATAGCTATTCAGTGCTTCCGCTTCATTTTCGTAAACGTCGAACACCGTCAAGAGTTTTGTGATTGCAAGAAGGTCTTGAAGTTTTTGCGTCAGGTTCAAAAGTTTCAATTGTCCGCCTTCTTTGTTGATTGCGGTAAAGCTTGAAACGAGTTCGCCGATGCCGCTTGAATCAATGTAGCCGACGCCCCCTAGATTGAGCAAAATCTTTTTCTTTCCTTCTTCTAAAAGACGACGAATCGCCGTGCGAAGCGCGACACTGCCTTCACCAATCGTAATTTTTCCACTCATGTCAAGGACGTAAACATCTCCGGCTTGACGTTCGCTGATGTTAAGTTCTGCCATAATCAAAAAGTCTCCTAAAATGTAGATTTTAGATTTTAGATTTTTGTAAAGGCTAAAACCGAAAATCTAAAATCGGATATGTAATAATTGCTTAAAGTTTTTTGACTAATCTTACAATGGTTCCGCCTTCGGACATTTTCCCCCATTCGACTTCGTCCATAAAGTTCCGCATAAAAAAAATACCCCGCCCAGAAGATTTTAATAAATTCTGAGGGTCTGTTGGATCCGGAACATCTACAGGATTAAATCCTGCACCTTGGTCTATTACAGTTATTACAAAAACGTCAGTCGAACTTCTAAACGAAACACTCACGTTCTTCGTTTCATCCAACTTGTTTCCATGTTTGACTGCATTAGTGACTGCTTCACGAACCGCCAGATCAATTCCGAACATAGCCGCTTCGTCTATTCCTAAACGCTCTGCGACCTGCGCCGCTTTTACAGCGGCTTCTTCGATTGATTCAATACGGCTTGGGAGAACGAGTTCGGTTTTCTCTTCCGTCACTTCACTCACAGCGTAACCATGAAAAAGCCCAACGCTTGAGCGTGGCTACAAATAAAATTATAAGAACAAAATGCAATGTTTGACGGTGTAACATGCCCGTTGCTTGTGTGTCAAGACTCTTGCCGCAAGTGACAAATTAAAAGAGTTGGTTAGAATCAAATACATGATTATCAAACCTGCAAATCTACTGCGCGGCACATTGAATCTGCCCGGTGACAAATCAATATCACATCGCGCCGCCTTGATTGGTGCTTTAGCCGAAGGAAGAACACAAGTTGAAAACTTTGCCACAAGCGCGGATTGCGCCTCGACTCTGAGTTGTTTGCATCAGCTCGGTGTGGGTGTCGAACGCGAAGGTAAAACTGTTTTTATCGAAGGCGTCGGCTTGGATGGTTTGCGCCAATCAAACGAAAGTTTGGATTGCGGCAACAGCGGTTCGACAATGCGAATGCTTGCCGGTGTGTTAGCCGGACAGAAATTCACATCAACAATGACCGGTGATGAGTCTCTTTCAAAGCGTCCGATGAAACGCATCATCGCCCCGCTTGAAATGATGGGGGCAAGGCTTGAAGCAACGGACGGGCACGCACCTTTGATTGTTCGCGGAAAACGTCCTTTGAATGCGATTCAATACGAAACTCCCGTTGCAAGCGCACAGGTTAAATCTTGTGTATTGCTGGCAGGTCTTCACGCCGGAGGTAAAACTTCCGTGATTGAAAACGTGACAACACGCGACCACACCGAGAGAGTGCTTCGTTGGTTCGGCGTCGAAGTAGAAGAAGAAAAACTTGAAAACGGCGCGACGAAACTTTCGGTTGAAGGATTTCAAAACTACAAAGCGCAAAACTTAATTGTTCCCTCTGATATTTCATCAGCCGCGTTCTTTTTAGTTGCCGCTTCTTGTTTGAAAGATTCAAACCTGAAACTCAACAATGTGGGGCTAAACCCAACCCGAAATGCCATTGTCCAAACAATGATTGACTTGGGTGCAAACATCTCAATCGAAAATGAAAGAGAGCAGTCAAACGAACCAATTGCAGATATAACAATTCGGCAATCCGCAATCCGCAATCCACAATCCGCAACCTTGAGAGGCAATGTTATTGCACAACTGATTGATGAACTTCCTGTTCTCTCGGTTTTTGGCTCACAACTTGAAAACGGTCTTGAGATTCGTGATGCGAAAGAACTTCGCGTAAAAGAATCTGACCGCATTGCAACCGTAGTCGAAAATTTAAGGGCTATGGGCGCAGATGTCGAGGAATATGAAGACGGCTTGCACGTCTCGAAATCAAACCTGAAAGGTGCGAAAGTCAATTCGCACGGCGACCATCGAATTGCAATGGCGTTTGCTGTAGCCGCCCTTTTCGCAGAAGGTGAAACCGAAATCATTGGCGCAGAATCGGTCGCAGTTTCGTTTCCGAATTTCTTTGAGTTACTTGAATCCGTCATTGAAAGGTAAATAACCACCACCAAATCCTAATCGGATTATGGAAGTGGCTTTAGTCCTGTAATAACCAATGCCCCATAGCTTTGGTGTTCCGAACTTTGAAGCATATTTACGGATGCTCTGCTTCTAA
>Ga0187894_10006405_pt1 | contig 11563 bp, 9 predicted proteins | sample GBC1701081metaG_FD_136650 | JGI IMG/M metagenome (GOLD analysis project Ga0187894, IMG submission 136650) | White microbial mat communities from a lava cave in the Kipuka Kanohina Cave System on the Island of Hawaii, USA - GBC170108-1 metaG ...
ATGATCTCCCCTGAACGACCCCGGGCGATGCACCGCTCGCTGAACCGGCGAGGCGGGGCCTACGCTCTCTTCCGCGCGATCACGCGGCTCAGTTGCCGGTCAGCAGCCGGAACGAGTCGAGGAACTTGACGGTATCGGGATGCTGCTCGACGCCGGCGCGGCCGGCGGCAATGATCTGGTACAGCCTGTTGCCGACCAGGAAACTGCGGGTGACCAGGATGACGCCGTTGCTGCGGGCGATGACATACTCGCGGCCCGGATTCTTGGCGATGGTCAGGCGCTTTTCGTTGCGCAGCGTGTGCCCCTTGGCGGAACCGTTCCTGACGTTGTCGAGCAGCGTGTCGGGAGACGAAGCGCTCACCAGCTCGGGGGGATAGTCGACATAGGTGCTCAGGTAGGCGGCGTTCTGGTTTTCGATGACGGCCTGATACATCTGGACGGTCCGTCCGCCGGCGATGGGCACCGGCTCGACCGATGTCTCCGGGGTCCCGGGCATCAGCACGAAGTATTTGCCGCCCTCCGGCCGGTATTCCGTCCACATCTGTGCCTGTGCACTTGCCGAGCCGATCAGCGCCAGGGCCAGCCCCAGGCACCACGCTGTCACGATCGCACGCATCAAAGAACCTCCTCGAGCAACCGGTGTCGGCTTCGATGACATCGACGACCGGGCCATTGGCGACCTCCGAACCACCCGATGCTGGCATATCCGGTGCGACAAGGTCCAGCGTTGGTCAGGCCGCGCCATGTCCAGAGAGCAGAAAACGGAGGACGGAGGACAGAATGACGGCGGACCTGGTCTTTCTGTCCTCTGTCATCCGTCTTCTGTCCTCCGGATGCCATTGCCCAACCGATGACGGGCCGGTAAGCCTTGCCAGACAAGGAACACCGGAGGAAACGCCGCCATGGCCGTCGGTGACATCTACCGCGCCCTGCATGCCCGCTCACTCGCCGACCGCGAGGGCTTCTGGATGGAGCAGGCCGCCGCCATCGATTGGCACCGCAAGCCGGACCGCGCGCTCGACGACAGCCGGCCGCCCTTCTATCGCTGGTTCCCGGGCGGCGAGCTCAACACCTGCCACAACGCGCTCGACCGCCACGTCGAGGCCGGCCACGGCGACCGCGAGGCGCTGATCTACGACTCGCCGGTCACCGGCACGAAGCGCAGCTACACGTATCGGCAATTCCGCGACGCCACCGCCGAGCTGGCCGGCGCCATCGCCTCGCTGGGCGTCGGCAAGGGCGACCGCGTCATCATCTACATGCCGATGATCCCCGAGGCGGCGATGGCCATGCTGGCCTGCGCCCGGCTCGGCGCCATCCATTCCGTGGTGTTCGGCGGCTTCGCGGCCAATGAGCTCGCCACCCGCATCGACGACTGCGCGCCCAGGCTGGTGCTGGCGGCGTCGTGCGGCATCGAGCCCGGCCGCGTCGTTGCGTACAAGCCGCTGCTCGACCAGGCGATCGACCTCGCCCGGCACAAGCCGGCGCACTGCATCGTGCTGCAGCGCCCGCAAGGCGTCGCCACGATGCTGCCGGGCCGCGACCTCGACTGGGCCACGTTCGTATCAGGCAAGCCGCACGCCGCCTGCGTCCCCGTCAAGGCCACCGACCCGCTCTACATCCTCTACACCTCAGGCACGACCGGGCAGCCCAAGGGCGTGGTGCGCGACAACGGCGGCTACTGCGTGGCGTTGCACTGGTCGATGAAGAACCTCTACGGCGTCGAGCCGGGCGAGGTGTGGTGGACCGCCTCGGACGTCGGCTGGGTCGTGGGCCACAGCTACATCGTCTACGGGCCGCTGATCTACGGCGCCACCAGCATCCTCTACGAGGGCAAGCCGGTGGGCACGCCCGATGCCGGCGCTTTCTGGCGGGTGATCGCCGAGCACAAGGCGGTGGCGCTGTTCACCGCGCCGACGGCGTTCCGCGCCATCAAGAAGGAGGACCCCGACGGCAAGCTGCTGAAGCAGTACGATCTCGGGCGCTTCCGCACCCTGTTCCTGGCCGGCGAGCGCGGCGATCCGCCGACCATCGAGTGGGCCCAGCGCATGCTCGGCGTACCGATCGTCGACCACTGGTGGCAGACCGAGACCGGCTGGGTGATCTGCGGCAACTTCGTCGGCCTGGAGCCGATGCCGGTGAAGCCCGGCTCGGCCTCGGTGCCGGCGCCGGGCTGGGACATCCAGGTGCTCGACGCCGAGGGCAAGCCGGTGAAGCCGGGCGAGATCGGCGCCATCGTCGGCAAGCTGCCGATGCCGCCCGGCACGTTCCCGACCCTGTGGAACGCCGACGAGCGCTTCCGCCAGTCCTACCTCGCCGAGTATCCCGGCTGCTACAAGACCGGCGACGCCGGCTTCATCGACGCCGACGGCTATGTCTCGGTGATGACCCGCGTCGACGACGTCATCAACGTCGCCGGCCATCGGCTCTCGACCGGGCAGATGGAGGAGGTGCTGGCCTCGCACGACGCCGTCGCGGAATGCGCCGTGATCGGCGTCGCCGACGAGCTGAAGGGCCAGGTGCCGCTGGGCTTCCTGGTGCTGAAGGCGGGCGTCGAGCGGCCGCACGGCGAGATCGTCACCGACGTCGTGCGCATGGTGCGCGAGCGCATCGGCCCGGTGGCCTTCTTCAAGACCGCGGTGGTGGTGAACCGCCTGCCCAAGACGCGATCCGGCAAGATCCTGCGCGGCACCATGCAGAAGATCGCCGACGCCGAAGCCTTCAAGCCCCCCGCCACGATCGACGACCCCGCCATCCTCGGCGAGATCGGCGAGGCCCTGAAACCGGTGGGCTATGCCCGGAAATAGCGCGCTACTGAGCGGAGCAATCAACCTGTCATCCCGAGCGCAGCGAGGGATCTTCTGATGCAGGCGCACCGTGCGCCACTCGCGGAAGATCCCTCGCTGCGCTCGGGATGACAGGTTGAGCGCCAGGACGACAGCGGAGACTGATCAGACGGCGGGTCACCGCCGGCGGTACTGGCCGCGCGGCGGGCCGCCCGGGGACATGCTGCTGCGCTCGTCCTTGTGGCGGAAGATCAGGCGTCCCTTGTCGAGGTCGTAGGGCGACATCTCGACGGTGACCCGGTCACCGGCCAGGGTCCTGATCCGGTTCTTTTTCATCTTGCCGGCCGTGTAGGCGATGATGATCCGCCCGTTGTCGAGCTGCACGCGATAGCGCGCGTCGGGCAGGATCTCGGTCACGAGACCTTCGAACGGGACCATTTCTTCCTTGGCCATGGGCGACCCTTACCTGCGGCGTGGAGCGGATGGCGGCGGCGGGCGCCAGCGCCCCGGCAATTGCGAAAATCTCATGACACGGCGGGCAGGACAGCTACGTCCATGGCCGGCCGCATCGCGAGCCCGGCCATGCTCTAGCCCTTTTGGCCACCGGAGTACAGCCGCGTCGCGTCATGCTTCGGACCGCGCGCGTCCACGCGCACACCGGCGCGATAGCGCCGGATCATGAGCGCGCGTGGACGCGCGCGGTCCGAAAAACTCAACCCTTGATGTCGGGCTGCTCGGCCTCGCCGGGGTCGACCTCGCCCGGCGGCGTCGTCTCGCCGGACGCCATGGCCTCGGCCTTCTTCTTCCCCGACTCCTCGCGCGCCGCCTTGCGGCGTGCCTTGTCCAGCGCCCCGTTGAGGTCGCGCAGGGTGCACAGGCCCAGGGTCACCGGGTCGCGCGGCTTGATGTTGGGCGTGTTCCAGTGCGTGCGGTCGCGCACCGCCTGGATGGTGCTCTTGGTCGAGCCCACCAGCTTGGCGATCTGCGAGTCCTGCAGCTCCGGGTGGCTCTTGAGCAGCCAGGCGATGGCGTCGGGCCGGTCCTGGCGCTTGGCGACCGGGGTGTAGCGCGGCCCGCCGGCGCGCAGCGTCGGCTGTGGCCGGTCGTGCGTCAGCAGGCGCAGCTGGGCGTCGGGGGCGGCCTCGCAGCGCGCGATTTCCTCCTTGGTCAGCTCGCCGTTCACGAGCGGGTCGCGGCCCACCATGCCGGCCGCGACCTCGCCGTCGGCGATGGCCTGGATCTCGAGCAGGTGCAGGCCGCAGAAGGTGGCGATCTGCTCGAAGCTCAGGGTTGTGTTCTCGACCAGCCAGACGGCGGTAGCCTTCGGCATCAGGGGGGCGGCCATGGCTATTCTCCTGCGGTTCCGACCCGGAAGCCGTTCGCACCCGCCACGCGGCTCCCGTCCGAAGATGAAATGGAATCTTAACGCTTATATAGGTGGCGCATTGCCCAGGTCAAAGCTTATCGAGTGCCGCCTCAGATTCTTTTTCTGTGCATAACCCATTGTAATCACGACATTTTCAGGTCATCAGCCATCTTTTCCGCGATCATGACCGTGGTCAGGTGCGTATTGGCGCGGCAGTCGGCCGGCATCACCGAGGCATCGATCACCCGCAAGCCCTCGATGCCCCGCACCCGGCACCCCGGGTCGACCACGCTCTGGCTGTCATCCGGGCCGGCCATGCGGCAGGTGCCGGCGGCATGCTGCGCGTCGCTGACCTCGGCCAGCAGCAGGGCGTCGAGCTCGGCATCGTCCATCCCGGCGGCGCGCTCGACCGGCGTGGCCGTGAGGATCATGTCCAGCGACTCGGCGACCGCGGTGACGGCGGGATGCGCCAGCAGCCGGAACAGCCGCCGGGCGCCGTCGCGCATGCGCACGAGGTCGCGCTCGTCCGACAGCATGTTCTCCTCGATCATCGGATCGACCCGCGGGTCGGCCGACCGCAGCACCACCTCGCCGCGCGAGAGCGCCTCGAACACCGAGATCGACACGCCGCCCGGCGCCGCCCGCCTGGGGTCGTCATCGACGAAGCCGCGGTGGTTCATGGCCAGGAAGATCATGTCGTTGAAGCCACCGCCCGCCAGCCCCGAGCTGTACGTGACGCAGACATTGGTGTGGCGCGCATCGACATGGCCGGGGCGGTGCTCCGGCTTCAGCCGCACCTCGGCCCGCACGATGGGATGGTCGAAGAAATGCCGCCCGACGCCGGGCAAATGATGCCGCACCGCGATGCCGTGCTCTTGCAGCGTCGCTCCGTCGCCGATACCCGAGCGCATCAGCAGGCACGGCGAGTGCACGGCGCCGGCGCTGACGATGATCTCGCGGCCGCGATACGTCGTACGGCGCTCGCCGTGCAGCACCTCGACGCCGACAGCCCGCCGGCTGTCGAGCACGATGCGGTCGGCCAGCGCCTCGCCGACGATGGCGAGGTTGTTGCGGCCCCGCGCCGGCTCGAGATAGGCGTCGTTGGTCGACACCCGCTTTCCGTCGCGGCAGGTGATCGGGTAGTGCGCCACGCCGGTGCTGCCGGGCGCGTTGAGGTCGCCGCTCCAGGGATAGCCCAGCGCCAGCGCCGCGGTGGCCACGGCGCGGTCGACCGCGCCCCAGGCCGAGCGCGGCGCCCGCCACACCGGCAACGGCCCGTCGGCGCCGTGCCAGGGGGCGCCGCTGAAGTTCTCTTCGGCCTCCTGGCGGCGGAAGAAGGGCAGCACGTCGGCCGCCGACCAGCCGGTGCAGCCCAGCGCCGCCCAGTGGTCGAACGCCTCCATCACGCCGCGGATGGCGATCATGGCGTAGACCGACGACGAGCCGCCCATGCCGCGGCCGCGCCAGTAGAGCCGTGGTTGCTGCACCCGGCTGCGCCGCGCCATCAGCTCCGGCCATTGCCACGCGGCCTGCAGGCGAGGCGGCAGGATGAGGCGCAGCGGATTGATGCTCGCCATCTCCGGCGGCGTCTGGGCCGAGCGGAAGTCGCGCCCGGCCTCCAGCAGCAGCACGCGCCGCCGTCCGTCCTCGCTCAGCCGCGCCGCCAGCGTGGCCCCCGCCGACCCGGCGCCGATGATGATCGTGTCGAACTCTACGTCGGTCTCGGCCATCGCTTTCCCCGTCAAGAATCATCCATCTGGTGCGCGCGGGAGCATTGAGGTCCCATATCCGCGCTGTCGCGCTTCGCTGGTGCAAGCTCCGCTGTTTCTGCGCCGTGGCTCTTGTTCAAGGCATGTTTTGGCATGTTCGCAGCGATTCGGCGGTCCGTTTGAAGCCCAGCAACTCCAGATGGCTCAAATACGAGCCTGGATCATAGGATGGCTTTTTCAGACTCGCCCGATGGAGTCTTGCACCCTCGACGACGTCCGCCTGGGCTTCACGGAACAGGCGTGTACAGAATGCGTCGGGTGTTTCCACGCGGAGCCCAAGTGGAAGCAAAATCCGATTGGGGAAATCCCGCACGTTGTAGGTGATGATGGTTCTGGCTTGGGCGGCGATCGCGGTTGCCACGACATGGATATCGCCCTTGTCGGGCAGAGTGGTGGACTTCAACGTTTCAGGATCGGGGTCGAAGTTCGCACCGGGGAGCGTTTTCTCCATTTTCCAGCCGCGCATAGTCCAGCTCGGATATCGGGTCGCCGAATTTGTCGCGGCGGCTTCTCATCCATTCCTCGTGGATCGCGTCGGACCACGCCGGATTGAAAGCTCCTGCCTCGGCGACCCACAACAGAAAATCGCGCACGCCGCCTCTGAACAGCACGCAGGCGTCAAGAACAGCCGTGTCCAAGGTCTTGTGTCGCTTCTTCGATCAGTGGCCAAGTCTCTGAGTTTGAGCGACAAGCCCCTCGAGCGATCGACGACGCGGCGCCTGCTCCCGCTTGTAGGCGATCACTGCGCCCATCGGAATACGATGATGGGCACCGACCATGCGGCAGGGCAGAATGCCTTTCTTCACGAGGTTCAGAAGATAGGGACGTGAGACCTTCAGGACATCTGCCGCCTCCTGTGCGCTGACCTCCTCGTCCGCGCGGACCACGTCGATCGCGTGTCCTTCCGCGATCAGCTTCGCAGCTTCGATCAGCGCAGGCGTCATCGCCGCCGGAATCCTGATCCGCCGCCCTTTGATTGTCACCGACACCGCGTTCGATTCCCGCAAGGGCAGGAGCGCTTGCAGGAGAGCGCGGGCAGCAGCCGTATCCGTATCGGTCGGCGTCATGGGAGCACCTGTGGTCACGGGAGCAACAGCCGTAATATATGAAATATCTGTAGCATCTGCAACAAGCTGGAAGGACACCAGCAGCAAGGCAAGCACGGCGCGAAGGGCCCGCCTTCACGACCAGGGTGCTCCACGTCGACGGGATAAAGACCATGTCCGCTACCCCTGACGACTGACTCATCCGCGCGCATCGCCCTGTTGGCTGAAATGATGGGTCTGCGTTGCAGGCTTGCCCGGGACCTCAAGCCACATCGGCGATCATGGAATTGCGCGTGCTCGATACAGATCCGCGAAGCCTTGAATCCGCTCTTGCTCCGCTCTGCGTCGCACTTTTCTGATCGGATCTCCGGCCCGCCGGCGTGTCGGTGCACGCTTCGACGACAGCTTCCACAAATCGCTCGCTCAATTCGAGGCGCTGTGGCCTGTCGAACATGGTCCGGTGATTGCCGCGCACGCGGATGACATCGACCGACGCGCAACGGGTTGACCAGCCGAGGTCGGGAGCAGCCTCAACGCGACGCTCTTCCGACCGGAACAGCACGGTATGCAAGTCCTGGGGTACTGGCACCAGCGCGTTCGACCAGGCCGTATGCTTGCTGGTCAGCAGCGCCTGGAATATCTGGCGGCGCGGCCGGAACAGCCAGGTCGTGGGCAACCAGGATAACGGCAGTCGCGCCACGAGCCGCAGCACATTCAGGAACCAGCGGCTTTCCACGCGCTGGTCCAGGCGCATGGTCGTTGCCACGCCATCCCAACCATCCTGACGGATGACCTCGACGAAGTGCGACAAACGGCGCACGACCGGCGCCACCGCCGGCGACGATTGCACCGCGCCGCGGGCCGGCGTTGACGACTGCGTGTCGGTATCCAGCACCGCCAGCAAGGCAATCTCCCGGCCGACCGCCGCGAGCCGCGTCGCGACCGCGTACGCGAAATCGCCGCCCATCGAATAGCCGGCAATCACCAGCCTGGACGAGCCGCACGCCGCCTCGATCTGACGCACGATGGCAGCCAACACTGTGTCGTGGTTGCAGCCCCGCGCCGCCAGCGTCGTCCAATCGGGATAGGTGATGGTCACGAAGCGCAGCGCATGCGCGCAGTCGGCGCGGAACTGTGCCAGGCGCGGCTCGTCGCCGGCATACCCCGGCAACAGGACCACGCACGGCAGGTCGGTCCGCACGGCGGCGCCACCCTCCAGGCACCTGTCGAGGCTCGCTGCAACCTCGCTCGGGCGCATATCGCCGTGGAACGCCTCCAACGGCAGGCTGACGCCGCATTTCTGCTCGAGATGAAAGATCAACTCGAGCAGGCGCAAGGAATCGCCGCCCGCCTCGGCAAAGGTTCTGTCGGCTTCCAGGGACTGACGGTCCATCTGGCGACGCCAGGCCTGCGCCACCGCATCTCGCGAGCGCTGCGATGCTGCAGGGGCAGCGGGCAGGTGCGTGGACGCAGCGGCCGCACTGGCTGCGGCAATCGCCAGCAGCCGGCTTTCGTCGACCTTCCGTCCCGGCAACAACGGCATGGTGTCGATCGACAGGAGTTGCGTCGGCTGCATGTAGCTCGGCAACGCACCGCGCAACCGGGCTTCCACGTTCTCGAGCAGGTCGGTGCCGGCGCCATCGCCCGCCACGACGAAAGCCAGCAGCTTGACTGTCTCGTCGGTGCGGCGGGCTACGACCGCGGCGTCAAGCACCCCCGGATGGCGACGCAGCAGGTTTTCAATCTCGGCCGGCTCGATCCGGTTGCCCAGGATCTTCAGTTGTCGATCCTTGCGGCCCAGGGTGACAAAGACCCCATCGGCACGGACACGCACCAGATCGCCGGTCCGGTAGATGCGCAGCGCGCTGTCCTGGGGATCAACGGTAAACGGATCAGGGTGCGTCTTGCCATCGCGCCAGCTGCCGAGCGCGGTATAGCGGCTTCTGACGACAAGCTCCCCGGTTCCGCCTTCGGGCACCGCATTCCCCGCCTCGTCGACGATCGCATAGTCGAACCCCGCCATGGGGTACCCGGCCGGCACGCGTGCTTCCGGCAGCGACAGCCGACGCGGCACATGCCACTGCAGCATCGTCGACGCTTCGGTTGCGCCGTAGGCGCTCAGGATGTCGCAATCCTGAGGCAGCGCCCGACGCATGAGCTCGAGGTCGGCCTGCAGCAGCACATCACCGCCCAGCACGGCGGTCCGCAGGCTCGACAACATCGAGCGGGCGCCGTCCAGCCGCGAGATGGAGCGCCACACCGCCGGTGTCGTGGACATGATCGTGGCCCGCCGGTCGGCGATGGCGCGCAGGACGGCGCCGAGGCTCAATCGCTGAAGGTCGAGCTTCACCAGCGTGGCACCCGTGACCACGCATTCCAGGATCTGGGCCAGGCCCATGATCGTACAGGGCGAATGCAGCGACAGGATGATGTCGTGCTCGTTCTGGTGCGTGGCGTTGATCTTCTGCGACGCGCGATGCAGCACCGCCCGCTGGCTCAGGACGACGCCCTTCGGCCGGCCGGTGCTGCCGGACGTATAGATGATGAACGCGGGCGTGCCGGGTCGATGCGGTATGTCGGGCAGCGTCGGCGTCGACACGTCCGCCCGCAATGCGTCGTCCATGCTCAGGCAGCTCAGGCCGGCAGGCAGCGCCAATCCGTCGTGCACGCCTGCAGCCGAGCGGATGACAGCCTCCACCCCGGCATCGCGGATGATCTCGGCATTCCGGTCCGCCGGGTAGCTGCAATCCAGCATGACGCATGGGCGTCCCACCGCCACGCAAGCCAGCACGGCCACCGGGTAGCGCGCATCGTTGGGCAGCAGGACCGCGACCGGCGCATCGGTCCTGGTCGCGCGATGGATGGCGCAGGCCAGCCGGCATACGCCGGACCACACCTCGCCGTAGCTCAGGCAGCGCTCGCCATCGTCGCTGGCGATGTGATGGCCGAACGCCTGCACCGTCTCGCGCAACAACGCGATCGCCGGCCGCTCGGCATTCTCTGCCGCAAGGCGGCGGAAGGGTACGGTCCGCGGCCCATTGAGATCCATTGCCGGCGGCTGAACAGCAAGCCAGGAGAAGGTGGTTCTCGGATCTTGCGTCATGATGGCCTCGCACGCACGCTGGGCCGTGACTGATCTTGGGGACGCAGCCAAACCGAATCTCTGTCGCGCCGTTGGCCACAAGCGCTGCATGAGTCGCCGCGTCGGCGGCTGCGCTATGCGTCAGGGCCTCTCCGGAATGGCGCGGCCGGTATCCTCGAGTCGCGATCGGCTGCCGGCACTCTCGCGCCTGTCGCACCTTGGTGCCGGGCGGCGTTGCTGACATGTGCCTGACAGAGACGACGAGCCGAAGGCAGCTACTCACTGATTTTGCTGACGGAGAGCGCAGACGGTATGAAGGCGAACGAACGAAGTCAAAAAGTATGTATGCAGTTGAAATTGCTCTATTTAATTTACGACAGATGTTGATGTGGATAGTAAGAGACTGCGTTGATTTGAGCGATGTTCGAGCAGGTCCCCCTCCAATGCTCATGTGGAATCTGAGGTGGAATCACGCTGTCCATCGCGCGCAGTCGTGCGGAGCATCTCGCGGTTGTGATCAGTCAGAAAGACGCCAGCTTCCTCGACGACCTCGGCGACCGGCAGCGACAGCGCGCCACCACGCAGCCGTAAAATCCAGGCGACTGGCGGGAATCTCGAGCGTCCTCGTCCAGGCCACGGCGTAGCGCGGGTCGAGCCGGATCGCCGCGTCGAGATCGGCGATGGCGCGCGTCAGGTCGGGCTTGCCGGCCAGCCGGATGCCCCGGTTGTGGAACAGCTTGGCGATGGTGGGCGCCAGCCGGATCGCCTCGTCGAGGTCGCGGATCTCCGCGTCGACGTTGCCTGCTCCTGCTTCGGCGCGGTTGTTGAGCGCGATCGCCCGTTCGAGCGGCGTCAAGCGGCCGGCGTCGATGATGGTGGTGCAGTGCTTGCCGACCGTCTCTCGGTCGAACGGCCCCTGGAGGCAGGCACGCACCGCTTGCTGGTAGCTCTGTGCGCCAGCCGGCCCGGCGAGCATGACAAGGCCCAGGACGAGGGCGGCAGACAGTTGAAAACGCATGATCCCCCGCGAACGTCCCTGGCGATTGGCATCTCTCCTGGCAAGAAGTGACACCGAACGACCATGGCGGCAGATCATACCCGTCCTTGCCGATCCCGCCACCGTGTCGGATGAGATTGCTGTCGGCGGGCTGCGGGCCACCAGGTCGAGCTCAGGATCGGCGGATTTTCTCTTCCACAAAGGAGCGACGCGCCAGCCGTGCCGGATTGGCGCGTCGCAGGAGCTGGAGATACACAACGCCGATCTATGCTGACGCTATGCCACAAACGAGAGCTGCCGCACCCCAGTAACGTCCTCGCCTTCAAGTGGGGCTCGTGGCGAAGTTGAACGGACACTTGGTACCTTGGCCATCCCGGCGCCAATGAATGCGCTTCATACTGGAGATGAGCGTAGTAGATGGGCTGCTCCATCAGCCGCTTCCTTGCGAGGCGGACATGGAGTGGGCGCAGATGGTCATCGAGGGCATGGTGCAATACGCCACGTGTCCGCAGGCCGA
>Ga0187894_10006406_pt1 | contig 11562 bp, 9 predicted proteins | sample GBC1701081metaG_FD_136650 | JGI IMG/M metagenome (GOLD analysis project Ga0187894, IMG submission 136650) | White microbial mat communities from a lava cave in the Kipuka Kanohina Cave System on the Island of Hawaii, USA - GBC170108-1 metaG ...
AACGTCGGCCTGCTGCTCCGCGGCATTGAAAAGGAAGAACTGGAGCGCGGTCAGGTGCTGGCCAAGCCGGGCAGCATCACGCCGCACCGCAAGTTCGAGGGGGAGGTTTACGTGTTGACGAAGGAGGAAGGCGGACGGCACACGCCCTTCTTCAACGGATACCGGCCGCAGTTCTACTTCCGCACGACGGACGTGACCGGCAGCCTGAAGCTGCTGGGCGGGGCGGAGATGTGCATGCCGGGTGACAACGTGACGTTCGAAGTCGAGCTGCACTCGCCGATCGCGCTGGAGCAGGGGGTTCGGTTCGCGGTTCGCGAGGGCGGGCGCACAGTGGGTTCGGGCGTTGTGACGAAGGTGATCGAGTAAAGGAACGGTTCGATGGCCAAGGCCAGCAAACGCGAATGGGCCTGGCTTCAGTGCAGCGAGTCGGGCGAACTGAACTATCGCATTGAGATCAATGCGAGCCAGGGCGTCCCCGCCGGACTGAAGGACGGGATCAACAAGTACTGCAAGCGGCTGCGCCGGCACACGCTTCACAAGGTGAAGCGGAAGTAAGCGGGTGCTCGGCCGCCACAGGAGCGTAGCTCAATTGGCCAGAGCACCGGTTTCCAAAACCGGCGGTTGGGGGTTCGAGTCCCTCCGCTCCTGTATCGGCGACGTCGCGTTGCCGTCGGGGGTCCGGGAGTCCGGAGGACGGGTCAGGTCGCATGGCGAATCGCAACGACAATTCGGCGGTCACGGCGGCGGGCGACTCCGGGTCCGCGCTGCGGGACGCCCGCGCGGCGGCTCGACGCGCCGCCCAGAAGGCAGAGTCCATGGCCGATGAGGACCGCGACGATCGAGACGAGAAGGAATCCTCGCGGCCGGCGTCGGGCGCGGCTCGCGCTCCGCGGACCGGCGGGTTCTTCGACATCTACCGCCCGCAACAGGGTCGCAGCGTCCGCATGGGAACGGCGGGCGTGGCCGGCCTGCTGCTCGTGTGGGGCGCGGCGTTCTTCTACAACCACCTGCCGACGCCCGATTTCAGCGCGGCGCTGCGCTACGGCCTGCCGACGCTGATTCTGGTGGCGGGCGGGCTGGCGGCGTATCACTTCCTGGCGCGGGACGCGCGCGTGATCGACTTCATGATCGCCACCGAGGGCGAGATGAAGAAGGTGCACTGGAGCAGCCGCAAGGAAGTGATCGGCTCCACCAAGGTGGTGATCTTCGTCCTGGTATTTCTGTCGGTGGCGATGTTCGTCATCGACTTCCTGCTGCTGGTGTTCTTCAGCGAGATCGGCGTGCTGCGCATCGGGCAGGACGCGATTTCGGCGCTGATGGGCGGATCGTAAGACACGGGAACGGAACTTGGTCGTGACCGAGGAAAACGAAGCATCGTCGCCCGCGCCGCAGGAGCGTCCTGCCGCAGCGGCGGCACCGACCGTCGACATGGCGCCGCGCCCCGGCATGCGCTGGTACGTGCTGCGGGTCGCCAGCAACATGGAGGACCAGGTCGCCGCGGCGCTGTCGCGCAAGGTGAAGGTCGAGAACCTCGACCACCGGATCGGCCGCGTGCTGGTGCCGACGCAGCGCGAGAAGCGGATGCGCGGCGGGCAGGCGCGGGTATATGACCGCAAGCTGTATCCCGGCTACGTCTTCGTGGAGATGCTGACCGAGGAAAACGGAGCGGTGAACGACGACGTCTGGTTCATGGTGAAGGACACGACGGGCGTCGGCGACTTCATCAGCTCGGACGGCAAACCGACCGCGATGGCGACGCACGACGTGGAGAAGATCCTGGCCGTCGTGGAGAAGTCGGCCGAGGCGCCCACGCTCGCGGGCATGGCGGGCATGAAGAAGGGGGACCAGGTCAAGGTCAAGGAAGGGCCGTTCGAGAACTACGAGGGCGAAATCGACGAAGTGATGCTCGACAAGGGGCAGGTGCGCGTGATCATCAGCATCTTCGGCCGCGCCACCCCGATCGAACTGGAATACTGGCAGATCGAGAAGATGTGAATCGCAGCGCGTCGCGGCCCGCATCCGCGGCGAGTTGAGAGAGGTCGAACGTGGCGAAGAAGAAGAAGGAAATCAGCGCGAGCTTCAAGGTGCAGGCCGAGGGCGGCAAGGCCACTCCCGCGCCGCCGGTGGGACCGGCGTGCGGTCAGTATGGCGTGAACCCCGGGCAGTTCGTGCAGCAGTTCAACGAGCGAACGCGCAGCTACAACGGCATGCCGGTCACGGCCGTTGTGACGGTCTACACCGACAAGAGCTTTGAATTCATCATCAAGAGCCCGCCCGCCTCGGTGCTGCTGAAGGCGGCGGCGAAGGTGGAGAAGGGTTCGGGCGTGCCGAACAAGGAAAAAGTGGGCAAGGTGACCAAGGCCCAGGTGGCGGAGATCGCCAAGACCAAGATCAAGGACCTCAACTGCTTCACGCCCGACGCGGCCGCGCGGATCATCGCGGGCACGGCGCGGAACATGGGCATCGAGGTGGTGGACTAGGAGCGGATGCGGATTCGCGCGCGAAGCGGCGCGATCCAGTCATCCACCCCTCGCCGCCGGCAAGGGGTTTTGTGCGGCTCGACCACGAGCCGGTAATCGTGGCAGAGCGCCAGGCGCTCGCGAGGCAAACCATGGCAAAGAAACCTGACGCCCCCGCCGCGGACGCAGCGGCGGAACCGACGTCGCCCGAGAAGGGCAAACACAAAGGCAAGAAAGAGGGAGCCCCCGACAAGGCGCCGCGCACCGGCGGAGAGACATCCGCAACCTCCGCGGCGCCTGCCGCACCGCGCAGGGCGGCCGCGGCGCCGGATGGCGAGAAGAAGCCGCGGCGCGGACGATCGGCGCGAAAGCCCAGCAAGCGATTCCGCAAGGCGAGCGAGCAGGTCACCGAGACGCCGATGGCGGTCAAGGATGCGGTCAGCGCGATCAAGAAGTTGGGGGCGGGGGTCAAGTTCGACCAGACGGTCAACATCGTGATGCTGCTGGGCATCGATCCGAAGCAGGCGGACCAGGCGCTGCGCGGCGCGATCTCGCTGCCCAAGGGGATCGGCAAGAAGCGCAAGGTGATCTGCTTCGCGGAAGGCGACGACGTGGAAAAGGCCCGCGCGGCCGGCGCGGCCGAAGCCGGCGCGGATGACCTGATCAAGAAGGTGGGCGACGGCTGGCTGGATTTCGACGTGGCGATCGCCCACCCGCGACTGATGGCCAAGGTCGGAAAGCTGGGCCGCACGCTCGGTCCGACCGGGAAGATGCCGACGCCGAAGAACGGCACGGTGACTGCGGAGATCGAGAGCGCGGTGAAGGAATTCGCGGCGGGAAAGGTGGAGTTCCGCAACGACACGGGGGGCAACGTCCACGGCATCGTGGGCAAGCTGAGTTTTTCGGAGCAGGATCTGACCGCCAACATCGAGGCGTTCGTGGATCACATCCGCCGTCTCAAGCCGCCGACTTCCAAGGGCACGTACATCCGCAAGGTCTGCCTGAACGCCACCATGACCCCGGGCGTCCAGCTCGAAGTAGGAGCGTGACATGAGCCGCAAGCTGAAGGAACGGATCGAAGGCGAGCTGCAGTCGCGGTATGAGCCGCTTGAAGGGGCGCTGGTGGTGGACATGTCGAAGCTCACCGGCGTCCAGGCCAACGCGATGCGCGGGCGACTGCGATCCAAGGGGATCGAGCTGCACGTGGTGAAGAACCGGCTGGCGCGGCGCGTGCTGAAAAGCTCGAAGCTCGAGCCGCTGAATCCGGCGCTGGCCGGGCCGTGCGCCGTCGTGACGAGCAAGAGTTCGCTGATCGAAGTGGCCAAAGAGCTGGTCGATCTGCTGAAGGAATATCCCGAGATCGTGCTGAAGGGCGGCGTCGTCGATGGCGAGCCGGACTTCCTGCCGATCGAACAGGTCGCCAAGCGGCGGACGCGGCTGGAGATCATCGGCGACGCGCTGGCGGCGGCCGTGGCTCCGGGACGGCGACTGACCGGCGCGCTGCGCAGCCCCGGCGCAAAACTGGCCGGCTGCGTCAAGGCGATCGCGGAGAAGCTGGAAAAGGGAGAGACGTTGCAGAAAGTGGCGTGAGAGGGATCGCCCTCACCCCGGCTCGCTTCCACAAGGGGAGAGGGGGAAACGGGATGATCCCTTTTCCATGGGAAGCGGAGCGAAATGGGATGGCTCCTACTCCCACACGATGGAAAGGGAGAGAAGCGGTAGCGAATTGGAAATGATGCCGACCTCCGGCGGCCCCATTTGAGAACGCGACCGGCCCTTCGGGGCGGACGCGGGGGTTAAACGGAACCAGTGGGGTTCCGGCCTTCGGAACGGAAACTGTTAATCAGATTGGAGTTGTGTCTCATGGCCGAAGCACCGGCAAAGGAATTCAGCAAAGACGTGAAGGATCTCGGCGACAAACTCGCCGGCCTGACGGTGAAGTCCGCGCAGGAATTGGTGGACTATCTGAAGGCGACTTACAATATCGAGCCCGCGGGCGGCGGCGTGATGATGGCCGGTCCGATGGGTGGCGGCGGTGCGGCGGCGGAGGCGGCGGAAGAGCCGACTCAGTTCGACGTGATTCTGAAAGAGAGCGGGGCCAACAAGATCAACGTGATCAAGGTGGTGCGCGCGGCAACCGGTCTGGGCCTGAAGGAGGCGAAGGACCTGGTGGACGGCGCGCCGAAGCCGGTGAAGGAAGGCATCGCGAAGGCGGACGCCGAGAAGCTCAAGAAGGAGCTGGAGGACGCCGGCGCGAAGGTGGAGATGAAGGGCAAGTAGTCGCTCGGCCGCGCGACCGGGCGGCGATGCCCTGTTCGGACAACACGGAACCCTGCTTCCCGGTTCGACGCGTGAACCGGATGCGCGAGAGACGGGACCGCGCATCCGCACCTCAGATGGCGTCGGCCAGTTGGGAAGTCCCCCGGTAGACCAGTTTGACGGCAGACGGTTGATCGGCCGGCCGAGCGGTGCAGCGCGCCGCGCGGCGGGATCCGGTCGAGACGGCGCGCCCGCGGCGCGCCCGGGAGACTTTCCTTGGCGATTCGACCCTTTGTGCCTCCGGAGTCGCGCTCGTTCTCGAAGGTCGGCGACGCGATGCCGATCCCGAACCTGATCGACATTCAGGTCGCGTCCTACAAACGCTTTCTCCAGCAGGAGACGGTGCCGGACAAGCGCCACAACCACGGGCTCGAGTCGCTGCTGCGCGAAGTGTTTCCGATCGCCAGCTACGACGAGAACATCGAGCTGCGCTACATCGACTACGCGCTGGGCAAGCCGCGCTACACGCCGGACGAGTGCCGCCAGCTCCGGTTGACCTACGGCATGCCGCTGCGGGTGGGGGTGCAGCTCCACCGCAAGGACACCGACACGATCCGCGAGGAGCGCATCTACCTGGGCGACATCCCGGTGATGATCGGCGGCGGCGAATTCATCATCAACGGCGCGGAGCGCGTGATCGTCTCGCAGCTTCACCGATCGCCGGGCGTCGATTTCGTGGTGGATTCGGCCGAAGGCGACCGCCCGCTGCACGCGTGCCGGATCATTCCGGAGCGCGGAAGCTGGGTCGAGATCAACGTCACGCGCAAGGACCTGCTCTCCGTCCGGATCGACCAGTCGAGCAAGATCCCGGCGACCATGTTTCTGCGGGCGTTTGATCCGCGGTTCGGCTCGGACGCCGCGATCATCCGCATTTTCCACGAGACCAAGGTCGTCCGCAGCGGCAACCTCAAGCCGGACATGTATGCGGTTCACGACGTCTTCGCCGCCGAGGAGGACGCCGAGCCGATCGTTCGGGCCGGCTGCCCGCTGGGCGACGCCGTCGGCCGCATCCAGGAAGCCGAGATCAAGCAGGTCGAGGTGATCGAGAAGGTTTCCGACCCGCTGATCCTGAACACGCTGGTCGAGGACTCGAGCCGCTCCCACGAGGATGCGCTGCTGAAGCTTTACCAGCGGCTGCGGCCGGGCAACCCGGTGCAGCTCGACAAGGCGGTCAAGCTCTTCCACGAGAAGTTCTTCGATCCCAACCGCTACCGGCTCGGCAAGGTCGGCCGCTTCCGAATCAATCGCAAGTTCGGCCTGGCGATCCCGCCCACGGTGCACACGCTGGCGGCGTCGGACCTGATCGCCTGCCTGCGGTTTCTGCTGGACCTGCGCAGCCAGAACCAGGTGGGCTACTCGATTCCGCGGCGGCTGCCGTTCGAGCTGTGCGTGCTGACCGAAGTGCAGGCGCTGTCGGACCAGATCGCGAGCTACCAGCAGGGCGACCGCAAGCCGACCGACGCCAAGACGGGAATCGTGCTGGGGTCAATGGACTCGATCCGCGAAGGCCGCAAGAAGCTGAATCCGAAGGACCTGATCGAGGAGCTGCGGCGGCAGGTGCGCGCGATCAGCGACACGCCGACCGAATGGGCGCCGCCGGATTCGCTCGATCTGCCGAATTTCCGCCGGCTGACCGGCCGCAGCGATACGGAGCGCGAACAGGACACGCTGAAGGCCGCGAAGGATTTCGTGGTCGCGGTGATCCGCACGCGGGCCGAGCGCATTCTCGACGCCATCGGGGCGTATTCGCAGGCGACCACGGGCGCGACGACCGACGCGCCGAAGCTGGAATACATGAACGTCTTCCCCTCCGAGGGAGCGCTCTACCTGTTCAACGAGGCCGAGGCGAAGAAGCAGACGTCGGCGTTCGAGTCGGAGCTGCTGGATCGTTGGAAGGAGCTGTTCGGCCAGGAGAAACATCCGGCGTTCTCCGAGGCGACCGAAGTGCAGGCGATGCTGGAAAAGAGCCGCCGCGGGGCCGCGCCGGGCGAGGGAGCGGCGGGCACGACGACCGATTTCGGCTTCCACTCGACGCGCGTGGTGGTGACCGAGGATGACATCGATCACCTCGGCAACCGGCGCATGCGCACGATCGACGAGCTGGCGTCGGACGAACTGCGCAAAGGATTCCTGAAGCTGCGCCGCACCGTGCAGGAGCGGCTGAGCATGAAGGACCCCGACACGATCACCAAGATCGCCGAGCTGATCAACACGAAGGCGGTCTCCGGCGCGATCGAGTTCTTCTTCGGTCGCGGCGAACTGTCGCAGGTGGTGGATCAGACCAATCCGTTGTCGCAGCTCACGCACGAGCGGCGGCTGTCGGCGCTGGGTCCGGGCGGCCTGAACCGCAAGCGGGCGGGGTTCGAGGTGCGCGACGTGCACATCTCGCACTACGGCCGCATCTGCCCGATCGAAACGCCGGAAGGCACGAACATCGGCCTGATCGCATCGCTGTCGATCTACTCGACGGTGGACGAATACGGCTTCCTGATCACCCCCTATCGCAAGGTTCAAAAGCCGGGCAAGGTCAACGGCGTGGTCGAGTTTCTCCGCGCGGACGAGGAGATGAAGACGATTCTCGCGCCGCCGGACGTGCTGGCCGAGGATCGCCAGCACATCCGCGAGGAGAACATCGTCGCGCGGGCGCGCGGCGAACTGACGACCTGCACGGGCAAGGACGTCGAATACGTCGACATCTCGCCGAAGCAGACGGTGGGCGTGTCGGCGTCGCTGATCCCGTTCCTCGAGCATGACGACGCGAACCGCGCGCTGATGGGTTCGAACATGCAGCGCCAGGCGGTGCCACTGCTCGTGTCGCAGGCGCCGATCGTGGCGACCGGGATGGAACGGCCGGTGGCGGTCAACTCGGGCATGGTGGTGCGCTCCGCGACGGAAGGGGTGGTGACCTCCGTCGACGCGCTGCGGATCGTCATGGATGACACCGAGGAGTACATGCTCCGCAAGTTCCACGGCCTGAACGAGCGCACCTGTCTGAACCAGCGGCCGGTGGTGCGGCTGGGGCAGAAGGTCAAGGCCGGCCAGGTGATCGCCGAGGGTCCGGCGTGCGTGAAGGATGAGCTGGCGCTGGGCCGGAACGTGCTCGTCGCGTTCATGACCTACGACGGCTACAACTTCGAGGACGCGATCCTCATTTCCGAGCGGCTGGTGCGCGAGGACGTCTTCACCAGCATCCACATCGACAGCTACGAAGTCGAAATCCGCGAGACCAAGCTGGGCAAGGAGGAGTTCACGCGCGACATCCCGAACGTGTCGGAGCGGATGCTGCGTAACCTCGACGAGCACGGCGTGGTGCGGATCGGCACCAAGGTGGCGGCGGGGGACATCCTGGTCGGCAAGGTGTCGCCCAAGAGCAAGTCGGAACTGTCTCCCGAGGAAAAGCTGCTGCACGCGATCTTCGGGCGCGCGGGCGAGGACGTGAAGAACGACTCGCTGGAGATGCCCGCGGGCGAAGCGGGAATCGTGATCGACACGAAGCGCTTCAGCCGCCGCACGAACATGAGCGAGGAGCAGAAGAAGATGCTCCAGCATCGGCTCAAGAGCGTGCGCGACGAGTGCAACGCGCGGGCCGTGGCGATCTTCAAGAAGATGATCGAGGAGATCGAGAAGATCACCGAGACGCCCATCGTCGACCCCAACACGAAGCAGAAGGTCGGCAAGAGCGACAGCCACGACGTGATCATGGAGCAGATCGGCGAGCCGGAGAAGTGGGCGTTTGACGTCAAGTGGGTGCGCCCGAACGAGAAGCGCGACAGGGTCAAGCCGGTCTACGACCAGTACTGGCCGCGCATCGCCGAGCAGGTGGAGGAGCGCGATCGCCGCATGGCGCAGATCAAGCGCGGCGACGAGCTGGCCTCCGGCGTGCTCGAGATGGTGAAGGTCTACGTCGCGACGAAGCGCTCGCTGTCGGTGGGCGACAAGATGGCCGGCCGCCACGGCAACAAGGGCGTCATCGCGAAAGTCCTGCCGGAAGAGGACATGCCGTTCCTCGAGGACGGGACGCCGGTCGACATCCTGCTGAATCCGCTGGGCGTGCCGAGCCGCATGAACGTCGGGCAGATTCTGGAGACGCACCTCGGCTGGGCGGCGCACATCCTGGGATTCCAGGCGATCACGCCGGTCTTCGACGGCGCGACGGAGCGCGAGATTCATGGAGCGGTGCAGGAGGCGAACAAGCGCGTGCGGCAGCGCCGCGACGAGACGCCGGCCCGCGCGGCGGCCGGCGACACGCGCGAACTGCTGACCGAGATGCCGTTCGGCGGCAAGGTGCAGCTCACCGACGGCCGGACGGGCCAGCCGTTCGACCAGAAGGTGACGGTCGGCTTCATCTACATGATGAAGCTGCATCACCTGGTGGATGACAAGATTCACGCCCGGTCGACCGGCCCCTACTCGCTGATCACGCAGCAGCCCCTGGGCGGCAAGGCCCGCACGGGCGGCCAGCGCTTCGGCGAGATGGAAGTGTGGGGCCTGGAGGCGTATGGCGCTGCGTACAACCTTCAGGAGCTGCTCACGGTCAAGTCGGACGACGTCGAAGGGCGCACGAAGATTTACGAGTCGATGGTGAAGGGATTGAACACGCTCGAGGCGGGCACGCCGGTCTCGTTCGACGTGCTCTGCTGCGAGATTCGCGGGCTGGGCATGAACATCCAGCTCGAGAAGAAAAACATGCTGGCCTGACGGCCGGCGGAACGGGCATGGCCGAAACCGGGACGCTGAAAAACGTGCGATACGCGATCGAGCCGCGGGTCGATCCGGGAGAGGTTCTGGCGTTTTATCACGCTCAGAACCACCCGGCTCCGCAGTCGCCGGAGAAGATCCGGCGGATGATCGACAGCTCGGCGTGCTTCATCACGGCGCGCGATCCGGGCGGACGGCTGATCGGGATCGCCCGCGGACTGTCGGACGGCGTGCGCGGGTATCTGACCGAATGCAAGCTCGACCCGGCGCACCAGGGACCCGCGGCCGTGACGCGGACGGACGGCCGGATCGAGCATGACGACCGCGGCATCGCCCGGGAGATGGCCCAGCGGGTGCTCCGGGCGCTGTCGGAGATGGGATGCGATCGCATCGAGGTCCTGGCCTATGGGACCGAGGTGGATTTTTGCGAGGAACTTGGGTTTCGACGAAGCAGCGGCATGGTGGCCCTGACGCTGGACGCGTCCCGCGTCCCGCAGGGCGCATCGGCCTGAAGGAATCGATCGACGCGGCAACCTCACGAGGGAGCGGTCAGCCATGGTGGAAAGCGTTTACGACCGGATCAATGACTACGGCTCGGTGAAGATTTCGCTGGCGTCGCCCAACGACATCCGATCCTGGTCGTTCGGCGAGGTCAAGAAGCCGGAGACGATCAACTACCGCACCTACCGCGCGGAGAAGGACGGTCTGTTCTGCGAACGGATCTTCGGTCCGGAGCGCGACTGGGAATGCTTCTGCGGCAAGTACAAGGGGACGAAACACAAGGGGATGATCTGCGACCGCTGCGGCGTGAAGGTCACGCACAGCCGGGTGCGCCGCAAGCGCATGGGGCACATCAACCTCGCCGCGCCGGTGGTGCACATCTGGTTCTTCAAGTCCATGCCGTCGCGGCTGGGCAACCTGCTGGACATGAAGACCACCGACCTCGAGAAGATCATCTACTTCCAGGATTACGTGGTGGTGGACGCGGGGGATACGCCGCTAAAGTCCGGACAGACGCTGTCGGAAGAGGAATACCGCTCGGCCGTTGAGAAGTACGGCTCGGGCGTCTTCCGCGCCATGATGGGGGCGGAGTCGGTCAAGGAGCTGCTGGCGCGGACCGACATGGCCAAGCTGTCGACCGACCTGCGCGAGGCGATCTCCAAGACCAACAGCAAGCAGAAGCAGAAGGACCTGGCCAAGCGGCTGAAGATCGTCGAGTCGCTGCGGCTCTCGGCCAACCGGCCGGAGTGGATGGTGCTGGACGTGATTCCGGTGATTCCGCCGGATCTGCGCCCGCTGGTGCTGCTGGAGTCGGGCAACTTCGCGACGAGCGACCTGAACGACCTGTACCGCCGCATCATCAACCGCAACAACCGGCTCAAGAAGCTGATCGACCTGAATGCGCCGGAAGTCATCATTCGCAATGAGAAACGCATGCTGCAGCAGGCCGTCGACGCGCTGTTCGACAACGGCCGCTGCCGGCGCCCGGTGCTGGGGTCGAGCAATCGCCCGCTGAAGTCGCTGACGGACATGATCAAGGGCAAGCAGGGTCGCTTCCGCGAAAACCTGCTGGGCAAGCGCGTGGACTATTCCGGCCGCTCGGTGATCGTGGTCGGACCGGAGCTGCTGCTGCACCAGTGCGGATTGCCGAAGAAGATCGCGCTGGAGCTGTACCAGCCCTTCATCATCCGCAAGCTCAAGGAGCGCGGACTGGCCGACACGATCAAGTCGGCCAAGAAGATGCTGGAGCGCCGCGACCAGGAAATCTGGGACATTCTCGAAGAAGTGATTCACCAGCACCCGGTGCTGCTGAACCGCGCGCCGACGCTGCACCGGATGGGCATTCAGGCGTTCGAGCCGGTGCTGGTCGAAGGCAACGCGATCAAGATTCACCCGCTGGTGTGCAAGGGCTTCAACGCCGACTTCGACGGCGACCAGATGGCGGTGCACCTGCCGCTCTCCATCGAGGCCCAGGTCGAAGCGCATGTACTCATGATGGCGACGAACAACATCTTCAGCCCGGCCAGCGGCTCGCCCATCATGTCGCCGAGCCAGGACATCGTCATGGGCATCTTCTACCTCACCT
>Ga0187894_10006407_pt1 | contig 11561 bp, 9 predicted proteins | sample GBC1701081metaG_FD_136650 | JGI IMG/M metagenome (GOLD analysis project Ga0187894, IMG submission 136650) | White microbial mat communities from a lava cave in the Kipuka Kanohina Cave System on the Island of Hawaii, USA - GBC170108-1 metaG ...
CTACGTTCGCGACCCGTCGGGATTCAAACCCGTGGACGTTCAACTCGTCCGCCGCAACGAAAGCCAGGTTGTCGTCAAAGGCCTGCGCGAAGGCCAGATGATCGCCCTTGCCAATCCCGATCAGGCCGTCAAGAAACGCCAAGGCGGAGGCGCGCTGCAAGCGCTGCCCAAATCGTGATCGGCGATTTCGTTCAGGCCTTCGACAACATACGCGCCCAGAAAACCCGGTCGTTCTTGACCGCTCTCGGCATCGTCTTCGGCGTCGGCTCCGTCATCGGCATGCTCGCCATCGGCGCCGGCGCGCGCGAGGAGTCGCTCCGCTTCATCGAGCAATTGGGCGTCCGCAACGTGCTCATCGATTCCCGCCCCGCCACCAGCGAAGAGGAGCTTCAACAACGGCGCCGCTCCTCGCCCGGCCTCACCGAGCGCGATCTGCGCGTGCTCGAAAAGAACACCGAAGGACTCGAGGCCATTTCCGCCCGCCGCGCGTTGCACCCCGGCCGCGTGCTGCCCAAGCCCTCCCGCGAAATTCCCGAGTTGTTCGGCGTCAGCCCCTCCTACGGACCCATCCACAATCTCCGCCTCATCGAAGGGCGCTTCTTCACGCCCGCCGAGGACGCCTCAAGCGCCAGCGTTTGCGTGCTCGGCACCGGAGCCAAAACCAATCTGCTCGGCTTCGACAAAGCCGTCGGCAAATTCGTCAAAGTGAACGACAACTGGGTCGAAGTCATCGGTGTCCTCGGCGAAACAGTGCCCGCCACTTCCAAATCCTCCGGCGGCAAGATGGAAGACTTGAACAACGTCGTCTACATCCCGTTCAACACCTTCAAGTACCGCTTTTGGGATATGAGCAGCTATCTCAAGGATGAACTCGACGGCATCGACATACGCCTCAAGCCCGAAGCCGATAGCGTGGAGATGGCCAAGGTGGTTACCGCCGTGCTGAATTCCACCCACAACAACACGCAGGATTTCACCGTCACCATTCCCGCCGCCCTGCTCGAGCAGCAGAAGCGCACGCAGACCATCTTCACCTACGTAATGGTGGCCATCGCCGCGATTTCACTGCTCGTCGGCGGCATCGGGATTATGAACATCGTGCTCGCCACCGTCATGGAACGCACCCGCGAAATCGGCATCCGGCGCGCCACCGGCGCCCGCCGCAAAGACATCGTGCGCCAATTTCTCACCGAAAGCGTGCTCATTTCCACCTTCGGCGGCATCCTCGGCGTCGGTTTCGGCTTCCTGATCTCCTGGATCATCGCCAACACCGCCGAGTGGAAAACCATCGTCACTCCATCGAGCGTCATCATCGCCTTCGGAGTCTCCGTCGCCGTCGGCGTGGTTTTCGGAATCTATCCCGCCATGAAGGCGGCGGAGATCGATCCGATTGAAGCCCTGCGCTACGAATAGCCCGGCCCGCTTTACTGCGGCTTCGAAATCGTAATCAACACCGGTCGCTCTGTGAGGTTTCGGTAAGCATGCGTACTTTACCTCGGCTCTTCGCCGCGGCGATGAGCGCCGTACTTTTGGTGAGTCAACCTCCCGGGGAATATCAAAAGGTCGCCAGGCATAACCTGAATACGGCACTGGTGATCAAGTCTTGATATGTGAGAGGAGCGTTTCGTCGGGGAGGTCGGTGGCACTGGAGAAGTTGATTTTGTAGCCGTCAGGATCGGCAAAGAAAACCTCCCACGCGAAATTGCCGACTTGCGGTTCGCGCAGAGGATGAATACCGCGTGCAGCGGCTTCACGGTAGATCGCAATGGCATCGGTGCACTGAAAGTACAGGGCAGCGCCATTGCCGAGGGTACCAGTTGTGAGCGTCTTCTCGCGGGTAGATTCGCTGGCCTCCTGAAGCATAAGAGCGGCACCGCCCAGCGACATCCAACACCAACGCAGGCGACCGTCCGGGACCCAGCGATTCTGGACCGTGAAACCGAGGCCGTCGATGTAGAAAGCCAGTGATCGCTCCATATTGGTGACTAGTAGGAGCGGAACCACAGCGGTTACATGGAGAGGTCCGGCGGCAATAGTGCTCACGGCTTTACCTCTCATCGATGGTGGCGGGCCTTTTCCAGATATGCAAACGAGCAATATTGCAGAGCCGCTGATTGGCGCGCTCTACTGCGGCTTCGAAATCGTAATCAACACCGGGTCGCTCTGCGACGCCTCCGCCAAACTCCGCACCTGCGCCACGTAGATCCCCGGCCGCAAAGTATCCGGAATCTGCGCCGTGATCTGCCCACCGCCCGTCTGAAGCAACGGCAGCGGCACATCGCTCATCGTCACGCACGCCCCGCCGAGCACCGTCGGCAACGGCAGCGTGTCCGAAGTAGCCGCCCCAGCCAGGTTCGAACCCGTCACCGTGATAAACGCCCCCGGCGTGAACGTCGTCGTCCCCGTATTCGCGTTCACAATACCGCGCCCGCCCGCCGCGATCGCCGGCCGCACCGGAGCCCCCGACCGCGCCATCGGAATCACGCTCAATCCCGAAAGCGTAATCGCATAAACGGTCCCGCTTGCGTCCACCGCCATCTGCCGCGCCGGCACGTTGATCCGCTGCGTCCCCAGCACCGTGAACGGCGGATTCTCCGGCGCAACCGCCACCAGCGACTCCGCCCCCGTCCGAACATTCACCAATTCCAACGTCGGCCGCGCATCGTCGCGCGTCACCGTGTTGATCGCCTGCCGCACCGGCAGCGTCATCCGTACGAAATTGTCCTTGTCTGTCGCATAGAACGCCGCCACGTGCCGCTGCCCCGCGCTCACCGTCGTTTGCATTGGCGGCTGGCCCGGCGCCCCCGGAGTGCCCGTTGTTACCCCCGGCCGCTCCGCCCCGCCGATAATCGACAACCCCGGCCCCAGAATCAATCCATTCGCCAGGAAAAAGTTCGACCCCGGCGCACCCGCCAGCGGCCCGTAATAGCTCTGAATCGGATTCGAATTGATCAACCGGCTCGTCGTGAAACTGTCCGCCTGCGCGTCATACAAATACGCTGACCCCGCGCCATTGATCGCCAGCATGTAGTCGCCCTCGGGCGAAGCCGCCAACTGCGCCTGCCCCCCGGTCGCCAGCACCGATGTCGTCGAATTCGGGCTGATCACCGGGCTGTAGGGCCTGGGCGTCGCCGTGTTCCCCACCACGCGCCACAACGTCCCGTTCGAAAGCACGAACTGCAAGCCCGCCTGCGTCATCGCCATCGCGATCGGCGGCGTCACCGCCTGCGCGCCCGGCCGCGGAATCGGCGGAAACTCCACCGCCCCCACCTCGCGCCGCAAATCCAAATCGAAAATCGTAATCGACTCCCCGCCCGTGTTCCCCACATACAACAGCGACTTGTCCAGCGACATCGTCATCGAACGCGGCAGCGAACCCCCCTCCATCGGCTCGATAAACCGTTGCCGCCGGATGTCGAATACCTCAATGCGGTTGTAGCCCGGATTCGAAATGTAAATCCGCCCCCGAGCTTCGTCCAGCAGCAGTTCCTTCAATCCCTCGTTGTTGTTCAGCCCCGTCGCCACCGGATACACCACCCCGCGCTGATCGCTTTGCCGGAAATTCATGTAAAGCCGCATCGTTGCGGGAAAGTTCACCGCCTCGCGCGAAAACAAGGTAATGTTGATCGCCGCCACGCCCCCGGCCGTCGCCCCCGTGAAAACATTCGTCCCCGCCAGGCGGTTCACGCCCGCGCGCCCCGGCTCCATCGTGAACGTAATCGTCGAAGGCGCCACACCCGAATCGATCGAAGTCGTCAGCGCCGTCGTCACCACCGGCACCGTATAAGTCAGCTTCCCCTGCCCCAGGTTATTCACGCGCACCTGCGCCCGCGCAATGCCCTTGTTGCAAGGATCGTTCGCCAAAAACACCGTCGTCGCGTCCGGAGCCAAAATCGGATAGTCGAACAACTGCCCCACCGGCAGCTCAATCACACCCGATTCCGAACTCGCAAACAACACGCTCGCATCCGGCGTCCCGTCGATCTTGCCCAAAATACTCTCCGGCAGCCGTATCCCCAGCCGCGCGCCCAAATGCTTGCTCGAACCCAGTAGCAAATAGTTGGATACCGGCCGCTGGTTCGCATCGTTCGGTCCCACGTTGAACGAGTTGTAAACCGTCGCTCCGTCCGGCGTAAAAAAGCTGCCCCCAAAGTTCCGCGCCACTTGCACCGCCGGATTGTTCCCCGCCGATACCACCAGGAACGGCCAGTTCGCGCTGTTCACCTGCGCCTGCACGCTCAACGTCGCCGTATCGTATAAAGTCGAACCCGCCATGAACCGCGAGCCATCGGGCGAAATCGAAAGCACCGTCGATTGCCCCGTCACCGTCCGGTTCCGCAGCACCGTCGCCGACGCCGCCTCATACACAAACAACGTCGTCTGCGCGTTCGTCGCCGTCTGGTTAATCGCCACCATGCCGATAATGAACTGCCCGTCCGGCGTGCGGATCAACTTCCCCGGAAACGCCGTCGCCGGCCGCCCAATGAAGACCAGCGGCAAAGGATTCGGCGTGCTGATCGGCGGCGGAGCCAGCACTGCGAACACCTGCTGCCCCTGCTCCTGGTTGGCATCGAATACCAACAGCGTGTTCTGCGTATTTTGCTGCCCCGAACCCTGTGTCGTAATCAACACCCGGCCGTCGAATCCCACCGCCACGCCTTCGGGCTTCGCCGGCAAACTCACCGTCTGCACAATCCGGTCGCCCTCCAAATCGATCACGCTTAACGTCGCCGTGCCCGCGTTGGTCACATACAACCACCGCGCGTCCATGCTCATCGCCGCCGACACCGGGAAATCGCCCGTCGGAATGTTCCCCGTCACCAGCTTGTTGACGTAATCGTAGAAGATCACCCGGTTCGCGCCCGAGTTCACCGCATACAACCGCCCCCGCGATTCATCCACCACCACATCGGAGGGCGTCCCTCCCAGCGGCACCACTTCCCCGAACGTCGCCCCGCTCGAAAGCACAATCTGCGCCGCCAGCGGCGAAGCCAGCAAGACCATCAAGAAAGCGGCTGGAATGAAGAAAATACAATGCCAGCCGATGCCCAAACAACGCTTCATCATCTGCTACCATACCTTAAACCCGGAGCGAGACGCGAAGTTTCGTGTTCGCCGCAACATTCGCGGTTAAACGGTGTTTGACAGGAGTTCGTCAGGCTTGGAGATTCGCAACGTCACGCGCGGAACCGTGCTCGCCACCCGCGCTATCGCGGCCGACACCAGCGCCAAACGCCGCACGGGCCTGCTGAAGCACGAAGCGCTGCCGGAAGGAGAGGGATTATTCATCGTCCCCTGCGAAGGGGTCCATACATTCGGCATGAAATTCCCCATTGATGTAATCTTCCTTTCCAAAAAGCGCGTCGTTCTCAAGATACGGCCCGACATGCCCAAACGCCGCATCAGCTTCTGCCTTCGCGCCCATGCCGTACTGGAACTTCCGTCCGGCATGGCCGCCAAAACCAACACCTCCGTAGGCGACGAGTTGGAGTACATCAAAGGATGAAACTCCTCCTCGCAGCCCTCCCCGCGGCCCTTATTTTCACCGCCTGCTCCCACAACGGCCCCGCCCGCAACCCAAGCTACGCCGTCAACCGCGCGATGCACCGCCAAACCCGCGCCCATCAGGCCAACGTCTTTAGCCACGGCGACCTGCCGGGCGACGCCCTCCGCCGCGAAATCGCCGGCAACCCCGATAACCTCGCCGCCCGCCGCCAACTCGCCCTTCACTACGAACAAAGCGGCCAACCCGAACTCGCCGCCGAACACCTCCGCTTCGCCCTCCAAAAGTTCCCCCAGGACATCCCCACCCGCACGTCCCTCGTCCGCGTCCTCCGTCAAATGGGCTTCGATCGCGATGCCCTCGACACCCTCAACGCCACCACCGCCGAAACCTGGGAAACCCAATCCTGGCGCGGCATTTTGCTCGACGACCTCGGCCGCCACGACGACGCGAATAAGGCCCACCGCGCCGCCCTCGATCTCCAGCCCAACTCCGCCACCCTCCACAACAACCTCGGCCAGAGTCTCCTCTTCTGCGATAAACCCAAAGACGCCGCCGCCGCCTTCCGCGCCGCCCTCACCCGCGACTCGCGCCACGAAATCGCCCGCAACAACCTCGGCATCGCCCTCGCCCTCTCCAATCCCGCCGACGCCATCGCCCACTGGCAAAGCGTCTCCGGCCCCGCCGCCGCCCACACCAACATGGCCGTCGTCTACCTCGAACAGGACAAGCTCTCCGACGCCCGCCGCGAACTCAACATCGCCTTGGGCCATAACCGGAATTACCAACCCGCTCTCGCCAACCTCGCCATCGTGGCCGGGCGCGATGGCCGCCCCGCCGTACTGGAACCGGGGCCCGTGCAACCGCCAACGATGTGGGCGAAAATCAGATCTAAGCTTTTCGGGAGATAGAAACATGAAGCAACACCTTCTTCGCTTGTGGCACGACGAAAAAGGCCAGGACCTCGTCGAATACGCCTTGATCGTCGCCGCCGTCGGCCTCGCTCTCATCACCACCGTCAACACGCTCTCCCAGGCTATCGTCAGCCTGTACCAGAGCATGTCCGACGGCCTCTCCTCCATCGGAGCCGCCGGTCAGTAGCCGCGCGACGGTGCCGCTGGCGCGCTGGCTCATACCGGATCTCGCGATGGCCGGAGCGTTGCTCACGCTTGGCTTCCTGCTGTTCCTATTCGATGGCGGGCACGCGCTCTTCCGGGACGCCGACGCCGGTTGGCACATCCGGAACGGAGAAAGCATCCTTCGTGATCGCCAATTACCCCGCACCGATCCTTACTCCTGGTCCAAACCGGGCCAGCCATGGTTCGCCTGGGAATGGGCCTCCGATGTCCTCATGGGCGCGCTTCATCAATGCGGCGGTCTTGCCGCCGTCGCCTGGCTCTACGCCCTCTCCATCGCCTGCTGCACCTGGCTCTGGTTCCAACTGACATGGACAACCGGCGGCAACTTCCTCATCGCCTGCGCCTTCGCCTCGCCCATGCTCACCACAGCCAATCTGCATTGGCTGGCCCGCCCCCATGTCTTCGGTTGGCTGCTGCTCCTAATCTCCCTCCTCCTCATCGAACGCAACGAGCGCCGCTGGTGGCCGTGGATCCTCATCGCCGCCGCCTGGGCGAATATCCACGCCAGCTTCTTCCTCCTCCCCCTCATCCTCCTCTTCTACAAACGCACCGCCGCCATCCCCGCCGCCCTCGCCACCTTCCTCAACCCCTATGGCTGGAACCTACACGCCCACGTCTTCCACTATCTCCGCGACCACGAACTGCTCCAGCGCATCGGCGAATTCCAGTCCTTCAACTTTCACAGCGAAGGCGCCATCCAAATTGCCTTGGCATTGCTCCTCTCCTCCGGCGGCGCCGCACTTCTGCTCTCCCGCCGCGATTACCCTCGCGGCCTCACCGTACTCCTCCTAACCGCCATAGCCATCCGCAGCGCACGCGGACTCCCCATCATGGCCCTCGCCGCGCTCCCGCTCGCCAACGCCGCCCTCTCGCGGCTAACTCTCCCCCCAGCCTTCCGTCAATACAGCGGCAACCTTCGCAATCACGACAGGAAATTCCGGGGCTGGCTCCTCGCCCCCCTCGCCGCCCTCGCCGCATGGTTCTGGCTGGCCCCGCGCGCGGGCTTTCCCCCGGATATCTTTCCCACCGAAGCCATCCACCACATCCCGCCGCAAGCGCGCCTCTTCGCCCCCGACAAATACGGCGGCTACCTCATCTACGCTTTCAACGGCGGGCGGCAAGTCTTCTTCGACGGACGAAGCGACTACTACGGAGCCGAATTTATGAAAGACTACATCGCCATGGTGCAACTCCGTCCCGGCTGGCAGGAACAATGGCGGCGCTCGAACTTCACCGCCGCCCTCGTCCCGCGCGAATACTCGCTCAACAGCGTCCTCCCGGCCCTCGGGTGGCGCGAAACCTACCGCGATCGAACCGCCGTCCTCTGGACTAAAAACTAATGGACAGACAAAAACTCCTCACCATCTTCGGCGTCGCCTGGGTCTCCGCCGCCCTCCTCACCTGGTTCCTCTACGCCAAGACCGCCGCCCCCCGCACCGAATCCACCGTCAAAATCCTCGCCGCCGCCCGCGACCTCCCCGCCGGCACCCGCATCCAGCAAAAAGACCTCAAATTCGTCAACGTCCCCACCAAAGACAAACCCTCCGGCGCGCTCACCACTCCCCCCGACGCACTAAACCGCGCACTTCTCTTCCCCGTCAATCTCAACGAACCCGTCACCGCTCCCAAACTAAGCTCCCTCTCCGGAGCCGAAGGTATCGCCGCCACCATCCTCCCCGGCATGCGCGCCGTCTCCATCTCTTTCACCGACTCCTCCGGCGTCAGCGGTCTCATGCAACCCCGCTCCCGCGTCGACGTTCTCTTCACCCGCACCGGCACCATCACCGAAGCCATGACCGTCACTGTCCTCGAAGATGTCACCGTCTTAAGCGTCGGCCGCAACGTCGAAGTGCAACCCACCGCCACCAATGTCAAGACGGCCGTCCGCCCGCCCACCGGCAATCAAACCGCCACGCTCATGGTCACGCCCGAACAAGCCCAAAAACTCGAGCTCGCCAAAAACCAGGGCAAAATCAGTCTCGCCCTCCGCAATCCATCCGACCGCGGCGTTCGCGGCGACGAGAACAAAGCCGCCACCATCGAGGAAATCGATCCGCTCCTCATCGTCCGCGGAGCCCGCCGCGGCTCCCTCCGCGGCCTCCGCCCCGGCATCAACCTCAAAGACAAAGCCGCCTGGGATCAACTCATCGCCGATGAGCCCGGCGAAACGAAAAAGAAAGCCGAACCGAAAAAACCGGAACCGCCGCCCAAACCCAGACTCGTGGTCGACGTCTTCCGCGGCGACAAGCACGTTCAAGAAATCTTTCCATGAAATCTCCGACACAGAAAACGGCGCTCGCGCTCCTCCTCATCGCCTCCGCTCTCGCCCAAACAGCGCCCCCGCGCGAGATGAATCTCACCGTAGGCCGCGGCGAACTCCTCCAGTTCGAATCCGACGTCCTCCGCGTCGCCGTCAGCGAACCCAAAATCGCCGACGCCGTAGTCGTCTCTCCACGCGAAGTCATGCTCAACGGCAAAGGCATCGGCAAAGCAACCATCGTTGTTTGGGAAGCCGGCCAAATCCCCGCCCGCTACCAGGTCAACGTCGCCCCCGACCTCGAAACCTTCTCCGGCGTCAAACGCGATATCGCCGCCCTTCTTCCCGACGCTCCCGTAACCGTCTCCGGTAACGAGGAAACCATCGTCCTTACCGGCAAAGTCGCACACCCCGATCAAGCCAGACGCGCCGAAGCCCTCGCCTCCACGCACGCCAAAAAAGTAGTCAACCTTCTCGAGGTCCCCCCCGCCGCCGAACCCCGCCAAATCCTCTTGCAAGTCAAGTTCGCCGCCGTAGACCGCGTAGGCCTAAGCGAACTAGGCTTCAATTACTTCTCCCGCAACGATAAAACCCTGGGCGCGCTCACCACCCAGCAATTCCAAGGCCCGCGCTTCTCCCAACTCCAGTTCCAGGACAACGAGTTCGCCAACTCCACCCTCAACTTCGCCGACCTCCTCAACCTCTTCATCTTCCGCCCCGATCTCAACATCGGCGCAACCGTCCGCGCCCTCCAAAGCCGAAATCTCCTCCAGATCCTGGCCGAGCCCAACCTCATCACCATCGAAGGCAAAGAAGCCAGCTTCCTCGCCGGCGGCTCCTTCCCCTTCCCCACCATCCAAGCCACCACCACCGGCGGCTCCGTCTCCCCCGTCGTCACCGTCCGCTTCCAACCCTTCGGCGTCCAGCTCGGCTTCACGCCCACCGTCACTCCCAACGGATCCATCCATCTCAAAGTCGCTCCCGAAGTAAGCTCGCTCGATTACTCCAACGCCGTAACGCTCCAAGGCTTCCTCATCCCCGCCATCGCCACCCGCCGCGCCGAAACCGAGGTCATCCTCAAGGACGGCGAAAGCTTCGCCATCGCCGGCCTGATCGACAATCGCGTCACCCAAACCGTAAGCCGCATCGCCGGCCTCGGCAGCTTGCCCATCATCGGCCACCTCTTCACCAGCCGCTCCACGCGCAAAGCAACCGACGAACTCCTGGTCGTCATCACGCCGCGCTTCGTCCGTCCCGTCCCGGCAGGCGAAGTAGTTCCCATGCCTGACCGCCCGGAAGCCTTCCTCCCCACCGTCGCCGAACAAAAATCCAAGGAAAAACCGAAAAAATCCAAAACCACCACAACCACCCAGCAACCCGAATTCGTCGGCCCCCGCGGCCACGAGGAGCCTCCCCCTGCGAAGCCGTAACCATCACCCGCCGGAACACGGCAGCACGTCCATCTACATACTCGTGCTGCTGGTGCCGGTGATCTTCGCCTTCATGGGCTTCGCCGTCGACCTCGGCCGCCTCTACATGATCCGCGGCGAAATCAAAACCGCCGCCAACGCCGCCGCCCTCGGAGCCGCCGCCGAGCTCATCGGCACCGACCTCAGCGGCGAAGCCGCCTCCACCGCCATGCGCCTCTCCATCACCGAGGCCAACGGTGCCGCCAATAAATACGACTACGGCGGCAACATCATCGGCCAAACCAACGGCGCCCTCGCCAGCACCGTGCCCGATCCCGAGTTCTACGAAACCACCGCCGACGCGCTCGACGTCGGCGCAACCGCCCAAGGCCCCTCCACTGCGCGCCACCTCCGCGTCACCGTCACCGCCGACGCCCCCCTCGTCTTCTGGCGCATGCTCCCGCTCATCACCGAACCCTTCACCCAAATCCGCGCCGAAGCCATCGCCGGCAGAAGCGCTCCCCTGTGCAGCGCCTGCGGCATCGAATCCATCGCCATCGCCGCCCTCAGCCAGGACGACCCCGAACACTTCGGCCTCGTTCCTGGCGCGCGCTACACCCTCGGCTACATCTGCAACGGCGCCGGCGCCCTCGGCCCTCTGGTCGGCACCACCCAACGCGTCCCTTACATCCTCCTCAACAAGCAAAACGAAGCCGACCAGATCTTCCCCAACGAACAAACGCAAGCCATGCGCATCGGTGGCCAAGGCCTCGTCCCCAACACAAACGAAGCCCTCGCCTGCGTCCGCGCCAACACCATCGAAACCGTCTGGCCCACCGCAACTTCGCTCACCTGCGCCGAAAACCGCGTCCCCGGCCCCGTCACCGCGTTCACCTGCGGCCTCGCCACCCGCCTCGAAGGCGCATCCGTCCCGCCCGGTTGCGAAAACATCGAAGAGTCCGCCACCATCGTCAGTTCCTACATCGCCGACTCCGACACCGCCGACGTCGAAGACTATCTCGCTTACGCCGGCAACCGCCGCCGCGTCATCACCATCGCCATCGTAGACACCCTCGGCGACCCCCAGAACATGACCGTCCTCGGCTTCCGCCAATTCCTGATCGAACCAAACCAAAACGCCAACACCCTTCTTGCAACCGACCCCGGCGGCCGCTTCCCAGCTCTCTACATCGGTAACCCCGTCCCGCTGCGCGCAGGCCGCCTCAACGGCTGCACGCTAGCCTATGGCCCAG
>Ga0187894_10006408_pt1 | contig 11557 bp, 7 predicted proteins | sample GBC1701081metaG_FD_136650 | JGI IMG/M metagenome (GOLD analysis project Ga0187894, IMG submission 136650) | White microbial mat communities from a lava cave in the Kipuka Kanohina Cave System on the Island of Hawaii, USA - GBC170108-1 metaG ...
GAACAGGACTATGGAATACCGTGTTTCCGTGGTTCCGACCCTGTTCGGAGAAAAGGTCGTCATGAGGATTCTGGACAAAGAGTCGCTGCAGCTGGACCTGACGAAGCTCGGATTTTATGAGGACCAGCTGGAGGTTTTCAGGAGGTCGATTTACCAGCCGTTCGGCATGGTGCTTATCACGGGCCCGACGGGCAGCGGTAAAACGACGACCCTCTACTCGAGCCTCATGGACCTAAACCAGATAGACGTAAACATCTCGACGGCCGAAGACCCTGTTGAGTACAGTCTCCCCGGTGTAAACCAGGTGCAGGTGCACGAGGAGATTGGACTGACGTTCGCCGCCTGCTTGAGGTCGTTCTTAAGACAGGACCCGGATATCATCCTCGTCGGCGAGATCAGGGATTACGAAACTGCGGAGATCGCGATTAAGTCAGCGCTTACCGGACACCTCGTCCTCTCGACCCTCCATACCAACGACGCACCGTCTACAATAACGAGGCTCCTCAATATGGGTGTTGAGCCGTTCCTCGTCACAGCGTCCCTCAATGCCATAGTGGCTCAGCGTCTCGTAAGGGTGGTATGTCACGAGTGCAAGCAGGAAACGGAGGTCGCTCCCCAGGTTCTGATTGATCTCGGGGTGTCTCCGAAGGAAGTTTCCGATTACATAGTCTATAAGGGGAAGGGAGAAGGCTGCAAAACGTGCTCCGGGACCGGATATAAAGGCAGGCTCGCGGTGTTCGAAGTTATGGAATTGACCGACGAGCTCAAGGAATTCATACTCAGCGGCGCTTCGTCTCTCGAAATAAAGCGGGAGGCGATCAGGCAGGGCATGAGAACGCTCAGGCAAAGCGCCCTTCAGAAGCTGAAAAGCGGTATTACCTCCATCGAGGAAGTCGTGAGGAATACGGCGGCCGATGATTAAACTGCGGAGGACAGAGTGTCGATAGCGATAGATAAGCTTCTAAAACTCATGGCGGAAAACGGCGCATCGGACCTGCATATAACTGCGGGCGTTCCGCCGATGATCCGGATCGACGGCAAGCTGGTCCCGGTCAAGCATCCCCCGCTTTCCCCGACCGATACGAAAGACATTTGCTACAGCGTGCTTACCGACATGCAGAAGCACAGGTTCGAAGAAAACTGGGAGCTAGATTTCTCCTTCGGAATTGAGAACCTCGGCCGTTTCCGCGGCAATATATTTACCCAGAGGGGTGCGGTCGCGGGTGCGTTCAGGCTGCTTCCTTTCTTGCTGAAAAGCTATCAGGAACTGGGGCTTCCCCCCGTACTCGCCGACCTCGCCAGGAAGCCGAGGGGGCTTATCGTAATTACGGGTCCCACAGGCTCGGGTAAGACGACCACTCTCGCGAGCGTCGTCGACCAAATAAATAAGGAGCGGCACGAGCATATCGTTACTATCGAAGACCCAATCGAATACGTCTTCGAGCATAAGAGCTGTATAGTTAACCAGAGGGAAGTTGGGAGCGACACCAAGAGTTTCGCGAACGCGCTCAAGAGCGTTTTAAGGGAAGACCCGGACGTGGTTCTGATAGGCGAGATGAGGGACCTGGAGACGATAAAGATAGCGCTCACGTTATCCGAGACCGGGCACCTTACTCTCGCGACGCTCCATACGAACACCGCTGTACAGACTATCAACCGTATAATAGACGTTTTTCCCCCGCACGAGCAGTCGCAGGTAAGAGCGCAGCTGTCCTTCGTACTCGAAGGCGTACTCTGTCAGACGCTCATCCCGAAGCTCGGCGGAGGACGCGTGCTCGCCGTCGAAGTGCTCATACCCAACCCCGCGATCAGGAACCTCATCCGCGAGGACAAGGTGCATCAGATATATTCACAGCAGCAGATCGGACAGGAGAAATGGAAGATGCAGACCCTCAACCAGAGCCTCGCCGATTTATACCTGAGGAAGCTCATCAGCCTCGACGATGCTATAGGGAAGTCTCAGGAGCCGGAAGAAATTAAACGAATGATAAGCGAACGCTCTACATCGGAGGGTTCGAAAGAGCGTATGATGAGGCAATGAGCCTCCGGGGCGCGCCGTGAAGACGCAGGAAAATTCGATTAGGAAGAAAGTGAGGAACCCGTAATGCCGGTATTCGTTTGGGAAGGCAGGTTTGGAGGGACTATAAAGAAGGGCGAAATGGACGCCCCCAGCAGGTCTGCGGTGCTGGCCCGTCTCAGGCAGATGCAGATACAGCCTATACCGAACAGGATAAAGGAAAAGGGCAAGCTCTTCGGACTAAACATCGCCTTCGGCTCGATATCCACGAGGGACCTCGTAATCTTTACGAGGCAGCTCTCGACGATGATAGACGCCGGGCTTCCGCTGGTGAGGGGACTCGATATCATAGCGTCCCAGCATCCGAATCTAAAGTTCAAGCAGATAATCGTCAGGGTAAAAGAGGACGTCGAGGCGGGTTCCACGTTCGCGGACTCCCTGGCAAAACACCCGAAGGTGTTCAGCAACCTCTATACCCAGCTTATTAAAGCCGGCGAGACGGGCGGCGTGCTCGACGTGATATTGCAGAGGCTCGCAAGCTATCTCGAAAAAATGGATTCGATAAAAAGAAAAATTAAAGGAGCCATGGTCTATCCCTCGATAGTCATCAGCGTAGCCATCATGGTCCTTGCGATAGTAATAATATTCGTTGTTCCCGTGTTCGCCGAGATGTTCAAGGATATGGGGACGACACTCCCTGCTTTAACGCAGCTTGTTGTCGATATCAGTTTTTTCACGAGACACAATATCCTTTACATATTGATAGCTATCGCGGCCATATTTTTCCTTATAGGGTTTAGCTACAATAAATCCTACAAGATTAGAAGGCTCTTCGATGCATTCCTGCTCAAGCTATGGCTAGTGGGGCCGCTTCTTCTGAAGACCGTCATTGCCAGGTTTTGCCGAACTCTTGCAACGCTCACGGCGGGCGGTATTGCCATACTGGACGGACTCGAAATTACGGCGAAGGCCTCGGGCAACATCATAACCGAGGAGGCGATCCTCGAAGCCCGTAAAAGGGTAAGCGAGGGGCAGACGCTTGCCGAGCCGCTGGTGGCCAGGCCCAAGCTCTTCCCGCCGATGGTCGTGCAGATGATTTCGGTCGGCGAGCAGACGGGCGCACTCGAGGATATGCTGAATAAAATTGCCGACTTTTACGAAGAAGAGGTCGATATAGCGGTCGCGTCCCTGCTGTCGGCGCTGGAGCCCATCATGATAACGGTCCTCGGGGCCACGGTCGGAGTCATCGTCGTCTCCATGTACCTTCCGATGTTTAAGCTCGTGTCTACCATGGCGAATTGACACACTGACCGGATATCGGCGCTTAACTTTCCTTAATTCTTGTACATTCATTGATAGACGGGAGTTTATTACTCTTGCGGCAAATTAACTGGAGGTATAGTCTTAAAGCGATATGAAAGTTCTTCAGAATCCCGGCGGAGGCCTAAGGAGCTCGGTAGTACTAAGGGTGATCATAACGACCGTCCTTCTCGGGTCGGGAGCCGTGATTTATTACGGCAGGGGCGCGAGGAAAGAAGCCTTTTATCTGGCTGTAATCGTAGCCGTAATTTATTTCCTGAGCCTCGTTTCTCTCCTGCTCCAGTCTCTTTTCCAGCGGCATCCCAGAATTTTCAAGGTCGCTCAGCTCTTCTCCGACCTGGCTCTTGCTTCGATTGTAATCTTCGTGACGGGCGGGAAGTCGAGTCCTTTTATATTCTTGTATGTCCTAATTATTATTTATGCGAGCATCGCGCTCACCAAGCTTGCGAGCTACATCACCGCCCTCGTTTCAAGCCTTGTCTACGTCCTGATCGTCTTTTATCAGATCAGGGCGGAGATACCGATCGAGCCCGGCCGAGGCATATGGAGCTCCCTATCCGAGTGGGGGGAAATAGGGCTCGTTTCCACATATTTTCATCTGACCGGTTTCCTCCTGGTCGCGATCCTCTCGGGGTATCTCTCGGAGAGGTTCCGGACGGCGGGCAGGGAGCTCGGCGAAAGCGAAAGAAGCCTGCGGATACTCCAGAACCTTCACGAGAATATAATTCAGAGTCTCACGAGCGGGGTAATCACGCTCGACCTGGAGGGCAAGATCATATCCGCCAACAGGACCGGTCTCGAAATCCTGGGCATCAGCGCCGAGGATAAGATTTTGGGCAAGGACCTCGGTCAGTTCATGTCGGGGCTACATCTCGAGGACCTCGTTTCGAAGAAGAGGGAGCAGATGCTGTATACAGCTCCCGACGGCAGGATGGTCACACTCGGTTTTTCCTCCTCCGATCTGAAAGATACGGACGAAAAGACCCGGGGGTACATTATCATATTCCAGGACCTGACCGAGGTTAAGGAGCTGGAAGACCGCTTGAGGACGTCGGAGAAGATGGCGCTGCTCGGTCAGCTTGCGGCGGGTCTCGCGCACGAGCTGAGGGAGCCGCGTTCGGCTATCAGCGGTGCCGTCGAGATACTTGGCGGCGACGTTAAGCCTACTGAGGAGAACCTGAGGCTCGTACGGATGGCCTCTCAGGAAGTGGAGAGGCTGAACCTGCTCGTCGAAGACTTTCTCATACTCACGATGCCGATACAGAAGCTGACCACGCTTGTAGACCTCGGGCGCATAGTCAACGATACCGTCGAGTCCTTCGCGAAGACCATAAGGCGCGGCAACATAGAGATAATAAACCAAGTTGAAAACGGTATTTACGTCCAGGCGGATTCGTACCGCCTGAAGCAGGCGGTGTGGAACCTCCTCCTCAATTCCGTTGACGCAATGCCGATCGGCGGTGTGATAATAATTAAATCGAAGACCGAAGAGAACGAAGTGGTCATCGAGATATCGGACGAAGGCAAGGGGATAGACGAGAATTTTATCTCGAGGATTTTCGAGCCGTTCTTCACTACGAAAGAGGTGGGTACGGGGCTCGGTCTCGCAATTGTGCAAAAGGTTATAGAAGGTTATAATGGAAATATAAATGTGGTGAGCTCGCGCGGTAACGGGGCGACTTTCGTTATCACATTACCGAGATTTAATGAGGTGCCTGCCGATGTCATACATTGAATCCCGCCCGGAGGTATCAGATGGGGCTGAATGACAGCAACATTCTGGTCGTGGACGACGAGCCGGGCATGAGGGAATTCCTGGAGATAATGCTCCAGAAAGACGGCTATAACGTCGAGACCGCCGCCGACGGAACCGAAGCCATAGACAAGATCGAGGAGAAGCTCTTCGACCTGGCGATCGTCGACATCCAGATGCCGGTGCTGAACGGGATCGAGGTGCTCAAGAAATTTAACGAAAAGAGCCCTGACACTACGGTGATAATGATAACCGCGTACGCCTCGCACGAGACTGCGATCGAAGCCATGAAGCTCGGGGCATACGACTATATAACGAAGCCCTTCAAAATCGACGAGATAAAGCTTGTAATCAAGAAAGCTCTCGAAAAGAAGAAGCTCGAGCGTGAGAATACCAGGCTCAGGAAGGAGCTTGAGACACAGTACGGATTCGGAAACATCATCGGCAGAAGCCCTTCCATCGTAAAAGTCTTCGAGCTGATAAAACGTGTAGCGGAGCTGAACGTGAGTGTCCTCATCACAGGCGAGAGCGGTACGGGGAAAGAGCTCGTGGCGAGGGCCATTCATTACAGCGGCTCGAGACATGAAAGAGCCTTCGTCCCCGTAAACTGCGGGGCCATACCCGAATCCCTGATGGAGAGCGAGCTCTTCGGTTATAAAAAAGGCGCGTTCACGGGCGCGGTGAGGGATAAGCGCGGGCTGTTCGAGGAAGCGGACGGCGGCACCATATTCCTCGATGAAATAGGCGACCTGCCGCTTCATCTTCAGGTAAAGCTGCTGAGGGTTCTCGAAGAAAAGAAAATAAGACCGCTCGGCGGCACCGAGGCGGCAAGCGTCGATGTCAGGGTCATTGCCGCGACGAATAAAAAGCTCGAGGACGAGGTCACAAACGGAAAGTTCAGGGAGGACCTTTTCTATCGCCTTAACGTTATCAAAATCGTGCTGCCTCCCCTTAGGGAGAGGAAGATAGACGTATCTCCGCTCGCGATTCATTTCATTAACAAGTATTCGGTTGAAATGGGGAAGGACATCAGGGGCATTTCTCCGAAGGCCCTCGAGATACTCGAGAACTATCATTATCCGGGCAACGTGAGGGAGCTCGAGAATATAATCGCCAGGTGCGTGGCCCTCGAGTCGTCGAACGTCATACGTCAGGAAACGCTTCCCCAGCTGGTCACCGGGAGGGACTATCTCGACCTCGATACGAGCTTCGCATCGAACTCGAGCCTGGATACGCTCCTCGGGGACGTCGAGAGGAAGATGATAGAGAAGGCGCTCAGGACGACTAACGGGAACAAGACCGAAGCCGCGAGGCTCCTCGGTATAACACTGCGCTCGCTCAGGTATCGGCTCGCCAAACACGAGCTCGACGACGGAAACGGGGACGACCTCGAGGATATGGACGAGGCGGGGGAATTGTGAGTTTAATTATAGTAGACCAGACCGGCGTTACTAATTCACATCTTGTATTTTCCGAAATCGCCTTCCGGAATTTTGTCCAGGAGCTCGGCTAGCTTGTCTTTATCCTCGTCTATCTCGATTTTCTTCGATTTCTCGATGACCTCTTCGTTTACGTAGATCGGGGAGTCCGTCCTGAGGGCTATGGCGATAGCGTCGCTCGGCCTCGAATCGAGTGAGTACTCCTCGCCATCTCTCTTTAGATAGATGCGCGCGTAGAAAGTATCGTCGCGGAGGTCGGTAACCTCTATCTTCGTCACTATGAATTTCAGCTTCTCGATGAGGTTCTTGACGAGGTCGTGCGTGATGGGCCTTATGCGGGGGGTTTTCTCAATTTCCATGGCTATAGAGCTCGCTTCCATAAACCCTATCCATATCGGTAGGGTCTTTTCGTTCGCGGTGTCCTTTAGTATTACTATAGGGGTGTTCGTGAACGGGTCGAGCGCTATCCCCGAAACTTTCATCAGAAGAAACATAAGTCACCTCCCTTTTAATTATACAGACAGTTCGCCGCGAAGGGAATTAGATAGTCCCTCTGTGATCCTGACCTTCAGTATTTTCCCCGAAAGCGCACTATTCCCCCTGAAATGGGTGATCCTGTTGTGACTCGTCCTTCCCGTCAGGAATTCCGGATCGTTCTTGCTCGTCCCCTCAGCCAGCACTTCCTCAATATACCCGACCCTGCCGCGGTTTTTTCTCGTTGTAATGTCCCGCTGGTACGACTGGAGCACGGCGAGCCTCCTGCTCGCGGTATCCTCGTCTACGATCTCGTCCGAAGGGCAAGCGGCCGCGGGAGTGCCCGGGCGGGGGGAGAATTTAAAGGAGAACGCGTTTTCGAATTCGATCTCTTCGAGTAAAGACATAGTGTCCATGAAGTCGCGCTCCGTCTCACCCGGATACCCGACGATAATGTCCGTGGTGACCGCCATATCGGGCAGAGCGTCCCTTAACCGTTTAACGATATCCGAGTACCATTCCCTCGTATAGGTCCTCTTCATCTTTCCGAGTATCGCATTCGATCCGGACTGAACGGGCAGGTGTATGTGGCGGCATATTTTAGGTACGTCCCTCACAGCTTCGATCATCCTTCCGGTTATGTCCCTCGGGTAGGAAGTCGTGAATCTTATCCTATCCAGACCCTCCACGCCGGCCGCAGCCCTCAGGAGGTCTCCGAACTTATAACCGTTCTCTTTCCACGAGTTGACCGTCTGGCCGATGAACGTCACCTCCCGGACACCCTTATCCACGAGGTTCCTCGTTTCCCTTAATATGTCCTCGAGGGGTCTGTTGACTTCGTCGCCCCTTACGCGGGGCACTATACAGTATGAGCACCTTTTATTGCATCCCTGCTGGACCGAAACGAATGCAGTGACTTTCCCCTGGCTGTGATAGGGCTCGATATCGAAGATCTCCTCGATGTCGTAAGATGTCTCTACCGTCCTTAACTTATCCTTTTCAATCCGGTTTATCAGCTCGGGCAGCCTGGGGATCGCCCTCGGGCCCAGTACGAAATCGAGATGCGGTATTCTGTGAAGGAGTTTTTCCCCATAGAGCTGCGCGACGCAGCCCGATATGCCGACGATGAGGTCGGGGTTGTTCGACTTCAGATGTTTATACTTGCCGAGACTGCTGAACGCCTTCTGGTCCGCTTTATCCCTTATAGCGCACGTATTGATGATGATAATATCGGCTTTTTCCGGGTTGTCGGTCGTCTCGGCGCCGAGAGCGTTCCGGATCCTGTCGGAATCGTACTCGTTCATCTGACAGCCGTAGGTCTCTATATATAAATACTTATTTCTCATGTAATTAACAATGTAACGCTCACGCCGGGCTTAGTCAAGAAAAAATCCGGGCTGTAAATATACGTAAGATGCAGTAAATTTTATATTTAGGGGCGGCGATCCGGCTGATTTTACCCGATTGACACGAACCGGGAAATTTAGTAGGATGGAGGAAAGTTGCGGGGGAAAGGAGACTAAAGAATGAGCGGCGGCACTACTGGAAACTCGAATTCGCGGCATGGGCTCTTCACCTGGACGAGGGACATATATCCCGATCAGTGGAAGGCGTTTTACGCGGCCTTCATGGGATGGACGCTCGATGCGATGGACCTCCTACTCTTTGCGTTCGCCGTGGGGTCGATAGGGAAGGTGTTTAACCTCTCCGAGACCTGGGTAGGCGCGTTGTTCTCGGTCACACTGTTTTCTTCAGCGTTCGGCGGGGCGCTCTTCGGAATAGTGTCCGATTATATAGGACGCGTGAAGGCGCTCACGTATACGATTCTATTGTATTCCGCCTTCACCGGTCTTAGCGCTTTTTCTCCCAATATCGGATTTCTACTCGTCTGCCGTCTCATACTCGGACTCGGAATGGGGGGTGAATGGGCTTCCGGGGAGGTGCTTGTGGCGGAGAAATGGCCCAAAGAGCACAGGGGAAAGGTCATCGGCATGGTCCAGAGCGGATGGGGCATCGGCTACATACTCGCCGCGATACTGGCTACGCTTATAATACCTTTTTTTAAAGCCGGCGAGACTTACACGATCCCCCTCCTCAATATAAGCCTCGACGGCCTCGACCTCGGATGGCGGGTTCTGTTCTTTGTCGGTGTAGCACCTGCTTTTCTTGTCTTTTACATAAGGAGGCACCTCGACGAGCCCGAGGTCTGGAAAAAAACCAACGAGCTCAGAAAGGAAAAGAAACTTAGTGAGAAAGGACAGAGTTTTACACTCGGGCAGATATTCGGGGCCGATTTGATAAGATACACGATTACGGCCTCACTCCTCACGAGCCTATGCATGATCGCGTACTGGGGATTGTATTTCTGGCTCCCGCAGTTCCTCGCCAGCGACAAGGGCGTTGGCTTGAATACAAAAGGTTTCATATGGATAATACCCATTAATATAGGAGCGTTCATCGGGTGTAACACGTTCGGCTTTATAAGCGACAAGTTCGGGAGGAGGCCCGTATTCGTTGGGTATCTACTGGTGATGGCCGTTCTCGTATGGTTTTTCGGCCATGCGACAACTTTAACGGAAGTGCTCATCCTTGGGCCTTTTATCGGCTTTTTCGGTACGGGGTTTTATTCGGGCTTCGGAGCTATCTTCTCCGAGATCTTTCCAACGAGGGCGAGAGGAACAGCCCAGGGGTTCTGTTACAACGTCGGAAGAGGCGTTTCGGCAATAGCGCCTCCCCTCATAGGGTTCCTTGTAGCTAAGTACGGGTTTGCCGTCGGACTCACGACGGTCTCTGTATTTGCGGTCGCGGCTGCGATAGTTGTTCTGACGCTCCCCGAAACCAAAGGCAAGGCGCTGGATATAGAATAGGGATCGGACCGGCCGCCTTACTCATTTATTCAATACTTCTGAAATGCTCCGCCGGTGGATTTCTGACCTCTCCGGCAATGCAATCCCTCTTCGGGAATATCCTCTGATTCGTCTCGTCTCTGCCCGAATTTGGATATGCACGAAAATCAAACCTGCGTGCTTAATAACTAGGCAAAGAAGACTCTACCCGCGGTCCTCTCAAATTGCTCGTTTTCAGCAATATTATTCAATGATCTTGAAAGGTAAGGGTTTTATTGGCTTCAGCCATTTCTTCTAAATTACACATGGCATATCTCTTGCATTTTTGGTTAGTGAGGATCTCGTATCAGATCGTTTCCAAAGGAGGATTTACGTTATGGAATGGGTCAATAGTGGATTGAAGGGAGTAAAAAAGTATACGGGTTTTATGTCTCTCCTGGCCCTGATTGTTTTAGGGCCGACATTGGCTTACGCTCAGGAAGAAGCCGGGCCGACTGTAGCTGATGCGATTTTTACGGTTAACAACATATGGATGCTCATTGCTGCATTCCTCGTCTTTATCATGCATTTGGGTTTCGCAGGGGTCGAATCCGGACTCACGCGGGCGAAAAATACGACAAATATTCTATTTAAGAACACATGTGTGGTCGCCATAGGTCTTCTCACCTATGCGATCGTAGGCTTCAACCTCATGTACCCGGGGACGTTCTCTATAGGAGAATATTTCGGATTTGCGGGGTTCGGCCTTACTTCACCCGAAGGAGCGGCCGGGCTGATCGATTACGCTGACGGACACTACACTTACTGGACGGATTTCATATTCCAGGCTATGTTCGCCGCCACCGCTGCAACCATCGTATCAGGGGCTGTTGCGGAGAGAATCAAGCTCGCAAGCTTTCTCGTATTCACCGTATTTTTTGTGTCGTTTGTCTACACGATAGCGGGTTCATGGAAATGGGGAGGCGGCTGGCTGAACACCATGGGTTTTTATGATTTCGCAGGCTCAACACTCGTGCACAGCGTGGGCGGGTGGGGAGCCCTGGTAGGCGCAATTATACTGGGCCCTCGTATCGGGAAATATATGAAGGACGGGATCAAGCCGATACCCGGTCACAGTATGCCGCTTGCAACTATCGGCGTGTTTATGCTATGGCTCGGCTGGTTCGGGTTTAACGGCGGGTCGGTGCTTTCCGCCGATCCCGGTCCGGTTTCCCTCGTATTCGTCACGACGTCGCTCGCTGCAGCCGCGGGTATTATCGGGGCCATGGTCGTTTCGTGGATAGTATTCAAAAAACCCGATCTTTCAATGATTTTGAACGGGTGCCTTGCGGGTCTTGTAGGTATAACTGCCGGAGCTGACGTCACGACTCCTTTGACATCTATAATTATCGGTTTGGTCGCGGGATGTATAGTCGTAGTAGCCGTTATAGTTATCGATAGGATTCTCAAGGTCGACGATCCTGTGGGTGCGGTCTCGGTGCACCTCGTATGCGGTATATGGGGTACGCTGGCGGTCGGCATATTCAGCACCAATCCGGAACACAGCTTTTTTACGCAGCTCATCGGCGTCGTGGCTTACGGCGTATTCACCGTCGTCTGCTCGCTCATTCTCTTCCTGGTCATAAAGATGACCATGGGGCTCCGAGTGTCCGCGGAAGAGGAAATGGCGGGGCTTGACATTGGCGAGCACGGGATGACCGCATACCCC
>Ga0187894_10006409_pt1 | contig 11555 bp, 10 predicted proteins | sample GBC1701081metaG_FD_136650 | JGI IMG/M metagenome (GOLD analysis project Ga0187894, IMG submission 136650) | White microbial mat communities from a lava cave in the Kipuka Kanohina Cave System on the Island of Hawaii, USA - GBC170108-1 metaG ...
CGACCTCGACCTCGTCGTCGAGCCCAAGGTCACCCGGTTGATCGACCTGCCGCGGATCATCAACATCCCGGTCCTCTCCACCCTCCGCGACCTCTGGCACAAGGTGGCCTACGAGATCCGCCTCGAAGGCACGCTCGACAGCCCCGCCATCCGCCTTCGCGCGCTGCCGTTCTTGAAGGCAAGCGCGCGCCCCTTCACGCAGTCGCGCCACGCCGGGCGTCCCGAGCGGGTGCGGCCCCGGCTGCTGCCGTAGCGTCCGAAGGGGAGGGGTCCGGGGAGGGCCAGCCCGCCTTCGCGCCTCGGAAAGCGCTTCGGCGAGGCAAGCCTTGGCGCCGAGGCGGCGCTTTGATGGGCGCCGGAGCGGCGACGGCTTCGCGGGCGCCGGAAGGGCTTGAATGCGTCCTGTAGCATTACCGGCTTGGGCACGTTCGTCACGATCCTCGCGGGCGGCGCCGGCACGAGGTTCTGGCCGGCGGGCCGCCGGGCCCGGCCGAAGCAGCTCCTCTCGTTCACGACCAAGCGCTCGATGCTCGCGGAGACGCTCGCGCGCTGCGCCCCCCTGGCCCCCCCCGAACACACCTACGTGGTCACGAACCGCATCCAGCTCGACGCGACGCGTCGCGAGTGCCCCTCGCTCGCCCCGGACCACGTCGTCGCGGAGCCCGAGATGCGGAACACGGCCGCCGCGATCGGCCTCGCCGCGCTCCACATCGCCCGCCGCGACCCGGAGGGCGTGATGGTCGTCCTCCCCGCCGACCACTTCATCGACCCCCCCGAGCGCTTCCTCGCCTGCTTCCGGGCGGCGGTCAAGCGGGCGGCCGAGAAGGACGTCCTCCTGACCGTGGGGATCCGCCCCACCGGGCCCGCGACCGGCTACGGCTACATCGAGGCGGGCGAGCAGGCGGCGACGATCGACGGCCACCCGGTCCTCGCGGTCAAGAGCTTCAAGGAGAAGCCGAGCGCCGCGACCGCGGCGGCGTTCATCGCGAAGGGGAACTACTTCTGGAACGCCGGCACGTTCGTCTGGCGCGTGCCGATGCTCCTCGAGGCGTTCCGCCGCCACCTCCCGGGACATGCCGACGTGCTCGACCGCATCCGCGCCCGTCTTGCGAAGGGCGAGGAGCCGCGGCCCGAGGACTACGCGCGCTTCGAGAACGTCCCCATCGACATGGGGATCATGGAGAGGGCGGACAACGTGGAGACGTTGCCCGCCGACTTCCTCTGGGACGACGTCGGCTCCTGGCTCGCGGTGGACCGGCTCAACGCGAAGGACGCGGACGGCAACGTCGTCCGCGGCATCCACGTCGGTACCGACACGCACAACTGCATCGTCTTCGGGAGCGACGACCACGTGGTCGCGACGCTCGGGATCGACGACATGATCGTCGTCCACACGCCCGACGCGACCCTCATCTGCCCGAAGAGCAGGGCGGAGGAGGTGCGGCAGATCGTGAAGCAGCTCGAGCAACGGGGGCTCGAGAGGTTCCTGTGACGGGAAAGGAGGGGGCCGGGGGGGCAGGTGTGCTCCTCGGTCTCGACTACGGCCGGAAGCGGATCGGGATCGCCGTCTCGACGCCTCTCCGGACCGTCCACCCGCGGCCGCGGCTCGAGCGCACGACGCTCGAGGAGGATCTCGACGCGCTCGCGGCGCTGCTCAAGGAAACGGGCGCCACCGCCATCGTGATCGGGCTCCCCCACCACATGGACGACAAGGTGTCCGACATGGAGCGGGAGGTGCGCGGGTTCGCCGTGGCGCTCGCCGCGGAGTGCGGCGTCCCGGTCTTCGGCGCGGACGAGCGTCTCACGACGGAGGCGGCCGACTCCGCCTTACGCCAGACGAAGAAGCACTGGCGCGACCGGAAGGCGCGCCGCGACTCCGCGGCCGCCTGCATCGTCCTTCAGGACTACCTCGACGCGCAGGAGCGCGGGGAGAGGATCGCATGAGACGAATCTTGGTCCTCGGTGCGCTCTGGTGCGCGGCCTTCGCGCAGGAGGACCCGCGGGCACGCGCCCGGGAGCTGGAGATCGAGGCCGAGAAGGCGCTCGACGGGGGACGGCGCGCGGATGCCCTGAAACTGCTTGCCGAGGCGGCGAAGCTGCGGGCGGGGGACACGACGCCCGCCGAAGAGCCGCGACCCCCCATCGCGGGCGCACCGGGCGACCGCGCGGCCGCGGCGGATCTCGCTCTCGGAGCGGTGGACGCGGCGCTCGAGAAGGGGGACGCGGCGGCCGCGCGCCAGGCGGCGCTCTCCGCGCGCGGCATCCTCGCGGCGTGGGCGACCGACCTCGAGGCGCGCGAGCGGAAGCTCACGGAGGCCCGGACACCCCTCGAGCGACGGGTCGAGGATCTCGAGCGACGGGTGCGCGAGCTGAAGGAGATCGCGGAGGGGCGTTGAAGAGCGTTCCTCCCCCCCGCGCCCCCCCTTTTCATGTCTTAAGAGCTTGTGAACGAATCCCTGCTGGCTTCGGCGGGCTGCGGCGGCGTGATGCTTCGCCGGGATTTCTTCACAGGCTCTAAGCCCTTTGGCAGCGGGTGGTTGCGTCGGGACGGGGAACGCTAGTCGTGTCTGGTATCATGCTCGGTTTCTCCCCCAGCCCGGTTCCCCGGTAGTGGTCGCGGCCGCAGGGACTAGGCAGGGCGGAATGCGAGGAAACACGCGACATGATGACGGCAGAACGCAAAACGGAAGTGATCGGCGAGTACCGGACCCACCAGGAAGACACCGGCTCGCCCGAGGTTCAGATCGCGGTCCTCAGCGAGAGGATCCGCCATCTGACCGAGCATCTGAAAGGCCACCCGAAGGACCACAACTCCCGGCGCGGCCTCCTGATGATGGTGGGAAAGCGCGGGGCGTTGCTCAAGTACCTGCAGAACAGGGACTGGGGCCGCTACCAGACGCTCATCCAGAAGCTCGGCATCCGGCGCTAGCCGTCGGCGGGGCCGGAATGGCCCCGAGGAGACAGAGTTGATCGTCAAGAAGAGCCGGCAGATCGGAGGCAAGACGCTCTCCATCGAGGTCGGCAAGCTGGCCCGCCTTTCCGCGGGTTCAGCCGTTGTGACCCTGGGCGAGACCATCGTGCTCTCGACCGCCGACGTGGCGGAGGCGCGCCCCGGGATCGATTTCTTCCCGCTGACCGTCGAGTACCGCGAGAAGACCTACGCCGCCGGCAAGATCCCGGGCGGCTTCTTCAAGCGGGAGGGACGGCCGACCACCAAAGAGACCCTCGGCTGCCGTCTCATCGACCGGCCGATCCGGCCGCTCTTCGCGGACGGGTTCATCAAGGACGTCCAGGTCATCTGCTACGTGCTCAGCTACGACGGCGAGAACGACCCGGATGTCCTCGCGGGGATCGGGGCCTCGATGGCCCTCATGATGTCGGGCACCCCGCTCAAGGGCCCTGTCGGCTGGACGCGCGTGGGCTGCTTCGACGGCAAGCTCGAGCTCTGGCCGGCCGACGGCAAGCGCGCGCAGTCGCAGCTCGACCTCGTCGTCGCCGGGTCCAAGGACTCGGTCACGATGGTCGAGGCGGGCGCGAAGGAGCTGCCCGAGGCGAAGATGCTCGACGCGGTGGACATGGCGCACGCGGCGTGCCGCGAGATCTGCGCGATCCAGGACGAGATCCTGCGCGAGCTGGGCGTGACGCCCGGCCACACGACCTACGTCCCGCCGGCCGACGAGCGCGGCGAGCTCCGTAAGGCCCTCGCGCGCGACTGCAAGGAGCGCGTGCGGAAGGGCATCGTGCAGCCGACGAAGCCGCAGCGCCAGGACGCGCTCGAGCCGATCCGCGAGGAGATGATCGCGAAGTACGGCGACCCCGAGGACACGGGCGCCGCCGGCAAGTGGCCGGTCGGCGCGGTCAAGGGCTGCTTCACGGAGCTCTGCGACGAGGTGCTGCGCGAGCTGATCGTCCAGGGCAAGCGCGTGGACGGCCGCGGCGCGACCGACATCCGCCCGATCTCCTGCGAAGTCTCCGTGCTGCCCCGCGCGCACGGGTCGGCACTGTTCACCCGCGGCGAGACGCAGGCGCTCGTCACCTCCACGCTGGGGACCGGCCTCGACGAGCAGATCGTCGACGGGCTCCAGGAGGAGTACAAGAAGCGGTTCATGCTCCACTACAACTTCCCGCCGTTCAGCGTGGGCGAGGTGCGGCCGATCCGCGGCACCAGCCGGCGCGAGATCGGACACGGGAACCTGGCGGAGCGGGCGCTCGAGCCCGTGGTGCCGCCGGAGGAGCCCTTCCCCTACACGCTGCGCCTCGTCTCCGAGGTGCTCATGAGCAACGGCTCGTCGTCGATGGCGACCGTCTGCGGCGGCACGCTCGCGATGCTCGACGCCGGCGTGAAGATCAAGGCGCCGGTCGCGGGGATCGCGATGGGCCTCGTCAAGGAAGGCGACAAGGTCGTCGTCCTCTCGGACATCCTCGGCGACGAGGACCACAGCGGCGACATGGACTTCAAGGTCGCCGGCACCGACAGCGGCGTGACCGCGCTCCAGATGGACATCAAGGTCGCCGGGGTCTCCCGCGCGATCATGGAGAAGGCGCTCGACCAGGCGCGCACCGGCCGCATCCACATCCTCAAGGAGATGGGGAAGGCGATCGGCGCGCCGCGGCAGGACTATTCGCCCTACGCGCCGCGGCTCCTCGCGATCAAGATCAACCCGGAGAAGATCGGCGCGGTCATCGGCCCCGGCGGCAAGGTGATCCGTCAGATCCAGGAGGAGACCGGCACGACCGTCGAGATCCAGGACGACGGCACCGTGAAGGTCTTCGCCGCCGACGGCGACAAGGCGAGGGCCGCGATCCAGATGATCGAGGGCATCACGGCCGAGGCCGAGGTCGGCAAGATCTACGAGGGCAAGGTCGTGCAGATGCGCGACTTCGGCGTCTTCGTCCAGATCCTCCCGAACCTCGACGGCCTCGTCCACGTCTCCGAGCTCTCCGACGGCTACGTCGAGCGGCCGGAGGACGTGGTGAAGATGGGCGACTCGCTGCGCGTCAAGTGCATCGACGTCGATCCCTCGGGCAAGGTCCGGCTCTCCCGCCGCGCGGTCATCCTCGAGGAGCGCGGCGAGGTCTTCGAGCCGACGCCGCGGGGCGGCGGAGGCGGAGGGGGCGGCGGGGGCCGTGGTCGCGGTCGCGGCCGGGGCGACCGCCACGGGGGCGAGCGTCGCGGCGGGGACCGTCACGGCGGCGATCGCCATGGCGGAGCCCACGGGCACGGCGGCCACGGGGGAGGCGGCCACGGCGGCGGCGGCGGCCACGGCGGCGGCGGCCACGGCGGCGAGGACCGCGGCGAGCAGCACGGCCCCCCTGGCGGCCCGGGCTAGGCTTCCCACGCACACCGCATCCCGCCGGGACGCGGCGGCAGGGCCAACGCCCGCGCGTTGGCCCCCGAGGCCCCCTCACTTCCCGACGTCTAGCCCTGGTCGTCCGACGTCGCGCCCTCGGCGTCCTTCAGCTTCCGGAGCCGCTCCTTCTCGCCCGGCGGCGCGAAGATCGACTTCGAGAGCCGCGTGCTGAGGATGTGCGGCGTGATGAAGAAGTCGAGCTCGGTCTTCACCTTGCTCTTCTTCGTCTTGCTGAAGAGGAAGTTGAGCACGGGGATGTCCACGAGGATCGGGATGCCCGACTTCGTGTCGATCTCGGAGATCGAATAGAGGCCGCCGATCACGAGCGTCGCCTCGTCGCGGATCGTGACGACCGACTCCGCGCTCCGCTGCGCGATCACCGGGTTCTGTACGGTGAAGTCCGAGCTCCTCGCCTCGACGAAGCCGGTGATCGACGAGACCTCGACGCGGATGCGGAGGTTCACCTGGTCGCGGCCGACATGCAGCGGGTGGAAGTCGAGGCGGATGCCCGTGTCCTTGTAGATCGTGACGATCGTCTCGCTGCTCCCCGAGATGTTGATCTGCTGGATGGGGACCTGCTCGCCGGTCACGAGCGTCGCGAGCTGGCCCTCGGTCGCGACGATGCTCGGCTCGGACAGGATGTTCGCGCTGCCCCGTTCCTGGAGCGCCTCGATCGTCGCGACGAGCGTCCCCTCGTCGGTCGTGAGGTCGCTGAAGAGGAGCGAGAGGCCGGTGTTCGCGGGGCTCAACGGGACCCCCCCGAAGCTCGTCGGGCGGAACTGCGATCGACCCGCCCGGAAGAAGGAGTTCTCGTTCGCGCCGCCGACGTTGGGGGGGCTGCCCTCGCCGGTGCCGCCTCCGCGCTCGAAGAACCACGAGACGCCGTACTCGAGGTTGTTGTCGAGCGAGACCTCGACGACCTTGGCCCGAATGTGGACCTGCGGCATCGCGACATCGAACCGGTCGAGGAACTCCTCGACGATGTCCTTGTAGGCCGCCGGGAACGTGAGCGTGAGGATGTTCTCGTCGGGGATGATCTTCCGCTGCGGCGGGCTCTCCAGCTTCGACTCGCCCCCCGTGGCGCGCGGCTCGAAGCCGAAGTCGAAGATGTCGCGCGTGCGCTGCGCCACGAGGAGCCCCGGGATCTTCATCTCGTCGAGCGACTTCTTCAGGGCGCTCGCGCCGACGTGGTTCGTCTCGTAGAACCACGTGAGCGTGCCGTCCTTGTTCCGGATGAGGTCGTGGCTCATGAAGTAATAGTCGCGCGCCACGACATCGCTCCCGTCCTCGGGTTGGGTCGGCGGGGGCGCCGCAGGCTCGCCCGGCGGCGGCTCTTGGGGCTTCTCGGGCGTCCCCGGCGCCTGCGCTCCACCCTCCTGGGCGAAGGCACCGGATGCCACGGCCAGCAGGGCACCGCTCACCAAGGGCCAGAAGGCCCGTCCCACCGTCGCACGGATCCCGCTCATCTGAGGCTCCCTCCCGCTTCCTGCCTTCCACCAATCCGGTCCGGCGCGGCGAGGACCCCCTCGCGCGCCCGCGCCACCCTTGGCCCCGTGGTCTCGGGATGGCGATGCGTTCACGCGCCTCAGTTCCGGGTCACGAGCTTGATCATCTCGGCGGTGACGTCGGGGATCTTCCCCCCGCCCTTGGCCACGATGGACCCGGTCTCGCCGAGCATGTCGTGGGAGTCGCGTTTCGCGAGCGACTTCAGGGCCTGGTTGAACCGCTCGGTCGCCTTGAGCATCAGGAGGTGGTATTCGGGGTCGTCCTCGTCCAGCTCGTCCTCGAGGATCTTCTTGTACTCGGGGATCTCCTTCCAAACGTCGTCGGCGACGAGCACCCCAGGCCCCTTCGGGCGCGTGCCGCTGCCGTAGTAGATCCCATCCGCGTCAACCACCTCGAACGAGGCTTCCGTGTCCTCGCCCCGAGCAGCCCGCAGGTTGCCCATCAGGCATGACACGGCCGACACGACGAGCCAGTACCGCAAAGAACCCGTCCTGAGCATTGGCGTCCTCCAGGCGGCCCCCAATACAAGGCCCATGCCTAGGACGGGATGCCCTCGCCAGCAGACCGCCACCACCGTCCATAAGCCAAGGTCCAGCCGCGGTTTATACCTATCGACAGCCTGCTGGGGCCCGGTGAGCCGATTCCGCCCTTTTCCGCCTCTTTCCGCTTCGGCCTCGGATATCCGCCATCCGCAGGTCGGAGGCCGAAAACGAAACGGCCGGCCCGCTTGGGCCGGCCGCTCGGTGGGTGGCAAGGTTGGCACTGGACCGAATGTCCCCTAGTGCGCGAACCGATCCTGCCTGTCGACCTTGTTCTCCTTCAGGTTTTTGTTTTTTGAAAGCGATTCTTGTTTCGGACCAGACCAACCAGCGTCCACGACGTGAGGGTAGCTAGATTAACTAACTAGTCAATCAAAATCCGGAGGCGAATTTACCGATTAGTCAATCCCGCTGGGCTAGAATCCTTGAGCAAACGCACCACTCCCGGACCCATGGAAGACTTCGCCGCCCTCCTCATCGCCGCCCGGGACCGCCGCGGCCTCACGCAGGCCCAGCTTGCCGTGTCCGCGGGCCTCACGCCCTCCTACGTGTGCCTCCTCGAAAACCGCAGGAAGCCGCCCCCCTCGGACGTCGTGTGCGAGCGCCTCGCCGCCGTGCTGGGGATCCCGGCGCGCGAGCTTCTGGACGTAGCACACCTGCAGCGGTCCCCGACGACGGTGCAGCGACGTGTGCGCACCCTGACCGGCAAGCTCTCGCGCGAACAGAGATCCCGCCACAGGCTCCTCGAGTCGCTGCTCTCCCCCATCTTCGGGACGCCCACGAACTGGATCGAGGGCGCCTTCGAGTGGCTTGGAGGGAGCCCCTCCCGAAACCGACGCCTTCGCGAAGTGCTCACGGCCCTGGGCCGGCGCCGCAGGGATCGTGCGACCACGGTCTCCGGGCTCGTCGACGACCTTCCGGAGCGCGATCGCCGTCTCCTCCTCGAGGCCCTGCCGAGACTCCTCGGCGAGCGGGACCGGCGGGCCCCTGCCGCGCCGCCCTCGCTCCATTACGCCCTTCCCGCGGCGGACGAATCGCCCCGGAAGCCGTTCCTGCTCGCATGGGTTGGCCCGGATGCCGCCGGAGCCGAGGTGCGGGTCGGCGACCAGCTGCTCATCGATCCGACTCTGGAGCCCCGCGTCCAGGATCTGGTCGTCCTCCGCGGTCCCGACGGCGCCGCGGTCGCACGACGGATCCCGGATGCCCTCCCCGGGACCCTCGAGGCGGTCGCGCGCGACCGGGTAGGAGTGGTCGTGGAGATCCGTCGATCGCTCCGGCAGGGCAGGTAGGCGTCCGCGACCGCCGTGACGTAGGATTCTCCCGGGTTTCGTGCACTCCCTCTGGCGCGTCTTCTGGCCTGGCGTCCCGCTCGGCCTCCTGCTCCTGCCGACGGCGACGGCGTGGCTTGATGCCGCCCGCACGACGGCGGGGCGGGAGTACGCCTACGATCCGGCCCAGCGCCGCGTGGTGGTGCTCGGCTTCGACGGTGTCGATCCCGGGATCCTCGACGAGTACCTGGACCGCCTCCCCGCACTCGAGCAGCTCGCCCGCGAGGGAGCCTTCCTGCCCTGCCGGACGACGAATCCCCCGGAGTCGCCGGTCGCGTGGGCGACGTTCGCCACGGGACGGAACCCTGGCGACCACGGGATCTTCGACTTCGTGCGCCGCGACCTCGGGGCAGAGGACTGCTACCGCCCGGAGAACGGCCTCGTCCAGCGCTTCGCTCCCGAGCTCGGGCCGCTCGGGTTCCCGCTGCGCCCCCCGCGCGCGGTGAACCTCGTGAGTGGCGAGGGGTTCTGGGAGCCCGTCTCGCGGCTCGGCCACAAGGTCTCGGTCCTCCGCATGCCGCTGACCTTCCCCGCGCGGCTGGAACGGGGCGGCGAGCTGCTCTGCGGCCTCGGCGTCCCCGACCTTCGGGCGACGCAGGGGTCCTACACCCTCTTCTCCGCGGGGCGCGACGCCCGCGAGGAGTACACGGAGTTCGGCGGTCGCCACGTGAAGATCTACCCGCGGGAGGGGTTCGCCGCGGCGGACCTCGAGGGCCCCCCGGACCCGCGCGAGCCGCAAGCGCGTCGCCTCACGGTGCCCGTCCGGTTCACGTTCGCGGGCGAGTCCGCCGCGATCGTGGTGGACGACCAGCCCGCCGTCGCACTGGCGCCTGGGCTCCTCAGCCGCTGGACCCCGGTCACGTTCCGCGCCGGGCCGTTCCTCGCCGTGCACGGGCTCGTCCGATTCCTCCTTCTCAAGGGGGGCGAGGAGCCCGCGATCTACGCGTCGCCGATCCAGATCGCGCCCCATGCGCCGCCGATCCCGATCTCCGCCCCGCCGTCGTTCGCCGGCGAGCTCGCCGACCGACTGGGCGTGTTCAAGACGGCCGGCTGGCCGGAGGACACGTTCGCGGCGAACGAGAACGTGCTCAGCGACGCGCAGCTCTTCGAGGACATCCGTGACACCTACCGCGCCGACGAACGGCTCTGCCTCGACCGGCTCGACCGCTCGGGGGCCGCGCTCGTCACCATGGTCTTCACCGCGCAGGACCGCGTGTCGCACATGTACTACCGCTACCGCGACCCGCGCCACCCCGCCCACAGCCCGGAGGCCATCGCGAGCTTCTGGGAGGCGACCGGCGTCGATGACCCGATCTTCGAGTGCTATCGCTGGATGAACGATACCGTTGCGGAGGTGCGGCGGCGCCTCGGCGCCAACGACGTCCTCCTGATCGTCTCGGACCACGGGTTCCACTCGTTCCGGTACGGCATGAACCTGAACACGTGGCTCCTCCAGGAGGGCTACCTCGTCCTCGCGGACACATCGGGAGCGCGCGGCCACCGCGACCTCGACGAGCTCTTCCGGCGAGGCGTGGACACGACCGGCATCGACTGGACGCGCACCCGCGCCTACGCGCTCGGGCTCGGCCAGATCTACCTCAACTTGAAAGGCCGGGAGCGCGACGGCGTCGTGCCGCCCGAGTCGCGCGACGCGCTGCTGGAGGAGATCTCGTCGAAGCTCCAGGCGGTGAAGGGCCCGGACGGCGCGCACGCGGTGCGCGAGGTCTACCGGGCGGACGTCATCTGGGCCGGCCGCCGCATGGCGGAGGCGCCCGAGCTCCAGGTCGCGTTCGCGGAGGGCTACCGCGTCTCCTGGCAGACCGCGCTCCTCGCCGTCCCGCCCGACCTCTTCGAGCCCAACCTGCGCCCCTGGTCCGGCGACCACTGCAGCAACGACCAGGCGGACACGCCGGGGGTCTTCCTCTCCAGCTGTCCGCTCGAGCCGGGCGAGGACCCGGGCCTCGAGCAGATCGCGCCGACCGTCACGTGGCTCTTCCGCGCGCCGCCTCCCGACGGGGCAACCGCGCCGCGCCTGAAACTCCTCTTGCGGTAGGAAAGGAGGGGGTCTCGGGGGCCGGCGCCGGCCCTACTGCCCGCCCCGCTCCTTGACGCGCCGGTCGTGCTCCTCGTGGACCGCGCGGAAGGCCACCTTGAGCCGCTCGTGAGAGAGCTCGAGCAGGTTACTCCCGGTCGAATCGCGGAGCTCCTCCGCCTCGACGTAGCCGCGGAGCGCGTCAACGTCGTTGTCCACGAGCATCTCGGCGTTCAGCTTGAGATCCGCGGTCACCGCGCGCTCCTGGGCGCGCGCCCGCGCGTCCGCCCGCTCCAGCGCGCGCCGGTGGGCGCCCTCGTCGCCGAGGATGACCGCGCGGCCCCCCCCGCAGGCGATGCACCGCTTGTCCCCGCGGCAGACGGGGCATTCCACCTCCTTGCCCTCGGCGACCACCTCGCCGACGCCGCCGCAGAAGGTGCACTCGCCGACCTGGATCGCGCCGAAGTAGGGTTCGAAGGCCGCGAGCGACTCGGGCAGCGGTCCATCCGCCGCCAGCTCGCGGTAGAGGCCCAGGAGGTGGTCGGCGTCGGTGCGGTCAAGGCACCAGCGGCACTCCTCCTTGCTCGTGCGCCAGTCGAGGGACCGGTCGCATTCGCGGCAGACGACCGCGTGGTGCGGGAGCTCGGCGCGGCAGTAGCCGCAGAGCGCCTTCCGCCCTTCCCAGATGACGTCGCGCTCATCGACGGCAAGGAGGCCCAGCGCGATGAGCACGATCACGGACGCAGAGGTGAACAGCAGCCACTTCATGAGGGGCCGCGATTATACGCCCGCCCCGTAG
>Ga0187894_10006410_pt1 | contig 11555 bp, 2 predicted proteins | sample GBC1701081metaG_FD_136650 | JGI IMG/M metagenome (GOLD analysis project Ga0187894, IMG submission 136650) | White microbial mat communities from a lava cave in the Kipuka Kanohina Cave System on the Island of Hawaii, USA - GBC170108-1 metaG ...
CCGCGTGCTGCGTGAGAACGTGGAGTGCCCGTCGCTCTCGCCTGACGGGAGGCAGTTGGTGTTCAAGAAGCGGACGGGCAGTGGGCTGGGACCGGTCGTGTGGCGCTTCCACGCCCTCGACCTGGCGACGATGACCGAGCGCCCGCTGGCCGAGGCCCGCAGTGTCGACGACCAGGCCGCGTGGCTGGACGATCGCACCGTGGCCTACGCGGTGCCGCGGGACGCCCGGAGCGCGACGACCGACACCTGGGCGGTGCCCGTCGACGGCGGCGGCTCGCCGCGGCTCCTCGTCCCCGGGGCCTATTCGCCGGTCCGGGTCCCGGCCCCCTAGGCAGCTCGAATCCCGGAAGTTGATGCGACAGCGCTCGCGCCCGGTTCGACGGTTCCTGCTCGCGGTGCTGGTGACTGCGGCCGGGCTGGCGGCGCCGACGCCCGCCTCCCCGGCGTCCGCGGCGCCGACCGTCACCTCCGCCGCCTCCGGGCGCTGGAGTGACCCGGCGACGTGGGCCCTCGGGCGCGTGCCCTCGCCGTCGGTCGACGTCGTCGTGGCGACGGGGCACCGCGTCGTCTTCGACCTGGTGTCGGGGGCGGCGGGCGGCGTGGTGGTCGAGCCGGCGGCCGAGCTGGTCTTCCACCCGAGCCGGTCGACGGCCCTGGCGGTCTCCCGCAACGTGGTCGTCCAGGGGACGCTCACCATGCGGCCCGACTCGGCCGAAGTGGACCAGGTCCTGAGGTTCGTCGACGTCGACGAATCCGCCTTCGTCGGCGGGGGGAAGGCCGTCCTCTCGTCCGACGTCGGGCTCTGGGTCCAGGGCGGCCGCCTGGACGTCGTCGGGACCAGCAAGACGGCGTGGACGAAGGTCGCCGGCGAGGTGGCGGCCGGGGCCACGAAGATCCGGGTCGGCGAGGTACCCAGGGGCTGGCGGGTGGGCGACGAGATCACGCTGACGCCGACGGAGGCCCCCAACGTCGGGGACGCCAGCTGGGCGGGTTTCGACGAGGCCGTCATCACCGGCCTTGACGGGTCGACGATCACCTTCGACCGCCCCACCGCCCGACCGCACCCCGTCGTGAACGGCACGTGGTCCGCCGAGGTGGTGAACCTGTCCCGCAACGTGCGCATCGAGGGCACCCCGAGCGGCCGGGCCCACGTGTGGATCAACTCCCCCCAGCCCCAGACGGTCGACCATGCCGGAATCCGGTACATGGGGCCCCGCCGCTTCCGGGGCCGCGAAGACGCCAACGGGCCCGTCTCGGAGCCCGTCCTCGGGCGCTACGGGCTGCACTTCCACGAGTCCGGCGACGGTTCCAGGGGGTCCTCGGTCACCGGCACGGTCCTGCGGGACATCGGGAACATCGGTTATGCACCGCACTCCTCGCACGGGATCACGTTCCGGGACTGCGTGGGCTACGGGATCGCCGGCGACGGCTTCTCCTGGGACGAGGGTGACGAGACGCACGACACCGTCGTGGCCGGCTGCCTCATCGGCCGCCTGACCGCCATCCCCGCCTACGAGGGCCAGCAGCTGGCGGCGTTCGTGGCGGCTCCCGGTGAGCGCAACGTCATGCGCGACAACGTGGCCGTCGGGGTGCAGGGCAACAGCGGGTCCAGTGGCTACAAGTGGCGGGAGGGCGAGGGCGACGGTGCGGTGTGGACCTTCACCGGCAACGTCGGGCACAACAACCGGGTGCACGGCGCGTGGATATGGCAGGTGACCTCTTTCGCCCACCCCATCGAGCGCTTCCTCGGCTACCACAACGGCGACACCGGCATCTTCGCCGGGGCCTACGGCGTGAACTACCAGTTCGTCGACTCGACGCTCTACGGCAACGGCGGGCGTGACCACCGCACGCAGCTCCTGCTCTTCCGGGCCTCGGCCGAGACCGGGCTGCAGATCCGCGTCCAGAACGTGGAGATCGACGCCGCCGGCCAGTCGGACTTCGCCATCAGCCTGGCCGGGCGCCGCGGCATCGAGGACGACATCGAGAACACCTCGGGCATCGTCAGCGGGTCGAGCTTCAAGGGGTATCGCAAAGCCGGTGTCGTGCTGTTCACCGACTGGGAGAAGCAGTTCTCGCCGGCGCTCGACGCCCGCACCGGCCCGCTCAAGTGGTACCTGGAGAACAACACCTGGCACGACCCGGACCCGGCCATGGACTTCTTCGTGATGGACGCTCCCGACGGCCGGTTCCTCCCGGTCCACGAGCGGAGCGTGATCGATGTCCGAGACGCCCGTCACGGCCACCTGGAGGTTCGGCGTCGCGAGGGGCCCGGCATGGTCGACCCCGCGTGGAACGCCCGTGTGACGATGCTTCCGGGTGGTGTCACCGACACCAGCGCGCCGACGGTCGGCATCACCTCGCCGGTCAGCGGCGAGAAGGTCGCCGACGGGTTCGTGGTGATTGCCGAGGCCGCCGATACCGGGGCAGTGGAGCGGGTCGAGTTCTACGACGACGGCTCGCTGGTGGCCACCGACCGGACGCTGCCCTACGGGTTCGTGTGGTCCGCCGACCTGGTCACCAACCCGCTCCCGACCCACTCGCTCACCGCGGTGGCCTACGACGCGGTGGGCAACAGCGCCTCGCACACCGTGCTGCCCACGTTCAACCAGTCCCTGCCCGCCCTGGCGACGTCGCGGCCGGCCGAGGTGCCGGTGGCCGGAGACGGGCTCAAGGGGGAGTACTTCAGGTGGTCGTCGCTCGGGGACCGGCAGAACCACCGGCTCGACCCGACCATCGACTTCGCGTGGGGCCGAGGCAAGCCCGACCGGACGCTCCTCGAGGAGGGCCGGCCCTTCGGGGCACGGTGGACCGGCTTCGTCCAGGCCCGCTACTCCGAGCCCTACACCTTCACCGTGGTGGCTGGTGACGCGGTCCGGTTGTGGGTGGGCGGCGCGCTCGTCCTCGACTCCTGGACCGACCGCCCCGTCGGTGAGCTGGTCAGCGTGCCCGTGCCGCTCCAGGCCGGCCAGGCGACGAGCATCAAGCTGGAATACTCGCGGCGCCAGGGTCCCGCCGGCATCGGCTTGTGGTGGTCGAGCGCCGGCCAGGCCCGGGAGGTCGTGCCGCAGGAGCACCTGTTCTCGTCCGCCCCCCGCCCGTCGGCCGGGGGAGGCGGAGGCGCGCCGGCCGGTCCCACCGGCATCTGGCCGGGCGGGGCGACACCCGCCGTCCCGAGCGCGGCCGACCCAGACGCCGTCGAGCTCGGCGTACGGTTCCGGACCGACGTGCCGGGCCAGGTCACGGGCATCCGCTTCTACAAGGGGGAGGGGAACGACGGCCCCCACGTCGGCAGCCTCTGGACCGACGCCGGTGAGCGCCTGGCCACCGTCGCGTTCGACGGTCGGACCGGGCCGGGGTGGCAGGAGGCGACGCTCGACGCGCCCGTCCCCGTCGCCACCGGCACCACCTACGTGGTCTCCTACCACGCCCCGAACGGGCGCTACGCGGCCGACGCCATGTACTTCGGTGCCGCCGCGGCCGGCGCCGGGCCTGTGCGCGCCCTCCCGGGGAACGGCGGGCCGGGCAACGGGGTGTACCGCTACGGCGCCCAGGGGGGCTTCCCGACGCAGAGCTACAGGGCCACGAACTACTGGGTGGACGTCGTGTTCCTGCCCGACGAGGTGTGACCGGCGGTCCCGGCGCCGCTGCTGCTACAGGGCGAGGGCCACGGCCTTCGCCACGCGTTCCTGCTGGTCGGGCGTGATCTCGGGGAACAGCGGGAGCGACAGGATCTCGCCGGCCGCCGCCTCCGCCACCGGAAAGTCGCCGGGCCCGTAACCGAGGTGGCGGTAGGCGCGGTGGAGGTGAACCGGGCGCGGGTAGTGGATGCCGGCGCCGATGCCGGCGGCGTGGAGCTCGCCCAGGACGCGGTCGCGGTCGGGGACGCGGACGACGTACAGGTGGAAGACGTGCTCGTTGCCCGCCATCGTGGCCGGGAGCCGGACGCCCGGAAGGCCGGCCAGGAGGTCGTCGTAGCGCCGGGCGGCGGCCCGCCGGGCCTCGTTCCACCCGGCCAGCCTCGCGAGCTTGGCCCGCAGGACGACGGCCTGGAGCGTGTCGAGACGTGAGTTGAAGCCCACCTCCACATGCTCGTACTTGGACTCGGTGCCGTGGTTGCGGAGCCGGAGGAGTCGCTCGGCGATCTCGTCGGAGTCGGTCACGACCGCGCCGGCGTCGCCGTAGGCGCCGAGGTTCTTGCCCGGGTAGAAGCTCGTGGCGGCGGCCAGGCCAGCGCCGCCGATGCCCACGCCGTGGCGGACGGCGCCCTGGGCCTGGGCGGCGTCCTCGACCATCACGGCGCCGGACCCGTCCAGGGCCGCCCTTATCGCTTCCACCGGCGCCTGCTGGCCGTAGAGGTGGACGGGGACGACGGCGCGGACCCCCGGCCCCAGCCGGCCGGCCATCTTCGCCACGTCCATCAGGTGGTAGTCGGGGTCGACGTCAACCAGGACCGGCCGGGCGCCCGCTCGTTCCACCGCGCCGGCGGTGGCGATGAAGGTGTTCGCGGGGATCACCACCTCGTCGCCGGCGACCACCCCGGCGGCCCGCAGGGCCAACTCGATGGCATCGGTGCCGTTGGCGACGCTCACGCAACGCGCCGTACCGCAGTAACGGGCGAACTCCTGCTCGAAGCCGTCCACCTCGTCACCGAGGACGAACGACGTGGCCGACATGACCTTTTCGAACCCGGCGACGACCTCCCGAGCGATCTGGCGGTGCTGGGCGCCGAGGTCGACCAGGGGAATGCCGGCGGTGGCGCTGGGCTCGGGCATTTGGGATGCGGACAGTAGCGCGATACAAGTTCAGGACCAAAGTCACAAGCTCGGCCCAGGACCGTGAAATGAGGCACTCCCGGGCCGTTCTGCGGCTGGTCACGTTTATGCTTCACTCGGCGGTGTAGGGGCGGATCAGCCGCGGCGGGGCGGATGCGCCGGAACCGGAACCGGATTCGGGGGCAGATGACCAGCGGAACTGCTGACGTGTTGCGAAGTGCGGGAGCGGTGCGCGCGCGCTCCTCCCGAAGGCGGCGCGCCGTGCCGGCCGCCGTCGCGCTCGTCGCCGCCAGCCTGGCGCTGCTGCCGACGCCCACCCCGGCGTCCAGCCACTGCACGCCCCCCGTGGCCAATGCCATCGTCTGCGAGAACTCGCTTCCCGGGAACCCGGCCAGCGAATGGGACGTCAGCGGGTCGGGGAGCGCCACCATCCAGGGCTTCGCCACCAATATCAGCGTCGACCAGGGCCAGACGGTGGGCTTCAAGGTCTCCACGCCCTCCACCAACTACCGGCTCGACATCTACCGCATGGGCTACTACGGGGGCCAGGGGGCCCGCCGGGTGGCCACGGTGCAGCCGTCGGCCGCCCTCCCCCAGAACCAGCCGTCGTGCCTCAACAACGCCGCCACCGGCCTCATCGACTGCGGCAACTGGGCGGAGTCGGCCTCGTGGGCGGTGCCCGCCACCGCCGTCTCGGGCATCTATTTCGCCCGCCTGGTCAGGGAGGACGGGCCCTCGGGCGCCAGCCACGTCGTGTTCGTCGTCCGCGACGACGACGGCCGCGCCGACGTGCTGTTCCAGACCTCCGACGCGACCTGGCAGGCCTACAACCAGTACGGCGGCAACAGCCTGTACACCGGTTCGCCGGCCGGGCGGGCCTACAAGGTCAGCTACAACCGGCCGTTCACCACTCGGGACAACGCGGCCGAGGACTGGGTGTTCAACGCCGAGTACCCCATGGTGCGCTGGCTGGAGTCCAACGGCTACAGCGTCAGCTACTCCACCAACGTCGACACCGACCGCCTGGGGGCCGAGTTGCTGGAGCACAAGGTGTTCATGGCCGTGGGCCACGACGAGTACTGGTCGGGCAACCAGCGGGCCAACGTGGAGGCGGCCCGCAACGCCGGTGTCAACCTGGCCTTCTTCACCGGCAACGAGGTCTTCTGGAAGACCAGGTGGGAGCCCAGCATCGACGGCTCCGGCACCGCCTACCGCACGTTGGTGAGCTACAAGGAGACCCACGCCGGCGCCAAGATCGACCCCAGCGCGGAGTGGACGGGGACGTGGCGCGACCCCCGCTTCAGCCCGCCGTCCGACGGCGGCCGTCCCGAGAACGCGCTCACCGGCACGATCTTCACCGTCAACTGCTGCACCTACTCGATGACGGTGCCCGAGGCCGACGGCAAGATGCGGTTCTGGCGCAACACCTCGGTGGCCACCTTGGCCCCCGGGGCCACGGCCACGCTGCCGGACGGCACCTTGGGCTACGAATGGGACGAGGAACTCGACAACGGGTTCCGACCACCGGGCCTGATCGGGCTGTCGTCCACCACGGTCAACGTGGCCGAAAAGCTCCAGGACTTCGGCTCGAGCTACGGCCCCGGGACGGCCACCCACCGTCTCACCCTGTACCGCCACGCCAGCGGCGCCCTGGTCTTCGGGGCCGGCACCGTCCAGTGGTCGTGGGGCTTGGACGCCAACCACGACCGCGGCAGCGCCGGCGCCGACATCCGGATCCAACAGGCGACGGTCAACCTCCTGGCCGACATGGGCACCCAGCCGGCGACGCGCCAGGCCGGCCTGGTCGCCGCCACCGCGTCCACCGACGTTACCCCACCGACGTCCACCATCGCGACCCCGGCCGCGGGTGCCACCGTCAATCCCGGCGCGACCGTCAACATCACCGGAACGGCCAACGACAGCGGAGGCGGCATCGTCGGCGGTGTCGAGGTGTCGACCGACGGCGGCACCACCTGGCGCCGGGCCAACGGGCGGGGCAGCTGGAGCTACACCTGGACCGTGCCCAACACCCCGGGGCCCGTGACAATCCGCAGCCGGGCCGCCGACGACAGCGCCCGCATCCAGACGGCGACCACCTCGGTCGGGGTGACCATCGCCGGCACGCCCGGCGGCGGGGGTGGGTGCCCGTGCAGCATCTGGAGCCCGTCCACGGTGCCGGCGGTGGCGGCCGAGAACGACCCCGCCGCGGTCGAGGTGGGCGTGAAGTTCCGGGCCGACGTGGCCGGCACGGTCACCGGCATCCGCTTCTACAAGGGCGCCACCAACACCGGCACCCACGTGGGCAGCCTGTGGTCGTCCACCGGGACCCGCCTGGCCACGGCCACCTTCAGCGGCGAGACGGCCTCGGGCTGGCAGCAGGTGAACTTCTCGTCCCCGGTGGCCGTCTCGGCCAACACCACCTACGTGGCCTCCTACCATGCGCCCAACGGCAACTACGCGGTGAACGGCGGCTTCTTCACGGCGGCGGTGACCACGGGGCCGCTGACCGCCCTGGCCAACGGCACCGACGGGCCGAACGGCGTCTACGCCTACGGCGCCAGCTCCTTCCCGAACCAGACGTTCAATGCCGCGAACTACTGGGTCGACGTGGTGTTCGCCCCCTCGACGGGGCCCGACACCACCCCGCCCACCGTCGCCTCCACCACACCGGCCGCCGGAGCCGGGGCCGTCCCGACCGCCGATAACGTGACGGCCACCTTCAGCGAGCCGGTGCAGGTCGGCACGATCGCCTTCACCCTCACCGACCCGGCCAACGCCGCGGTGCCGGCAACGGTCACCTACGACTCGGCCAGCCGCACCGCCACGCTCAACCCCACCGCCGACCTGGCCCCAACTACCACCTTCACGGCCCGGGTCAGCGGGGCCACCGACACGGCCGGCAACACCATGGCCGCCCCCTTCACCTGGACGTTCACCACCAGGAACGCGTCCGGCTGCCCGTGCTCGATCTGGAACGACGCCACCGTGCCCGGCGTGGCCGCCGAGAACGACCCGAGCGCGGTCGAGCTGGGCGTCAAGTTCCGCGCCGACGCCAACGGGTTCGTCACGGGCATCCGCTTCTACAAGGGCGCCACCAACACCGGCACCCACGTCGGCAGCCTGTGGACGAACACCGGCACGAAGCTGGCGTCGGCCACCTTCGCCGGCGAGACGGCCTCGGGCTGGCAGCAGGTGAGCTTCGCCAGCCCCGTCGCGGTGACGGCCAGCACCACCTACGTGGCGTCCTACCACGCCCCCAGCGGCAACTACGCGGTGAACTCCGGGTTCTTCACGTCGGCGGTGGTGACGCCTCCGCTGACCGCCCTGGCCAACGGCACCGACGGGCCCAACGGTGTGTACGCCTACGGCGCCAGCTCGTTCCCGACCAGCACTTTCGGGTCCAGCAACTACTGGGTCGACGTGGTGTACACCGGCTCGACCGGCCCGGACACGACCCGGCCCACGGTCGTGTCCACCTCGCCGGTGGCCGGTGCGCCGGCCGTGACGCAGTCCGACAACGTCACGGCCACCTTCAGCGAGCCGGTGCAGGCCGGCACGATCGTGTTCACTCTCACCGACCCGGCCAACGCCGTCGTTCCCGCCACCGTCACCTACGACGCGGCCAGCCGCACCGCCACGCTCAACCCCACGGCCGACCTGGCGCCCACCACCACGTTCACGGCCCGGGTCAGCGGGGCCACCGACCCGGCCGGCAACACCATGGCCGCGCCCTTCACCTGGACGTTCACCACCCGGACCCCGGGGGCCTGCCCCTGCTCGATCTGGAGCGACGCCACCGTGCCGGGGGTGGCGGCCGAGAACGACAACTCGGCGGTCGAGGTCGGCGTCAAGTTCCGCTCCGACGTGGCCGGCTACATCACGGGCGTCCGCTTCTACAAGGGCACCAGCAACACCGGCACCCACGTCGGGAACCTGTGGACCTCCACGGGCACCAAGCTGGCCATTGCCACCTTCACCAATGAGACAGCCTCGGGTTGGCAACAGGCGAACTTCGGTTCACCGGTGGCCATCGTGGCCAACACCACCTACGTGGCGTCCTACCACGCCCCGAACGGCAACTACGCCCTCAACTCGGGGTACTTCGGCACCGAGGTGGTCAGCGCCCCGCTGCGGGCCCTGGCCAACGGCGCCGACGGGCCCAACGGGGTGTACGCCTACGGGCCCGGCTCCTTCCCGACCACCACCAACAACGCCAGCAACTACTGGGTCGACGTCGTGTTCGCCACCTCGGTGCCCCCGGACACGACCCGGCCGACCGTCAGCGGCACCGTGCCCGTGGCCGGAGCCGTGGGAGTGGCGGTGTCCGGCAACCTCCAGGCCACCTTCAGCGAGTCGGTGCAGCCGGCGACCGTCGCCTTTACGCTCACCGACCCGGCCAACGTCGCCGTGCCGGCCACCGTCACCTACGACAACATCGCCTTCACCGCGACCCTTGACCCCAGCACGGACCTGGCCCCCAGCACCACCTTCACGGCCCGGGTGAGCGGGGCCACCGACCCGGCCGGCAACACCATGGCCGCCCCGTTCACCTGGACGTTCACCACGGCGGCACCGCCGCCCCCGCCGCCCGACGACGGGCCGGGCGGTCCCATCCTCGTGCTGGGCCAGGCCGCCAACCCCTTCGGCCGGTACTTCGCGGAGATCCTGCGCAACGAGGGACTGAACGCCTTCCGCGGCCGCGATCTGGCCACCGTCACGGCCACCGAGCTGAACGCCTACGACGTGGTGGTCCTCGGCGAGGCCACCCTCACCGCCGCCCAGGTGACGATGTTCACCAACTGGGTGAACGCCGGGGGCAACCTCATCGCCAGCCGGCCGGACAAGAAGCTGGCCCCGCTCCTCGGCCTCACCGACGCGGCGTCCACCCTCACCGGCGGCTACCTCCTGGTCAACACTGCCACGGCGCCCGGCACGGGCATCGTGGGCGAGACCATGCAGTTCCAGGGCACGGCCGACCGCTACACGCTCAACGGCGCGACGAGCGTGGCGACGTTGTACAGCAACGCCACGACGGCCACGCCCAACCCGGCGGTGACGCTGCGCGGCATCGGCGGTTCCGGCGGTCAGGCCGCCGCCTTCACCTTCGACCTGGCCCGCTCGATCGTCTACACCCGCCAGGGCAACCCGGCGTGGGCCGGCACGGAGCGAGACGGCCAGTCGCCCATCCGTTCGGACGACTTCTTCTACGGCCCGGCGGTTGCCGACCCCAAGCCGGACTGGATCGACTTCTCGAAGGTGGCCATCCCCCAGGCCGACGAGCAGCAGCGGCTCCTCGTCAACCTGATCGAACACATGAACCGCGACCGCAAGCCGCTGCCGAAGTTCTGGTACCTGCCGCGCGGCCTCAAGGCTGCCGTGGTGATGACCGGCGACGACCACGCCAACGGCGGGACGGCCGGCCGCTTCGAGGCCCACAAGGCGCAGAGCCCTCCCGGCTGCTCGGTGGTCAACTGGGAGTGCATCCGCTCGTCGTCCTACATCTACACGGCCACGCCCCTCACCAACACGGCGGCGGCCACCTACGCCGCCCAGGGGTTCGAGGTGGGCGCACACATCACGACCGGGTGCGCCAACTGGAGCTCGGAGGCCCAGCTCGCACCCTTCTACACGGGCCAGCTGGCCGAGTGGCGGGCCAAGTACACCAGCCTGCCGTCGCCGGTCTCGAACCGCACCCACTGCATCGCCTGGGCCGACTGGGCCAACCAGGCCCGGGTCGAGGCGGCCAACGGGATCCGCCTGGACACGAACTACTACTACTGGCCGGCCGGCTGGGTGCTGGACCGTCCCGGCTTCTTCACCGGATCGGGCATGCCGATGCGCTTCGCCAACCTCGACGGGTCGCTGATCGACGTGTACCAGGCCACGACGCAGATGAACGACGAGGCGGCGCAGAGCTTCCCGCTGACGTCGGACGTCCTGCTCGACAGGGCGCTCGGCCCCGAGGGCTATTACGGCGTCTTCGTCGCCAACATGCACACCGACCTTGCCGCCCACGCCGACTCCGACGCGATCGTCGCGTCGGCCAAGGCCCGCGGCGTCCCGGTGGTGGCGGCCAAGCAGATGCTCGAGTGGCTCGACGGCCGGAACAGCTCGTCGTTCGGCGCGCTGACCCAGGCGGGCAACACCTTGTCGTTCACGATCGCCGTCGGCGCCGGCGCCAACGGGATCGAGGCGATGGTGCCCGTCGTCGGCACGACGGGCGCGCTCCAATCGGTCACCCGCGGTGGCACCGCCGTCCCGTTCGTCACCAGGGTCGTCAAGGGCGTCGAGTACGGGGTCTTCGCGGCCACGCCCGGTTCCTACCAGGCGGTCTACGGGGCGGACACGGTGGCCCCGACCGTGGCCACCCGGACGCCGGCCGCCGGCGCCACCGGCGTCCTGCGCAGCGCCGACGTGACCGCTGGCTTCAGCGAGGCTGTCGACCCGGCCACAATCTCGTTCACCCTGACCGACGCAGGCTCCCCCGTCCCCGCCGCCGTCACCTACGACGCGGCCACCCGCACCGCCACGCTGAACCCCACCGCCGACCTCGCCTTCGCCACGACCTACACGGCCACGGTGAGCGGGGCCCGGGACCTGGCCGGCAACACCATGGCGGCCCCGGCCACCTGGTCGTTCACGACCGTCGCCGCCCCGACCTGCCCGTGCTCGATCTGGAGCCCCTCCACGGTGCCCGGCGTGACGGCCGAGAACGACGCCAGCGCCATCGAGGTCGGGGTCAAGTTCCGCGCCGACACGGCGGGCTTCGTCACCGGGATC